>Ga0210401_10003424_pt1 | contig 16964 bp, 18 predicted proteins | sample IncBWH32MmetaG_FD_150866 | JGI IMG/M metagenome (GOLD analysis project Ga0210401, IMG submission 150866) | Forest soil microbial communities from Barre Woods Harvard Forest LTER site, Petersham, Massachusetts, United States - Inc-BW-H-32-M | ecosystem: Environmental > Terrestrial > Soil >... | reverse complement strand
CAACCGCCGTTGGCCGTCGAACAGAAAACTCTTGGTGTCGAACGTAATCTTCATGATCGGGGATCCGCTCCAGTGGGCCGCCACAACGGGCGGCGGGGCGTGCGGGCAGGGTTGCTATGCTGGGGGGGCAGGAATCGAACCTACATAGCCGGAATCAAAATCCGGTGTCCTACCGTTGAACGACCCCCCAATGATTCCGCCGCATGAAACAAAGAACGAGGCCGGGCCAATAGAGTTCCATCGGCACGACCTGATTTTTTGCCTGGTGAAATAGGTTCGGGGCACGCGGAGATTACTACAAAAACTGTTAAAAATCAATTAATTAGTGGTTTTATGCCGCATTACGAAACTTTTTTTATCATTCCTTGATCGCCCCGATAGTGCTGACAGCCAACGCCACAGGAACCTTATTTTTCAATTTCTGACAAGCCTTTTTAGCGCCTGTTTCATCTTTAAACAGGCCCCAAACCGAAGGCCCTGAACCAGACATCCGGGAAATTATCGCCCCTTCCTGGTCCAACCAAGCCCTCATTTGCATGATTTCAGGATAACGGCCCGAGGTCACCGGTTCGAGGTCGTTGACCGTGGCCCGGGCCAAGCCCGCCTGGTCCCTTCCTTGGATCGCTTCAAACGCCGCCCGGCTGAGGTTGCGGCGGTTGCTGCTGGGCCGGCCCAGGCTCTGGTAGGCCCACTTGGTCGACACTTCAAAGCCCGGGTTGAGCAGCACCAGGTGCAGTTTGCGCCGCAACGTGAGCTGCCGGAGCTTTTCCCCGCGGCCCGTGGCCAGGGCCCAGCCGCTTCGCAGGCAAAACGGGATGTCCGAGCCCAGCGTGGCGCCCAATTTGGCGAGCGCATCCAGGCCCAGCCCGCAGCCCCACAACTGGTTCAGCCCCTTCAAGGCGGCGGCGGCGTCGGTGCTGCCTCCGGCCAGGCCCCCGCCCAAGGGGATCCTCTTCTTCAGGCTGATATGCGCCCCGGCCCCGCATCCCGTGGCCTTCTGCAGGGCCCGGGCGGCGCGCAGCACCAGGTTGCCTTCCCCGCAATCCAAGCCCGGCAGGTCGCAGCTGAGCGCCAGGTCCTTGGCCGCCTTGAAGGCCAGGGTATCGGCCAGCGACAGGCCTGCCATGAGCATGCGCACCTCGTGGTACCCGTCATTGCGCTTGCCCAGCACCTCCAGGCTCAGGTTGATCTTGGCCGGGGCCGTCAGGGTGAGGCTCACAATCCTGGCTCCTTGTCCGCATCGGTGGGGTTCAGTTTGGCGCGGCCGCGGATGGCCAGGGCCCGGTCCCTGGCCTGCTGGGCCTCGCTGCCGTGCCCCAGGGCGGCCTGCACCTCGGCCAGATGGTCGAAGACCACGGCTTCGTCGGCGTCGCTGCTGTCGGCCAGGGTCTTGCTGGCCTGCTGCAGCGGCCCCAGGGCGTCCGCCACCCGCTTTTCCTTGTACAAGGTCCAGCCAAGGCTGTCCAAGTAGTAGCTGTTGCCCGGGTCCGCGCTCAGCGCGCGCCGGATCAAGGCCTCGGCTTCGGGGAGCTTCTCGCCCCGGTCGGCCCAGGAGTAGCCCAGGTAATTGAGGGCTTCGGCGTCCTTGGGGTTGTCCGTGATCAGGGCCTGCAGCTCGACCTCGGCCTTGGGGAAGAGGCCCTGCTTGTCCAGCAGCACCGCGAGCTGGAAACGCAGCCCGCTGCCTCCGCCGCGGGCCAGCCCGTCCCTCAGCACGGCCTCGGCCTGGTCCAGGTGGCCGGCCTCCTCTTTGGACGAGGCCAGCAGCAGCGCCAGGTCCTCGCTCTTGGGATTGGCCTTCAGGCCGCGTTGCAGGGCCGCCTCGGCGTCGGGACGCCGCTTCTGGCGCTGGTAAAGCAGCGCCAACTGTATCCACGCCGGCTCGGCCTGGGGGTTGAGCGCCAGCACTTTCTTCAATCCATCTTCGGCCGGCCCGTATTCCTTTTGCAGGATCTGCGCCAGGGCCAGCGCGTAGCCTTGGTCAGGATTGTCCTGCTGCAGCTTGCCCAGGGCCGTCAGATCCTGTTCCGCCTGGGCGTAGCGCTTCCCTTTCAGCCGCGCCAGGCCGCGGAACAGCAGCGCGCCCTTGTCCTTGGGGTCCAGCCGCAGCAGGTGGTCAAAGCCGTCCTCAGCCCCGGAGAAGTCGCCGCCGCGGTAGCGCAACTTGGCTTCCGACTCCACCAAGGCGGCGTTGTCCGGCTCCTGCTTCAGCCCCGCCTGCAGGTCCGCCTCGGCCGTGGGTGTGTCGCCGGCGGCCTCGTCGCAGGCGCCCAGGCGGCCCCAATCCTCGGTGCGGGACGGGTCCTGGGCCAGGACCTGGCGGAACTGCCCGGCCGCGTCGGCCCACAGGCCCCGCCGCTGCTGGGTCAGGCCCAGCAGCTCGCGGTCGTCCAGGTCGCCACCCTTGGACAGCAGGACTTTCAGCCGGGCTTCCGCGCCCAGCAGGTCGTCCTGCAGCAGGTCCATGCTCACCAGGCTGCGCAAGGACGCGGCATCCTCGGGATCCGAACCGTCGTGCTTCAGGAACAGGGCGCGCGCCTCACCGGCCCGGTCCAGCCGGAGGTAGAGGCGGCTCAGGCGCCGGCGCAGGTCCATGTCCTGGGGGTCGGCCTGCAGCGCGGCCTGGTCCAGGTCCGCGGCCGCGGCGTCGTCCCCCGAGGCCTCCAGCTCGTCGGCCCGTTCCGTGCGCAGGAAGCGGGAGGAGGGATCGGCCTCCAGGGCCCGCGCCAACGCCAAGGCCGCGGAAGGATGCTGGCCCGACAATGAGGCCAGCTGGGCCACCACATAGTAGTACGAGGCCTGGAATTGGGCCTCGGTCCGCTGCATGAGGCCGTCGTCATGCGGAAGTACGCGCAGCATGGACGTGGGGGCCGGGGCCGCGGCGGAGGACACGGGCGCCGGGGCGGTGGGGACGGGGGTCTGGGCGGATGGGCTGAGGGCCGCCGGGGTCGCGGCGGCCAAGGGCGGACAAATAAACAGGGACAAAACGGCCAGGGCGCGCATGGGCTTAGTTGAGCTCCAGGCGCTTGTCCGTGGCCCGCAGCCGGCTGCTGGCCACCTTGAGGAAATGCATCAGCAGCTGGGCGCTGATGTGGGGGTCGCCCTTGAGCATGTCCTGGAAGCACTTGCGGGTGATCACGACCAATTCGCTGTCCTCGGCCACCCTTGCGGTGGCGCTGCGGGGGATGTCGTCGATGAGGGACATCTCGCCCAGGAACTCGCCCGGGCCCAGGTGGCTGAGCAGCACCTCGCCCTGGGGCGTCTTCTTCAAAATGTCCACCTTGCCGCTCTTGACGATGTAGAGGACCTCGCCGGGCATGCCTTCAATGAACAGGGTCGCGTCCTTGGTGTACTTCTTTTCAAAGGACAGCTTCATCACCTGGTAGATTTCCTGCTCGGTGAGCGCGGAAAACAGGGGGATTTTTTTGAGGTCCTGCCAGTGGGGCTGTTCAGCCATGGGTCACCTTGCTAGTCAAACGGGGCGTCGGAGGCACGCCTCAAGTATGGTCGGCGCCCCAAGCTCGGTCAAGCCGACTAAACAAACCGCGAGGCAAGTACGGCCCTGGCCGGGCCCAAGCCGTTGAGCGGATGGACCACGCAGCTGCCCAGGCGTTTGGGCAGCACAAAGCGGGCCTCGCCTTCGAACTTCTTGTCCTGGGCCATGGCCGCCAGCACCCTGGCCATGGGCAGGCGCTTGAGCTTGAGGGGCAGGCCCAAGGCTCCGAGCAGGCCGCGCAACCGGGCCATCTGCCCGTCGGCCCCACGCTCCAGCAGGCCCTGCTGGGCCGCCAGGTCGGCGGCGCAGGCCAAGCCAAACGCCACGCCCTCGCCGTGCAGCAGCCTGAACTGGCTGGCGCTCTCCACGGCATGGCCAAAAGTGTGGCCCAGGTTCAGCAGGGCCCGCTGGCCGCGGCGGTCGAACTCGTCCAGGCCCACCACCCTGGCCTTGTGCCCCACGCAGGCGGCGACGACGCGGGTGTAGAGGCCCGGGTCCGGCCTGAGCAGGCCGGCGATGGACCGCTCCAGCGTGGCGAACAGCTTGGGGTCGAACAGCACGGCCGTCTTGACCACCTCGCCCAGCCCGCTGCGCAGCTGGCGCTTGTCCAGGGTGGCCAGCATGCCCGGATCGATGAGCACGGCCTCGGGCTGGGCAAAGGCGCCCACCAGGTTCTTCACCAGGCCGCCCCGGCTGGGAAAATCAATGCCCAGCTTGCCGCCCACCGAGCTGTCCACCATGGACAGCAGGCTGGTGGGGATCTGCACGAAGGGCACGCCCCGCTTGTACGTGGCTGCCACGAAGCCGCCCAGGTCGCCGATCACGCCGCCGCCCAGCAGCAGCACCAGGGGCTTGGCGCTGAGGCCCTGCCCCCACTGCGCCAGGGCCGTCAGCGCGCGCTGGTATTGGGCGAAGGTCTTGTGCTTCTCCCCATCCGGCACCAAGTGCCAGATGGGCGCGCCAAAGCCGGCCTTCTTCAGCGAAGCCTCCAGGGCCTTGCCCCAGAGCCCGAAGACCAGCGGATTGCTGAGGATGAAGGGCGCGTGGCCCTTGAAGCGCGGGGCCAGGGCCGCGCCGGCCTTGTGGATGAGGCCGGGCTCGATGTGGATGGGGTAGCCCTTGGAACGGGGCTCGTGGAGGCGGACTTGGACGGTGGGCACTAGGGCTTCCCTTCAAAGGATCTCTGCTTGATCTGCCGGGCCGCTTTTTTAATGTCGTCGTCCGACGGCTCTGGAACAGGATTACCATGGTCGCCGGAATCGGGCGGAGTTTTGAAACGGATGCCCTCCCCGCTCACCCGGACGGTCTGCTCCTCCCAAAGGCCACCCAAAAAGCTCTCGGTCTGGACCTCGACGGTCGGATTGAGAATCGCGTCAGCCCGGCCTGGGCTGTCCCGGAGCGCCTGTTCAGTGGCCTTATAGGTGCTGAATTTCTCGTCATCCCCGCCAGGAATGATGAACAGAAAACGGCCCCACTTTGCCTCGCCATAGACCTTACCGACCAGCTCCATCCGGTCCGGGACGTAGACCAAGGGCGTGGCCGTCGGCCGCAGCTCCATGGTGCAGCCGACGAGAAGGAGCGCGCCGATTCCAACCAGAATGGATTTGCGCATGCTATTCCCGATGAAGGTGGATGGATCCGCAACCCAAGCTATCACGGCTCCGCTCGATCCCAAAACCCTAAACCTTCCAGCCCACGGGCAACGCCTGCCCGCCTTTTTCCCAAACCGCGACGGGACCCGGTCGAGCCTTGAACAAGGGATGCGGGACCAGCGGCCGTGCCTTGGCCAAGGCCGGGACCAGCCCAGGGTTGCGCCTGGCAAGCTTCGCCAACAGATGAGCCCGCTCCAGCTTCATCTGCCCGCGCGTGACCAGGATGGGGCGGTGCCGGCCAGGAGAGGTGATCTTGGCGGCATCAAATCGGTAGTCCCTGGCGTCCGCCTCGCGCGCCACGGCAGCCAGGTAGGCGCCGATGGCGGCCACTGGATTGGCGCAGGCCTTGAAGCGGTCCAACTGGGGATGGTTCCGATAGCCCAGGGTCTTGCCGCGCAGGACCTTCTGCGCCAACAGGCCTTCGCGCCAGAGCGCGACCAGCCCTTGGGGGTCCAGGTATTTTGGATGCAGGGACCAGAGGCGCATGCGGAACGATCCATCGGGTTTGGGTTATAGGGGCGCGGCCGGAGGCTCCAGACGCAGGCGTTCCCCCTCAGGTTCCAGCGCCCACTCAGCACCGGACAAGGAGCGGGCCTGCATGCGCGCCCAAAAGGCGTCGTCAAAGCCAAGGTTCAGGCCGGCCAACCGGGCCTTCATCAGCGCCACCTTGCGCGCCAGGACCGGATCCTTCGCTGCCAGAGCCGCCAAAGAGCGGTAGCGGATGATCAGGTTGGCGTAGACCTGGGCCTTGTCCTCGCCTGGGTTGCTGCGGGAATAGTTGTCGATGAATCCCGGAACCGGGGACAACGCGTTCCACGGCCCGCGGAGTTCGTCCTTGGTGTAGTATCTGGATCCGATTTCCCATTCTCGGTCACGGAAATAGCCCCAGCGGTCGATGATGTGGAAAAGCTCATGGTGGATGGCGTTGGAACTGGCGTAATGGGGTACATCGGAACCGTCAGCGTTTAGGATGATTCGGTCTCGTCCAAGGGCCCTGCCCCCAAGAAGTTGTTCCTCTTCGTCCCTAAGATCACAGGCCAGGAAAAATTGGCGGATGCCGAGCCGCTCCAGAAGACCCTTGGGGTAGACCGAAAGCTCTTCGGCAAAGACAGGGCCATAGTCGATCAGGCGGGGCCACCTGACCTTGCTGCCGTGGGCGAGAACGGTGCCGTCGGCCAATCTCCAGGATTCCGGCTCGTTCCAAACCACCTGGACGCCTTGGGCCTCGGAAACGGCCAGGACCGCGCGCTCGGCCCGCCAGGCAGCCGTACCGAAGCCGGCTGCCGCTATCAATGCGCTCAATACCAGGACCATCAGGCTGCTGACTACGAGGCGCATGCCGGGCCTTAGCTCAGGTCTTTTTTTTCAAACCATTCAGGCCGGCCAGCACGCTGGCCGGGATGGGCCGGCAGGCGCAGGCCTTCACGTGCCGCAGGTGCCATTCCATGCGCTGTTGCATGGCGGCGTTCTTGGGCAGGCGGTTCCTTAGGTGCCAATCCTTGTTGGTCTTTCCCATGGCCCCTCCGCGCGGTCCTAAAATAGTAGCACAAAGGTCGGCGGCGTGGCCGGGGCCCCTTAAAACACGAAAGGCGGGCCCTTGGCCCGCCTCCGGCGACTTTCGCTTTTTCGAATGAGCTTAGCGGCTCACCACTCCATGACCAGGCCTGGTTTGGGCAGGCTGGCATGCAGGGCCTGTTTCCCCTGGCTGTGGTTTTGGCCCATCCACGCTGCCAGGGCCAGGGCCACCAGGGCCAGGGCCAGGCGCAGGGCCTGTTCGCTAAGCTGGAGGGTCTTTTGGGACATGTCACCCTCTCGAGCAAGAAGCAGGGGACATCCCTGCCTACGTGGAGAAGGATAGGCGGGCCGTGCAAACAGGAGAAGGCGGGTGGGTAAATTGTGGGTAACGCAGGAAAACCCTGAAAAACCTTAAGAACCAGTGCTTTCATAGCCCAAAAAGGCCCGGTCCCAGGCTTTCCAGGCCAGGCTGCAGAGCAGCAGGGCGGCCAAGGGCGGCAGGGCCAGGGCCCAGAGCAGGGGCTGCCGCCCGGTCAGGGCGCTCACCGGCACGAAGCTGGAGAGGGACAACGGCACCACCACCAGCATCAGCCATTGCACGGCCGCGGGGAAGACCACCACCGGAAACTTGCTGTTCTGCAGCAGGGTGTTCACCAGGCCGAAGAGCTGCTGGTAGTTCCCCTTCAAGCGCACCACGGCGGCGCCGGCGAAGACCAGCACGGCGGTGTAGATGAGGGTGCCGCAGGCCACCCAGTAGGGCAGGGCCAGCAGCCACCACAGGCTCACCCCGGAAGCCCTGGCCCCCACCACGAAGGTGACCAGGCCGCTCACCAAGTTGCCGAAGGAGTGCAGCTCCGGCGAGGTGACCAGGTAGAAGGGCAGGCTGCGGACGGGATAGACCAGCAGGCGGTCGAACTGGCCGCGGACCAGGTGCGTGGGCGTCCACCAAATCTGGTTGAAGAAGACCTCGCTGGTGCCGTGCACCAAGGCGGTCATGCCGAAGATCATCACGATTTCGGACGGCCTCCAGCCGGCCATCACGGGCATGTTCTTCAGCAGCACCCAAAGGGTGCCCAGGCTGGCGGCCTGCAATCCCATGGACCCGAGCACGCCCAGCACGAAATCCACCCGGTATTCGAGGCGGGTCTGCAGGGTGATGCTGAAGCCCTTCCATAGGACCCTGAGCTCGCGCAACTCAGCCCCCCTGGATGGTGAGGTGGCGCCGGATGGCGCCGAAGATGGCCCGGCCGGCCAGCATCAGGCCCAGGGCCCACAAGGCCTGTTCACCCAGCGCCTTCCAGGCTTCATCCCCTGCCAGGCGCCCCAGCCAGATGCCGCAGGGCGTGTAGATCACGTGGCGGAAAGGCAGCCAGGCCGCCAGCGCGCCCATCCACCCGGGGTAGAGGTCCAGCGGGGCGAAGACGCCGCTGAAGGCCTGGTGCAGCGAGAGCCGCATGACCGAGGGCCCGTAGTTGTTGTGGGTGTAGAAGATGAGCTGGGTGAACAGGAAGGAGAGGTGGAACTGGACCACGCAGGCCAGGCCCAGGCTGCACAGCCCCTGGGCCAGGGCCAAGGGGCTCGCCGGCAGCAGGGCCCGGCCCAGCTGGGTGTAGGCCAAGGCGAAGATCACCAGGGTGAAAACGCCTTGGAAGACGCTGTCGGTGACGGCCTGGAAGAACGACATCCACACGTAGTCCACGGGCTTGAGCAGGTCCGTGGCCACCAGGCCCTCCCGGATGCGCTCGCCGATGTAGCGCTCCGCCCCCATGTTGAGCGTGAAGTTGGCCATGAAGGCCAGGGTCAGGTAGGCGAACAGCGGCGGGTCCTGGGCCACGCCGCCCCGCACAAAGGTCCAAATCAGCAGGGTGAGCGCGAAACCGACGGCCGTGGCCGCCAGGCTGACCCAGATCCACGCGGCATAGGCCAGGTGGGCGCTGAGGGCGCTCTTGAACACGCTCACATAGGCGCGCCAATGGCCCGCGCCGCTGCGGTCCAGCTCCGTCCTCACGCCCGGGCCGCCTTGGCCTTGCTGTAAAGCTGGCGCACGATCTCCTCCACCTCGGTGCGCTCAAAATCCAGCTCGGCCACGCGGCCCGTGGCCAGCAGGGCGGCGGCGGCGGGGTTGAGTCCGGCGGAGCGGTCCGAGGCCAGGCAGATGCGCAGCGGGCTCCAGTCCACGGTGCGCAGCTTCAGCCGCTTGAACCTGGCCTTCAGGCGGGCCGCGGCGGCGGGGCTCAGCGGGCGCTCCAGCTCGGCCACCACCCGGCGCTCACGGGCGAAGCGGTCCTCAAAGCGCTTGAGGCTGCCGTCGAAGAGCAGGCCGCCCTTGTCCAGCAGGATGACCCGCTGGCAGGTCTCGGTGATGTCGGTCAGGTCGTGGGTGGTGAGGATGAGGGTGCTGCCGAATTCGCGGGCCAGCCATTTGATGAGCTCGCGGGCCTGCTGCTTGGCCACCACGTCCAGGCCGATGGTGGGTTCGTCCAAAAACGTGAGATCGGGCGCGTGCAGCACGGCCGCGGCCAGGTCGCAGCGCATGCGCTGGCCCAGGCTCAGCTGACGCACCGGGCTGGCCAGCAGCGGCTCCAAGTCCAGCAAGTCCACGACCTTGGGGTAGGTCTTGTCGAAGACGGCCTGGGGGATGCCGTACATCTCCTTCAGCAGGCTGAAGGTCTCCCGCACCGGGATGTCCCAAAGCAGCTGGGGCTTCTGGCCGAACACCACGCCGATGCGGGCGGCCAGCTGCCGGCGCTGGCGCCAGGGCTGCAGCCCCAGCACGGTCAGCTCGCCCGCGCTGGGCACCAGGATGCCGCAGAGCAGCTTGACGGTGGTGCTCTTGCCGGCCCCGTTCTCGCCGATGAGGCCCACCTGGGCCCCGCGGGGGATCCTGAAGCTGAGGTCCCGCACCGCGGGCACCAGCTGCTTCTGGCTGAAGAAGAGCCCGGCCAGGGCCCCGCTGAAGCCGGGTTTCCTCAGGCGGCGGGTGTAGTCCTTGCCCAGGTGCCTTACGTCCATGGCCAGCGGGTCGCTCATGCTCAGGCCTTGTGCAGCAGCAGGGCCTTCAGGTACCGCGTCTCCGGCATGCCCAGAAGCCGGGGATGGTCGGGCCCGGCCCCAAAGCGGGCCAGCTCGCGCACGGTGGCCGGGGCGTCCGCGGCGGCCGACTGCACCGTGTCGCTGAACTGGCCCTCGGGCACGGCCCCGCTGCAGCTGCAGGTGATGAGGTGCCCGCCGGGCTCCAGCAGGCGCAGGGCCCGCAGGTTCAGCTCGCGGTAGCCGCGCAGGGCGTTGCCCAGGGCCTCGCCGTCCTTGGCCAGGGCGGGCGGGTCCAGCACCACCAGGCCGAAGCGCTCGCCGGCCTTTTCCATCTCGCGCAGGTGGCTGAAGAGGTCGGCCTTTTCGAAGCGGACCTTGGCCTCCACGCGGTTCAGGCGCGCATGGCCTTCGGCCAGGGCCAGGGCCTCCGCGCTCTGGTCCAGGGCCAGCACCCCGGTGGCGCCGCCCACGGCCATGGCCACGGCAAAGCCGCCGCTGTGGCAGAACAAATCCAGGCAGCGCCGGCCCTGGGCCAGCCCCTGGGCCAGTGCCCGGGCGGGCGCCTGGTCCAGGAAAAATCCGGTCTTGTGGCCCTTAAGCACGTCGGCCGTGAACTGCAGCCCGTGCTCGGTGAAGGGCACGCGGCCCAGCAGGTCCTCGTCCCAGGCGGCGGTGTGCAGCAGCCCGGCCGAGGGCGCCAGGCCCTCCTTCACGCGGAAGGCGTCGTCGCTGCGCTCCACCACGGCCTTGACGCCGGGCTGGGCCTTGAGGAACTCCAGGACCTGGGCGCGGCGCTTCTCCATGCCCGCGGTCTGTATCTGGACCACGAAAACGCCGTTGTAGTCGTCCACCACCAGGCCGGGCAGCCAGTCGCCCTCGCTGAAGACCAGGCGCCGGGCCGCGCCGGGCACGCGCGGGCCCCTCACGGCGTAGGCCTGGGCCAGGCGCGCGGCCACGATCTCCTCGGCCGTGGCCTCCAGGGCGAACTCGCCGTGGGGCGCCAGCAGGCGGAAGCTGAGGTTGGAGAAGCTGTTGAGGAAGCCCACACCCAGGGGCCGGCCCTTGTGGGTCAGGATGCGCACCAGCGCGCCGGGGCCCGGGTCCTTTCCGTCGAAATCGATCTCGTTGCGGAAGGCCCAGGCGTGGCCGCCGGCCAGGCGCTTTTCTTTGCCCCATTTGAGGCGGTATTCGGGAAGGTTTGTCATAGGGGCGGTATTGTAGCCGCGGGGGGGGCAAAAAAGAAGGACCCCGCGGGGAGCGGGGCCCTGTCAGGTCAGGCGGAGCACTTTCTCTTCCAAGCCGGGCGAGCCCGGATCGCGCCACCAGGCCCGTTGGTCGACCACCTTGCCGTCGCGCACCGCCACGATCAGGTAGTACACGCCTTCCCAGCTCAGCTGGTTGTCGGTGGCGCTGGCCTGGGCCGGATGGTCAGGATGGCTGTGGTAGTAGCCCAGCACGTCCAGGCCACGCGCCCGGGCGTCCTTCTCCAGGCGCAGCTGCTCGAGGGGGTCCATCAGGTAGCGGTCCTCGGCCCGCTCCTTGTTCACGTTGGCGCAGGGGTGGGCCTCGTCGGCTTCGGCCACGTTGCCGGAGCGGCCGATCAGCAGCCCGCAGACCTCGCGGGGGTACCCGTCCTGGGCGTGCTTCTGCACGCTGGCCCAGGCTGCCGCGCCCAGGCGCAGGGTCAGAGTTGGACGCTGCCCTTCAACCACGTGTCCCCCCCGCCCTGGGCTGATTCGCGTTTCACCAGAAAATCGACTGCGCCGCTGGCTTGGAAGGCCTTGTCCAGCTGCAGCAGATGGGCGCAGCCCTCGTTGGAGTCCACCACAAAGCGCGCCAGGCGGCGGGCGGGCTGGCCGGGCGCCTGCATCCACAGCCCGTAATTTTGCCCGTCCGCGCAGGGCGCCAGGTGCTGGCAGCGGATCACGGCATGGTCCATCCCCGGGCAGAGCACCAGATCGGCGCTGGCGGCCGGGGCGGACGGGGAGCCCGCGGCGACCGAAACCAGCGCCACCTTGGCGGCGCGGGGGTCGCTCAGCACGGCGTTGGAGAGGTTGGCCAGGGGGTTGTCCGCCGTGCGGGCGCGGCTGAAGAGGGCGCCCGCGGCCACCACGGTCATCACCACGCTCATCAAGGCGAACAGCGGCCCCACGGCCACCCAGAAACGGGCCCATCCGCCCAGCTTGAAGGGCTGCACCTTTATTTCCACGGGCCTGAACGGGGCTTCATCCTCTTCCCGCAGGCGGGCCAGCACCTTGGCCTGGAAGCCGTCCGGGGTGTCCTGCTGCTTGGCGCAAAGGCCCAGGCCCTCGCGCACCTGCCAAAAATCGCGCACCTGCTCGCGGCAGGGCGGGCAGTCGTCCAGGTGCTTGCGCACGGACTCCTGCTGGGTCTCGGGCAGGCCGTCCAAGGCGAAATCCACCAGGGTCTCGCACTGCGGGCAGCGATTCAGGCCCAAGCGGTGGGCCAGCCAATGCAGCATGACGTTCCTTCTAAGGCTGAAAATCCGGGGCCTGCTTAAGGGCCTCTTCCGGGTCCTGAAACACCTGGGCCAGGCGCTGGATGGCGTCCCTCAGGCGGGTCTTCACCGTGCCCACCGGCTCGCCCAGGATGCGCGCCATCTCCTCGCGGGTGTGGCCGCCGAAATAGGCCAGCTCCACCACCTGCCGCTGCTTGGGCGGCAGGGTGTCCAGGGCCTGCTCCAGCTTGAGCTTCTGCCACTGGGTCACGGGCGGGCGGGGGCTGGGCAGCGTGGCGGCCACGATGTTGTCCAGGGTGCTGGTCACCTGGCTGCCGCGGGCCTTGGCCCGGCGCAGGGCGTCGATGGAGCCGTGGTGGGTCATGGTGAGCACCCAGCTGCTGAACGCGCCTCGCTGCTCCTCGAAGATGGCCGCGTGCTTCCAGACCTTCAGGAACACGTCCTGGGAGACCTCTTCGGCCAGCTCGGGGTTGCGCAGAATCCGCAGGGCCAGGCTGTAGACCGGCCGGCTCCAGCGCTTCATCAGCTCGGCCAGGGCGTCCTGGTCCCCGCGCACCACCAGGCGCATCAGCTCCCGGTCGCGGGCGCGCTCCGCCTCGCGGGCGTCTCCGGCCGGCCGTTCCACCGGGGAATCCACGCTAGGCCTCAAGCTCGTCAAGGATGGCTCCACCAATGCATTCATCATGGTCGTAGAAGACGGCTGCCTGGCCCGGGGTGATGGCCCGCTGCGCGTCGTCAAAGGTGATGTGCCAGCGCCCATCGTCCAGGGGGCTGCAAAGGGCCAGGGCGCCGGGATGGCTGCTGCGTATCTTCACGGCGCAGCGGAAGGGCTGGCTGGGCGTGCGGTCCGGCTGGCTGGTGAAGCTGGACCCGCGGGCCACCGCTTCCCGGCTCATCAGGCCGCTCTCAGGGCCCACGATCACCGCGTTGCGGCCGCGGTCCAGGCGCAGCACGTAGAGCGGCTCAGCTGAAGAGATGCCCAGGCCCCGGCGCTGTCCCACGGTATGGAAAGCGAGGCCCTCGTGCCGGCCCAATTCCTTTCCATCCAAATCCAGCACCGGCCCTGGCTGCTGGCTCTGAGGGGCGTAGGCCTTCAGCACCTGGCCGTAATCGCCCTTGGGGACAAAGCAGATATCCATGCTTTCCCGCTTGGCCGCGGTCACCAGCCCGAGCTCCTGAGAACCTTTACGCACTTCATCCTTTTCCAGTTCTCCCAAAGGGAAGCAGAGGCGCCGCAACTGGGGCTGGGTCAGGCGGTAGAGGAAATAGGTCTGATCCTTCAGCCGGTCCTTGGCGCGGAACAGGCGCACCCGACCGTCCGGGTCCTCGGCCAGGCGCGCGTAATGGCCCGTGGCCAGCTTGTCCACGCCCAGGCCCAGGGCCGCCTGGAGCAGGGGCCCGAACTTGACCTTGTCGTTGCAGGCCACACAGGGGTTGGGGGTGCGGCCGGCCAGGTACTCGGCCACAAAGGGGTCGATCACGTCCTGGCGGAAACGGTCCTCATAATCCAGCACGTAGTAGGGGATGCCCTGGGCCTGGGCCACGGAACGGGCGTCGCGCATGTCTTCGGCCCCGCAGCAGGACTTGGACGGCTTGCCGCCGGCTGGGGCCGCGTCCACGAGCTTGAGGTCACAGGCCGGGTCCAGGCCCGGGCCGGCCTTGCTGAAGGCGCGGTGGCCGTCCTGCCATACCCTCAGGGTCACCCCGGTGACATCGTGACCTTCTTTGGCCAAGGCCGCGGCCACATACGACGAGTCCACGCCGCCGGACATGGCGACGAGGATCTTGAGGCGCTGGGCGGTCGGCGAAAGGGTGAGGAGGCTGGTCATGGGAGCGCCATCTTGACCGCTTTGGCCCCTGTTTTCAAGGCGGGCTTGGAGCTGCCGGCGGAGACAAAAAAGACCCCGGCCTAAGGCCGGGGCCCCTGCGCTCTAGAAGCCTCCGCTGGGCTAAAACGACCCCTGCAGACCCGCCGAAAAATGCCTGCCGGGGCTGGGAATCCCCTGGAACGTGGCGTATTGGGTGTCGGCCAGGTTCTCGGCCGTGAGGAAGCCCTCCAGGTGTTCGGAGACGGTCCAGGCGGCATCCGCGCTGTAGTCCCAGTAGTCATTCGTGGGCGGCGGCAGCCCCAGGTCGGTCAAATACCATCCAGCCACGGGGTTGCGCTGCACGTAGCGTGCTTTCAGGCCCAGGCGCCACGACTTTTCAGGCTTGAGGTCCAGGCTGGCGGTGAACTTCTCCTTCATGCGGCCCGGCACGGGCTGGCCCGCCCCGTCCACGGCCTGAACCCAGGTCCCGGACAACGACGGGACCAGCATGCCCGCGACCAGGAGCTTCACCGCCGCTTCCATGCCCGTGAACGAAGCGTGGTCCACGTTCACATAGGTCCAGAAATTGTCCTTGGGATCCACGGCCGGATTGATGAGCTGGTCGTAATAGTTTTCAAAGCAGCTGGCCTGGACCAGCAGCGGCCCGCTCAGCCAGTCCCCGCCGAACTCGGCGTTGGTGGAACGTTCCGTCAGGAGCCTGGGGTTACCCTTGTCCCCGGCCCAGACCGAGATGAACGGCGAGCCCTGGAACTGCGGCGGCAGCGACGCGAACGCGGTGTAGGGCAGGTAGAGCTGGTCAAAGGTCGGCCGCTGGTATCCCGACCCGCATCCCAGGTGCAGGCTGAAGTCCCCGCTGGGGGACCAGTAGAGTGTGCCGGTCGGGCTGTCGTCAAGCTCGGCGTCCACCCATTCCTCCAGCCGGTTGGCCAGCTCCAGGCGCCAGGCGGCCGCGATCTGCCAGGTTCCGGCGGCGCTGAAAGTCCCGGTCCATCGTTCATGGAAGCCGTAGAGGCCGCTGTCCAGGCCCTCCTGGTCGGCCGCCAGGCCCAGGCTCAGCTTCGGCAGGGATGCGCCCAGCCCGCCGCTGAGGCCCAGGGAGGCCCCGCCGTTGTCGTAGCCGGACCGGTAGGGGGCGTAGACCCCGGAGGTGGGGTCCGCCCCGATGGGGTTCTGGCGGAAGACTTCGGACACGCTGCCGTAGGCCGTGGTCTTGAGGGTCCAGTTGCCCAGGGCGTGCTGGTCCACGGCCTGGCTGCGCAGGCCCCAGGAATCCTGGCGTCCGTCCAGGTCATACTGGTCCGTGCCCGCGGCGATCACGTTGTCGGAGTCCGGCGCGCTTCCATGGTGGCGGAAGTAGCTGCTGATCATGCTGAATTGGTCCGAACCCCATTGGGCCCGCATCACGCTGTCCAGGTCCCAGTGCTCCTGGTCCGTGAATGCGAAGGTCTGGCCGTTCAGGCCCGTCACCGGCGGCAGGTAGCCGTCGGTCCTGTAGTAGCTGCCGCTGAACGTGGCCCTCAGCGGCCCGAGGTTGAAGGTGGGCGCCGAGGCGCGGTATTGCAGGGTGTTGTAGTCGCCTTCGCTGAAGGCCAGGTGGAAGTCCTTCTGGTCCGCCGTGGACGTGTCCAGGCTGACCGCGCCGCCCAGGGCGCCGGAGCCAAGGGCCAGGGCCTGGGGCCCTTCCAGGACCTCCACTGAACCCAGGTTTTCCGTGGGAAGGGTGCCCAAGTTGAAGCTTTCCGGGACCGGCACCCCGTCCAGCAGGATGGCCGTGTCCCGGAACGATTGGCCACGGATGGACAGGCTGGTCCAGGCCTTTCCCAGGCCTTCGCCCTGGGTCTCGACCCCGGGCAACTCGTCCAAGGCCGCGCCCAAGTCCCCGCCGGCCTTCACCGTGGCGAGGTCCGCCACCGGCTTCACCGACAGGTCCAGCCCCTGGCCCACCACGTAGATGGCGTCCCAATCCGGGTCGCCCGCCGCGTCCGCCCGCAAGGCCGCCGCCATGATCCCCAAAACCGCCCCCAGGGCGGCTACGCCCCAATGCGTCCGTCCCAAAATCATCCTACCCGTCCCAAAAAAGGTTATCGGCTGATCGCCAGCTTGAACAGGCCGCGGCTGATGGAGTAACCGGCCCCGTCCTGGTCCACGGCCACATAGTACATGCCCCGGGCGAGTTCGCGCAAATCGACCGGAATCACGGTCCGGCCCTGCGGCAGGGCTCCGGCATCCACGGTCTTCACCAGGCGCCCGTCCAGGGAGTAGAACCCGAGGCGGATATGGGAGGCGCGGCCCAGGTCCACCGACACCACGCTGTGGTCCTGGGCCGGGTTGGGCACGACCACCAGTTTCAAGCCGTCCGGCGGAAGATCCGGCGTGGGGGTCTTGGGGCCGGCCGGCCGCGCCCCAGGGGTGGGCCCTGGGGTGACGCAGTTCGTCCGGTTCACGGCGATATGGTCATAGTAGGTGACGTTGACGGCGGCCTGCACGCCCACCTGGCCGGCCGGCAACGGGCTGGCGTCATACCAGGTCAGCAGCGGCGCGCCGTCCAGCCAGGCCGTGATGACGCCGTTTCCTAGGACCTGCAGCCGCAAGTCATAACCCGTGCTCGACAGCAGCGGGTTGGTCAAGAAAATGGATGCGCCATCGGCGGGATTCCCGTCCGTGGAACCCCAATTGACGATCTTGCGGATGGCCAGCTGGAAGTTGCCGGGATTGTAGACCAGCTGGTAGCAGTACTGGGGGGTGAAGTTGGAGTAGGTGCCGTTGACGTTGGTCATGAGTATGCCCGCGGTGGTGCCCGGCGCCACATGGGCCTGGAAGTCCGGAGCGAACCACACATGGGCGCCTCCGTCCGCGTTCACGACCGCGTCCGCCCAGTTCAAGGTGCTGGTCTGGGTGCCGTCCAGCATCAACGCGTTGCCGCCATCCGCCGGCGGCACCGAAATGGGCGGCCCGAACGG
>Ga0210401_10003423_pt1 | contig 16964 bp, 18 predicted proteins | sample IncBWH32MmetaG_FD_150866 | JGI IMG/M metagenome (GOLD analysis project Ga0210401, IMG submission 150866) | Forest soil microbial communities from Barre Woods Harvard Forest LTER site, Petersham, Massachusetts, United States - Inc-BW-H-32-M | ecosystem: Environmental > Terrestrial > Soil >... | reverse complement strand
CAAAAGCAGCCGCCAGCAGCGCTTCCACCAACATTCCCTGCGGGCTCGATTCCACGCGCATGCGGCGCTCTTCCCGCACCACGTCGCGCTCCTTGTAGAACTCGCGAAACACTGGATCATAGAACCGTTGCGATTCCAGCAGGAACCATAACTCCAGCCGGTTCTTTGGGAAATTGTAGAAGTAGTTAGTGGAATCCTCTTGGGTGCCGGCGTTCATCCCCACGCCGCCGTTCTCTTCGATCAGTTGCGGGTAGGCGTTCGGAATCACGTAGCTGTTGGCCTTGTCCATGGCAGCTTTGAGCTCCGCTTGCAGGTCCTCCAGCTTCTTGGGGTCGGCCTTCATACCTTTGTTGCGCTCGGCGTCATAGCGATCGTAGACGCGTTCCACTTCCTCCATCGCCTGTTTTTCGAGCGGGTAATTCTTGGTGCCGATGGTCTCGGTCCCTTTGAACGCCATGTGCTCGAACATGTGCGCGATGCCGGTTTCCCCGCTCGGATCGTCCACCGAGCCGGCGTTGACATAGGAGTGAAACGAAACCACCGGCGCCTCGTGCCGTTCAAAGATGATGAAGTGCAGGCCGTTGGCGAGCGTGAATTCTGTGACGCGCTTCTCAAAGTCCTGCAATGACTGTGCCACCAGCGCCAAAGGGCACAGCAATAGAATTACAAACGCACACTTGCTTGATTTCATGAGGGTTCGGCTCTCTCGAGTGAGCTGCTTCTACTATTGTAACGGGCGCCGGCGGGTTTGCGTTCCACTTTGCTCGAATCGGGCATCCCCCTCAGGTCTGGATAAAAAACCCATTAGGCCGCCTAAGGCAGACTGAAGCGGTTATATATGTCAACCGATCCTTAGTGAAGGAGACAAACCGGAGTACTACTGTATTTCGGCTAACCGAACCGTCGGGAACAAGCTCTCGGGGGGTGTCATGAAGGCGATTGGCAAGTATAAAATAATCGACGAAATCGGATCCGGCGCCGCGGGCACAACCTACCGTGTTCGCGACACGGCCGCCGAGCGCGAGTTTGCGCTCAAGGTTCTGTATTCTTCCGACAGCGCCAGCCCCGAAACGAAGGACCAGTTCTGCCGCAGCCTGGCCAGTTACACCGATTTGCGCCACCCCAACATCGCCAAGGTGCAGGACCTCGGCGAAGCTGACGGCAACCTTTATGTCGCGACGGAGCTGCTCAACGGCATCGATTTGCGCCGCCATTTCGAAGAGCGCCGGGCTTTGCCGCTGGAAGAGAAGCTGGAGTTCATCGCGGCAGTCGCGGATGCGCTGACGGTCCCCCACGGCAAGGGCATCGCGCACGGCAACCTGAAGCCGGGCAACATCTTTATCGTCGCCGGCAAGAATGCCCGGATCCTCGATTTCGGCAGCGGAAAGTGGCTGGAGGTGATCCTGGCCGCAGGCGTTAAGCCCTCGGCCTTGCTGCCCAACTACCTCGCGCCCGAGCAGATTCTGGGCGAACCCTTCGATAGCCGCTCTGATATCTTCTCCGTGGCCGTGATCTTGTACGAGTTGCTCACCGGCAAGTACCCTTTCCAGGTTGAACCCAATCTCATCCCGCGTGAGATCGTGCATTCGGAACCGGAGCCGCTGCGCAAACTAGACCCCCAAATTCCCGAGGAGCTCGAGCTGTTAGTCGCCCGGGCGCTGAACAAGAACCGTGAGCAGCGTCTCCAATCGGCGGCCGAGTTCGCAGCTGGCTTGAATAGCATCGCGCAAAAGGTTCGAGACAGTCGAACCGTTCCTGAACCGGTAACCGCAGTTTATAGCGCGCCAGTGGCGCCGCCCCCGGCCGTCACCAAGACACCCGCGATCGTGCCGGCTCCGAAGCCGCCCATCGTGGTCCCATCTGTTCCCGCGCCGGTAATCGAAGCCGCTCCGCCGCCACCTCCTCCGCCGGCGGTAGCGCCATTGCCCGTTGCCGCCAAGCCCGCGCTGGCAGCCATCAAAACAGCCGCACAGGCACCTGGCAAGAAGCCGTTTCCCGTACCACCCATCCTGCGAAAGCGCATGATTCCCATTGCCATAGCGGGACTCTTAGCGATCGGCGTATTCGGAACGCTCCTGTCGCGGCAAAGCTCCCAGGCGTCTCAGCCTAAGGCCGAGGCCATCCCCGCGACTCAACCTAGCATCGCCGTTCCCAGCGCTCCCGCATCCGCTCCGGCGGTACCAGTAGCTTCACAGCCGGTCGAAATTGCACCACCACAACCTGTGCCCCAGACAGCCGCGTCGTCTTCTGTTGTCGAAGTCAAGCCGGCGCCGGAAGTGATTCTGCGAGGACAGGTGAAATCATTCTGGGAAGCGGGCAGATATTCGCAAGCCCTGGCGTTAGTGGATGGGATTCTAGCCGAGAATCCGACTCTCGCAGAGGCGCGCGCGTGGAGGAAGAAAATTCGCGCCGCGCAGGAAGCCGAAGCTGCCATTAAGTAGGATGCCTATGAAACAAGCTACCGCATTTGTTCTGTCAATCACGCTTTTCGGAGCTCTGCCGGCGCTTCTACCGGCTCAATCTATAGCAGAGAACAAGCTGCCGTCGGCACACGCCAAGAAAGCCGACGACCCATTTCTGAACGGCGCGCCCTTTACATTCGATCAGATGCTAAAGCTGGTCGGGGACAGTCCCATCCCGGTCCGCCGGCGAAAGGATGCGATTCAGGCGCGCGGTATCGATTTCGCGGGAACGCCCGAGGAGCTCGACAAGCTGAAAGCTGCCGGAGCTTCCGACGACATGCTGGAGTTGATCAAGAGCAAAGCGAAAGCGCCCACTGCAGCCACTGCCCACGTTGCTCCCAAGCCCGCGCCCACCGGCGGCATGACTCTGAACTGCGCCCCCGGCGAGTGCAATATTAGCCTCAATGGCAAGTCGATCGGACCTACGCTCGGTGGAAAGCTGGAGGTCTCCAAGCTCACGCCTGGCAAGTGGGTAGTCGATTTCACAAAGGACGGTTACCTCGGGCATCAGAACACGGTGACGGTCGAAACCGACAAGGTCGCCAGCATCTCAGCAACTCTGGAGCCGAACCGCGGCACGCTGGAAGCTTACGGCGCGGCTCTGTTCAAGAAAATGATTCAGGCCATCGGCGGCGACGAAGGTGTACAGGCGCTGGCGGGCGTGCAAGCGACCGGCAGTACCACCGTCTGGACTCGTGACGGTTCCAGCGTTCGCTGGACCCTGCTGCTGCGCAACCGTGCGGACCGCGCCCTGTTTCAAGCCAAGGCTGGCAACATCCTGCACGAAGTCGGGTTTAGCGGAAGTCAGTACAACAACAGTAAGAACCTGAAAGGCGCGGACGCTCTCGAACTGCCCACGCAGTTTGGCTTCATTCGGGATGCAATGCTCGCGGCGGTCATTACGCGGCTCCAAAACCCCGAGTTCAAGATTATGGCCAGCCATCCCTCGCCGGCCGAAGGCGAAGACTTCACGCTATTTGCGGAAAACAGCGCCGAGAAGGTCTCCATTGGTCTCGACGACCAGTCTCGCCCGGTGCGTGTTAAAATCGCCACCACCACCGGAGCCGGCTCGGCCGCTATCGCGTACTCTGAGTACTTCAAGGGCGATAAAGCCTATTGGCCAAAGTCGGTCCAGATCAAGCCGGACGGCTGGCAGCACGGTATCGATGTTCGCTTCGACACCATGGACCTGGGCCTTCGCTTCAGCGAGAACGACTTCAAAATGAAGGGCAAGCCGCTGGCGAACTTCTGAAACTTAACGAATAATCCAGCTTACCTCTGAAGGTCGTTTGCGCTACTCTGCTTCTGGATGAGCACAGCCTTCATTTGCGTGACCTGCGGAGCCCAATTCCCTCCCTCGGGCGAGCCGCCGCCGCACTGTCCGATTTGTGAGGATTCCCGCCAGTTCGTCGGCCTGGACGGGCAGCAGTGGACGACGCTCGAAGAGCTCGGGCACAACCACCACAATGTCATCCAGCAGGAGGAGCCGTCGCTCTACTCCATTCATACCGAGCCCCACTTCGCGATCGGTGAGCGGGCATTCCTGCTGCAAACGCCGCGAGGCAACGTGCTCTGGGATTGCCTGGCCCTTCTCGATCGGCCCACCATCGACGCCGTCCGCAACCTGGGCGGCATTGCGGCCATTGCGATTTCACACCCGCATTACTACACCAGCGTAGTCGAGTGGAGCCTGGCATTCGGCAACGCGCCGATTCATCTTCATGCGGCCGATCGTCAATGGGTCATGCGGCCACACTCGAACATTCAGCATTGGTCGGGCCATAGCAGGGATCTGCTGGATGACCTGGTCCTGGTTCACACGCCCGGACACTTTGACGGTTTTCAGGTTTTGTACTGGCCGCGCGGTGCCGATCGAAAGGGCGTTCTGCTATCCGGTGATCAGCCGCAGGTGTGCCTGGATACGCGCTGGGTGTCGTTCATGTACAGCTATCCCAACTACATTCCACTGGGAGCGAAGGCAATCGAGCAGATCGTGACCCGCCTCGATCCGTACCAGTTCGATCGCATTTACGGGGCTTTTCCGAAGCGCACCGTCGCCGCCGCTGCGAAACAGGCGCTGCAGCGTTCAGCCCAGCGTTTTATTGCTGCGATGGCGGATACCGCTTAGAGAGGCGAGCGTGTAAGCCGGATCGTATTTCTTATAGAACCGAAGTACGCGCGCAACGTAAGTCCGGGTCTCAGGGAACGGAGGAACTCCGCGATAGCGCTCTACGGCCCCAGGACCCGCATTGTAGGCCGCAATAGCTCGTCTCAACGCATCCCGCTTACCGGCGTAACGCTGCAACAGCCAGCTCAGATAATGGGTCCCGGCGTCGATATTCTGCTCCGGCACGGCCGGATCTGCTCCGAATTCTCGGGCCGTCTCCGGCATCAATTGCATCAGCCCGACGGCGCCCTTAGGCGAAACAGCAGCCTGCGAGAAGGCGGACTCGGCCGCGATGATGCTCTTCACAAATGCGGGGTCAACCTGATGCTTGCGCGCCGCAACCCCAATTATCTCGTTCAATGAGAATTGGGGAGCTGGGATGTGCATGTAGGTGAGTGCGGGCCGCAAAATCTGGGTTTTCAGCATATCGAAAATGCGGGCGGCCAGCACACACAGGAAAAACAGGAGAACGAAAATCAAGAACTTCAATGGACTCCGGCTCGGGGGCTTTTGTGGGACCAACCACAAGACGTAGCCCCTGGGCCGATGGTTACCGTCGTCTTCTTGCCTAACCGTTAGCGGAGCTTAGCACCTAACGGCACACGCCAACGCCGATAGAAGCCTGAATCTTTCGAAACTGCGCAACCTGATTCGCCATCGAGGGACTCTCGCTGGAAATGCGTTGCAGAATCGGATCCAGGAAACGGCCGTACCGCTCAATCGTTGACCGATCGCCGGCGGCCATGGCTTGCTCTACCGAGCGCTTAGTTTCCGAGGTAATCAGTTCGATGCGACCCACGAATACCCGCGCGGTCTGTGACGGAGCAGGGTCGACCTGGAGCGGGAGAATCCGGTCAATCGCGCGCGAAGGGACAATGTAGATCAAGCGTGAGCCTTCCTCAAACCAGGAATCCCGCCAGGTCTCGATCATCGCTTGAGCCTCCTTCGGAAACAGCCCTTGGGCGACCAGAGTAGTTTCCAGATCATGCCGCAATTGTGAAAGGGAGCCGTCCAGTGAAGGCGGATCGAGCGCAACATCGCCCGATATAGCGCCTGTGTTGCGGTAACCGAGGCGTCCTCCACGATTCTCAAACAGGATCATGGCGGGAACGGGGTCGGGGCCGCGGTTTTCAATCGCGATTCTTCCGTCGCCTGAAAGACGCGCGGACAAAGGAATCGCGAAGTGCCCGACGCCGCGATAGAACAGGAATTTTTCATGCTGCTCGCCGATCGTAATCGGAGCGCTATCCGTTGCGCGTGCGGCATAGTAACGGCTGGCGCCGCTCTCGCGCGGCAGAACCGGCGAGGTGTCGGGTTGAACCTTGATATTTCGCCACTCGATGGCGCCGGATCGAGTATCCGCTTGCGGATACCACTCGGTGATCAGGCCTTGCGGAAATTCGACCTTGACTTGCGCATCCAACTCGTCCGGACTATAAAAGTACAGCACCGGCGTTTCCATGCGCACGGTGCCCCGCAGCCCCGATTTATACACTCTACTGAAGTCATGGACGAATCCGGGGAGGTCGGTCCTGCAACCCAGAGTGTCCCATTGCATCGCGGAGCCGTCCGCGCCTGCCACGGAGGTGAATGTTCCCCACTCGTGGACGGTGAAGTCGCTGGGCTGCGGAGCGCGGTTCTCGGCGGCATTCAGAAACGTCGTTGTCCCCAGGACCAGCGCCAAAGCTCCAACCTGCGGAAGCCTCATAGTCGATTTCATTTGTTTCCTCCCGGAGCAAACGCCTTTAGAGAGGCTTCGATTTCAGCGTCAGTGGCCGGGCGCGGAAAGAATTTCGACGATTCCCTGATAAAGCCTTTTGGGCCGACGGGAATAATCGCGCCGGCGGTCTCATTCGCGCAGGTACCTTTCAGATTCACTACCCAATCGCCTTCAGCCGGCCAGTTCCGATACACTGCATAGACGCCAGGCTTAGACATTTCCATCACGTTGAGCGGTACCGAACGTCGCGCTCCCTTCACGACACCTTCAGCGGTCCCGCCAATTTGTGCTTTCGCCGCGTCCGCGCAGCCTTCCGCGCGAAAAACAAACGCAGCCGATTTTGCCCGAACATCCTGGGACGCTACCGGGCTGCCTATGCTGAATGTGAACCCTTGCGGGTGCGCCAATGCAGCGACGGCGCAGATTGCAATACCAAATCGCAACATAGAAAAACTCCTTTCGGGACCTTTAGACGCACGTCCGGCAAATTTCTTCCCGATCTCACCACGTCCAGGCTAGTTCTTCTTTCCAGCGTCTTAGAGTGTCGGGATCCAGCTTCAGTGCCAGCTGGCGCGAAATTCCCGGCGGAACGGGTGTAAGCGAGGCGATGCGGTCGTAAACACGCGCCCTATCCTGAACCCCAACCCGCGACAGGAGATGCCACAGCGTAAGCGTATCGCGCACGCGAGCCTCGGCCAAAATGATGTTGAGTGGGTCGTCAGCGGATTTCTCGAAGCTGAAGGTCTCCAGGCCCCGTTTCATACTTTCTGAGGCGTCGTCGAAATATGGAATACCGGGCCCAACATGCTGCTCAGCGCGACAACTGGCCCCGGCCGGGACCAGCGACTCCAGTCCCTTCCACTCAAACGAGACCCAACCTTTGGACACCCGGAGCAGGCTGAAACTGTCTTCACCGGCATTCAGCGTGTACTCGCAGCCGAGATCCACCGCGGTGCCGGACGCAGTTTCCACGAAGAACAACCTGGGCGGCGCGGTGATCTTCGCTTGTATCTCGCCTCGCGAAAGAGCGAGCCGATGTTCGCCCGGTTTCGCCGTGACCACACGCAGCCGCGTGTTTGGCTCGACCTCGACCGACCCAATTTCACCGACCTTAACTCTGGCGCTCGACCCCGAATCCGTCTCGATCCATTCACCGGCTCTTATCCGGCCCACACTGCCGATGTGTTTCCCGTTAACGGTCGGCGAGCCATCCACCCGCGTCACGTCCCAGCGTGCTTCCGATTGGCGCGTAACGGCCCAGTATGCAGCACCCACCGCCACCAGTGCGGCTGCGGCAAACGCCAACCTCCAGCGGCGAACCGGTGATCCCACAGCGGGTCGATGTTCCTGAAGCGCTGCCTCGATCGACGTCCATATTGCATCGGGAGCCTCGGCCGCGGGCAGATGTTCCAGAATTTCCATCCCAAATCGGACGTTCTCGCCTTTTGCTCGGCACTCTACGCAGCGCTCCAGATGGAGCTCGACCTGCCCGGTCTTTTGCCGGCTGAGTTCGCCGTCGATGTGAGCTGCCAGCTGGCGCCAAATATGCCTCGTAAACATCGTTATGCCTTGGTGTTAATCAAACCCTTCAGCCGCTCCGCCAGAATACTGTGCCCCCGGCTCAGCCTCGACGCCACCGTCCCCATGGAACAGTGCAGCGCCTGCGCCATCTGTTCATAGGAGAGGTCTTCGAAGTAACGCAAAAGCACGGCAATCCGGAACTTCGGCGGGAGAGCGGACACGGCAGCCCGTACCGAGCTCGCCATCTGGGCCCGGGCGTAATCTTCCTCCTGAGATGCCGGCCCAGCGAAAGTTTCCAGACGAGATCGGTCTGAAATGATAGCATCCGTTTTGCGGCGCCTGGCCACGTCCGTGCACGCGTTGACTACCAATCGGTAGAGCCAGGTGGAGAATTCGGCGTCGCCGCGAAAATCGCCTATGCTCGTCATCAACTTAAGAAAAACCTGCTGGGTGACGTCGCTGGCCGCGGCTGAATTGCCGTGGAAAAAATAGAGAGCAATGGAATACACCCGGTTCTTGTACAAGTCGTAGAGCGCACGAAAGGCGTCCCGGTCGCCCGAACGGCAAGCTGCGACAATCTCTTCGCTCACCTGGCGATCACTCAGATCAACCACCGGCGAGTGAGACGCACCGTCGAAGGTTTTTCTTCCATTTTTCTGGCAAGAAGATACCCTCGCTGCGAACCCGAAGCGAAACTAGGAGGCTTACAGAGCCCCTTCCCCCCGGTCGTCATTTCGGATCCGGATCGCTTCCGCCACGTCGAAGACGAAGACCTTGCCGTCGCCGATCTTTCCGGTCCGCGCGCTCCCGACCACGGTGCGGACCACTTCATCGGCGCGGGCGTCCGGCACCACCATCTCCACCTTCACTTTGGGAAGCAGATCCACCTGGTATTCCATGCCGCGATAGATTTCTTTGTGGCCCTTCTGGCGGCCATGGCCCCGCACTTCCGTGATGGTCATGCCGTCGATGCCGATGGCCTTGAGAGCTTCCTTAACATCCTCCAGTTTATGCGGCTGGATAATCGCTTCTATCTTTTTCATGGTCGAGTGTGTGCTCCCAGGCTACGATTCGAGATTATATCCCTCTTCGCCGTGCATGCTGACGTCGAGGCCTTCGAGCTCTTGATCGGGCGTGACTCTCACGCCCAGAATTACATCGCAGATCTTGAGGACGATGAGAGTTCCGATAATGGCTAAACCCCAGGAGATTGCGACTCCGATGGCTTGATTGAATACCTGGCCGGGAACGCCATCTACCAGGCCGAGTGGAAGCACCTTGCCGCTGGCATCCTTGAGTCCATCATTGATCGCGCTGGTGGCAAATACGCCCGTGAGAATGGCTCCTATGGTTCCTCCGGCTCCGTGGACTCCGAAGGCGTCCAGCGTATCGTCATAACCGAACTTGCCCTTGACCACCGTGACCATGAAGAAGCAGACCACGCCGGCGATAAACCCGATCAGCAGCGCCGGAAAAGGTTTCACGAATCCCGACGCGGGCGTGATGGCGACTAATCCAGCCACGGCGCCTGAGATTCCGCCCAGCACGCTGGGCTTACCATTGCGGATCCATTCGACCAGCAGCCACCCCAGCACCGCCGCGGCGGTAGCGAAATGTGTGGCGACGAATGCACTGGTGGCCAATGCCGAAGCGGCCAGCGCGCTGCCGGCGTTGAATCCGAACCAGCCGACCCACAGCAGGCACGCGCCTATCACGCTGAGCACGATGCTGTGGGGCTTCATCGGTTCGGCCCCGTAGCTTTTCCGTTTTCCCAGGTAAAGCGCACAGACCAGAGCTGACACTCCGGAGCTGATGTGCACCACCGTTCCTCCGGCGAAATCCAAGCACGGAATCTTCCCGCCTAGAAAAGCGTTCAGGAGCCCGCCTTTCCCCCACACCATGTGTGCCAGTGGAAAATAGACGATCATTGCCCACAGCACTGAGAACAGCAGCATCGCGCTGAACTTCATGCGTTCCGCGAAAGCGCCGGAGATGAGAGCGGGCGTGATGATGGCGAACATGAGCTGATAGACCATGTACGTCTGCTGCGGGATTGTGGCGGCATAGTCGGCATTAGGCGCAGCCCCAACGTTGTTCAAGAAAAGATATCGCAGGTCGCCCAACACCGGTGAGCCTTCGCCAAAGGCCAGACTGTAACCCACGATGGCCCACAGAACGGTGATGACGGCCATCAGAATAAAGCTATGCATCATCGTGCCCAGAACGTTCTTGCGCCGCACCAATCCGCCGTAGAAGAGAGCCAAGCCCGGTCCGGTCATCATCAGAACGAGTGCCGCGCTCACCAGCATCCAGGCGTTGTCGCCGGCGCTCTGAGCCGATTTCACAGCAGCCTCGAGATTGGCTAGTCGAGTCTCGGGTGACGGACCCGCGGCCTGCGCCATCGCGAGCACGGGCGTCAGCAGCGCAAACCAAAACCGATACGGCATAGATCTAATGATTATCCCCTGTGCGGGTGGCGGGTCGGATAGGAATGTTCTATGAGATGGATAGGCGGTTTCTATGACCCCTGCCCTATATATTTTTTCAGAACTTGAAGATCACATCCATCGCGAACTGAAACTGGCTCTTGCGGGTTCCATCCGCATACGCTGGACGATCGAGAGCTTCATCAAATCTGATTTCGGGACGAAACAAAATAGTGCTGCCCACCCAGTGGCCCCACATCAAAGTCCCTTCGGTGTAGCGGTTCTTGAAGCCGGTTCGCTGGCCTTTTATGTCGTCCAAGAAGTCGGAGCGAATCGAAATGTAATTCTTTGCGGAGAGCTCCTTCTCGACGTAGTTAACAATGGCCCACTCCGGCGCCAGGCAGCGGATCTCGCCTGGTGAGCAGAACGCGCCGTTAGTACCCTTTTCCGGTGCCACAGGCCCCGAGACGCTGGGCACGCCGCGCTGATACATGTACCAGGCCTCGGTGGCCATATGCCATGAGGCGTTGAACTTGTGGTACCAGGTGTTATCAAACATCTGAATGTTGTTGTAACTGTACCTGCCGTTGTTGATTCCGTTCACGCAAGGATATACGTTGTCGTTGCCTTGATTGAATGTGTAGCTGACGCACGCCGTCAGCGATGGCTTCGCGTCCCCGGACCAGGGAGCCACGTCATGGCTCGCGGTAAGCCCAAGCTGGACCAGCCACCGGTCATTAACGCGGACCGTACCGAGAATACCGGTGTCGGTAAAAGGGTCGACAGTGTAAAGCAACGAGTGGGTGTAGACGTAATTGTTGGGAGCCAATTGAGCTTCAATGCCCGGAATGGAGATGAAGCGGCCGACCCGGATGTTGAGTCCCTCGGCGACCTGGGGGATATATAGGTCCACATACTCGAGCACGGGATCAAAACCGTACTGCCGGTGGTCGTCCAGTAATTGACTGCTGAAATAGCCCAGGTTGGTGGTAAAACGATAGCTGGTGCCGAACAATCCGCTGAGGTGGAATCCCCAATCGAAGTGATCGGTTTGAACCGTGTCAGGAAGGCGTTCGACATAAAGCACCGCTTGATCGAACTCGATCCGATTGGGGAAGATGTCATAGGCGGACGGATAATTCGAGTCGTGCGACGTGCTGAGGTTCAAGCTGCCTTCAACCCATCCGTACAATTTGACCCTGCTTTGCTCCCAGGCTTTCCCATTCGGGCCGCCATAGAGCGCTTCCATGAGCGGGGGCACATTGGTATCCGGCGCACCGATTTCGGGCGATCCGCCGTAGGACCAGTCGGAGTTAGGAAAAGGCGGCGAGTTCAAGGGCGAAGGCAAAGCCCGGCGGGGAGGCTCGGGGCCGCTGCTAGCGGTGCCCTTCCAGTCGTCAGCATACGCTCGAGAAAGTCTTTTCAGAAATCCTGCGTTCGCGCGGAGCGTGAGATTCAGCATCTGATCCACGCCGGCGGCCAGGTCCTCTTCTGCCACCGCTGAATCGGCGAACCCGGGCTTGGTCGCTTTGAACTGGTGATGACCTGTCGAAAGGTTATCTATTGCGAACGACCCGTCCGCGGCGCTCACGGATTCCCGATCAGTGTTTTCCTGGGCGCTCTGAGCAACCACTCGAGCACCGGCGACCGGTGATCCGCTGGCGTCCTGAACCAGGCCATGTACCCGTGCATTTACTTGTGAGAAAGCCGGAATGGCGAGCCAAAGGATCAAGAGAGCGGCCGCGCTCGATGCCGATTTTGTCACAGGGCGGTCTGACACTAACCTGAAGTTCAGGCTCAATCCACGTCTATCGAAAATCCCTGCGCCTTAGCCGCCGCAACGAAAGCCAAAGCCTTAGCCTCATCGTGGGGAAGGTCGAATAAAATCTCACGATCGCCGTAATGGTTCTTCATCCACGCCTCGGCTTTGGGAGTCTTCGCTGAGAAGTCTAGTCTGAAGGCGGCGGTTACTTGGGTGATGTCAGCCATGTTGTTTTACCTTAGCGCAGCGTCCAAATCAGTCTACCTTAAAGTTCCTTCCAACAGGACGCTCAATGGCGCAGGTTGCGGGGCGATACTCCGCTTGCCCTCTTATTGGCATCGACCCAATTGTTGGTGCGAATGAGAGGGCTTGAACCCCCACTCCCTTGCGAGAATTAGAACCTGAATGGAAATTGGGGGTTGCCAAGTAGTCGCGCTGAAGCGGCGTTGGGGAAGGTCTTCTTGGCTCTTCTGATACCTGCGTATCTCAGTTTTCTGAACTGGAATAATTGCCAGTTCCCTTTTAGTTCATCGGTGTGACAAAATTGTTCCGCCTGTTTCAATTCACCGTACAAGGGGCGGAATATGAGCACATTTGTTGTAAACTTCGCGAAAACAACCTTGGTCTTTACGGCGATCGTCACGCTGGCACCCGGCGCTTACCCATCGACTATTTCGACGTTTAGTATTTCTACCGATGCCCAAGGCGGAACTCCATGCTCTATGAGTGGTTCTGGCCCAGGAACCGCTTCGTGTTCGTCCGTCGGCGATAATTTTAACCACGCTCAATCAAGCGTGACCTTGACGGATAATTCGATCCAACTCTCTCTTAGTGATCATATGGCCGCGAGCGCCGATGGGTTCGCATCCATCACCCATGATGATTTCTACAGCGTACCAGTGAACGGTCCGGTTTCGGCGGTGGTGACCCTTGTTTGTGACAATGGTTCTCATATTGGTTCTCCTGGCATAACAGGCCACTTCTCCTTGGGATCAACGGCTGTATCGCCACCGGTGGAAACCATATATATGGGAGCATCTCAGGGAAGCGGTCCGTGTGGTAATCAGTACGTGCTCTCAACACTACCACCCGGTTTCACTTTTCCGGCGATTTTCACCGTCTCCCTGTCCGCAATAAACAACATCGTTCAGCTTCAGACCTACATTGATGCGAGCGGTTCTGAGGTAGACGACGCTGGTGGCATCTTCGTTCAGTTAACCGTCAACCGTTTTCTGGATGCAAACGGAAACCCCATCCAAGCAACGCTGCTGCCGGAGCCGGGTACTTTGGGGACATTCGCGTTGCCGCTCCTGCTGGGCGCAGGGGTGAAATGGGCGAGGAGCAAAAACCGGATCTCTCGTATCACGCCGAGCGTTTAGAATCTTTGGTGCCCACCAGCGCGGGATTTGCTTCGGATTTGCTACGGACCCTCGGGAAGCAACGCTAACGCCGCTTCGCCAGATTCGATAGCCTCTTCCCTGTTCCCAAGTTCCATAGCCAGTGACATCTCAATCAGGTCGAACATTGCTGCATTGATGGCAGGCGCTTCACGTGAAAAGAAATCGGACTCACCTTGCCTTCCTGTTCTGTCGAGCTGAGTTTTCGGACGAGCCATCTTCTCTAGATCATCAACTGCTTGGGACAGCAAGGCGGTCTGATCTTCCCATTGCAAATCATCACTGCTCCGAAGCCATTGGAGGACCGTCTTAACGTTCTCTACGCTTGCCGAGTACGTCATGATTTTTATCGTACTGCGCCACACTACGAACCGCTGGCACCGGGTCGTCGGCGGATTGTTCCGGTCTTCAGCCAACCGGAGCCTGCTAACCGCTCCAGCGTCCCCCACCACAACCTGCCAAGCAGTTGGCTACGGCGAACGCACTCGGCGATGTCCCACGCACCGGGTCCGGTAAGCCCCGAACTATTGTCCCAGCGCCGCACCCTCAGCCCCACCTGGGCCGCGCGATTGGCGCGGAGGACCGGCGCTAAAGCGATGATTTTTATGGTGGACTGCTCGCATTCCACCGGTGGAAGCCTTGTGGAAATCCATTACGCACCCCGTACACACACCCCCTTAGCCCACGCCTAATCCTGGTACCTCCTGCGCGTTATGGTCCATGTTCGGTGGGGCGGAATCCCTCCACACTTCTAAGGGGTTCCGATGAAGACCAAGCTCACCCGGAAAATCGCAGAGGTGCCCTTCTGGCGATAGCTAGATGTGAGATCTGCTGCAACCAGCAAGGGACGAAGAAACGCTACCCTCACTCGCATACCCCCGTGCCCGAAACCGGCATCCACATCCGGCGAATCGTTTGCGGAGCGGCGAACTGCACCCGCGAGGCGTTGATCTGGTTGACGGATCAGGAGGAAGCCGAGTACCGTCGTGGCAAACGGAGTTTTACAGTCCTGCGCCATCATCATGTGCGGGTGACGTGATGGGTCACGGGGAAACGGTAGGGCGATCGCCCCTCTCAGTCCGCTGTCCTAGCTCGCCAAACTAGTTTCAACCACGTCGGCTCGTGACTCGATGTCCTTCATGAACACCGCGACGATCTGACCGTTGTAGAGCACCGAGACAAGTCCGGACGGATGCACCTCGCTTTGGAGAGCGATGATCGCCCCAGCCGTAATCGTGGTGAACCTAACCCGTACCTGTTGGTCGTAACGAACAGCTAGAAACGACTCTCTAGCACGATAGCTCACTGTGACTTGAAAATACTCCGTCGAATCGCCAGATGCAATTAGAAAATTCACTAGTCGATACTTTACTAGGTAACCAACTCGTTACATCGAGTCTGTTCGTGATCTCGCCGGTTCGGAGGTTGCGAACCGATGCCACCGGAGAAACGCCAATCCGAGGTTGACCAGTCCAAAGCCGAGACTTATCTGTAGCAGCGGCGAACCATCAGATGCAGCTTGACGCCAGGAGCGCCTTCCTCCGCGATGGTTTATCCACCACTCAAGTGGTAAAAGAAATACCCCCACACCACCACGAGCAGCACAAGCAAGACCCCGAGCAGAACCATCGGCAGGGTGGTCGGCTCCTTCGCCACCGAGCGATCATACCGCGCGGGACAAACCCAGCGCTGTCACACCACGTGCTCAACTCCCACGCCCAGCCTACCCGATGAATTTTCAGGAGACCCGTCGGATAAGCTGGGGTGTGAACGAATCGTGCTGCGTATCTGATGCTGGCGTACCGCCGAACGATTCGACCGATGCAACTTCAGATCAAGCGGCGCGTGCTGGCCACCCTTGATTTCCGGTGCAGCAGGTGCTTGGAGACAATGACCGCGCTGGAACTCGGACGTATTATCGATTTGAGGTAGCGGCAGACCGATCCGCTTGAAGTTTGTCCGTCCGTTCGAGCAAATCATCAGGGAACACGCCATACCTCGATCCCTTCCACTCGATCTCTCGCATATGACCCACAACCGGCGCTTGCCGATCCAGATCGACGATCTCGCCCGCTGGGATCGTAACGGCTACTCCCTTTACGTCGTTGCCCGCTGAGAATTCCGTGAAACGTACTGCCGCGATGTTTTCTTCAAGCTTGAGCTTTTGTTTACCGTTATCCATCGTCGTCCTCCACAACTTGCAAACAGATTTGTGCAGAAAACTTGGATTTTTGGCCGCTTCATTTTTTGGGACGCTTGTGCGTTTGCCGACGTTTCCGTTTGACGCTGGTGATTCGATCTGGCGTCGGATACTTAAGGTCTTTTCGTTCTGCAACTTCGACGAGAAGGATCAAAGCTGGGGCCCGGCGATACTGGAACTTCATCCAGGTTACAAAGGGCAACGTGAAGATGTAAAATCCACGACTAGGAGAACTCCTTTATAGGGTTTCTCGTTGATCCGCATTTGGCATTTGCTGCCAGGGTCGCGTGACTACGAACTACACAGCGGAACTCTGACGGCAGCTAAGACTCGGAGGCGATCTTGGAGGAACCCCTCCTTCTGTGATGGTCCTGTGAACAGTAGTTCTGGCTTTCTGCGGCCTATCTTCGATGCCTGATCCAATTTTGAAACAAGTTCCTTCCCAGCGTGCCAATCGGAAGATGTGGATGGTAACGGCAATCACAGGAGGGTCGCTCCTGCTGATCGCGATCGTGACTTGGGTGCTGCTGCACATCCACTAGCGAAAGTAGAATCGCCTCTTTCGACCCGAACGCAGCGGATGCGAGTGTGAGCTTCGTGTCCCGAGACAAAAAGCCCGACCTACCCGATGATGTTCAGGTGACACCGGAAGATCGGGGCAGCTCAGCTCACTATGAACCTGCGAAGGGTTCGACGCGGGAACATGACGGAATGTTTCTTATGTAAGGACCCGACGTGACGCCGACTGCCCGATGCGCCGATACCGGAACCCCGTTGTCGGCGCGATGAATGGTCCACCATCACCACTTCTTGAGTAACCTCTTGAAACTTTCGTCATCATCCAGGAGAACCAAGTAACAGGCCTTTCTTCCCCAAGACGCAGATGCAAGCCGCTCGGCGACAATTCGAGGTTCATCGAATGATACATGTGTGCTAGAGTACGGGGCTACCGCTTGCCGACGCTGAACTTATTCCGAGATGTAAAATATCGCGACCACACCGACCTTGAGATTCCCGGCGACCGCACCGAGACCATGCCGCTCCGTAGCCTAGTAGCAGACTTGGTGGATCTCCTCGGGAGCATCAAACCCAACGTGAGCTATGGACTCGTTGTGCGTATCGTGCCGATGATTCTGGAGTCTTGTTACCGCCAGCACCTCGCGATGGAAAGGGCTGGTCTAAGAGGTTGCTGAAAAAGTCTTTTCAAGAGCTCACATTGGCAGGTCGGGGACCTGCTCCACAACTCCAGGTCAATGACTTAGCTCTACACGTGGCGCAGGTCTCCGACCTGCGAGAGACTTTTTCAGCA
>Ga0210401_10003422_pt1 | contig 16972 bp, 19 predicted proteins | sample IncBWH32MmetaG_FD_150866 | JGI IMG/M metagenome (GOLD analysis project Ga0210401, IMG submission 150866) | Forest soil microbial communities from Barre Woods Harvard Forest LTER site, Petersham, Massachusetts, United States - Inc-BW-H-32-M | ecosystem: Environmental > Terrestrial > Soil >... | reverse complement strand
CGGAGGCAGCTTCCATAGCGCCACGCAAAACAGCAGGTTGACGCAGGCGGAGATGGCTTCGCGTTGTGGGTCCAGCGCCTGGGGCATGGGCAGGTACAGGGCCCAGGCCGCCTCGGCCGCGAAATGGACCACGATGAGGTTGCCCAGGCTGAAGCCCCGGGCCCGGGCGATGCTCAAGGCCAGGCCGCCCAAGGCCGTGCGTGGCGAGGCCGCGCAGATGCGCTGGTCCAGGTGGAGCGCAGTGAACAGGATGGCGCTCCAGGCGATGGCCCAGCCCTCCCCCCAGAGCCGGTCCACCGCCCCGTAGAGCAGGCCGCGGAAACCGATCTCCTCGGCCAGCGCCAGGCCCAGCGCCAGCAGCAGCGCTCCGACACGGACCGGGTCGTATTCCGCGGTCATCGGGCTCATCACCTGGTTGCCCCAGGCATAGCCGCAGGAGGCCACCACGCCGATGGTCATCAACAAGGTCAGCCAGGGCCGGCCCGGCAGGTTCCACAGGTTTTTCCATCCCCAGGCCAGCCAGCCCAGGATGCCGGCCACCGCAGCCACGGTGAAATTGGCCTGGGCCAGGCATTGCTCGTAGCAAGCGGCATCGGCCTGGGTCACCACCGGGAAATAGCTCAGGTGCAAATGGCGCACCAAGGCATAGCCCCCGAAGAGGACCATGCTGGCGAAAAACAGGGATTGTGGCTTGGTGATGGCGAGGGGCAGGCGCATGGCCTGGCTCCGGTCCCGGAGGATTGGCGCCTGGGCAAGGCGCGTTGGAACAAGCTAATGATAGGATTACGAAGAGATGGCCACACTGATCTGGCCCATAAATTCAAAAATATCCCATAGGCCGGTCTGATTCAGGACAAAGATTTAGACCCTGTTACGCCGCCTTGACCACATAGTCCACGATCGCGTCGCGCATCATCTTGTGGTATTTGATACCCTTTTTCTTGGCGACCTTTTTCGCCATGTCCACCAGGCCCCTTGGAATCCTCAAGGTCACGGTGCTGTCCTTCGGGGCAAAAGCAAACTTTGTCTTCGTCCATTTGAGCTTACCAAGATAACCGCTCAGGTCCTCGGCCAGTGGGTCGTCAGTGACCTTATTTGGAATCCTCTTTTTCATAAATTTTTACCTCTTTGGCGTGCATGTAGCGCGCGCTGATGGGCCGTATCAGGGGCACCCCGTTCCTCAGCCGGACGGTGAAGGATACCAGCAGCCAGCGGCCCGCCTCCAATTGCCCGACCGCAAGCAGACGCCGTTCCAACCTCGAATGCCTTGGATCCTCGGCGATCAACGGCTCCCGGTTGAACAGCGCCTCGATCATCGCGGCTCGGACGCCGTGTTTGGCAAGGTTCTTGGTGGCATTGCCGTTGTCCCAATCAAAGCCGCCATACATTCCTATCTTATCCAAATTGGAGGACATTTTGTAACTCCAAATAATGGATCCTTCGCCTTTCCATATAGGATTTCTTCAGCCTCAGGCTTCCTGAAACACCCCGAAATCCATGGCCTCCCCGTCCTGCCTAAGCTGCTGGTAAAACCGCGCCGCCAGCCCGGTCGCATGCAGGGCCCCGCCGCCTGCCACCGCCTGGTACAGGAACAAATCCTGGGTGCTGACCACCTCGCCTTCCATGCCCGTCACCTCGGCCACGGCCAGCACCTTGCGGCTGCCGTCGCGCATCCGTCCGATCTGGACCACCAGGTCGATCGCGCTGGCCACCTGCTGGCGGACTACGCGCAAGGGCAGGTCCAGGCCGGCCATCAGGCAGAGCGTCTCCAGCCGGTGCAGGGCGTCGCGGGTGTTGTTGGCGTGCAGGGTGGTCAGGCTGCCTTCGTGGCCGGTGTTCATGGCCTGCAGCATGTCCAAGGCCTCACCTCCGCGGCACTCGCCCACCACGATCCGGTCCGGGCGCATTCTTAAGGCATTCACCACCAGGTCGCGGATGCTGATGGCGCCTTCCCCCTCCAAGTTGGGCGGACGGGATTCCAGGGTGACCACGTGGGGCTGCTGCAGCTTGAGCTCGGCGCTGTCCTCGATGGTGACGATGCGCTCGCCTTCGGGGATGGAGGAGGACAGGGCATTGAGCAGCGTGGTCTTGCCGCTGCCGGTGCCGCCGGAGACCAGGATGTTCTTCTTGTGCAGCACAGCTTGGTGCAGGAAGGCGGCGCAAGCCGGGCTCAAGGCTCCACGCTCAAGCAGTTCCGCCATGTTCATGCGTTTGGCCGGGAACTTGCGGATGGTGAGGCAGCTGCCCTGCACGGCCAGCGGGGGGATCACCGCGTTGACCCGGCTTCCGTCAGGCAGGCGGGCGTCCACCTTTGGGGAGCTCTCGTCGATGCGCCGCCCGAGCGGCCAAACGATCCGCTCAATGACCGTGCGGAGGTGGGCCTCATCCCTGAATGCGGTGTCCACGAGGGTCAGCCGGCCGGCGCGTTCCACGTAGACCTGGTCGCATCGGTTCACCATCACTTCGCTGATCGCGGGGTCGGCCAAAAGGTCCTCCAGCGGCCCCAATCCCAGCATGTCCTGGAGCAGCCGGCGCAGAAGCGCTTCGCGCAAATCCCGGTGGAGCCAGGGCGCATCTTCCACGGCGAGCGCCTTTTCCGCCGCTTCGCGAAATCGCTGTTCCCATGCTTGTTTTCCACCGTTTCCAGACAGGCCCTGGGCGCCAAGGTCTTTACGGAGTTTCTCGGAAAGCTTGGTCAGCAGCGCATCTGCCTCCCTCGGCCAGTTCGCCGGGGACGCAACGGGCAGGACCTGGTCGGTTTGGGCTGACAATGCCGGGGCCGGATGGGGCAAATTTTGGATCAGGCGGCGGAGCGACTTGGCGAACGCGCCATTTGGATCGTCTTGTGAAACAAGGCTGGACTGGGCCGAACGCTCCCAGGCCCGGGGATCCAGGGGAAAAACTTCCGATTGCAGGCCGACCGGCTCGGGCAGGGGCAGGGCGGAGGTGCTTCCCATCCACACGGCCCGCACAGAGGACAGCGGCACATGGGCTGAGGCCAAGAACCGCAGACCTTGTTGCAGGCGACGGCAACCTTGAAGGTCGCCGCGTTCCACCCACAGAACGGCGCAGCCCTGACTGAGGGCCGGGCCGAGGTCCCTGGCGGAGAGGCTGGCTCCGTCCAAGATAGCCCAACCATCCTGAGCCTCGAGTGCGCTCAGGACCCCGTTCAGTCCGCCCAGGTCCGGTAAACAGAGATGACGTAAGCCCGGGCCGCGCCGGCGGACCGCGGCCTCCAATGACGATGGCTGGGTGCCCAACTGAAGTGCGAGTTCGCTTTGCTGTGCCGGAAGGCTTTCCAGCAGCCAACAGACCCCTTCGCATCCCAGTTGCGCGGCCAAATTTGCGGCCAGGGTGGTCCGTCCTGCGCCGGCCTGCCCACTCGCCAGGACCAGCAGCTTTAGGCTCATTGCACCACCCGCGGGCTCAGAAAGATCACCAATTCCGTCTTCTTAGTGGTGGATTCCTGGTGCTGAAAAAGCAGCCCCAGGACGGGGATCTGACTCAGGAGCGGCACCCCTGCGGTGACCAGGCCCTCCTCCTCATGGAGGAGTCCGGCCAGCACCAGGGTGGAGTCCTTGCGGACAAACACGCTGGTTTCCACCCATCGGGTCTTGACGGCGGGCAACACCCCGCCGTTGCCGATGCTCACGGAGTTGGCGGCGTCGATATCGCTCATTTCCGCTCTGACGTCCGCGCTGACGTTTCCATCCACGTCCGCTTTTGGATCGATGTCCAGGGAGACGCCGTAATCTTTGTATTGGGCGTTCGTACGGCCGGTGCTGTCTGTCAGAGGCACAGGAATCTGGCCACCCGAAAGAAAGCGGGCCTTGGATCCGCTCATCGTCACCAGGCGGGGCTTGGCCAATAGCCGCGCCTTATTGTTCTGCAAAAGAAAGTCGAGCCGCGTGCTCAGCGGGCCGCGGGTGAAGGTCCCCCAGCTTAATAGAGGGGGCGACTGCTCAAGCACGCTCAATGCTGTGGCGGGCGCGACCGCACCGCTCTGGCCCCGCATGGCCCCGGCCCAATCCAACCCAGCGTCCCATTGCACGCCGTCCGCTATTTCAAGCACTTGCACGTCAATTTCCACCATCGCCTTTTTCAGGGCCGAGGGTTGGACCTCCACTTCATAGGCGTGTTCTTCACCCAGCTTGTCCCAGGCCAGCAGGGAGGTACGCCCGGGCGCCTTGCCGTTGAGCAGCAACTGGTGTTCATCCAGCGTGCGGGCTTCCAGCAGCGCATTGTTTCCTATGACCAGCTTTTTTGAATTCTCCAAGTCAATCAAGCGGGATTCGCCCACATAGAGCGTGATGGAATCGGCGGCTGGAAGCGTCACGACGCCAGCCAATCCCAGAATGAGCATCAGCGTTCGCATGGCGACTCAGCGTTTGTGGGGGATGAAGGCGGATTCCTGCGGGCGATGGGCGGGCGGGGCCGCAGACAAGCGCTTTAACGCATCGGCAAAGGAGGCCTGGGTGCCCCCGCTGGGCCTTTCGTCCCCGCTGGGGCGCAGCGCAAGGCTCAACGCCCCGTTGGCGGCCGCGGCCAAGGCCAGGGCCGCGTCGGCGGGATCCAAGGCAAGGGTGACGGTGCTGTTTCGTTCAGCCTGGCCGGTGTTTTCACGGGCGATTTTTCCGCCCACGGCCAACACCACGGTGTCCTGAAATAGGAGCCCCGCGCTCGCGGCGGCGGCTTGGCCGTGCAGCATGAATACGTCCACATGGTCCCCAGGTTTTAGCAGGCCGCTGACCCCGCTAACCGGGTTGACCGAAAGGCTCACGGCCCGCTTTCCCGGGGCGAGGGCGGCCGCCAACGACTGTTCCCCCAGCGCGAGTTTGTTGAAGATGAGCGGCTCATCCTCGCCAAAAGGGACAAGGGTTTGGAGGCCAAGCACGCCGCTGGGATCCGTGGCCGCGCCGTTGGGCGCGTAGGCGCGTGGCATGCTCCGCCACCGCAAGTCCTCCATTTTCAAGCGGGTGTAAGCCGGCAAATAGCGCCCCGCAGCCAAGACCCTGATTTCTTCGCCTTGATGAAGCAGCCGCCGCTCCAGGACACTGAGCCAGATCCAGGCGAGCAGCGCCGCCCCCAAGGCGGCGCCGGCGGCGAAAAGTATGCGTTTGCGGTCGGGGTTCAAGGGGTCCTCAAAGGAAGGCTTTCACGACTGTTTCCATGGGATTGCACCAGGGGTCCCCTTGGACCGCCGCCCATTCTTCGAGGTCGAGGCCCCCGGGGTAGATTTTTCCGAGCAGGCCCCGTGGCTGGAGGTGATAGCGGAGGTGCACCGTGGCACCGGCGATCAGTTTGCCCAGGTATCCCGAACCCAGATTCATGCTGCCGGCGACTGTCAGGGGTTCAACGTCCAGATCCAGGTACCGTGTTTCCAAAAGGGGGTATTGTTTGGCGAGCTCCCGCATTTCGTCCTGCTGCAGGCTGGCGCTTTCCAGCCAGTGGTGGGCGTCGCTTGCCAACAAGATGGATGTGTCCCTGGTCAGCTGGATCAAAGCCAGACGGATGAGCGCAAGATGAGCCCAACAGGCGAATACCACCAACAGAAGCGAAAATAGGGGGGCGATCAGCGCCAACTCCGTTAGCGCCTGCCCTCTGGAATTTAGAAGGCGGCGACCCTTTAATGCTGTATCTCCATCGCTTGGGACGCCGAGCTGAAAAGGGCCCGCACTGGCCCCAGATCCATGCCCAAGGCGCCGGCAAGGCCCAGCAGCGCCGGATTGCCGCCGCTTTGAGTGCCGCCCTTGCCGGAATCGCCGTCCTGGTCATCTTGGCCTCCCCGGACGGGCACGAAAAAGGGGCGGTAATCGGCGCCGTGTTCTGAGTCGTCCGAGTTGACGTCTCCACCGGCGATCCGCACCTGGGAACAAGCCAGCACCCAACCCGGATTCGTTGCGCCCGGGGATTGTACGACCCAGACCCCCAAAAAATGTTGGCCTTGGTCGCTGAGGCCATTGGATGAACCTGTCTTGGATTTGGACACGTATTTGTGGGTGGAATTGTCCTTGTAGCGGGTGACCGTCCCGCCGCCGGCGCCGTGTTCCTGGACCGCGCCTGCCTGGCCCTGGTCAAGGTCGTGGATGGTGCCGCCGCCGTCTTGGTAGTGATAGGCGCCGCTTCCAGCGTCTCCGCCTTCGTCCGTCGTAGCTCCAAGTTTGCCGCTGGTGAGACCGCCCAATAGTCCGCTCAGGGAGCCAAATCCATCTGGCTCCTGGCCTGAGCCGGAGTCTTTGCCCTGGCCGGAACTGGAGGCGCTGCCATTGGAGCTGCTGCCGGAGCCGCCGCTTGAAATACGCAGCCTCGGTACGATTCCTTGCACGGCGGAAAAGCCGGCCATATCGGATTGGTTCCAAACCGGGATCGCCATGACCTCATTGCGGTAACCGACAAAAACCGTGTCGGCCTCCACCAGCCATGGCGCGGCCAGAATGAAAAGCTTTTGGAATTTTGAGATGAGCTCGGCGATCTCAACGGTGTAAACGGCGTCTTGGAAGGCCACCCGCATCTTTTCGCTGAGCGCGAGAACATTGAGACAGCGGGCCAATTCGATTCCGCCTGAGTAGGCGGTGACATCGGCCCGCATGCGGACCCTCTCTTGTTGCAGGGCGCGCTGCCCAAGGCGAAACATCAGCCCCAGCAGCAGGACACAGCAAACCAAACCAGCCAAGCCTAACGGCATGATTTGGCCCCTTTGTCGCTCAAGATCTTCCCGCTCAGTCGCTGTCAGCGACGTCCTCGAAGGTTTCCTCGCGCAAAACTTGGGCCCGAGCTTCCAGGTACCAATGGCGGCCAAGTATCCCAGGCACAGTGACAGCCGCCTTCAGGGTCACCTGATGAACGCCCGGGTTCTTGTAGTCGTAGGCTTTGTTGTCGTCGGCTTCGCCGGGCTGGATGGAGACGTTCAAGCTCAATCCGGGCGGCGGGGGCCGCATGGCCATCCAGGCGGCCTTGCGGGCGTGCTGCTGCGCCTGGTCGTCACCCATTGGCTGCCATACTGTGTAGGCCCGGGCGGCCAGCTGGGCTGCGTGCTGTAGCTGGACCCTCAGCCAGAAGACCCAGCCGATCTGCAGCAAACCGAGGACCAGAAACAGAAGCACAGGCAGCGCCAAAACCGCTTCCACGGTGCCCTGCCCGCGTTGACGCATTGCCTTGGCCGACACGGGTAACCCGTCCTTCGGGGCTTAGTTGCTGCCGCCGTTGCTGCTGGCCGCGTCCTTCATCCCCTGGTTCACCCCGCCCACCGCGTCCCCGGCGGTCTGGAAGCCTTCCTTGGTCTTGGAGCCGAAGTACTTCACCGCGGCGATGCAGGCGATGGCGATGAGGGCCACCAGGAGGATGTACTCGGTCATGCCCTGGCCGCGCTGGGCGCGGAGGGATGGATTGGAACGCAGCTGCATGGCTGCTCCTACGGAGATGGAGTCATGAAGATGATGGCGTAGGAGGTCTCCACGGACCGGGCCGTGGAGCGGATCACCCTAACGCCGGCAAGGGCGGCGACAATGAGCGTGGCCATGATAAGTAGGTACTCAGGCAGGGCTTGGCCACGCGAAGATGTGGATGCCATCGCGGAATCGTTGCATGAATGTCAGGCCAGGACAAAGACGGCGGTCATAATTGGGCATAAAAAAGCCCTAGGGGTTGCCTAGGGCTTTGTGGGTCTGTTTGGGACGTTGGGCTTAGGCCAGCAGCTTTTTGGCTTCGAAGGCCTTCACCATGACGATGATGAACAGCACCAGCGCCGCGGGCAGGGCCAGCATGTTCACGAAGGGGATGATGCAGCACAGGTAGGTGATGCAGAAGGCCTTGGCCAGACCGGCCCCGCCATCGCCGGACACGGTGACCTTTTTCTCCTGCAGGGCGGCGGCGTAACCCTCCATCATGGGCGGGAAGATTCTGAAGTTCCAATACAGGTTGAACAGAGGCACCAGCAGCCAATAGATCTGGCCCGGGGTCATCGGGCGGTGCTTTTCCGGCACGCCCGCCATGGCATTGGAGATCATCCTCAGGATGACCAGCAGGATCACCAGGCTGACCACGCCCGCGATGATCAGGAAGATGGCGGCGATGCCGCTGCCGAGCGCCTGCGCTTGACTGTTATCCATGGTTCCCCCCTTGGACATGAAGAAATTGGCCATCTCTTGAGAGCGGACATTCTAGCCCCCCATCCAAGGCTTGTCAGCCGTTCTGGGCTGCGCCTTGCCCGCCCGTCCCACGTCCGTTACCATGGCCTTGTCCCTGTGGGAGGCCCATTGCGCAAGATCCTGGTCACCGGCGGCGCCGGATTCATTGGCTCCAATTTTGTGCGCTACGCCCTGGAACAGCCGGAGCTGGAACGCCTGGTGATCCTGGACAAGCTCACCTATGCCGGCAGCCTGCTGAACCTGGATGAGCCGCTGATGGACCCGCGGGTCCGCTTTGTGCAAGGCGACATCAGCGACGCCGAAGCCGTGAACGCCATCCTGGACAAGGAAAATCCAGAGGGCATCGTCAATTTTGCGGCCGAGACCCATGTGGACCGCAGCATCGACGGCCCGGCCGCGTTTGTGCAGACCAACCTGATCGGGGTCTTCACCTTGCTGGAGGCCAGCCGGGCCATGCTGCAGGCCCGGCCCGAACTGAAGCCCAATTTCCGTTTCCTGCAGGTGAGCACGGACGAGGTCTTCGGCAGCCTAGGCGCCGAGGGCCAGTTCCGCGAGGACACCCCCTACGCCCCCAACAGCCCCTACAGCGCCAGCAAGGCCGGGGCCGACCACCTGGTGCGGGCCTACGTGCACACCTACGGCCTCAACGCAGTCATCACCAACTGCAGCAACAACTACGGCCCCTGGCAGTTCCCGGAAAAGCTGATCCCGCTGATGATCCTGAACGCCCTGGAGGCCAAGGCCCTGCCGGTCTACGGGGACGGCGGCAACATCCGCGACTGGCTGCACGTGAGGGACCATTGCGCCGGCGTGTGGATGGCCCTCTGCAGCGGCGGGGGCGGCGAAAAGTACAACATCGGTGGCCGCAACGAACGGAGCAACCTGCAGGTGCTGCACCAGCTCTGCCTGGCCCTGGAACAGGCCGCCCCGGCCGCGGACAATCCCGCCATGCGGGCCGCGGGCAAGAAAGCCTACAAGGACCTGGTGGCCCACGTGCCCGACCGCCCTGGCCACGACCGCCGCTACGCCATCGACGCCGACAAGATAAGAAAGCAGCTGGGCTGGAAGCCGACCTACAACTTCGAAAGCGGCCTGGCCGAGACCGTGGCCTGGTACGTCAAGCACAAGGATTGGTGCGCCAAGGTCCAAGAAGGGAAGTACCAGCGCGAACGGCTGGGGAAGGGTTGATTTCGGGGCCACCATGATCAAGATGAACTATGACTCGGACCAGGTCTCTGAAGCTGCGGCTCGATTCATACAACCCAAGCAGATGAAGATGTTGAAACGTCTGAGCAATCTAGACGTTAAGTATTTGGCGATCGCCTTTGCTGCCGGTGGAATGTGCTTTGGCGTCGCAATTGTTTTGACCTTCACTTATGGATCTGGGCCCGCGGCCCCAGTGGCTTTGGCGGGAGTAGCTGTACTGGGCTGGGTGTGGTGGCTTTCGTGCAAGGCTCACGAAGCTATTGTTAGGGAGCTCACCGACTCATTGCCGGACAAGCTGGGGTTGATATTAAAATATGATCTATTTTGGAAAAGATATTTTCCCAAGATAGTGCTTACATCCGAGAAGTTGGCGCTCAAGGAGCGGGTTGAAAAATCGTGGTGGTTGCGTTTTTGGCGCACCTACAAATTTCCGTTGTGAGAGCGTGTTTGATTGACTGCACATTCTGTGGTGATTCCAGAAGGCGCCGGGGGCCTTAGGCCTGACTTGCGCGGCTGTTGCTTATAGGCTACAGTATGGAAGTCAAGAGGCGGCAAGTTGAGCGTTACAAGGATGCGAAGGGCAGGTCCCTGATCGACGAATGGACCTCCCGGTTGTCCGACCGGCAAGCGAGGACGCGGATACGCATCCGACTTCTGCGGCTGGCGGCGGGCAATCCTGGCGACAGCAAAGCTTTGGGCGGGGCACTCTATGAACTGCGCCTCCACTTCGGCCCCGGCTACCGTGTCTACTATGGCGAAGATGGGCCGACCCTGGTCCTGTTACTGTGCGGCGGGGACAAAGCCAGCCAGAAAACCGACCTAAGTATGGCCCGCCTTTGCTGGTCCGATTACCTTGAGAGGAAGCAGCGATGAAACCGAGCGCTCCTTACGAAGAATATCTGGTGAAGGTGTTGCGGGATCCCGAAGAGGGCGCCGCCTTCATTGAAGCGGCCATTGAAGAGAACGACGACAAGTTTCTCCTCGAGGCTTTGCGCATCGTGGCAAAGGCCCAGGGCGGCGTGGCGAAAGTGGCAACCCGCACTAAGCTCAATCGAGTGAGCCTGTATCGCATGTTGTCCTCAGGAGGCAATCCTGAATTCAGGAGCCTTTTGAAAGTGATTGATGCTCTTGGGATGAGACTCGCGGTCTTGGTCAAGAGGGCCCCCAAGGCACTGCGGCCCAAGCGCGTCCGCAGGGGCCCGCTGGCCACCAAGCGCCCATTGAGGGCCGTTGCTCCGCGGCCCAAGGCCGCTAGAGCGGCGCGATGAACGGCATCATCCTGGCCGGCGGGTCCGGCACGCGGCTCTTCCCGGTGACGCGGGCCATCAGCAAGCAGCTGGTGCCCATCTACGACAAGCCCATGATCTACTACCCGCTGAGCGTGCTCATGCTGGCGGGCATCCGCGAGATCCTGGTGATCACCACGCCCGAGGACCAGGAGCAGTTCAAGCGGCTGCTGGGCGACGGCGGGCAGTGGGGGCTGAAGTTCAGCTACGCCGTGCAGCCCAAGCCCGAGGGCCTGGCCCAGGCCATGCTCATCAGCCGCGAGTTCTGCGCCGGCGGGCCCAGCGCCCTGGTGCTGGGGGACAACCTCTACTACGGCCATGGCCTGCCCAAGGCCCTGCTGGAGGCCCGGCGCAACATCGAGCAGCACGGCGGGGCCGCGGTCTTCGCCACCCAGGTGCGGGATCCCGAGCGCTACGGCGTGGTGGAGTTCGACGCCGAAGGCAGGGCTGTGAGCGTGGAGGAGAAGCCGGCCAAGCCGCGCAGCAACTGGGCCGTGACCGGGCTGTACCTGTACGACGGCCGGGCCGCGGCCAAGGCCGCCGCGCTGAAGCCCAGCCCGCGCGGGGAGCTGGAGATCACCGACCTGAACCGGCTCTACCTGGACGAGGGCCAGCTGAGCGTGGGCAAGCTGGGCCGCGGCACGGCCTGGCTGGACACGGGCACGCACGAGAGCATGCTCCAGGCGGCCACCTTCATCGAGGCCGTGCAGAGCCGCCAGGGCCTCAAGATCAGCTGCCCCGAGGAGATCGCCTTCCGCCAGGGCTGGATCAGCGTGGTCCAGCTGAGGGCCCTGGCCGAGCCCATGGCCAGGAACGACTACGGACAATACCTTCTGCGCATCGCCGCCGAAACAGCCCAGGCTTAAGGAACCCCATGCAAGTCGAGACCACGGCCCTGCCGGGCGTGCTGATCATCAAACCCAAGATCTTCCGCGATGCGCGCGGCTTTTTCGTGGAGACCTACCATGAGGAGCGCTACCGTTCCCACGGGATGGGGGCGCATTTTGTGCAGGACAACCTCAGCCAGAGCGTGGAGGGCGCCCTGCGCGGGCTGCACGCCCAGCTGAAGCGGCCCCAGGCCAAGCTGGTGCGCTGCGCCGAGGGCTCGGTCTGGGACGTGGCCGTGGACATCCGCGTGGGATCGCCCACCTTCGGCCGCTGGGCCGGGGCCACGCTGGACGCCGAGAACGGCCACCAGATCTTCATCCCCGAGGGCTTCGCCCACGGCTTTGTGGTGCTGAGCAAGGTGGTGCAGATCGAGTACAAATGCACCGACGTCTATGTGCCGGACGACCAGCTGACCCTGCGCTGGGACGATCCCCAGCTGGGCATCCCCTGGCCGCTGAAGGGCGAGCCGCTCCTGTCGGACAAGGACCGGAACGCGCCGCTGCTGAGGGACCTGATGGACGTCCTGCCCCGCTTCCAGGGCTGAGCCCATGAGGCTGACCCACGACGAGCTCCGGCACCTGGCGGCCCGCGGCATCAGCGAGGCCGAGGCCCAGCGCCAGCTGGCCCTGCTGGCCAGCCCGCCGCCGCCCATGCGGCTGCTGAGGCCCTGCACGGTGGGCGACGGCGTGCTGCGGCTGGACGCCTTCCGCCAGGCTGAACTGGAGCGCCGGGGCGCGGACGCCCTGGCCCGGCTGCGGGCCGCCAAATTCGTGCCCGCCAGCGGCGCGGCCTCGCGCATGTTCAAGGACCTGCTGGAGGCCCTGCAGCAGGACGGCCTCCCCGCGGGCGCGGCGGCCCTGGCGCTGGAGCAGGCCGGGCAATTCGCCTTTGAGTCCCTTTGGCTGGCGGCCGCGGGCGCCCCCGACGCCCGGGCCTTCGCCATGCTGCTGGCCAAGGGCGAGTGGCGGCGGGTGCTGGAGTCGCTGCTCTTCGCCCCGGGCATGGACTACAGCCGCCTGCCCAAGGCCTATGTGGAGTTCCACCGCGTGGACGGCCGTCCACGCACGGCCTTCGAGAGCCATTGGCGCGAGGCCGCGGCCCTGGACCTGCGGCGCCTGCATCTTACGCTCTCCCCCGAGCACGTGGACGGCTACCTGGCCCTGGTGGCGGTGCTGCAGCCCCTGCTCAAGGCCGAAGGCCTGCCGCCCGTGGCCCTGGGCTACAGCTTCCAGGACCCGTCCACGGACACCCTGGCGGGCGACGGCCAGGGCGGGCCCTTCCGCGACGCCGAGGGCGCGCTGGTGCTGCGGCCCGGGGGCCACGGCGCGCTGCTGAAGAACCTGCAGGACCTGGCCAAGGACACGGACCTGGCCCTGCTCAAGAACATCGACAACATCGCCCACCCCCGGCTCTGGCCCGAACAGCTGCGCTGGAAGCGCATCCTGGTCGGCCTGCTGGATGAGACCTGCGGCGGGTCCTGGGACCGGCCCGTGCGCGTGGCCGGCGTGGTGCCGAACACGGGCGAACCCGGGGGCGGCCCGTTCTGGGTGCAGGGGCCCGGCGGCGGCGAAAGCCCCCAGATCGTGGAAAGCGCCCAGGTGGACATGGACGACCCGGGCCAGGCCGCCATTTTCAGGACCGCCACCCATTTCAACCCCGTGGACCTGGTCTGCCGCCTGACCGACCCCAACGGGGTGCCGTTCGACCTGGAGAGTTACCTGGATCCGGCCGCGGTGTTCGTGGCCAGGAAGTCGCATCTCGGCCGCCCTTTGGTGGCGCTGGAACGGCCTGGATTGTGGAACGGGGCCATGGCCCGGTGGAAGACGGTGTTTGTGGAGGTGCCCCTGGAGACCTTCAACCCGGTGAAAACTGTGGTGGATCTTTTGAAGGACGCCCATCAGCCATGAAGGCCTGCGTGCAGTGTGGGGAGACCCTGGCGGACGCGGCGGCCCGCTGCCCAAGCTGCGGCACTGCGGTGGGTTCCCAGATCCTGGGTCTTGGACGGCCCAAGGATGAACCCCTAGGATTTGAACGGGAGGCCTGGGTGGCCAAGGCGATTGCTGTGGCCATGGGGCTGCTCGTTTTGGCGGCGCTGGCTTGGTTTCTTAAATAACAGTACAAGGGTCCGTCATGCAAAAAGGAGGAGCCTTGGCCCCTCCTTTTTTATTGTTTAATACAATGGTTTCTACAGCACGCGCTGTATCAGCTCCGCTTTCACCGCCTTGCCAAGCGCATCCGTCTCAACATAGAGCGCCCAGAACTCGATTTCAGTCTCACTGGGGCTGTGCCGGGAAGGAAGGCTGGTCAAAAACTTCCGCATGACGCTTTCGGACTGCATGCCGATGACCCCGCCGTAGCCGCCGGTCAGGCCCAGGTCGCTGATGAAAGCGCTGCCTTTGGCCGAGACCCGGGCGTCGGCCGTGGGCACGTGGGTGTGGGTGCCGGCCACCACCGTGGCCTCGCCGTCCAGGTGGCGCCACAGGGCCACCTTCTCGCTGGTGGTTTCGGCGTGCATGTCCACCAGGACCGCCTTGGCCCCCTGGGAGCGGAGCCGGGCCACCGAGGCCTTGGCGCTGGGGAAGGGGTCATCCACGTCCACGGGCATGAAAACCCGGCCCATGACGTTGACCACGCCCACCAGGTCCCCGCCGTTCGTGGTCACCAGGCATTCGCCCCGGCCCGGCACCCCCATAGGGTAGTTGGCCGGCCTGAGCAGGGTGGGCCAGGGGCCCCAGCAGCCTTCCACCTCTTTCTTGTCCCAGATGTGGTTTCCGGACGTGAACACGTCCACCCCGGAGTCCTTGAGCTCGCGCAAGGCCTTGTCGTTGACCCCAAAGCCGCCGGCCAGGTTCTCCACATTGGCCACCACCAGGTCGATGCCGCGCTCCTGGCGCAGGGGCCGCACAAACGCGGAGACCGCCTTGCGTCCCGGTTCCCCGACCACGTCGCCGATCATCAAAAATTTCACTTTGCATACTCCACGGCCCGCGTTTCCCGAATGACCTGGACCTTGATCTGTCCGGGGTATTCCATTTCGGCCTCCACCTTGCGGGCCACGTCCCGGGCCAGCTGCTGGGCTTCGGCGTCGCTGACCAGGTCGTGGGCCACCATGATGCGGACCTCGCGGCCGGCCTGCAGGGCGTAGGCCTGGGTCACGCCCTTGAAGCCGTGGGCGATCTCCTCCAGCTTTTGCAGGCGTTTGATGTAGGCTTCCAGGCTCTCGCGGCGGGCGCCCGGGCGGCTGCCGCTGATGGCGTCGGCGGCCTGGACCAGGAAGGCCTCGATGCTCTGCATGGGCACGTCGTTGTGGTGGGCCTCCACGCAGTGGACCACGGCCGGGCTCTCGTTGTAGCGCCGCAGAATCTCCACGCCCAGCTGGATGTGGGTGCCTTCCTTGTCCTGGTCCACGGCCTTGCCGATGTCGTGCAGGAAGGCGCCGCGCCGGGCCACCTCGATGTCCGCGCCCACCTCCGCGGCCAGGCTGGCCGCCAGGTGGGACACCTCCATGGTGTGGATGAGCTGGTTCTGGCCGTAGCTGGTGCGGTACTTCAGCTTGCCCACCAGGCGCAGCAGCTCCGGGTGCAGGCCGTAAAGCCCGGCCTCCTGGGCCGCCTGCTCGCCCACGTGCAGGATCTGCCCCTCCATCTCGTCGCGCACCTTCTGCACCACCTCCTCGATGCGGCTGGGGTGGATGCGGCCGTCGGTGAGCAGCTGTTCCAGGCTCAGGCGGGCCACCTCGCGGCGGAAGAGGTTGAAGCAGCTGATGACCACGGTCTCGGGCGTGTCGTCGATGATCAGGTCCACCCCGGTGGCGTTCTCCAGGGCGCGGATGTTGCGGCCCTCCCGGCCGATGATGCGGCCCTTCATGTCCTCGCTGGGGATGTGCACCACGCTGACCGTGCTTTCGGCGGTGTGGCTGTGGGCCCAGCGCTGGATGGCCATGCTCAGCAGCTGCTTGGCGCGCTTGTCCGCCACCTCCTTGGCCTCGTCCTCCAGGCGCTTGATCAGCTCGGCGCATTCGCGGCGGGTGTCCCGCTCGATGTTCTTGGTGAGCTGGCGGCGGGCTTCCTCCACCGTGAGCTGGGCCATCTTCTCCAACCGCTGGCGCTCCTCCACGGCCAGGCGGTCCAGCTCGGCCTCCTTGCGGCTGAGCTGCTGCAGGCGGCCGCCCATCTCATGGCGGCGGGCCTCCAGGTCCTTGGCGCCCTCGTCCTGCTGGCGCCGCAGCTCCTGCATGTCCCGGTCCTGGTCGTGCAGGCGGCGGGCGGCCTCGCTGAGCTCCTCGCGCACGCGCGTGGCCACGGCGTCGAAATCCTGGCGCTCCTGCAGGATCTCGGTGCGGGCCTCCAGGATCATCTCTTTTTGCTTGGTTTCGGCCTCGCGTTCGGCCAGTTCACGCAGGCGCTTGGCTTCGCCTTCGGCGGCCCTCAGCAGGCCATCGGAACTTTTGCGGTCATAAAATAGGCGTCCAAGGATGCCCAGGAGGACACCGGCAGACAAGGTCAGGACAAGGGAGAGCATGGGGCCTCCAAAACGGTCGTTTCGGAGGGAAGCCTTGCGCCAGGGGGGCGCAAGCGGGCGGTCGTCACAAAGCCCGTGGGTCGATCAGGTTCTTGCGGCCGTCCAACGCCAGCGTCCCCGGAGGGCCGGCAGCACAAAGCGGCGCCGTGAGGCCACGGCGGCCACCGGGCGCGGTCCCACGGCCGGGTCCAGGCCAGGCAAGGCCTGGGACCGCGTGCGTGTGAACGCGCCCCAAATAAGCAGTTGGATGAACGTCAAGATGAACATGATGTCTAGGCGCCCCTCGCGCCAAGTCCAGATCGAGGTCAGCTTCCCTTTATGCAAAGGAAGTTTATTGCTGAGGTAGTTTAGGCCGCACTTTGCTTTGGGTCAAGATCGGCAGTGCGCAACAAAAAACCCCGCCTGTGCCGTGGAAGACCGGATTTTTGAACCCTAGAATCAGGTGGGAACCCTTAGGATCCTCCCCGAAAGGAGGGTCAAATTCGGGACCCCTGAGGTAAGGTTACGGATCAAAAAATTCCAGCCCCCACACGCGCACCGCAGGGACTCCTGTTTACCATGACCCCGCCAAGACGCGCAAGGCCCGCTTGACCCGCAGCAGGCCCCCTGCCAAACTGCCGCCCTATGAAACGCCTTTTAGCCCTTATTTTGCTGGCTTGGCCGGGCCTTGCCCAGGCCCAGGACGACTGGCTGAACCTGCAGGTGCCCGACCCCATGCCCGGCCATCGTTTTGAGCTGGCCGGCCAGATCCTGAGCGGGGAGAGCAATATCTGGGCGAACGGGGCCTTCAAGACCGACTACTCCCAGAACACCGACATCGTCGTGCCCAACGGCGGCACGCAAACCGTCAGCGTGAAGGAGCTGGCCATGGAGGTGGAACTCCGGGGCCGGGTCTGGCGGGACCTGATCTTGGAAGCCGATGTG
>Ga0210401_10003420_pt1 | contig 16979 bp, 16 predicted proteins | sample IncBWH32MmetaG_FD_150866 | JGI IMG/M metagenome (GOLD analysis project Ga0210401, IMG submission 150866) | Forest soil microbial communities from Barre Woods Harvard Forest LTER site, Petersham, Massachusetts, United States - Inc-BW-H-32-M | ecosystem: Environmental > Terrestrial > Soil >... | reverse complement strand
GTTATTCCCATGTTCCTGATTTTGTGTTTCCATTTTCTTTGATTTAATAAATTAAATTTAAGAAAATGTCCAATATGGTTTATGCTAATTCAGTACACTTTCGTTTGACACTAAACATTAAGAGTTGCTCCATAAGTTTTTTCCCCTGATTGAAAGTAGTGTAAGAATTTTTTTGTTTTTGGGTCATAGGCTTTTGCTTCTAAAATAACAGCACCATCCGGATACATATTTCCTTTATTATAGATTTGATATCCTGTTATTAAAATGTCGTTTATAACAAAGGGTTTCCCGGTATTATCTTTTTGAAAGAACTGGTCTGAAATAATTTTTTTATGAAAGTCATAAGAGTTAAATACGGTTTCATCTCCCACACTTTTTGATTCCTTGGTGGTATCTTGAACGACCTGTTCTTCGTTTTTGTTTTCTGAACCTTTATTACCACACGACATAATAGTAAAGGTTAATCCCGATAATAGAATGATTGTAATTTTTTTCATGGTTTAAGTTTTAATTGGTTTATAGACAAAAGTAATGAAAATTCGATATGGTTGTCATTACAGACAACTGATTTTTCGATTAATACCTTCATTTTAGAGTTGTTATTTAAACAATAACAATGGATAAAAAGAAGAAGCAAATTAATAGAGAAACGAAAGAGTGGGAGAAGGAAGAACTTGCTTATTTAAAAGTAATTGGTGAAAACATTATCCGTATTAAAAAAGAAAAGAAACTTACTTCTAAAGAAATCTATGAGATCTTAGATATTGATAAATCTAATTATCGAAGGATTGAGGCTGGGAAAACCAATGTATCAGTTTTATTACTTAAAAGAATCGCAAATACACTTTCTGTTAAGTTAAACGAGTTAGTAGAATCATAAATAATTAATCATTCAAAGGTTTATTTATAGGATTGAAAACAGAGTCCCCACTTATTTTCCATTTCTCTTCTAGTTTGTCGGATAAAATCTTGATTCAATTTATCCAACTTTTATTAGTGAATTTCTGTAAATAGGTTTGAGTAGTATTAATGTGTTTATGACCTAGAGAGGTCATTACATCAAAAAGATTTATATCCTCCCCCATTTCAATCATTAATGATGTATAACTATGTCTAGCTAGATGAGAAGATAAATTCTTCTCTATATTAGATTGTTTAGCAACACATTTTAATAACCTATTGTAATACGCCCTAGCTCCACTCATTCTAGTATATTGAAACTTACTCATCGTTCCAAAATCATTACTTTCTTTTATATCCGAAAAATCAATGTCCTTTAATATTTGAAATACAAAACTCGTTTTGAATTCAGTAGAAAAAATTACAATCAATTGCTTTATAATATCTCGTCTTCTATAAGTAAGTTTTTTTATAGTCTCTAAATGTTCTTTGTCTTGGTGTTTCCCATATAATTTCATAGCACCTTTTATCCCACCACCATAAGCATTTCCAATAAGTATTTCATTTAATTCTTCCTTTTTTAATTCTAGTATTTCATTATTAATCTGAATCAACCTTTGATACCATTCTTCGTTATTCTTTCCTTGACAAATCTTCCAAACATAAGGGGTTAAAATATCAACTAACTTATCATTGACATAAATAGTTACAAATGATTTTGTCTTGATCATTCTTTTTACAATTCTTATGTCTCCCTTTTTATTCTCATCTTGTTTAAAATCATTCCACCTCAAAGTAAGTAAATCGCTAACCCTCATACCTTGAGCAAATAACTGAAACAACCAAAAATTCCTATAATCTTCTAATGAAAACTCGTGCTTATATCTTGGGTCGTTTAAAGATTGATCGGTTAATCTTTGCCCAAATTTGTTTATTTTATCTTTATTTATTTTATTACTTCTAACAACTTCAAAAAATTGAGTATTAAACAATCTATCTAATTCTTCTAATGAAAGAAGTTGAACCATGGTATCTTCAAAGTGGTAATCATAGGATGTAAAAGGGTTTTTAGGGTAGTGATAAACATTCTCATTAATAGCTCTATTTACCATACCTTGAAATGACTTCAATTTATAATTAGAAGTATTTACAGAGTTTTTCTTTTTTACTCGACACCAATTAAAGAAAGATTTAATAAAGTCCGGTGTTATATCCTTAAATTTCACATCAACCGCCCCATATTCATCATTTGAAAACTCTAATAATAGGGATCTTACATTTTCATATTTTTGTTTTGTCCCTATATTGTAAGTTAGGTCTATTTGATGTTGCCAATAATCTGTAAAAGATTTTCTTTCATCGGGTAGGTATCTAAAATCATGATGAGCCAAACTGGATTCTCTTAACTTAGTTTCAATATGGAAATTTATTTTTTCCGCATCTATCTCGTCTATTTTTGGGAATGAATCACTTACCCTTTTAGATTTTAACCAATATTTTTTTTCAATCGGGGGTAGGTTGATCCCTTTCAAGATTTGTTTTCCTGATACTCTAGTTGATAGATACAAATAACCAACATTACCATTCTCATTCAACTTTTTATCTGCTTTCCATATAATTCGTGAAGATGGTTTCATATCTGTTTTTAATTAATTATTCGTCTTGTTTTCATCTCGCTTTTTATATAATTACTATCAATATTATAAGTTTTGTAATTGATAATATATTGTAAATCAATAATAATACAAATATAATAAAATATATTCGTCATGTAAAAGGGCAAGAAAACATTAAACGTGCTTTTGAAATTGCCGCCTCGGGCGGGCACAATGTTTTGTTAATTGGTCCTCCGGGGGCAGGAAAAACAATGCTTTCTAAACGATTGCCATCGGTTTTACCTCCTTTAACGCTAAACGAGGCACTTGAAACAACTAAAATACATAGTGTAACGGGTAGATTAAATAAGGGTGGGCTTATTGTACAACGCCCTTTTAGAAATCCGCACCATACAATTTCTGATGTGGCTTTGGTAGGTGGAGGAATTAATCCACAACCGGGAGAAATTTCGTTGGCACATAACGGAGTTTTATTTTTAGATGAATTGCCTGAATTTAAACGCACCGTTTTAGAAGTAATGCGCCAGCCCATGGAAGATAGGAGTGTTACCATTTCTCGTGCAAAATTTTCGGTTGAATATCCAGCAAGTTTTATGTTAGTGGCCTCTATGAATCCATGCCCGTGTGGTTTTTATAATCACCCCGAAAAAGATTGTGTTTGTGCGCCAGGTGTAGTACAAAAATACCTCAACAAAATATCGGGCCCGTTATTAGATAGGATTGATATACATATTGAGGTTACACCTGTTCCTTTTGGTGAACTTAGCAAACAGCGTAATGCCGAAAAAAGTGCCGATATAAGAACACGTGTTATTGCCGCAAGAGAGATACAGAAAAAGCGTTTTGAAAAAAACGAAGGGGTTTATTGTAATGCACAAATGACAACTAAATTATTGCAAACACATTGCGAATTAGATGAAACCTGCAAAACACTTTTAAAAAACGCTATGGAACGCCTTGGTTTATCAGCTCGCGCTTACGATAGAATTTTAAAAGTAAGCCGAACTATTGCTGATTTAGATGCCGCTACAACCATTTTACCAAACCACATTGCTGAGGCAATACAATACCGTAGTTTAGATAGAGATAGTTGGGCGGGATAAGTCTATTTATTTTCCTCCAGTAAGGCTTTTAAAGAAAGCGTTTGCCTTTTCATTATTAGGATCAAGCTCTTTTACGATTGTCCAATAAGGTTTTGCTTTTTCGTTATCTTTTAGCTTTACATAATAATATCCTAAATAACTACAAGCTTCTATAACGTTATTTTTATTAGCAACACGTTCTTCTGGTTTTACAAGCTCAAGTCCTTTTTCGAAAAAGGGTTTTGCAAGCCATTTTTCGTTTTTAGCATCTATTTGCGTATTAGTTTTTCCTCTCCAAAAATATCCTAATGGATATACCGGACTTGATTGTATCAACCTAGAAAAAGCGGTGTCGGCCTTAATAAAATCTTTTGGCCCGTAATAATAAGCGCGCCCAAGGTCGTAATAGTTTTGGCCATTAAGAGCTTTACCACAACCCGGTAGTTTTTCATAAGCAACAATAGCTTTGTCATATTTTTTTGCTTTCATCCAAATTTTTCCGATCTCACCATACAACTCACAATTTTTTATCGGGTCTAAATCAATGGCTTTTTGTAATTCAAGAACACCCAAAGAATCTTTACCGGTTTTAGAAAGTAAAGAGCCTTTGTGTTTATAGTCCTCAGCAATGTATTTAAAGTTTTTATCGGCTGTTTTTTGAAAGAATTTGTTCATGGCTTTGTAACCTTTAGTAAAAGCGGCTGTATCTGTTTTGTTGCCCATTTCATCATACGAATAACCAAGCAAGCGATATAAATAAGCATCGCTTGTATCCTTTTTTTGAACATCTTCTATTTGTTTTACAGCCTCTGCATATTGCTTACTTTCAAAAAGAAATGAAGCATAACGACCTTGCGCATAAATATTGTTGGCGTTTAACTCTAAATATTTTTTAATTGCATCTAGCGCATTGTTATCTTGATTTGCCCTATGATATAATTCTGCTATCTCAACATAGGCAGGAGCAAAAGTTGGGTCTATTTTTATAGCTTCTTTATATTTATCTAAAGCAAGTTGATAATTACGAGAGCGAGACCATAGTTTACCCTGGCGTAAAACAGCTTTAGGTGATTTTGGGTTTAGCTTTTGTGCTTCTTCGTATTCTTTAATGGCAGGACCACCTTCAGTCGGGTGTAAATCTAATAAGGCATCACCTTTTAAAATATGCGCCTCTGCGTTTTTAGAATCGTATTTTAAGGCTTCATCTAAAATTGTGATGGCTTGTGTTGCATTTTTAGATGCTTCCAGGGCATTAATATAAGCATCCGCAAGTTCTACAAGTACATTTGCATTTTTTCCGGCTAAAGTTTTTGCTTTAAAAAGATTTGTATTTGCATCAGCCACTTTATCTTGCAGCATAAGTACTTTACCTATACCAATAAAATTTAATCCGTTAGTCGGTTGCACTTCGGTACCTTTTTTATACATCATAAGGGCAGAATCTACCTTGTTGTTTTTAAAAAAGTTTTCGCCGTAGTAAAAATAATTATCTCCTTTGTTGGCCTCCTTATTTATAAGTTGTCTGTATTCTGATCCGGCTAAATCAAAGCGCTCGTTTTCGGTTTTTGTAATAGCTTCTTGTAAGCTTTGCGCATTTGCTAGTTGGAAGATACTTGCTGAACCTATAATTGTAAAGAAAAACTTATTCATGTTTATTTGTTTTTTAAAGACATACAAAAATACTATTTACGGATACTGTGCCAAATTTTTATTTTCGGGTTTTTTGATAGTTTAACAGACCCTGTTATTTCAAGCCATCCAGTTCTTTCCAAACAAAATCGGCAACAGAAGAGATATAGCTATCTGAAAAATCGAATTTAATTCCGGCTGCTTTATACACATCAGGTATAGAAACTGTATAACCTAATGATAAAGCATCTTTATACTGCTGAATGGCTTGTGGTGCATTTTGCATAAAATTTTTCCAAACAGCCAAAGCACCCAATTGCGCAAAACCATATTCTATATAATAAAATGGCACTTCAAAAATGTGTAATTGTGCATGCCACATGCGTTTTACATTATCTTCTAAACCAGTATAATCAAGCACGCCGCTTTCATATTCATTATAGGTTTCAACCCAAAGTTTATAGCGCTCTTCGGTGCTTTGTTTTGGGTTTTCGTATAGCTTTTGTTGATAAGCATCAACACAAGCAATCCAGCAAAGGGTTTTAATGATTTTTTCAAGCTGTTCTTTTTTGGCGCGGTTCAATGCTTGTGCATCCTTATAAAAAACGTCCCAACGTTTCATTGAGATTAGTTCCATGCTCATAGAGGCTAATTCAGCCACCTCAGATGGAACAGATTTAAACTCATTAATCTTATAATCTTTGGTTAAAAAAGCGTGAACCGCGTGGCCGCCCTCGTGCACCATAGTTACCACATCACGCTGTAAACCAACGGCATTCATAAAAATAAAGGGCACCCCACTTTCATATAAAGGGTAATTATAACCACCCGGTGCTTTGCCTTTGCGAGAAGCTAAATCCAGGTGTTTCATTTCCTGCATAGTGGTTAAACATTCGCCAAAATACTTGTCGGTAACATTAAAACACTCTATTGATTTTTTCAGCAACTCATCAGCTGTTTCAAATGGGTGTAAAGGCTTGTTATTGCCTGTATCTACTTCACTATCCCAAGGGCGATAAGAGTTTACACCTAATTCTTTTTTACGTTGTTCATCTATGGCTTTACTTAAGGGAACAAAATATTTTTTTATACTTGCGTGAAAGCTTTTACAATCATTTATATTATAATCAAACCTGCCAAGTTCTTTAAACTTATAATCTCTAAAGTTTTTAAAGCCGGCGTTTAAAGCTACCTGATTACGCAAGGCGAACAACTCTTCAAACAGTTTATTTAAAGCGTTTTCATCTTGCTTTTTGCGGACTTGTATTAGGGTGTAAACCTCTTCACGAATTTTCCTGTTCGTGTTTTTTAAATACAAAGCAGCTTGTTGCAGGGTTAATTCTTTACCATCATAATGAATGGTTTGTTTGCCTGTAATAGAAGCATATTGTTGCGATTTTGTAGCAATTTGACTTTGCAAATCAACATTCTCTTCACGAAATAACTCAATACTGTTTTTTACCGAACGTAAATAGGTAAAATACTTTTTCTGATCTAACTCGTTTATAAAAGGTGAGGCGATTAGCTTTTTATTCAGCTTATCTGCTAATGGTGCTATTTTGGGGTCTATTTCGGTTACAAAAAACTCGTAGCTTTTGTTAAGCTCTTCGTTCTCGGTGTCGCAACTCTGTTTAATATAACGCCATGCAAAGTTTTCGCTTACTGCGGCTTCCAACTCATTAACATCTAACATCCATTTTTCTAATTCGGTAGAAGAAGAAATTTTTCTGTCTAAAAGTTCGGTGTATATAGATTCTAAATCATTCCAGGTTTTAATATCAAAATTTGCCGGAAGATATTTTCGGTTTGTTTTTTTGGTTGCGTTCATAGGTGTAAAAATACGGTTTAAAATATTTTTATGGAATTTATTTATTACAGCATCTAAATAGAAAATAAACACCATGAATATACAAATTAATGAGCCGTGCCATGAAAACTGGCAAGACATGACCCCCAACCAACAGGGTGCTTTTTGTAAAGTGTGCAACAAGAACGTAGTAGATTTTAGTAAAAAGAGCATTACTGAAATAAAATCGTTTTTTGCCGAAAAAGCCGAAGGTAAAATTTGCGGCCGGTTTGAAAAAAAGCAACTGGTTTACCTTTCATTTGATGATTTTTTTAACTCTTTTAAGTACTGGGCATTATCAAAAAAATTCGCCGTAATTTTCTTTTTTACGTTTGGGTTTTTATCACTTACCACAAACGCACAAAGTCAAAAACACTTAACCGGTAAAGTAGCTGCGCCACCAACACATTTGCAGGGCGAAGCTGTTGCAACCCCAACCAACACACCGGTAATGGGCAAACCCGTTATAAATCCTAATTTATACGAAAAAGGAGATGTGGCTTATCCTCAAAAAGATACAACAAAGCAGCAAATCAAATCAACTGTTAAGGGCAACATAAAATGCATCAACCCACCCAAACAAAAAAAGGTGCAAAAAATTAATCCGGCAATTATGGGCATGATTGTTTCTCCTAAGTCTAATGAGAAAAAGAAGGATTAGTTTTTAGCATTAAAAATTGATGTGTTTTGAGCTAAATTCCTTATTTTTGGGAAAATAACTTTTTCTAAAAATAAAACGATGAGAGTACAAACACTAGGGCAGTTTATTATTGAAAAACAAAATGATTTTCCGTATGCAAAAGGTGAATTATCAAGGCTTTTGCGCGATATAGGCATTGCAGCCAAAATTGTAAACCGCGAGGTGAGTAAAGCGGGTTTAGCCGAAATATTAGGCGAAACGGGTGATGTAAACATTCAGGGAGAGAACGTAAAAAAATTAGATGTTTTTGCAAATGACCAGTTTATTGCTGCACTTAAAGCAGGTGGTGAGGTTTGTGCCATTGCTTCAGAAGAAAACGAGGACATTATACCAATTGATAGCGAGGTTTCAAAAAGCGCTAAATATGTAATTGCTATGGACCCATTAGATGGTTCATCTAACATAGATGTAAACGTTTCAGTGGGCACTATTTTTTCTATATATCGCAGGGTTAGTTTAAGTGGGCCGGGTACTATTGAAGATTTTATGCAACATGGTACAGAGCAGGTTGCCGCGGGTTATATTATTTACGGCTCATCTTGTATGTTGGTTTACACAACCGGCAGAGGAGTTAATGGTTTTACTTTAGACCCAAGTATTGGTGAGTTTTGTTTATCGAACCCTGATATTAAAACACCACAAGATGGCAGCATGTACTCTTTAAATGAAGGAAACTATTTGCATTTTCCGGATGGAGTAAAAAAATATATTAAATACTGCCAGGAAGAAGACTTAGCTACTAATCGTCCTTATTCGTCAAGATATATAGGTAGTGGTGTGGCAGACATACACCGTAATTTATTAAAGGGTGGTGTTTATATTTACCCTACAACTACAAAATCTCCAAAAGGAAAATTGCGTTTATTATATGAATGCAATCCACTTGCGTTTATTATTGAACAAGCCGGAGGTAAAGCTACAGATGGTAAAATGCGCATTATGGAAAAAGGCATGAAAGAGTTACATCAGCGCACTCCGTTATTTATAGGCTCTACCCAAATGGTTGAGAAAGCCATGGAGTTTATGGTAAAACACGAAACAGTTGCTTCTTAGAAAAGAAGCAAGTTTTATTTTTTACCTGTTGATTTTGTTTTAGAGTATCCTAAAAACACCAAAACATCATCGCTTTTATCGTATTTGGTGTTAGCATAAAGCATCATCATATCACTTGCTTTATCAAAAATAATAGCTAAACCGCCTTTTTCCGCCACGGTTTTTACACCATTATAAACTTTATCTTGTATTGGTTTTACAAGTTCCATGCGTTTTTTAAATAAATCGCCATCCGTGCCAAAACGTTGTTTTTGCAGGTCTTTTGCTTCTTTTTCTTTATTTACAATTTCGTTTTCACGTTTTTTACGTAAATCGTCGGTAAGCAAAATTTGTTCTGCCTGATATGTTTTATATAGCTTGTCTATTTCAGCATATTTACCCTCAATTTCTTTTTGCCAATCAGCCGACGCCTTATCTAATTCAGCTTTAGCTGCTTTATACTCCGGTATTTGGTTTAAAATATATTCGGTATCTACATATCCAATTTTTTGTGCTACCGCAGTACCCGCCATGATTACTAATCCGGCAAAAATTAAAACTGATTTTTTTATATTCATTATCATGGTGTTTTTGTTCTCTAAAATTTTAACCAAAAGTATTTTTAAAAATACGTTTTTACAAATAATAAATTTATAGCTCTCCTAAGTTTGCTCCAATGGTAAAGTGAAACTGTCCTTTTCCATTACCCGTACTCGCATTATACGGAATAGCATCGAAACCCCAACCATAATCAAGCCCCAGTAAACCAAACATAGGTAAAAATATGCGAACACCCAGACCAGCACTACGTTTTATGTTAAATGGGTTAAAATCTTTATATACCTGTTCGGCATCGCCTCCTTCAGCAAAAGCAAGTGCAAATATAGTTGCTTGCGGATTAAGCGATATAGGATACCTTAACTCCATGGTATATTTTGATATAATGGAACAACCTTTTCCGTCTGCGCCCGATATGGAGTTATCTGCATATCCGCGCAAGGCAATAATTTCACGACCATCTAACGAATAACCTGTTAAACCACTTCCACCCATATAAAAACGCTCAAAAGGAGCTACACCAACTTTGGAATTATAATAACCTAAGATACCAAAACCAAAGGCTACTTTTAAAACCAAATTACGCGCATCTTTGCCGTCGGGTGCCTTTTGGTTAGTAAGTTGCATATACCACTGTGTGGTAAATTTATATTTCTGAAACTCTAAAAACTTAAATTTTTCAGCAACAGTTAAAGCATCATAATTTTTTCCATTCATGAGAGAATAAGGAGGTGTTACAACAGCTGTTAAACTAATATTAGAGCCGCCTGTCGGGAAAATAGGATTACCCTGTAAAGAGTTTCTGCTTATGTTGATGTTGGTTTTTATGTTGTTTACATATCCTGTTGGGAAAGCAAAAACACTTGCGTTATATAATACATAATACGAATAAGATTCTCCTATTGAAAAAGAGAAATAATCATCAGGCCATTTTAAGCGTTTGGCAAAACTAACATTCCCCGTCATGGAAGTCATGTAAGAAGAGTTGGGGTTTGTTACATTAACACCGTTTATTTTAACCGTACGGCCAACACCATTAAAATTTTGCACCGTATAGTAAGCGCCAACAGTTAATGAGTTGGGTTTTTTTCCTCCAAGCCAAGGTTCAGAAAAAGACATGTTATAACTTTGATAATATATACCGCTACTTTGTGCACGAATACTAAATCGTTGCCCATCACCAGCAGGAAGTGGACTCCACGAAGATTTCTTAAAAATATTTCTCGCCGAAAAATTATTAAATGTAACACCTAGTGTACCAATGATACGACCAGAACCATAACCACCCGATAACTCAATTTGGTCATTTGGTTTTTCCTCAACCGTATAAGCAATATCAACTGTTCCGTCTGCCGGATTTGGTTTTGGCTCTACACCTAATTTTTCCGCATTAAAATAACCTAACTGTTGTAACTGCCGTTGCGTTCGCATAATGTCTGATCGCCTAAAAAGCTGACCTGGCATAGTACGTAACTCTCGCATAATAACGTGATCATTTGTTTTTGTGTTTCCGGTTACCGTTACACGGTTTATGATGGCTTGTTTGCCTTCATATAAACGAATTTCTAAATCAATTGAATCGTTTTGTACATTAATCTCGCTTGGTGTTATCTGAAAAAACAAATATCCATCATCCATGTATAGCGAACTAATATCATAACCACTTGGGTTGCTGTATATTTTTTTATCTAAATCAGATTGATTAAAAACATCTCCTTTTTTTATTCCAAGAATAGTGTCTAATTGTCCACTACGATACTTACTATTACCCGCCCAAGTTATGTTGTGGAAATAATATTTATGCCCTTCGTCAATAGTAATATCAATATTTACACGATTGGGTTTCACAAAATAAACTGTGTCTTTTGCGATATGGGCATCTCTATAACCAAGTGAAAGATACTTGTCTATGATTTTTGGTTCATCTTTTTCTAAATTGTCTTCTAAATATTTTCCGGAATTAAAAAAAGTGTACCAACGATATCTTTTGGTGTCCTTTAGCCTGCCGCGCAAACCAAAACCATTTTTAATTGAATAGCCCCCCGATTTTAAAATTGTGTTGCCATGAAAAATAACATCCTGCACGCGCACTTTATCTCCTTTATCAACTATAATAGCTAAGTCTACTTTGTTTTTTCCCGATTTAACTTCTTGTTTTTTTATTTCGACATTCGCACTAAAATAACCCTTGTCTTTAAAATAATCTTTAACAATGTTTTTGGTGTTTCCTATCAATTGATCCGTTACAATTTTTCCTGAAATAAGGTGTATTTTTTTACGGATTTCATCTGCCTCTGATTTTTTAGACACGCCTTTAAAAGCATAAACATTTAAACGAGGTTTTTCTACTAAAACAATTTTTAAGAAAATATCGTTACCAATGATTTTATCTACATTGATTTGAATGTCATCAAAAAAACCCTGTTTCCAAAGGGATTTAATGGCGTCTGAAAATTTTTCGCCGGGAACTTTTACGCGCTGTCCAGGAATTAAGCCGGAAACAAGTCGTAACACATTTCTATCTAAGGTGGTGATACCCTCTATTTCAGTAGCAGCAATATTATAGTCTTTTGGATTGGCATAGTCAATTTGTTCTTCGCCCAAAACAACACCACTACCATTTTGTGCACAAGCAATTTTAGCAACACATAAAAATAGAAATATGAGTACGTGTTTTTTCAAGCAGCTTTTATGCGTTATTTTTTATTTGTTCGCCTGTTTTTCCAAAGCGACGTTCGCGTTGCTGATAATTTACAATAGCTTGATAAAAATCTTCTTTTCTAAAGTCGGGCCAAAGCACGTCCGTAAAATAAAACTCGGCATAGGCTAGTTGCCAAACTAAAAAGTTGCTTATACGATGCTCTCCACTTGTGCGAATCATTAACTCCGGATTTGGTATCCCTTTGGTAGATAATTTAGATTCAAATAACGTTTCGTTTATTTCTTGCGGATTTAATTTTCCAGCTTTAACCTCTTCAGAGATTTGTTTTACAGCACTTACTATTTCCCACTTAGCAGAATAACTAAGCGCTAAAACTAAAGATAAACCCGTGTTTTTTGAGGTCTCAGCCATTGCTTCGTTTAATTGTGTTACGCATTTTTCAGGCAAACTATTTGTGTCGCCAATGGTGAGTAAACGTATATTATTCTTATTTAGTGTGGGGGTTTCTGCGTGAATTGTTTTTACTAAAAGCTCCATTAAAGCCGATACTTCATCGCCTGGGCGATTCCAGTTTTCCGTACTAAAAGCATAAAGTGTTAAATACTTGATGCCAAGTTCTGCGGCAGCCTCAACGGTTTCTTTAACCGATTTAACCCCATTTTGATGCCCAAAAATACGGGCAGCACCTTGTAGTTTTGCCCATCGCCCATTACCATCCATAATAATGGCAACATGAGAAGGGAGTTTGTTTAAATTTATTTCTTTTTTGAAATTTTCCACTCGTAAAAAACGAATGCGAAGATAATAAAATAAGCGTAAGTAGTTGGGCCTAAACCCCCTTGTTAATTTGACTAAGTTTAGTTAAAAAAGTATACTTAAGCAGCTCAGCACGTTGTTTTGCCAAATTTGCTTTTTCTCCCTCAAAAAAATCGTTTACGGTTTTGTTAAAATAAAAAATCCATCTTTCAAACTCAGGTTCGTGTATGTTTAAGCCCATATGCTTGTCAAACACATTTCCTTTGTAACCTTCTTTATCCAACAAAATAAAACTCCAAAAGTTTATCATTTGAGGAAAATGATGTTCAAAATTTATGTTTTTAAAATGGGGGGCAAGTAAATTGTCTTTTAAAACACGACTATAAAATGTTTTTACTAAAAACTCTACGCGTTGCTCTGTATCTACATCGGGTAACATTTAATTGCGTCGGTCTAAACCCCACATTAATTTGTTGCGCAGAGTGCTAAAGAAATTTTGTCCGTCCAGGTTTATTAAATTAAAATGGTAATTGGCCTTTTTTAAAATCACTTCTTCATCTGTTTGAATAGTGGCTTGTTTAGAATCTAAGGAAATAAGATTTTGCTTATCTCTTCCTTTAATTTTCAACGAAATTTCTGATTTATTATTAATAACGATAGGGCGAACATTTAAGTTGTGAGGGGCAATGGGGGTTAAAATAAAACTTTCTGAACTTGGCTCTAATATTGGTCCGCCGCAACTTAATGAATAGGCTGTAGAACCAGTTGGTGTTGAAATAATTAAACCATCAGCCCAATACGAATTTAAAAAGACGCCATCAGCATGCACATCTATACTAACCATTGATGATGAATCTTTTTTTATCAGCGTGCATTCATTAAGCGCAAAATTAAACTCGAATAAATTGTTTGGTTTTTGCAATTGCAAAAGAGCCCGCGCATCAATAGTATATTGTTTTTGTATTAGTTTATCAATGGCGCTTGTATAATCTTCTTTATACACGCTTGCCAAAAAACCTAGTCTTCCTGTATTTACACCAAGTACAGGAACACCTGTATCTCTAATAAAATGTAAGGTTTCAAGCATGGTGCCATCTCCTCCTAAAGAAATTAAATAATCAGGATTTTGTTCCTTTAAGTCTTTATCCGAGGAAAAGGTTGGTATATCTAAATTAAATCCGAATTCTTTTTTTAGAAACGAAAAGTAGGGTTGAAAAATAACTAAGCGAACGCCTTCTTTATTTAAACGCGTATTTAGTGTTTTTACATAATCAGGTACATTATCTTTTACCGGACGGGCGTAAAAAGCAACGGTCATCATATATCGAGGTATTTTATGAATTCGTTAAACCTGGTTTTCAAATCATCTTCGTAACCCGCCTGGTGATAAGAGGCTTTTACCTCATAATTATAGCGATAAAAGGTTTGCAAAATGCGAGTTAAATCGTCTCTATTAATTTTTAGTGTTACCTGTATTTTAGTGCTATCGGGTAATGAAGTTACATACGAGCTTAAAATTTTTGCATCATTACTTTCAACAATACCGGCAATTTGTGTAAGCGAATAATCGTTTTTATTTAACTCTAACTCTATAATTCCACCCTGCTCCATCACGGCAGATAAACCAGCCAACCTATCTAGTACACTTTTTTGTGTAATGTTGCCCAAATAGTTTTCTTTTTCATCGAGAACCGGTATAAGTGTAAGATGTAAGCCTGACATTAAGCGCAGCGCATCAAAAGCATGTTGTGTTTGATGTATTTGCGGCTTTATATAATTAAAATGATTGGCAGTAATTTTACTTTTACTATTGGCTACATCTAATAATTCGGCTTCAGAAATAAGTCCTGTCAGTTTTTTATTGTGCAACACGGGTAAATGGGTTACCTTAAACTCTTCCATCCAATGAAGCGCTTGTTCAACGGTATCAGAGTCTTTAACCGCGGGTATATCTTTTGTTATTAAATCGGCTATTAGCATTACAAGTACAAAAGTGCCAATTTTTTTTGGAATCTCTTATATATAATAAAGTCTATCTATTTTATTTAAAATTATCTTTGTCGCATGTTATTTGCTCAGGTTGCTGCACCCGTAGCGTTAAAAAAACGCTTAATAGAAATGGTTTCTACCAAAAGGGTGGCACACGCTTTGCTTTTTTTGGGTAACGAAGGCGGTCCTCAACTGCCATTGGCTATAGCTTTTGCACAATATTTATTGTGTCATAACCCCACAACTACCGACAGTTGCGATACTTGCGCAAGCTGTATAAAAATTAACAAACTAGCTCATCCCGATTTAAATTTGGTGTTTCCTATTGCCCTTAGTAAAGATGTTCGTTTTAGTGATCATTTAATCGCTGAGTTTAGGGAGGTTTTTTTATCTTTTCCCTACTTAAACCTTAATGATTGGTTTGATGCACTTGATGCAGAAAACAAACAACCCATTATTGCAAAAGACGAGAGCAATGAAATTATACGTAAGCTAAGTTATACAAGCTACGAAGGGCGTGGAAAAGTGATGCTTATTTGGATGCCCGAAAAAATGAACACCGACGCTGCTAATAAAATTTTAAAAATATTAGAGGAACCACCTGAAGACACCTTTTTCTTTTTGGTGTCAAATGCTTCAGATGGTTTGTTGCCAACTATAATTTCGCGTACACAATTAATAAAAGTAAACCTACCATCTACCAGTGAGATTAGTTCGGTTATTGCTTCCGCATTTAATGTGTCGCAGGGGCATGCTCAGCATGTGGCTGAATTAGCTCAGCAAAACCCACGCGAAGCTTTTTTGCTGGCGGATGAGAATATAGCCTCTACCCAAAATTTTGTTTTGTTTCAAACTTTTATGCGTTGTTGTTTACGTTTTGATGCCTTTAAAATATCGACCTGGGTAGATGATTTTGCACGTATTGGAAGGGAAAAACAAAAACAATTTTTAATTTATGCACTACACACTTTTAGAAACTGTATACTATTGAAACACCTACCCACAGCGGTATCCGGTACGGAGGAAGAAAAAGGGTTTTTACAAAAATTTCATCCTTATATAAACACCCAAAACCACGAAGGGTTGGCTGAATTATTTGACAAAGCATTCTATCATATTGAGCGAAATGTAAGTGCCAAAATTTTATTTATGGATGTTGCCTTAAAAACAAACGAGCTGCTAAATAAAAAATAAGTATTTTTACACAACAAAAAACATAATTATGGGAAAAGGAGATCAACGATCTAAACGCGGAAAAATTCACGTAGGAACACACGGTGTTACTCGTTTACGCAAAAAAAAATCAGCTAAAAAAGCTGCAAGCAAAACAGCAACAGCTAAAAAAGCTGCACCTAAAAAGGCCGCGAAAAAGGCTGCGAAGTAGTTTTTTAACTATGTACTTTAAAAATGCCGCACCAATTTGCTGTGGCATTTTTTGTGCGCTTTGTTTTATTTTGTAGTTTGGCTGTAGCAGATAATGTTATTTATTAAAAAATACATATTGTTTTATTTGTGTTTGCTAACCATTGGTTTATCTGCACAAACAACAACCTTTTCGGTTGATGCCGGACCGTATAGAAAAATTTGTCCAGGAGATACGACCATCCTTGGTGGAAATCCTACGGCAAGTGGGGGCTCAGGCAACTACCAATATACCTGGCACCCGGGTAAATCCCTATATGATTCTACCGTTTCAAAACCAACGGCTGGGCCAATGAGCACAACAACATATACAGTTTTTGTGAAAGACCTTTCAACCGGAGAGACACAAAAAGATACTGTAACGGTTTATGTGTATCCTTACTATGTTAATGCAGGACAAAATGTAACCATAAAACAAGGGCAGGCTGTTGCTTTGCATGGACAGGCACCCGGAGATTCTGTTGTTTGGTGGTCGCCACAACACGGGGCAATGTATAACCAAAACAGCCTTAATCCAGATTATGTTTCGCAAACAGCAGGTAACGATACGCTATTGTTAATTGCTAAATTTCCACACGGCTGTGCGTTATATAGCCACGTAATTATTACTGTACTACCAAGTACTGAACTGGTTTTTTATAACAGTTTTTCACCTAATGGCGATGGTGCTAATGATTCTTTTATTATCGGTAATTTAGAATTATACCCCAATAACACGCTTGACATTTATAACCGATATGGGCAAAAAGTTTTAACTAAAAACCCTTATAATAACGACTGGAACGGA
>Ga0210401_10003419_pt1 | contig 16983 bp, 13 predicted proteins | sample IncBWH32MmetaG_FD_150866 | JGI IMG/M metagenome (GOLD analysis project Ga0210401, IMG submission 150866) | Forest soil microbial communities from Barre Woods Harvard Forest LTER site, Petersham, Massachusetts, United States - Inc-BW-H-32-M | ecosystem: Environmental > Terrestrial > Soil >... | reverse complement strand
CGGTGGATGAAGATCCCCCTGATGCTCGATCGCGTTTGGGCAACTCACTTAGCCGCAGCTCACTCAGCCGGGGAACACGCGACGCAACTTATGTGCCAAGCGCTAGGCGGCCACATATTTCGCCCCGCCCATCCGCTGCGGCGCGATCCGGCGAAACCCTTGCGAAACCGCGAGTTAGCCGCGCGGGCCGTACCGGGCAAGCAACTTGCCGCGATTCAGACGCCGATTCGGCTCCATGTTGGCCCGTCGGCCCGAGCGCGCACCAACTCGGTGCGAAAATCTAACGATCCGCGCTACCCATTGAGTGCACCACGATGGGGCAATGACTGGATAGGCCTGTGCCCGACGCTGCGCTGGTTGCCGGATGCCGATGGAAACAGTCGCGGTATCCTGGGGCCTGAAGGGCAAAACGGTGGCCTCCATGGAAAAGGTTCATCTACTGGAAGATTTGCAGCAGCGCATCGCCGCGCTGCTGTCGTCCAGCCCGGCCGCTGACATTCAGAAGAATCTGAAAGCTCTGCTGATGCAGCAGTTCGCCCGGTTCGAACTGGTCACGCAGGAGGAGTTCGAGCTGCAACGCCAGGTGCTGGCGCGGACCCGTGAAAAGCTGGAGGCGCTCGAAGCGCGGGTGGCTCAGCTGGAAGCCGAGCGCGCCAAGCCCTAGCCAGTAGCTTGTGAACAGTCTGGGGCACCCGGGCCGCGGTTCCGCTCGCGTTACGGCCTTCGCCATCACGGGGGCTCGGCCGTGCTGACCTCGCTTGACCGCAGCCCGGGTGCCCCAGACTGTTTACAGGCGGCTAACTTGCGGACTGGCGCAGTCGCGCGCGGCTGCGCGCCACCGCGATGATCTTGGCGGCAATCCGAAGGTCGAGCTTGTCGAACTCGCGACGCATTTCTTCCTGATCGACCAGGCGCACGCCCTGGCGACGGAACCGCTGCCCGGTTCCGGGGTCGCTTCCACCTTCGGCAGCCACCAGCACCCGCGTCAACCCGATCGAGCGCGCGTGCTCGACCAGTTTCGCAACCCGCTCGCCGGTGACGCGTTCGCGTTCGACAATGAACGCGTAGGCGCGCCCTGGATCCTTGCGGTGCCGCAACACGAGCTCGATCGGTCTAACCGCTAGCGAGGCGCTCGACGGGCGATAGCCGCGTGCTTCGAACCAGGCCAGCGCCAGCTCCCTGACCGGCACCGGTCGCTCGGTGGCCGGGGCTCCGACATCAGCCGCCATGGCGGAAACCTTGCGGGCGCGGTCGGCAAGCGCCGCTGCCGGCCTTGCCACCGAAGCCATATGAGGCACGGTCGCCGCGACCGAGGCGACGTGCGGCATCGTCGCAGCGACCGCGGCCATCTGCGGAACCGTCGGCGCCACGGGGCGGGTTGAGGGAGCCCCAGGCAGTGGAAAAAACGTGTCTGGTGACATATTGACGTCGGTCGGCTCCTCCAGCTGGCGGCGTGCCGCAGCGATCACCGGCCCCTCCTCTCCCGCCAGGAGGTCGTCCAGATCCAGCACCTCGACCGCCGAAGCCAGGTGCGCCAACGGAAGGACCGAGGTTTCGCCTTCTCCGGTCTGGGCTGCCTGCTCGGCCAGCCGCTTCTTTCGCAGACGGGCGAGCATGACCCTGCGGCGCACCAACAGGCCCAGCGCAAGTACCAACAGCGCGACCGACGTCGCCAGAATCCGCGGATCGATGTTCAGTAAGGTCTGCAGCATCGCAACCAGTGGCGGCCTCAGAATTCAGCAACGGGCACCGTACAGCGGGTTCGGATTGTCGCAAATGGCGCCCTTTGGTGCACCAGCGTGTCGGATCGGCCATGTCGACGCCGGGGTTCCGCCGCTTAGAATCGCAGACGATCCGCTTCCCGTGCCAGATGACCCTCGCCGTCGTTCGAAGCCGTGCACTGTCCGGGATGTTTGCACCGGAGGTCACGGTCGAGGTCCATCTGGCCAACGGCCTTCCTTCATTCACACTAGTCGGTTTGGCCGAAGCCGAGGTGAAGGAGGCGCGCGAACGCGTTCGCGCTGCGCTGCAGAACTGCCGCTTTGATTTTCCTTCTCGACGCATCACAGTCAACCTGGCGCCCGCCGATCTGCCCAAGGAATCCGGTCGCTTCGATTTGCCGATCGCGATTGGCATCCTAGCCGCAACCGGGCAGGTACCGGCGCGGGTGCTGGACCGTTTCGAGTTCGCGGGCGAATTGTCCTTGTCAGGCGAGCTGCGGCCGATCCTCGGAGCGCTGGCGATGACCTGCGCAGCCTCCAAAGGTGCTTCGGATCGCCATCCGCCACGTGGATTCATCCTGCCGCTCGACAATGCGGACGAAGCATCGCTCGTCTCCGACCTTCCAATCTACCCCGCCCGCACGCTTCTGGAGGTGGTTGCCCACTTGAATAACGAAGCCGGGGACGCGCAAGCCCAACGGATCGAGCCACACCTGGCGGCGGTGCGGTTGACGCCGCCATCGTATCCAGACTTTTTCGACGTCAAGGGACAGGTGGGCGCGAAGCGCGCGCTCGAGATCGCCGCGGCGGGCGGTCACAGCGTGCTGATGGTCGGTCCGCCGGGAACCGGCAAATCGATGCTGGCCCAGCGATTTGCCGGACTGCTGCCTCCAATGACGGCCGAGGAAGCACTGGAGTCGGCCGCTACGTTGAGCCTGGTCGGACAGTTCGCCCCCCAGCGCTGGGCCACGCGGATCTTCCGCGCGCCACATCACACGGCCAGCGCGATCGCGCTGGTCGGGGGCGGAACGCATCCGGCGCCGGGCGAGATCTCGCTGGCGCACCACGGGGTGCTGTTTCTGGACGAGATACCCGAATTCGATCGCCGCGTCCTGGAGGCGATGCGCGAGCCGCTGGAGACCGGCCACATCACGATTGCGCGCGCGTCGCGTCACGTCGACTATCCGGCCCACTTTCAACTGCTGGCCGCGATGAATCCGTGCCCTTGTGGCTACTTCGGCCACAAGACCGTCGTGTGTCGCTGCACACCGGAAATGGTGGCGCGCTATCAGGACCGCATCAGCGGCCCGCTGCTGGACCGCATCGATATGCGCGTCGAAGTATCCTCGCTCAGCGAGACCGAGCTCACAGCAATGCCGGACGGCGAACCGACCCGTTATATCGCCCAGCGGGTGCAGCATGCGTACCAGATCGCGCTCGTCCGCCAGGGCAAGCGCAACGACGAGTTGCAGTCGACCGAGGTCGAGCGAATCTGTCATCCGACCGGCCCGGTCAAGCAGTTGCTGCACGCGGCCAGCACCCGGCTGGGCTGGTCGGCCCGGGCCTATCACCGCGTGCTCAAGGTGGCCCGCACGATCGCGGATCTGGCTGGGGCCGAGGAGCTCGCCACCGAGCACGTGGGCGAGGCGATCCAGTATCGGCGGTCACTGCGGGAGACCTGAGGCAAGGCTCACCTCCCAGCTGCTGGAACTCAGCTTGCGCTGGGGCCGGGGCGACCGGGTACGGTGCAGCGAGGTCAGCACGGCCGGAGCCCCCGTGGCGAAGGCCGTAACGCGAGCGGAACCGTACCCGGTCGCCCCGGCCCCAGCGCAAGCCTCGTCAACTGCTGGAAGGCGGGAACGAGAACTCGGGTCCCTTGCTGCCGGAATCCGGCCAGCGCTGCAGCACGGCCTTGTAACGACTGTAGAAGCGCACGCCCTCCATGCCGTAGGCGTGCGCTTCACCGAACAGGCTGCGCTTCCAGCCGCCGAACGAGTAGAACGCCATCGGCACCGGAATCGGGACGTTGATTCCGACCATGCCCGCCAGGACGTTTCGGGCGAACACGCGGGCGCTGGCGCCGTCGCGCGTGAACAGTGCCGCTCCGTTGCCGTATTCGTGCGCGTTGACCAGTGCCAAAGCGGCGGCCAGGTCTGCAACCCGCACCACCGACAGCACCGGCCCGAAGATTTCCTCGCGATAGATCCGCATGTCCGGACGCACGCGATCGAACAGGCATGCTCCGAGGAAGAAGCCGCGCTCGCGCCCTCGCACCTGGATGCCCCGCCCATCGATCACCAGCTGCGCGCCCTGCTCGAGGCCCGACTGCACGTAGGACTCGACGGAGGCCTTGTGGGCCGCCGTGATCAGCGGGCCCATCTCGCTGGCCGGATCCGATCCGTCCCCGACGCGCAGGGTTCTGGCGCGAGATGCCAGCCTCGGCACCAGCGCATCGGCCGCCGCTCCGACCGCCACCACCACCGCCACCGCCATGCAACGCTCGCCCGCCGCACCATAGGCCGACCCGATGGCCGCGTCGACTGCCTGGTCCAAGTCGGCATCCGGAAGCACGACCATGTGATTCTTGGCGCCACCCAACGCCTGGACCCGCTTGGCGTGCCGGACTCCTTCGCTCCGGACGTATTCGGCGACCCGCGTGGATCCGACAAAACTCACGGCGGACACACCCGAATGCTGCAGCAACGCGTCGACCGTGGCCTTATCGCCCTGCACGACATTGAACACGCCATCGGGCAGCCCCGCCTCGCTCAGCCACTGTGCGAGCAGCAACGACGCGGACGGATCGCGCTCCGACGGCTTCAAAATGAATGCGTTCCCGCAGGCGATCGCCAGCGGGAACATCCACATCGGAACCATCGCGGGGAAGTTAAAGGGCGTAATCCCAGCGACGACACCCAGCGGCTGGCGCAGCGAGAATTGATCGATCCCGCCGGCGACCTGGTCCGAATGCTCACCCTTGAGCAGATGTGGGATGCCGGTGGCAAATTCGACGACCTCCAGTCCGCGCGCCACTTCACCGAGCGCATCGGACACGAGCTTCCCGTGCTCACGCGTAATGACCTCGGCCAGCGCCTGCTGGCGCTGCTCCACCAGGTCTCGAAAGCGGAACATCACTCGCGCGCGGCGACCGACCGGCACCTGGGACCAGGACTCGAACCCGCGCTGTGCAGCCGCGACAGCCGAATCCACTTCCGACCCACCGGCCAGCCGCACCCGCGCAATCACCTCGCCGCGGGCCGGATCGAATACGTCGCTGGTGCGCGCGGCGGCGCTGCCGGATTCGAAGCGACCCCCGATCCAGTGGAGAACTTCAGAGACGCCGGGGTCGGACTTGCCCATGACCGCCTTCGATCGTGACGTCCACGCGCTAGTGCAGTCGTTCTAACCGGCGACCGGACGACGCAGTGGCGGCTTTTGCTCGGTGACGTTCTTCTTCGGGGACCGATGTGGCCTTGTCTTGCCGTAGCTGCCGTTGTAGATCTTGCCGCGCCTCGTGCGCAGATCGCCCTTGCCCATTGCCGCTCTCCTTTTACCCCGTCCCCTGACCGTGTGCCTTACCCAGTGCCTTCATCTCGTGCCTGACACCATTCTAATCGGACTGTCGGCAACGCCAGCATGGCATGTGCTCGTGCCAGAATTGGCGATCTGAATCCGGAGCCTCGCATGGCGCTGGTGGTGTTCCGATCCAAGGCCGCCGCGGAGATCTACATGTTCGCAGAAACGGCGCGCCGCCTGCTGAGTATCGTCGGCAAGGACGAATCGGATCGCGGCGTGATCCGCGCCGACGAGGTCGGCGCGGCGCTGGAACGGCTGACCGCGGCGGTCGAGCGGGAGAAGGCCGAGCTGAGCGATGAGCGGGCGGGCGGCCGGCTGGACGAGCGCGCCGGCGACGTCCGCGGCGGGGACGCGTTGCCGATCACTCTCGGCCAGCGCGCGTTCCCGTTGATCGGGATGCTGCGCGCGGCACAGAAAAAGCAGGTCGATGTCACCTGGGGGGTCTGATCACTCCGCACACGTGGCGCCCGCGATGAACCGGGTGTCCGCCTCGCCCGTCCGTCCAAATCCGGCGCACCGTCTGTTCCGTCGACAGCTGCTGATCGGGGCGCTGGCGTTGGCGATGATGGTTTTCGCAACGCTGGTGTTGCTGGTCGAAGTGCAACTGAACGAGGAGGTGGACGCGGGCTATCAACAGGCTCTTTCGACCGCCCGACAGGCGCTCGAATCGCATCAGCTCGCTGCGGTGAGCGCGTCGATCTCGGCGCGCGCGCTGGAAGCGACCGAACGCAGCCGGTTCCTGAACCGGGTGGCGCGCTACACGTTGGCGCTGGCGGTGCTGCTGGCAGTCTCGTTCGGCGGCGTGTTCGGGGTGCTGCTGTGGCGCTCCCAGGTTGCGAGCCGCGAGGAGATGGGGGCTCTGGACCGAATGGCGCGCGAGGATGGGTTGACCGGAGTTACCAACCGCCGGGCACTGGACGAGGGCCTGGTGATCGAGCTGGCGCGGGCGCGCCGGACGGGGCTGCCGCTGACGGCCGTGATGCTGGACCTGGACCATTTCAAGCGCTTCAATGACCGCCGCGGTCACGCGGCCGGCGACGCGTTGCTGCGCAACGCGGCGCAGGGCTGGCGCCGACAGCTGCGGCCCACCGACCTGCTGGCTCGTTACGGCGGCGAGGAATTCACGCTGGTGCTGCCGTCGTGCGATGCCGACGCGGCGTGCCAGTTGATCGAGCGGCTGCGGCCCGTGGTGCCGGAACGGCAGACGTTTTCCGCGGGCGTGGCTCTCTGGGAAACCCACGAGTCGCCCGAGCAGCTGCTGGCGCGCGCCGACGGCGCGCTGCTGGTCGCGAAGAAACAGGGACGCAATCGGACCGTCGTATCGGGCCGCGAACCCCAGATGACGCTGCCGTTGCGGATCGCTTGAGCGCTACGCCAGATTGGGCGCCAGCCAGCGCTCGAGCTCGGATGCGGCGACCGCACGACGGCGCGCCAGGTCTTCCAACTGGTCCCGGCCGATCGGCCCGACGTTGAAGTAGCGCGCCTCAGGATGCGCGATGTAAAAGCCGGAGACCGACGAGGCCGGCAGCATCGCGAAATTCTCGGTCAGCTCCATTCCGATCTGCTCGGCATCCAGCACCTCGAACAGGCGCCGCTTGACCGAGTGCTCGGGGCAGGCGGGGTACCCGGGAGCCGGCCGAATGCCCTGGTACTGCTCGTCGATCAAGTGTTGCTGATCGAGCCGCTCGGCCGACGCGTAGCCCCACAGCTCGCGGCGGACCCGCTCGTGCATCAGCTCGGCCAGCGCCTCGGCCAGGCGATCGGCCAGCGCCTTCAGCATGATCACGCTGTAGTCGTCATGCTCCGCGGCCAGGCGCTTTTCGTGCACCTCGAGGCCGATGCCGGCCGTTACCGCGAACAGGCCGATGTAGTCGTCCACGCCGGAATCCTTCGGTGCAACGAAGTCGGCCAGCGCCGTGTTGGGATTCGGAACGCCGTCGATCACCGGCTTGGCCGTCTGCTGGCGCAGCCCGTACCAGACCATCATCGGATCGCTGCGCGACTCGTCGCCGTAGATCTCGATGTCGTCGCCGGCGGAGGCGGCAGGATAGAGTCCCACCACCGCGTGCGCCGCCAGCCAGCGACCGGCAATCACCTTGTCCAGCAGCGCGCGCGCGTCCTTCAGCACGGCGCGCGCCTGCGAGCCCACGACGGGGTCGTCCAGAATCTTCGGATACGGCCCCGCCAGGTCCCAGGTCTGCAGGAACGGGCCCCAGTCGATGTAGCGGGCCGCCTGGGCCAGATCGATGTTGCGCATCACGCGCCGCCCCACGAACGTGGGCCGCGTCGGGCGGTACCCGCTCCAATCGATCCGGGGTGCGTTGGCGCGCGCCTTGGCGAGCGTGATGATCTGCGGACCTCGCTTGCTGGCGTGCTGTTCGCGCACCCGCACGTACTCGGCCTGCACATCCGACACAAACTGTGCCGACTGCCCGGGCGACACCAGCGCCTGGCACACCCCGACCGAGCGGCTGGCGTCCGACACGTAAACGACCGCGCCATCGTAGTGCGGAGCGATCTTGACGGCCGTATGCACGCGTGAGGTGGTTGCGCCCCCGATCAGCAGCGGGATCGAGAAATTCTGGCGCTTCATCTCGCGCGCCACGTGCGCCATTTCCTCCAGCGAGGGTGTGATCAGGCCGCTCAGGCCGATCATCGCGGCGCCGACCTCGCGCGCGGTCTGCAGGATCCGCTCGGCCGGTACCATCACACCCAGGTTGATCACTTCGAAGTTGTTGCACTGGAGCACGACGGAGACAATGTTCTTGCCGATGTCGTGCACGTCGCCCTTGACGGTGGCGATCACCACCTTGTGCTGGGCGGGGACTTCGCCCCCTGCGGCTGCTTTCTGCGCCTCGATGAAAGGGATCAGGTGCGCGACCGCCTGCTTCATCACGCGGGCCGACTTCACGACCTGGGGCAGGAACATCTTGCCGGCGCCGAACAGATCGCCGACCACGTTCATACCGTCCATCAGCGGGCCCTCGATCACTTCGATCGGCACGCCCCCGCGCGCAGCGATCTGCTGACGGGCTTCCTCGGTGTCCTCGACCACGAACTGGGTGATGCCGTGCACCAGCGCATGGATCAGGCGCTGCGCCACCGGCGCCTGACGCCAGGTCAGGTCCTCTTCGCGCGTCCGCCCTTCCTTCTTCAGGCCTTCGGCGAACTGGACCAGCCGTTCACCGGCATCCGGCCGCCGATCGAGCACGATGTCCTCGACCCGCTCGCGCAGCTCCGGTTCGATGTCTTCGTACACGCCGAGCTGGCCGGCGTTGACGATGCCCATCGTCAGCCCGGCGCGAATCGCGTGGTAAAGGAACACTGTGTGGATCGCTTCGCGCACATGGTCGTTGCCGCGGAACGAAAACGAAACGTTCGACACACCACCGCTGCAATTGGCGCCGGGCAGGTGCTGGCGAATCCAGTGCACGGCGCGTATGAAATCGACCGCGTAGTGGCTGTGCTCCTCGATGCCGGTGGCGATTGCGAAGATGTTCGGATCGAACACGATGTCTTCGGGAGGCAATCCGGCCTGACCGGTCAGCAGCTCGTAACAACGGTGGCAGATCGCCAGGCGGCGCTCGAACGTGTCCGCCTGGCCCTGCTCGTCGAAGGCCATCACGATGACCGCGGCGCCGTAGCGCCTGGCGAGGCGAGCCTGGCGCAGGAACTCGTCCTCACCCTCCTTCAGCGAGATCGAATTGACGATGCATTTTCCCTGAACGCACTTCAGGCCCGCCTCGATCACGCTCCACTTGGAGCTGTCGATCATCACCGGGACGCGCGCGATGTCCGGCTCCGAGGCGATCAGATTCAGGATCCGCCGCATCGACTCGATCGAGTCGAGCATCGCCTCGTCCATGTTCACGTCGATCATCTGGGCGCCGTTTTCGACCTGCTGGCGCGCCACCGAGACAGCCTCCTCGAACTGCCCGTTCAGAATCAGCCGGGCGAACTGGCGCGAACCGGTCACGTTGGTGCGCTCGCCCACGTTGACGAACAGCGTGTCGGGTCCGACGTTCAACGGCTCTAGTCCCGAAAGGCGCAGGCGAGGCTCGATCGTCGGCACTTTGCGCGGCGCAACCCCTGACACCGCGCGCGCAACCGCGCGGATGTGCTCGGGCGTGGTGCCGCAGCAGCCCCCGACCAGGTTCACGAAGCCGCTGCGGGCAAATTCGCTCAGCAGGCTTGACGTGGTGTCGGGTGTCTCGTCGAAGCCTGTGTCCGACATCGGATTCGGCAGGCCGGCGTTCGGATAGACGCTGACGAACGTATCCGCCTTGGCCGACAGCTCTTCGATGTACGGCCGCATCAGCGCGGCGCCCAGCGCACAGTTGAGGCCAACGGCGAGCGGCCGTGCATGGCGCACCGAGTTCCAGAAAGCCTCTACCGTCTGCCCCGACAGCAGCCGGCCCGAAGCGTCGGTCACGGTGCCGGAGATGATCAGGGGCACGCGTGCGTCGCGTCGTTCGAACTCCTGCTCGATCGCAAAGATCGCCGCCTTGGCATTGAGCGTGTCGAAGATCGTCTCGACCAGCAGCAGGTCGACTCCCCCGTCCAGCAGGCCGCGCGCCTGCTCGCCATAGGCGGCCACCAGCTCGTCGAAGGTGACGTTGCGAGCGCCAGGATCGTTGACGTCGGGCGATATCGAAGCCGTGCGTGGCGTCGGCCCCATCGCGCCCGCCACGAAGCGCGGAGCATCGTCCGAACCGTATCCGTTGCAGGCGCGGCGCGCGATGCGCGCCGCCTCCAGGTTCATCTCGTACGCGAGGTCGGCCAGCCCGTAATCGAACTGCGAGATCCGGTTCGCGTTGAACGTATTGGTCCCGATGACGTCAGCGCCCGCGGCCAGGAATTGCTGGTGGATATCCAACACCACCTCGGGACGGGTGAGCTGCAGCAATTCGTTGTTGCCCTTCAGATCGACCGGATGCGCCGCGAAGCGCTGGATACGGTCGCGGCCGCGAAACTCGTCCTCACTCAGCTTCAACCTTTGGATCATCGTGCCCCTGGGTCCATCCAGGATCAGGATGCGACGGGCGAGCAGATCGCGCAGTCTGGCTTCGGTGTCGGTCAATGTCGTCTCGGTCGCACAGAGGCAGGTTCCGATTGTATCGGCGTGCGTACAAACGACTGGCCCGGGCATCAGCCCGGGCCAGTAACAAGAGTGTTCGAGAGGAATCAGCGACTTGCCCGCTCGACCGCAGGCGCGCCTCAGTGCATCGCCAGCGGCTGCGTCATCAAGCCGGCGTAGCCCGACAGGAAGGCGTCGAATTCGTCGAAGGTGGGCTCGGTCGACATCAACTCATCCACGTCGTGTTTGAATCGCTGAGCCTGCGGACCCCCGAGGAAGATTTCCCGGCGCATGCCCTTGTCCATGATCTCGTACCCGCCCGCCGGATGGACCTCGGCGTCCCCGAAACCGGAGAACTCGAGCACGCAGAAATTCGAGCTGTTGTAGAGCATGTTCATATGGTGTCCTTAACGCTGCACCCGCCTGACCGGTGGACCCTGGCCCCGAACCTTCCAGGGCTGAACAAATGGTGAGCACACCCTTGCCTCTAATATCGGACCCGAGGGCCCGGTTCTCAAGTGTCGTAGGTCATTTGGTTAGTAAGCGCTTGCTTCGAGTTGAACTTTCTGCTGACCTCGAAGCCTCCGTTGGGTCTGGCGTGGCTTCCAAACCCACCGCAGTCGGCCGGCCGTCGCCGCGACCGGGCTTTTCTGCTACGCCGCTCGGACTGGGACCTGCCGGCCGCACAACCGCTTGCTCAGGAGCGCGATGTGGTCCGGTCCGATACCGCAACAGCCGCCAATGATCTGCACCCCACGCGCAACCCACGATTCGGCGACCGCAACGAAATCGGTCGGCGAGATGACCGTGTCGAACCCCCAGTTTGGCGGTGTCCAGTCGCCGCTGTTGGGGTAGGCCGACACCGGGCCGCTCCACTTCTCGAAGATGACGTCGAGGGCGCGATCCATCATGTCGATCTCGCTGTGGTTAACGCCGGCCACCTCGCCGCCGGCGGCCATGACGGGTCCGATCAGGTTCCCGAACGCGTACTCGGTGCCATCCCTGGCCTGGGCGACCAGCGGCCGGTTTGCACCTTTGAGCGAGCTCATGAAGTTGCAGGAGAATGCCACCCATAGCGGGACTCCAGCTTGGCACGCTCCCTCGACCGCGGCGACGCCCACATCGATGTCTTGCGTCATCTCGAGAAACAAAAGGTCGACCCCGGCATCGGTCAGCATCATTGCTTGCTCCCGATAAGCATTTCGGACGGCTTCGCGGGAGGTACCGTCGTCTCGCCAGTAGACCGTGCCAATCATCCCGGCCATCGACCCAGCAATGCAGATAGCACGCTCGCTGCCGGAACGCGCCTCCTTGGCCAACTGCACGGCGCGGCGATTGACCTCAGCCACGCGATTTTCCAGTCGCGTGCCCCGCAGAGACAGCGAAAGAGTCCCGAACGTGTTGGTCGTGATGATGTCCGCACCGGCGCGTATGTAGTCCTCATGGACTTCACGGATCACATCCGGGTGCGTCACGATCGCGGTCGCGCTCCAGGACAACTCGTCCATCGGCACGCCTCGCCGCTGCAGCTCGGTTCCGGTCGCCCCATCGAGGATGATGACTTCGCCGTGCGACATCCGCCGCCTGAGCGCATCGATCGACATGGAACTGTCTCCGATTCTTAGGTTCCTGGCCCCGGCACAAAGCGATCGATACGATGATAACTTGCACGCCTGTCGCTTAAACAGATCGTAAGAACCTTTTTCAAGCGGAGGCTTGCATGAATCCATCGGTTGCGGTGGTGGCCGGAGCCGGGCCCGGCCTGGGACGCGCGCTCGCGCAGCGCTTCGTTCAAGGCCGCATGCGGGTGGCGCTGCTGGCGCGCAATGCGGCGCGCCTGGGTGAGCTGGCGGCGTCGATCGGCTCGGAGGTACGCCCGTTTTCGTGCGATCTGGCCGATCCGGACGAGGTCGCCGCCACGTTCGACCGCATAGACAGCGAGCTCGGGGTGCCGCACTGCGTGGTCTTCAATGCCGGCAGCTATCGTCCGGGCGCGGTGCTCGACATCGTGCCGCAGGATTTTCTGGACTGCTGGAAGGTCGGCTGCTTCGCGGGTTTGCTGGTCGGCCAGCAAGCCGGCCGGCGCATGGTCGATCGCGGCAGCGGCACGATCCTGTTCACCGGGGCGACCGCGTCGCTTCGAGGCAGTGCGCGTTTCGTCAATCTTGCCTCGCCGAAGTTCGCGCTGCGGGCGGTCGCTCAAAGCCTGGCGCGCGAGCTTGGTCCGCGCGGCGTGCATGTGGCGCACGTGATCATCGACGGCCAGATCCGTGCGCCAGGCCGGGCGCCGGCCGACGCCAGCGTGCCCGACTCACAACTGGAGCCGGCGGCGATCGCCGAGTCGTACTGGCAGCTGCACACGCAGCCGCGCAGCGCGTGGACGCTGGAGCTCGATCTGCGACCCTGGGTCGAGCGGTTCTAGCGTCGACCCTCACCCCCGTCACCTGGCTTGCGCGGGCGAGGGGCGATCCGACGACTGCGCGCGAGCCAGCGAGCCAAAGGGAAGTTCCTGCTCCTTTTGCTTCACATTGGCTGGGGGAGCAACGAGGGGGCCAGCCGAGCCCCCTCGTTCTCTTGCTCTTGCCTTTTCCGGCCGCAGGCCGGAAAAGGGTCGCCGCTAGGCGAGGAACAGCTGGTACGCCGGGTGCGCGCTCTCGTCCCAGTAGCGGTATCCGAGCGTCGACAGGAAGCGCTTTAACCCGGCTTTCTCACCCCGCGGCACCTGCAGTCCCACCAGGATGCGGCCGTAGTCGGCGCCCTGGTTGCGGTAGTGGAACAACGAAATGTTCCAGTCGGGCGACATCGAGCTGAGAAACCGCATCAGTGCGCCAGGGCGTTCCGGGAACTCGAAGCGGTACAGCAATTCGTCCTTGGCGAGCGGCGAGCGGCCCCCGACCATGTGGCGCAGGTGCAGCTTGGCCAGCTCATCGTCGGTCAGGTCGAGCGTCGCAAAGCCGGCGCGCCGAAATACACGGGCCAACTGCTCGGCCTCCTTCCTGCGACCGATCTGCACTCCGACAAAGATGTGGGCGGCCGTGCTGTCGGCGATCCGATAATTGAACTCGGTCACGTTGCGGTTGCCGACCAGGCCGCAAAAGCGCTTGAACGAGCCGCGCGCCTCCGGAATCGTCACCGCGAACACGGCCTCGCGTTGCTCGCCGACCTCGGCGCGCTCGGATACGAAGCGCAGGCGGTCGAAATTCATATTGGCGCCGCTGGCGATCGCAACCAGGGTGCGTCCCTGGATCCGCTCGCGTTCCGCATACGCCTTACAGCCCGCGACCGCCAACGCGCCGGCCGGCTCCAGCACCGCGCGCGTATCCTGGAACACGTCCTTGATGGCGGCGCACAGCGCGTCGGTGTCGACCGTGATGATCTCGTCGACGTGGTCGCGGCACAGTCGGAAGGTCTCCTCACCAACCACGCGCACCGCGGTTCCGTCGGAGAACAGGCCCACGTCGTGCAGCTGCACGCGGCGGCCCGCCTGCAGCGAGCGCGCCATCGCATCCGAATCCGTGGTCTGCACCCCGATGATGCGAATCTCCGGCCGCACCGCCTTGACGTAGGTCGCGATCCCGGAAATCAGTCCACCGCCGCCGACCGGCGCGAAAATCGCGTGGATCGGGCCTTTGCCGTCGGGGTGGTGCTGCCTCAGGATCTCCATCGCGATGGTGCCCTGGCCGGCGATCACGTCGGGGTCATCGAACGGATGCACGAAAGTCAGCCGATGGCGCGCCTGCAGCTGCATCGCGCGCGCCTGCGCGTCCGAATACGAATCGCCGTGCAGCTCGACCTGGGCTCCGCGCGAGCGCACCGCATCGATCTTCACCTGAGGTGTCGTGATCGGCATCACGATCACGGCGCGGCAGCCCAGGCGCTGAGCGGCCAGTGCGACCCCCTGAGCGTGATTGCCGGCGGAGGCAGCGATCACGCCGCGCCGCCGCTCGGCCTTCGCCAGCTTGACCATCCGGTTGTAGGCTCCGCGCAGCTTGAAGCTGAACACCGGTTGCAGGTCCTCGCGCTTCAGCAGAACCCGATTGCCCAGGCGCTCCGACAAAATCGGCGCCGGGTCGAGCGCACTTTCGATCGCAACGTCGTACACGCGCGCGTTCAGGACGCGGCGCAGGTAGTCTTGGGCCGTCATCGGCCGTTTCCCCCTCGGAGATGGCATCCGGAAAAGCGGCCACCCGCAGCCGCAGCCGCGGATTGTGCCCGTGATCGGCGGCGCCTGCCGCCGCGACTTGCCGGCCCGCGCCTACTGGGAGAAGCCGCTCACCTGCGTCAGGCTCGACGCCGTATTCGGCGTGTACACCACCATGTCCTCGGCGGGAGCCCCACCGGCAGTGCCGGTCAACTGCAGCATGGCAGGCATTCCCGATTGAACCGGCCCTTCGTCGAACGCGACGGAATAGATCGGATTGAGCAAGGCAACGCCGCTGCTCAGCGAGGTCGAGCCGAGCGAGCCGACGACGGTCTGAACTGGCAGTCCCGAGGCCGAGTAAAGACCCAGGCTCGCGCACGTCGACGGGCTGGCGCACCCTGCAGTCGGGCCTGCGGCGAACGCGGCACCCCCGGGGGCGGTCGCGCCGGAGGCGGCGTTGCTTCCCATCGTCATCACCAGCGCGCCTATATTCGTATACGAGCCCGACGTCGATATTGGCGACGGCGCAACCACACCGAGCACGGCGCCGACGTTGGCGGCGATCGCTGTCGCCGTCCCCGGCGTGCCGCTGGTGTTGAACGTCACGTAGAAGGCCTGCTTGGCGAAACCCGTGGTGCCCGGCGCTGTATCGGCCACCGTGAAGAACACGGTATCGCCGACCACGAACGCCACAGGCCCTCCGGCGGAGCCGCTGGGACCCATCAGCGAGTCGATCGTCTGGGTGCCGCTGAGCGTGTTGTTCAGCGGCGTGGCGTTCAGCGCAAGCGTCGATTTCAGCGTCGTTCGCAGATTCGTCACGGCCGGTGTCGCCGCGGTGGTCCCGAAGTAGACCACTGCGCCGGTCGTCGCTCCAACCAATGTGATATTGGACAGCGTCGTGTCGCGTGGACCGGGCGTCGCGGTGCCGCTGGCCAGGGTGATCTTGATGATCTGCGACCCCAGCGGCGGCACCGCTGTGTTGTTGACCGCGACGTACGCGCTGGTCGAATCAAATACGGCACGCCCGTTGACGGTGTCGCCGGCCTGCAGCGCGGCGATTTGCGTCGTGACGCCGGTGGCCAGGTTGACCCCGTAGATCGCGGTGGAGTCCCAGTACAGCCACAAATTTCCGCTGGCAACACCCAAGCTCAGGAAGTCTCCACCCGCTGCGTTCAGCCCCTTCCCCTGCAGCTTGGTCGAAAACACCTGCGGGCTGGCCAGATTGGCGTTGAGCAACTCCAACGGGACCGGCGTCGTCGGATTGCCGCTGCCATCCACCGAAGGATGGCTGATCGCCAGGACGCCAGTGATCGCCCCCTGCCCATCGTAGATCGCCTCGACCGGCTCGACCTGGCCGAGCGACAGTGCAGTCGACGAGGGACCCATCGAGAGCTGGATCGCGAGGTACTGATCGTCCAGCGTTCCGCAGTTGATGTCCGGCCCCAGCACGTGAAACAGGATCCACGAGAGGTTGGCCGAACGGTAATTGTCGAAGACGACCGGGGGCGTTGAACAAAGCTTCATCCCACTGACCGTGTTGCTGGTCAGCTGCACGGGGGTGGGCGCGGTCGCGGGGGTAACGGTCTCGCGCAGATCGACGGCGTACAGCAGTCCGGCGCTATTGCCGGAGGCTTTGGCGTACACGCGGTAGCGCGTGCCCCACGCGCTCGCGCTGCCGGCACCATTCGGGAAGTACTCGCTGACGGAGGCCAGCGGCAGCACCGTACCGCCCGCCTCGATCTGGAATTGAAAATTGTCGACGGCGAACGGCGGCGGCAGGTTGGCCGGGTCGATGTAGCTCAGTCCGAAAGGGCTGGGGCCCTGCGAACTATCGGCAAACGGTATGTTGGCCACCGCGCCGGTCGTTCCACCGGCGCGGCCGATCAGCAGATAGCTTCCGGCGCTGGCCGGGGTGGGCGAGGGAGATGGACTGGGGGCAGGCGCAGGCACTCCGCCGCTGCTCGTGCTGCTGCTGCTGTTGCCCCCGCAGCCGGCCAGAGCGACTCCGGCACACGCCGCCGCAAACAGGGACCGACGCAGTTCCTTCCGCATGGATTGCGCTCCTCTTTGACCTTTGGAATACATGGCGACGGAGCTCGCCGCCGCAAACAGCCGCCGCTCACCCAGTTACTACCGGTGCGGCGCTTCGAGTGCCATCAAGAATAACCTGCAATATCGCTGCGGCGAACGCTCTAGCACCCGAGTGCCACCATCCGATCGGCTTGCCAGATAGCTGAATTGCGCGCATCGGCCGGCAAACAACCGAAGGGCAAAGGGGCGCGCCCCGCAGTGCGGCGGGTGGTCCGAGCCGTTTTGCACTAAACTTTGCGCCCCCCGTTTGGATTGCCCGCGCTCAAGCAATGGATCAGGCGCTGCTGCCCGTCACCGTCCTCACCGGTTTTCTCGGTGTGGGCAAGACGACCCTTCTGAACCGCATTCTGGCGCAGCCGCATGGGCAGCGCATCGCG
>Ga0210401_10003417_pt1 | contig 16986 bp, 15 predicted proteins | sample IncBWH32MmetaG_FD_150866 | JGI IMG/M metagenome (GOLD analysis project Ga0210401, IMG submission 150866) | Forest soil microbial communities from Barre Woods Harvard Forest LTER site, Petersham, Massachusetts, United States - Inc-BW-H-32-M | ecosystem: Environmental > Terrestrial > Soil >... | reverse complement strand
GCCCTTGGCTTCGGCTCCATCCTAGGGCAAATTCTCGGAGGATTTCTTATCCAAGCTAACGTGCTGGGTTTGGGATGGCGACCGATCTTTTTGATTAACGTCCCGATCGGCCTCGCAACCATAGCGATCGCATGGCGTGTACTTGGAGAATCACATTCCGAAAAGCCTCCCCGATTAGATCCAATCGGTACGGTTCTGCTTTCATTGGCGCTTTTTCTATTTTCGCTGCCTTTCATGGAAGGGCGGGATGCTGGCTGGCCTGCCTGGGCATGGATCGCCTTGGCGGCCAGCGTCCCTCTGTTCGCCCTTTTTCTGCGCTGGGAAAACCGGTTGACACGCCGCGGCGCAACCCCACTGGTTGAACCACGTCTTCTTCAAGACCGAGGTTTTCTCGTCGGCATCGGCGTAACCTGCATTTATTTCGCCGGGCACAGCTCGATGTTGCTGGTGCTGTGCCTATTTCTGCAACTCAGCCTTAATCTCAATCCGTTCCAGGCTGGACTCTCGCTGGCGCCGTTCTCCTTTGGGTTTCTGTTGGGTTCAACCTTCTCGGGCAAACTGAATGAGTATCTGGGTAGGAAGTCTCTGCACGTCGGCACCGCGGTGCTAGCGGTTACGCTTGCCGCTTTGGCTTTAGAAGCTTCCAGCATTCACGGACAACAAAGCTTCCTTTTTGTGTTCTCGTGCTTCCTGTACGGGATCGGACGAGGAGTGGTGACGACTCCGCTCTTTAACACCGTGCTTAGCGGTGTACCAGCCCAAGACGCGGGCGCGGCAGCGGGAATCGTATCAACGGCACAGCAGGTCGCCAATTCGGTTGGTATCGCAGTGCTCGGCGCCGTCGCGTTCTCCGTGATTCCGCGCCACGCGACAGCAGCGGATTACGCTCACGGTTTTGTTTTATCCAGCGTCGTGAACTTGTTCATGGTTGGCGCAGCCTCGATCCTGCTTTTTCTCATTCCAAAAAAGCGGGGCCTAGAAGCCGCGCCCGAAGGCGAAGCTTCGTTGGAAACAGCGTGAGCCAAGGGCGCTCCACACGACGCGCCGTTATATCTGACTTTCAAGATTCTGAACCATCCGCCGGACATAAGCGATCCGGCTGCGCGGTTTCAGAATCTTCAGGCTTTGCTGGTACGAACCCACCTCCAGGAGTTCGATTGTGACTCGCCGAGAACCCCAGTTCGCCATTTCCCGACGCGAGGACATATAGAGGTCGATAGTATTCGTTCCAACTAGCGCCGAACCGTAGTCATCAACCACATACAACTGATCGGAACCCACGATTCGAAACTTCGTTCCAACTGGAAACCGCGACCAATCCGCTGCTGCGCTACTGAACTTGGCGGCAGCCAAACGGCCATCGACAGCGTTGCTCCTCCCGTATCGCCGATGTGCCCTTTCTGTGTGGCAATACGCAGTCGCTTTTACCTGAACGATTTTGTGAGGAGACGCTTTGCCTCGGAGTGCCGTACCATTCTTGAGCTGGCTTCCGTCTTGGGAGCAGCCAACTACAAAAATTGACACTCCCAACGACACGGCGTGGAAGGTTCTCATCTAGACAACACGTCCGCGATTTTCGTTATAAGCACCATAATGTCAATAGCAAAGGAGTTAAGGAGTTCATGGAGTTGCAGGAGTTCAAGGAGAGGCGCCAAGAGGCGCTGCCCCTAGACGCTTTGTGGGAAGATAACTCTTTGACGTAATCAGTGCGTCAGTATTCAGTAAGTCAAATAATCTAAGCGATGATCGCCCAAATTTGATTGCGGGTTACTGATAACCCTAATCAGTATGGATTATACGCAGTCACAAATAGCCCGCGCCGCCCTCCTGTTCCTGGATTCTGGGTACTGGCTCCTCTCCTTGAACGCCTTGAACTACTCCTCCCCCGCAGACGTGCTACCCTCCTTCACCTCACTCCAACGAACAAAAACGCAAATTCCTCGTTTTGACGTTTTCACAAAATCCCAGAATAGTTGAATCTCCGGACTCCATTTCTCCTCTGCGGCTTTAGCTGCCGCTTGGGAAGGATTCAGTCCTTCGTGATACAAAATGTGAAACGCCCGCTTTACCTCCAAGCGTAGCCCTGACCCAAAGCCCGCCCGGCGAAGCGCGACCACATTGATACCGACGATACCGTTTCGGCCCGCCGCGGTACCAAACGGAGGCACATCTTTGCCAACGGCAGAACCGCCCTGCATGATCGACATAGTACCGATACGGGTGTGCTGATGTACCAGCGAGGCGCCTCCGAGAAAGGCTTTGTCATGCACCTCCACGTAGCCGCCAAGGAGCACATTATTTGCTAGGATCACTTGATTACCTACGCGCGCATTGTGCCCAAGATGGGCGCCCACCATCAGCAAACACTGATTCCCGAGAACGGTTAAAGTGTCGGGTTTGGCTCCGCGATGGATCGTACAGAATTCTCGGAGGACGTTTTCATTCCCGATCTCTACCCCGCTGGGGCTGTCCGGCCGATACGACAGGTCTTGAGGGAATCCGCCGATGACGCATCCATAGCCAATCGTATTGCCGGAACCGATCTTCACCTGGCCCACAATGACAGCGTTCGCTTGGACTTTGGTTCCGGCCCCGATCGACACCGGCCCTTCAATCACAACGTTTGGTCCGATTTCCACGTCGGGCCCGAGTTCGGCGCGTGGGTCGATGACAGCGGTAGAATGAATCATGGTACGAGGATTAGAAATGACAGATGGCAGATGACAAATGACAGATTGCGATGGCTCATTTCATGAAGAGTCACGAGCAAGCTCTTTATTTGTCATTTGTCATCTGTCATCTGTCATTTCTTAATCCTGAATATCTCACGCCTTCCATAAGACTTCTGTGAACCTCTTGCGAGACAGTATGAGATATTCAGGCTAGGATCCGCCCGTGAAAATTCTTGTTACAGGAGGGGCTGGCTATATCGGCAGCGTTTGCGTTGAGGATCTGCTCAATCGGGGACACAACGTCACCGTGTTCGATAACTTGACGGAGGGTCACAAGAAGGCCATCGATCGCCGCGCGGACTTTGTCCAAGGCGATCTGGCAGACAAAGCGGCTCTTGCAGACCTGATGCGCACGGCACAGCCGGAAGCGGTGATGCACTTTGCTGCGAACGCGCTGGTCGGCGAATCGATGCAGAACCCTTACAAGTACTTTTACAATAATGTCTCCTGCGGCCTGAACCTGTTGCACGCGATGGTAGAGCATGGCGTAAAACGGTTCGTCTTCTCATCGACCTGTGCGACCTACGGTATGCCCGAAACCGTGCCGATCGATGAACTGGTTCCACAAAAGCCAGTTAACCCCTACGGAGAGTCAAAATTGATTTTCGAGAAGATCTTGCGCTGGTTCGACGAAATTCACGGTGTCACTTTCGCTTCGTTGCGCTACTTCAACGCGGCGGGCGCCACTGAAGCTTTCGGTGAAGACCACCGGATTGAGACCCACCTTATCCCCTGCGTGCTGCAAGTTCCCTTAGGGAAACGTGAACATGCCCAGATATTCGGGACGGATTATCCGACCCCGGACGGGAGCTGTATCCGGGATTACATCCACGTGACCGACCTAGCCCAAGCCCATGCGCTCGCTCTGGCGGTCAAAAAAAGCGATTTTTTCAACCTAGGTATCGGAGGCGGTGTCTCTGTACTCGAAGTGATTGACGCTTGTAAGAAAGTGACCGGAAAAGACATACCCGTGGTGAAGCAATCTCGGCGTCCCGGAGATCCTCCCCGGCTGATCGCGTCGGCTGGTAAGGCCCAAGAGGTTCTGGGCTGGCGTCCACAGTTCGATCGAATCGAGGACATCGTCAGCAGCGCTTGGAACTGGCATGTTCGTCATCCCGCCGGCTACGGTGATTGATTATCGGTCACCGATGTGTGCGAACGGACGTCTTTAACAAAAATGGGCAGGATTGATTCATCCCCTCTGCAGACCGTTCGAGCTGCCGAAGATTGCCGAAACCTGGATTATCCTTGCAATTCGCCGACTGAAGCGATTCGGTGTACGACGATCTTGCGCTCCCAAAACGGAAGATGATTTGCCGGCTCTTCGTCCTTTTATCGCTAGTATTTCTGCCGGTTTGTCTTTACGCCCAGGCAAATCCTTCGAATTCCGGGAATCCGCTGGCCGATCTCAACCCCACTGAGCCGGGGGGCAAGTTCAGCCAGTCCCCGGTTGAAATTACCGCGGAAGGCCAGACGCGCTATGAAGGCGGAGTCGCGATCGCGGAAAACCACGTCGTCATTCACTACGGCGACGTGGCGATCTATTGTGAGTACGCAGAGTATAGTCCCGAGACGCACGACATCCTGGTCAAAGAACGGGTCCGGATCTATCGCGGAGATTACGCCTTTGTTTGCGACCGGGCTGTCTACAATCTTGAGACGAAACGGTTGTACATGGCGGATTTCGCCGGGGCGAAGCTGCCTTTCGAGATGACCGGAAGCAATCTGACTTCGTTTAACGAAAACGAGTACAAGATCTATGACGGTACCTTTACCACGAGCGACTCGTCACAACCGGACTACTATGTCCGAGCTAAAGGGATCCGGATCTATCCGAATGACCGGATCATTTTCACTAACGCTACCGCGTTCGTGAAAGGTATTCCGGTTTTCTGGTTCCCTTACTTATACCAATCGTTGAACAACCAGAGCGTCCTGTTGTTCAGTCCGGGATACAACAGCAACTATGGATACTTCTTGGTCAGCGATATTGGCTTTCCGGTTTTTGACCATTTTGATGCGATTATCCACCCAAACTATTACTCGCTTAGGGGGCCCGCCCTGGGGATTGACGTTAATTACGACCTTGGCGAGGTAGAGCAGCAAGACACCCTCAAGATTAAAAGCTTTTTTATCGAAGACAAAGGGTCAAACATCAACCAGACAAACCTCGGGCGGCCACCGATCGACGCGGGGCGATACCGGATTAGCTATGAATCGCGCACCTTTCTAGCAAGTGACACGTCGCTTGTCCTTGAGATCAACAAATTCAGCGATGCCTTTATGCTGGAGGACTTCTTTCCCTATGAATTTCAGGTCGACCCACAACCGCAGACCTATCTCGAGCTAATCAAGCAGGGTGACGCCTACGCCCTAAGCCTGTTCGCCCGATACCAGGTCAATGATTTCCTTCAGACAACTGAGAAACTACCAGAGCTTTCATGGGAGGTGGTGCGGACACCGCTGTTTAATTCTCCGATCTTCTACGAAGCAACCACGACCGCAGGCTGGAACCAGCTAGCTCAGCCAGTCGGCACTTTTTTCAACCCGACTTTAAATCCGGATTATTCCTCGTTCCGATTTGATACGTTTCACCAGCTAAGCTACCCGAAGATGTATTTCGGGTTTCTTTCCATCGTGCCTCGGGCCGGGTTCCGGGTCACTTACTATAGCCGGACCGGGATTGTGACTCCAGGAGATCCAACCTTGGGTATACCCTTTGGCTCGGTTGTTTATGAGCCTGAAGGGACGCGATACGTCTTCAATACGGGCTTCGATACGTCATTCAAGCTTTCCCATATCTACGAAGGCGTACAAGCACACTGGCTCGGACTCGACGGCCTCTTGCACGTGATCCAGCCCTATGTGGATTACTCCTGGGTCTCCACCCCGAATATCGGCCCGGGCAAGGTCCTTCCTTACGATCGCTATCTCACAAGTACACCTATTTACCGCCCCGATTTCCCTGAATTCACGGCTACTGACTCGATCGCCCATATGTCGGTTCTGAGGCTCGGCGTAATTAACAAATTCGAGACTCGACGCGACAACGCAACGTTTCAGTGGCTAACGGTGGACACGTTCTTGGATGTGAATTTCAACAATCCGTTCGAGCAGACTTATTATTCCGATATCCAGGAACAAGTCCGCTTCAATCCGGTGCCTTGGCTAAGTCTTGCCGAGTACGCCCAGATCCCGTGGATCGATAAGAAACAGTTTTGGGAGTTCAACACGACATTGACCTGGACCGTTACTCCAAACATCGATGTGACGCTCCTGCACTCTTACCTGAATCACAATCCGCTGGAGCCAAAGACCAACAGCATTTATCTGCAGACCTACTTCAGGATCAATTCCAACTGGGGCTTTAGTATCCTGGAGGAATATGACCAGACTACTGGCCGGTTGGGTGTTCAAAAGTATACGTTCCACCGGGATCTCAGCAGCTGGATCGCGTCCCTTGGGCTTTACGAAAACAATAATGGCGGAGGCAAAAATACTTACGGCGTGGAGTTGATTTTAACTCTCAAGGATCTGCCAAAATACGGCTTCCCGGTGAATCTCAGCCCTGGGCTGTAGCTGGTGGGCTCGAGAGCTTTCACTGGACAAGAGGCTAAAGCTTCCGTACTGGGGACGCTTGGAAGATTAGGATGTATGGAAATTGCCATTATTGGTTCGGGTTACGTGGGACTGGTGACGGGGACGTGTTTTGCCGAGGTAGGACACAACGTCATCTGTGTCGATAATGACGAGAGAAAAGTAAAAGCGCTGCAGAGCGGGATGATCCCGATTTATGAGCCAGGGCTCGAAGACTTGGTTCATCGGAATGTAGCTGCGCGCCGGCTCCGCTTCACGACAAGCATTGAGGAGGGCGTCGATAACTCTCAGGTCATCTTTATCGCCGTGCCCACTCCACCGCAAAGTGACGGAAGCGTCGATCTCACTTATATCGAAAGAGTTGCTCGCGAAATTGCGTCCGTGCTCAAGGGCTACCGCGTGATCGTCGACAAGAGCACCGTGCCGGTCAAAACAGGCGAAAAAGTTGCCGATACCATTCGGCGATACAATAAGGCCGACGCCGAGTTCGATGTAGTCAGCAATCCTGAGTTCCTCCGAGAAGGATGCGCAGTGGATGATCTGATGCACCCGGATCGGATCGTCATCGGAGCAAACAGCGACCGCGCGTTAGCGCTGATGCGGAAAATTTACGAGCCGTTCATGGCGCCGGTGATGGTGACCGACATCAACAGCGCTGAACTGATCAAACACGCAGCCAATTCGTTCCTGGCGCTTAAGATCTCGTACATAAACGCGGTTTCAGCCATCTGTGAAGCCAGCGGCGCCGACGTTCAGAAAGTCGCTGACGGTATCGGAGCTGACAAACGAATCGGACGGAGTTTCCTCAGCGCGGGCCTTGGTTACGGAGGCTCTTGTTTTCCGAAAGACATTGCCGCGTTTATCGCGATTAGCGAACAACTAGGTACACCTTTCAACCTTCTGAAGGAAGTTCAGCGAATCAATCAGAGTCAGCGAGAGCGTTTTGTAAAGAAACTACGCGATACGCTTTGGGTTCTGAAAGAGAAACGCCTGGCCGTTTGGGGCCTCACCTTCAAGCCGGATACCGATGATGTCCGCAGCTCGGTCGCAATCGAGTTGGTGAACGATCTGACCCGGGAAGGCGCGCGCGTAGTTGCGTACGATCCGAAGGGAATCGAAAAAGTGCGAGAGTCTAAACTCTGCCCAGACGCCGTTCTGGTCTCGTCTGCACTTGAGGCTGTCCGAGACGCGGAGGCGCTCATCATCGCCACCGAATGGAAAGAGTTCGAGAACGTTGACTTTGCCGAAGTGAGGCGTCTGATGCACACGCCACTGATCTTCGATGGCCGGAACCTGCTCGACCCAAACACAATGCGAGATCTCGACTTTCAGTATCACGGGATCGGCCGAGGCGCGGTGTAGTTGGCAGCGAAGCTGCCCACAGATCGAGTATTTGGCCAGGCAGTAGGGATGAGCTCCTGCTCATCCGTACAATCCGTGATAATCGCCCTGAGCCTAAAAACGAGAGCGGATGAGTGGGAGCTCATCCCTCCGTTTCTGCTAGCCGGTCGACCCATCACGTGGAACACTTCAGGAGTTCTCTCTGAGCACGCGGCTCAACCGTGAGAGCTGGAGTGAACGAACAGTACCGGTTATGGCAGTTGATAATCCTCGGCAAAGTTGCCTCAGAGCGTTGCAGCAATGGGAGTCATCCAGAGCATTTGCTGACGACGTGCTCCACCGCGCGTTGGATGGCTGCCGGCTAACCCCGGTTAACCGGGCTTTCGTCACCGAGGCATTCTATGGGGTCATCCGTAACCGCTCTTTGTTGGACTTTATTATTGAGCGCTTTCGGCCGTCAAAGCTTGATAGCCGGACCCGCTTGGTACTGCAGCTCGGGCTTTACCAGCTCTACAAGATGCGGGTTGCACCCCACGCCGCTGTTTATGAAACCGTTGACCTGGCTGGACCTGCCAGGTCCTTGGTGAATGCCATACTCAGGAAAGCGATCAACGAGAGGGAGGCCGTATTCTGTGACGTGGATAGCGCGCCCGCTTATATTCGCTGGTCTCACCCGGAATTTCTCTATTCGCGCTGGAGCGACGAGCTTGGTTCAGGCGGGGCAGAAGGGCTCTGCCGCTGGAACAACGAACCGGCGAAGATCTACGTTCGTCCTAACCAACTGCGCGCCACCAAAGAAACCCTGCTCCAGGAAGCAGATGGAGCGAAGCAGTCCCCGCTCCATACCGACTGTTTAGAGGTCGACCATTTGCCGGCAAGCTGGATCGCGTCCGGAGTAGTCTACGTTCAAGACCCGAGCACTCTGCTAGCCTGCGAAGTTCTCAACCCGCGTCCCGGAGAAAAAGTTTTAGATGCCTGTGCAGCTCCGGGCGGCAAAACCGGATATCTCGCTCAGTTAATGGCCAATTCCGGATCCGTCCTGGCCTGCGACTATGAACCGTCGCGATTAGCTCGGTTACGCGAGAACCTCACCAGGCTGGGCGTTTCCAATACCACCATTATGAGGATTGATTGGTTACAGGGCTCGCCTTCTCTACCAGGCAGGAGCTTCGACGCGATCCTGCTCGATGTTCCTTGCACTAACACCGGCGTGATCCGGCGTCGGACCGACGTCCGCTGGCGGCTTACCCCGGATGATTTCCGGCGGATGCCGAAGTTGCAAACTCGGATCATTGAAAACGTGGTTCCGTACCTTCGTAGCGGCGGCCGGTTGGTTTACAGCACTTGCAGCGTCGAACCGGAAGAGAATGACCAAGTCGTGGCTCAGATCGGCCAGTCAATCCCGTATCTGAGACTAGTGAGCAAGAAAAGCATCCTGCCAACCCGCGACGGTATGGACGGCGCGTTCGTTGCCTTATTTAGCCGGGATTAGTGCTGTTTAGTAACTACGTTTTTTTCGTCGAGGAAAATTACTTTCGGTTGGTGAATCGCCGCTTCCTCAGCGTCGTACAGGCCGAAACTCACTATCGTCAGGCGGTCACCTGGCTTTCCCAAGTGAGCGGTCGCGCCATTCAGTTGAATGGCACCTGCATTCCTAACCCCGTAAACGACATAACTTTCGAATCGTTCACCGTTCGCCAGGTTGCCCACCAAAATTCTTTCATACTCCTCGAGACCGACTAGCTCTGCCAGATCTGCAGAGACCGTTACGCTGCCTTCGTAATTCGCATCGGCGCCTGTCACACAGGCTCCGTGAATCTTCGATTTAAGAAGAGAAAGCTCCACGCCGCGAACCTAGCTGGAAAGGTTCCTGGTTCAAGGTTCAAGATAGTGCCGAGTCTGAAAGCGCAACTTAGAACTTTGACCATTGAAAGGTCGAACCATTAAGTGACCTTTTGATAGAACCGAAGCGCTTCGATTTTCTCAGTCAATTCATCGAGCGGATAGATTCCCTGTTCACCCCCGGATCCTGGATCCTGGATCAGATAGTGAAAACCGCGTTTGCCAACAATTACAACAAAATGGGTAACCCCTCCTGGCAGCCGTAACCGAATAATTACCGGGTTCCCCCGAAGAAGGTTACTGTCGATCAGAAAAAAGGAAGGAAGATCTTCATAAACCTTTTTTGCTTTACCGGGTGGAAAATCAGCCGCTTTTTCCCAGCGCAACCAACCTTCCTCCGTGTACCCATCGTGACTGATCAAGAATTGGTTCAATTGCCCGGGATCTAGTTCAAAACCATAAAACTGCAGAACCATCGCAGCGGAGCTCACTGCGCAACCTTCCGCAGCCATAGTTCCCTGCGTCCCTGCCAAAGAATCATTTCCCCATCTTTCATCGCCCTGCGCAAATCGGGGTACCGCCAGCTGCAGACGGTAAGGAATGTACAAGCCGCCGGATGAAGCGATTTGGCGAGGCCAGAAGTAGTACCAGCTTAACCCCGATAAGACGATCACTGCCCCCAAACCGATCAGCCACAACCAACCGCGTTTTTTGAACCCACGGTTTACGGTCGACTTGGAATAATCTTTTGCTATAACTTGCATTATCCGAGTTCTGTCGAGTTTAGCACGTTCGATCAACGCCCGGCGAATTTATTACATTGCCCAGACGCCGCGTCCATTTATCGTAACATTGTGAGCGGCAATGCCACCACGGCCGGGAAACCAATGAAAGGGAGTTCCCTCCAATACAATCGCCGCGTTTTGATATTCGTGGTGATTGCAATTCCTGTCCTCATCGCAGGGCTTTTTTTCTTCGTTTCCAGGCAACTCCGACGCGATCAAGGCCTTGGCCTGGAAATTGTGGGACGTATGCACGTGGCTCGCGAACAATTGTTCGTTATCCAAGACCTGCTTGACCAAGCAGACAATGCTCAGCGGGGCTATCTTCTAACCGGGGAAATGGCCAACCTCCTGCCGTTTTGGCTCGCAAAAGCCGAATTGCCGGCCCAGTTGTTAAATCTTCGCCAGGTTTTAGCTGCCGATCCTCACCAACTGGCTCAAGTCGGGCGACTAACCACCGCCGTCCAGAAGAAACTGGATGAGTTGAGCCAAAGTATCGCTCTCAAAGAGAGCGGACAGACGAACGAAGCAGTCGCTATGCTGCTTTCAGCGGGAAACGGATCATTGTTTAGCGAGATCCACGCCGCGATCTTCGCATTGCAAACTTACGAAAACACCGTTCTGGCTGAACGCAATGCAAACAACGATGCGCAGCTGAATCTGCGCGATGACATTTCAACGGTGCTTTTAGCAACTAGCACTTTGGTGGTTGTCGGAGCTGGCATCCTCTTTTTGCGGATACAACAACTCCAGAATATTATCACCGTCTGCGCTTGGACCCAACGGGTTAACTACCGCGGTAAATGGATGCGAATGGAGGAGTTTCTCTGGGAAAGGTTTCGAGTGAAGGTTTCCCACGGTATCTCGGAAGAGGCTTTTGATGGGGTGATGGGGCTCGTAGGAAAGAATCTGACCATTCCCGACAATCGCGGTGAGCGCACGCCCCTCGGCGGTACTGATGCACCAAAAACCAAGTAGCAAGTTCTTTCGATTCGTCGGGCTCGTTTCGCTCGCACTAAGCTCGACACTGCTTTTCAACGCGTGTTCCACCTGGCCGGGCTCCGGCAGCAAGAGCACGCTTTGGCAGGTCAAGGGTTCTCACAACTCAGTGTATCTATTGGGATCAATCCATGTACTGCCGGCAACCGCCTACCCTTTACACCCGGCACTGCAACAAGCTTTCAACAATTCGCAACGGGTCGTATTCGAGGTGGATTTGAATGCCGTCTCTCAACAGGCAGTGTTACGTGAGTTCGAGGAAGTAGGTGTGTATCCACCCGGTGATAACCTGGAGCACCATGTTTCGCCCGCAACGATCAGGCTGGTAAAGCAAGTGTTGGCCAGGCTGGGCATATCCTACAAGAAAGCCATACGGTTTAAACCGGCGTTGCTCGGAGAGCTTATCACAAGCCGCTATACCGAATTATCCGGTTTCAGAGAGGATCTAGGTGTGGATCGATACTTTTTCTCGCAGGCTAAGAATACCCGCAAACCGGTATTGGGCTTAGAAACTGTCCGGGACCAAGCCAGGGTTCTTTCTTCAGACGACACCTCCGGCGAAGCCCGCCTGGTAGAAGCAATCGTCTCATTGCCGGCAGCAAAAGCCATCCTTGACGAGCTGGTGATTGCCTGGAAGGCCGGCCGGATCAATACCCTGGATCGCTTGTTGAATCAGGATGAATGGAACGACCCGAAGAGTTTCGAATCGATGTTCTTGCAGCGAAACCAGAAATGGTTGCCTCAGATAGAACGTTTCCTCGAGAGCGACGGCAATTACTTGGTAATCGTCGGCTCAGGCCACCTCGTTGGCGATCACGGCCTGGTCCGAGCCCTGCAGGGACGAGGCTATAAGGTGAAGCAGTTGTAGGGTAGGAGCCAGGAGCTAGAATCTAGGAGTTAGGAGGGGCACCGCTACGCAATCGTAATCGTACTCGTCGTCGTCCTCCTGCTCGAACGGTTTTTGGCGACCGAGAGAGCGTTGCCCACAGCGCGCGTCGTAACCAGCTGGCATCCCTCCTTGCTCCTAGATTCTAACTCCTGCTCCTATTCTCCGAATGTCTTCGCCTCTCCCTTAAGCGCGTCTTGCACTACCTCAATCTTAATCAGATTGGTCTTCCCCGAGACATTGTACGGCGTGCCTGCCACGATCGTCAGGACGTCGTCGGGTTGCGCCTGTAAAACTTTCACTGCGGCTTCTGCGCTCGACTTTACCAGGTGGGCAGTTCCGCTAATCGGAGGCACCAAAACCGGTTCGACACCCCAAAGCAGACTCATTCGGCGGCAGGTCTCCGGCGATGAACAGAGCGCAATGACAGGCATCTTCGGGCGATGGCAAGAGACTCGACGAACCGTTGTGCCAGAGGTGGTAGCCGCTACGATTGCCCGCGCTGAGACTGAGCCTGCGATCATCGCTGTCGCTTGACCCACCGCCCCGTCCAAATCGGCGACCGGCCGTAATTCTACGGAACTTGGCAACTCCCCGCGCATCCAGGCCAGTTCCGCTCTGGCCGCGATGGTGGCCATGGTTGCGACAACCTCCACCGGAAATTTGCCAACCGCCGACTCTCCGGAAAGCATCACAGCATCCGTGCCGTCCAGAATCGCGTTCGCCACATCGGCCGCCTCGGCTCGGGTCGGCTTGTGAAACGCTGTCATCGACTCGAGCATTTGTGTCGCGGTAATGACCGGAACCCCAGCTTGGCGGCAAACCGAAATAATCCGTTTCTGAGCGATCGGAACATCTTCGAAACTCATTTCCAAAGCCAGGTCGCCTCTGGCTACCATCACCCCAAAGCACTCTTTCACGATATTCTCGATGTCTTCGAGAGCATTCTGCCGCTCGATCTTGGCTATTACCGGAATGCTGGCTCCTCGTTCCGCCAGGGTTTGTTTCAGGAACCGGACATCAGCTGCGGATTGGACAAAGGACAGGGCCAGAAAATCCAGTTCCTGTGATACAGCAAAATCCAGGTCCTGATAATCCTTTGTGGTCAGAGAAGGTAAGGAGATGAGCCGGTTCTTTAGGTTTACACCTTTGTTGCTCTTCAACTCACCACCACGGAGAACCTCACAAAGGACTTCCCCACCGACGAGTCGATCCAACACCTGCAGTTCGATATTGCCATCATCCAGCAAAACGATCGTCCCGTGAGCAACGTCGTTCGCCAGACCTCGGAAACTGACTCCGATCTTTTCGGCCGTCCCGATTACCGAGTTCGGTGTCAGCACGATTTTTTGACCCTGCTCGAGCTGAACAGCTCCATCCTGCATCTCGCCTACCCGAATGCGCGGACCACGCAAATCTCCCAAAATCCCGACGAAGACGCCCATCTCGTCCGCCACTTTGCGAATCCGTCCTACCAGCGGTTTCGCTTGCTCGGCTGAGCGATGCGAAAAGTTAAGCCGAACGACGTCCATACCGGCGTCGATCAAGCGCCGGAGCATCTCTTCGCTTTCGCTTGCTGGACCGATCGTTGCGACAATCTTTGTTCGTTTTGCGGGTCGAGCCATGGCACGCACAGTGTTCCATGGTTCTCCGGCCCGTCAAACTCCAGGGTTGGCGGTTGGATGTGGCCGTACTCGCGCTTCGAAGGACCCACCGCTCGCCCGGAAATCCGGATGAGACGTATGGAACTTATGAGGCCTATAGATCTCATCAGTCCCAAATCCCATCAGCGCCATGGCGCCCGAACTCGGAAACTACCAGTCCCCAACTCTTAGTGGCGCAAAGGCGGTCCCTCTGCAATGTTGTCGGTCCCATGGAAGCGCCAAGATTTCAATTATCGCTCCTGCCCGACGTGCTTGCCGTGTGCAGGTTAGAACCCTCTAACCCGATCCCGGAGTGGGCGACCCGTACCGGTTTCTTCTCGGTATCGCGAACCACCGATCAGCTTTCGATCGTTTGCGCGAATTCAGAGGTGAGCGACGACGTGCGTGCCAGCAGGGGTTGGCGTGCCATCAAGATTGAGGGACCACTCGACCTCGATCTGGTCGGTATCCTCGTTTCGGTTGCTGTCCCGTTGGCCCATGCTGGTATCGGTATCCTACCAATCGGCACATTTGACACCGATTACATCTTGGTGCGCGACCGGCAGCTGCCGCAAGCCATCAAAGCGCTTCGCACTACCGGATTCCATATTGTGGACTGAGTTTGCAGTTCACTGTTCACCGTTCGCGACAAAACAATGTCGCATTGGCCCGAAATGCCTCATTGAACCTGTCGCGTTGTAGTCCCGCGGCTGCGGGAAAAGGCGGATCCCATCCGTTCAACTGCCTAGTGATCACCATTCCTGTTCTCTCCCTGCCAACTGAGAACCGTGAAGTGAGAACGGCGAACCGGTTGCAAAACGGCCGAATAAATGCATGCTTGCCGTTCTTCAAATGGAACTGCAGCGTCTGCCGGGCTTTCGCGACTTTTATCCCGAGGATCGCGCTTGGCTTAATTATATAGTTGAGTGCTGGCGTACGACCGCCGCGAACTTTGGTTTCGCGGAGTACGACGGCCCTACTTTGGAGTCGACCGATCTCTACAAGAAAAAGAGCGGTGACGAGCTAAAATCGCAATTATTTCGTTTTGTGGATCAAGGCGGCCGTGACATCTGTCTGCGGCCTGAAATGACTCCAACCCTGGCGCGTCTGGTCGCAGCCCGGGAGCGCGATTTTAAGAAACCGATAAAGTGGTTTAGCATTTCCCCCTTTTTCCGGTTCGAGAAGCCGCAGAAGGGACGGCTCCGCGAGTTTTATCAGATCAACTGCGATCTGATCGGAGATAATTCACCGGCGGCTGATGCCGAGTTGATCTCCCTCGCGATTCATTTGCTGCGCGGCTTCGGCTTAACCGAACGTGATTTTTCTGTCCGCCTCAGCAATCGCAATTTGTGGTCAGAATTTCTCAAACGCCATGATGTACCGCTCGATCGAACGGCGGAATTCCTCGGCGTTATCGACAAGCTTGGTCGCGAAGAAGAAAGCCGATTGGCCGAGAGGCTAGCCCCGCTCAAGCTGACTCTCGAGCAAATCCGTTCTTTCCTAGCCACGCCCACCGATCAGCTGCCTGGGTTTGAAGAACTGTTTCGTGAGTTTCGTTGGCGTGGAATCGAAGATTTCTGTGAGCTCGACCTAACGATCGTACGAGGCCTAGATTATTACTCGGGCCTTGTATTCGAACTTTTTGATCGCGGCCAGGAAAACCGCGCCATCGGCGGCGGCGGGCGTTATGACAAACTGATCGAGGTTATTAGCGACGGATCCGTCGATTTGCCTGCAGCCGGTTTTGCCATCGGCGATGTTGTGTTGCGCAACTTTCTGGAGGAATTGCCTCACACTCGGGCTCTGACAGCGGAACGGATGGCTAAACGTTCTCTGCGAGGATACATCGTCATCGCAAGCGAGACTCGGAGACCAGAGGCAATCAAGCTGGCGACGCGGTTACGAGAAGCCGGCATATCTGTCGACTTTCCCCTTGAGGCGGCAAAGGTAGCTAAACAGTTTCAGACGGCTGAATCTCTGGGCGCCCAATACGCCTTAGTCGTTGGACAGGAGTGGCCGCAGATTCGACTCAAGAACCTGCGCACCCGAGGAGAATCCGTGGTTTTGGATACGGAGCTTGAGACTAACTTAAAACTGGAAAACTGACCATGTATCGGACGCACCATTGCAACCAACTGCGAGCCGCCGATGTAGGGCAAACAGTCGAATTGTCTGGCTGGGTGGCATCCCGCCGAGACCACGGAGGAGTGATCTTCATCGATCTGCGAGACCGGGAAGGTATTACTCAGATCGTCTTTCGGCCTGAGAATTATCCCGAGGTTGCTAAGGAAGCGCACTCGCTCCACGACGAAGATGTTATCAGGGTAAAGGGTAAAGTCGCACCTCGCCTGGAAGGAACAGCCAATCCGAAATTGCCTACCGGGGAAATTGAGATCGTGGTTTCAGAACTGACTATTTTGAACCAATGCGCCCCATTGCCGTTCCAGCTGGACGCCAACCTGAGCAATGAAGATCTCCGGTTAACTTACCGCTATCTCGATCTGAGGCGGCCAGCCATGGTTCGCCAACTAAAGGCCAGACACATTCTCAACCGGACAACAAGAAACTATTTGGATCGAGAAGGTTTCTTGGAAATTGAAACTCCGATTCTCTCCAAAAGCACACCCGAAGGCGCCAGAGAGTTCTTGGTGCCAAGCCGGGTCATGCCGAGCCTATTCTATGCCCTGGCGCAATCGCCTCAGCAATACAAGCAACTGTTGATGGTGGCCGGTGCAGAAAGGTATTTCCAGATCGCCAAATGCTTTCGCGATGAAGATCCGCGTGCTGACCGAATCACCGAACTTACCCAGATCGATATCGAGGCTTCGTTCATTACCCAAGAGGACATCTTCCGCCTGGTAGAAGGTCTGCTAAAAGAGATTTTCATTGCTACCCGAGAGGTAACCATTCCCAGGCCGTTCCCAACGCTAACTTATCAGGAAGCGATGGACCGTTTCGGCAGCGACAAACCCGACCTTCGATTTGGCACAGAGCTGATCGATCTCAGTGAGACTTTCCGAAACTCTCAATTCAAAGTATTCAGAGCGGCCCTGGATCAGAAAGGGGTTGTGAAGGCGATCAATGCGAAAGGGTTCGCCAACATTACAGCCGGCCAGATAGAAGAGGTAACCAATCTGGCTAAGCAAGCCGGCGCCAAAGGATTG
>Ga0210401_10003416_pt1 | contig 16986 bp, 9 predicted proteins | sample IncBWH32MmetaG_FD_150866 | JGI IMG/M metagenome (GOLD analysis project Ga0210401, IMG submission 150866) | Forest soil microbial communities from Barre Woods Harvard Forest LTER site, Petersham, Massachusetts, United States - Inc-BW-H-32-M | ecosystem: Environmental > Terrestrial > Soil >... | reverse complement strand
ATCGCCGGTGCCGTGCACTTTCACCATCGCCAGCTCGCGCGCGATCGCCGGGCCCGCGGTCGTCAGATCAACCACGCGATGCACCGGCACCAGCCGATCGAGCTGATTCTTGATCTGTTCGAGCACCATCGGCGTGCCGCGCGTGACGATGGTGATGCGCGACAGATGCTTCTGATGCTCGGTTTCCGAGACAGTGAGCGAATCGATATTGTAGCCGCGGCCGGAAAACAGGCCGACCACGCGCGCCAGCACGCCCGGCTCGTTGTCAACCAGAACGCAGAGCGTACGGGTCTCGACTTTTTCCGCACTGGTCTGGGCGGGGTAATGACTCGTTGTCGCTGTCGTGCTCACGCGAAATTCTCCAGTCGGAAGTTTATGCGCCTTAAGCCGGCTCAGACTAGCATTTTGCCTTGTTCGGTCACGGCGTCCTCGACGCGGGTTGCCGCGTCGCCGAGCAGCATCTCGTTATGGGCGCGCCCCGACGGGATCATCGGGAAGCAGTTTTCCGACGGATCGACCGCGCAGTCGAAGATCACCGGCTTCTGCACTTCGATCATTTCGCGGATCTTATCGTCGAGATCGTCGGGGTTTTCGCAGCGGATGCCGTGGGCGTGATAGGCCTCGGCGAGCTTGACGAAATCCGGCAGCGCTTCGGTGTAGGAATGCGAATAGCGCCCGCCATGCAGCAGTTCCTGCCACTGCCGCACCATGCCCATATACTGATTGTTGAGAATGAAGACCTTGACCGGCAGGCCGAACTGCACGGCGGTCGACATTTCCTGCATGTTCATCAGGATCGAGGCTTCGCCGGCGATGTCGATCACCAGCGAGTTTTGATGCGCGAGCTGCACGCCGATCGCGGCCGGCAGCCCATAGCCCATCGTGCCGAGCCCGCCGGACGTCATCCAGCGCTTCGGCTCCTGGAACTGATAGAACTGCGCCGCCCACATCTGATGCTGGCCGACTTCGGTGGTGATGTAGGTGTCACGATCCTTGGTCAATTCGTAGAGACGCTGAATCGCATATTGCGGTTTGATCACCTGTTTCGAGTTGGTATAGGACAGCGACTTCTTCGCCCGCCATTTGCCGATCTGCGCCCACCAGGCTTCGTGCGCCTTCTTGTCGGTCATGTTGCCGCTCTTGGGCGCGCGCGCCCGCCACAGCCGCAGCATCTCGTCGAGCACGCGGCCGCAATCGCCGACGATCGGCAGGTCGACCTTGACGTTCTTGTTGATCGAGGACGGATCGATGTCGATGTGGATTTTCTTGGAGCCCGGCGAGAAGGCGTCGACCCGGCCGGTGATGCGGTCGTCGAAGCGCGAGCCGACCGCGATCATCAGGTCGCAATCGTGCATCGCCCAGTTGGCTTCCCAGGTGCCGTGCATGCCGAGCATGCCGAGCCATTGCGGATCGGCGGCGGGATACGCGCCGAGCCCCATCAGGGTCGAGGTGATGGGAAAGCCGGTGAGCTTGACCAGTTCGCGCAGTTTTTCCGACGCCGCCGGCCCCGAATTGATCACGCCGCCGCCGGTATAGAACAGCGGGCGTTTGGCGGCCGCCATCATCTCGACGGCCTGCTTGATCTTGTCGGCGTCGCCGTCGAGCTTCGGCCGATAGCCTTTGTGCTGGAATTCGGTCGGTTTGAAATAGGCCCCCTTGGCGAACTGGATGTCCTTCGGGATGTCGACCACGACCGGCCCCGGCCGTCCGCTGGCAGCGATATGAAATGCCTCGTGCAGCACGCGCGGCAGATCGTCGACGTTTTTGACGAGATAATTGTATTTGGTGCACGGCCGGGTGATGCCGACCGTGTCGCATTCCTGGAAGGCGTCATTGCCGATGAGATGGGTCGGCACTTGGCCGGTGATGACGACGAGCGGGATGGAATCGCACAACGCATCGGTCAGACCGGTCACCGCATTGGTCGCGCCGGGTCCTGAAGTGACCAGCACCGTACCGACCTTTCCGGTCGAGCGCGCATAGCCTTCGGCGGCATGCACCGCGCCCTGTTCGTGCCGGACGAGAATGTGCTGCACCATGTTCTGCTGAAACAGCGCGTCGTAGATCGGCAGCACCGCGCCGCCGGGATAGCCGAAAATATGCTTCGACGCCCTGATCGGAGAGCGCTTTGATCACCATCTCCGCGCCGGTCATTTCGGCGCCGGTTTCGGCTGCGGCCGTTTTGGCGTCAGCGATCGTGTTACTCATCGTCGGCTCCTGCTCAGCTCTTGCTCGACTCTTGGTCGGCTTTCCGCCCGCTGTCTCTTGATCTGGCTTTTCGTCGTGCAGCTTGGAATTCGGGAAATAAAAAAGGGGCCTCGAAGAGCCCCTGGTCGCGCACCGCCTCGTTTCGCGGGTGGAATTAACCACCCCCGGCGGTGCGCCTCGATACGAGAATAAGCGACGTCGCAACAAAAATCCGCACGGCTGTGCCCTTAGGTTGGAGTGCAGTTTATATGCATTGTGTCCGTTGCGGTCAAGCCGAATGCGGCCCAAATGCGACTTTCTATGCTTAACGAATTCTCAAACATGCGTTTGAAATCGTAACGGCGCGCAAAACCGCAATCGTTAACCAATGTTAAGTGTCACAGCTTGGCCGCGATTTCGCACGATCGCGGCCTTTAATTTTCCCCGGCCTGTTGCTGAATTATCTCAAGGGACGCGCAGGGGACGATGCGGTCTTCGATGGGATCGCGCCGGCCGGTTTTCTCCACCGGAGGGGACGTTAGTGCGGGACACCAGTGCAAGTCGCGAACTTTGTGGATGGCTGCGTCGCGCCGCGGCCGCGCTTGTCGTCGCGTTGAGCGTGGCTGTCGTTTCGGGCGCGCCGGGCGTCGCCGCGTCGCCCTCGACCAGCGCGTGGAATTCCAACGAGTCGGTCCTGAGATGGATCAACGCCTATCGGCATCGGCCGACGCCCGAGGATTTGCCGGCGGTGGTGCGTGCGCTGAGCGGCATGCAGGCGTTCAAGGATGCCGAAAGCTCCGGCCCCTATATTGGCTTCATCGCCGGCGTGCTCAGCGACAATCCCGATCGCGCCGAGACGCTGATCGCGAAAATGCTGCCGATCGATCCGGCCGATCATTGGGTGCTGGTGCGCGCCATCGCCTATTCCGGCCTGCCGGACTGGAAGGAAATGCTGGCGACCTTCGTCGATCGCATGGCGACGCGCCGCGCCATGATCGACCAATATCTCGACGGCAAGCTGCCGACGCTCGATCAGATCGATTATCAGACCGTGAAGCCCGGCATGTTCGACAAGCTCAAAGTGTCGCTGCATATCGACAAAGAAAAGAAGAAGGCGGTCGCGCTCGAGCCGACGCCGGAATTGATCGACGTGCTGTGGGGCGATTATCTCGCGACCGGCAGCTACGCGCCGATCGAGAAGGTGATCAAGCTCCTGCCGCTCTCCAACGACAAGGACAATGTCGACAACCTGACCGCCGGCAGCGCCGCCAAATTCACGCTGGCCAGCAACGCGGTGCGCGACACCGAGCTGCTGCAGATGCTGAAATGGGCGAACAAGAACCAGCCGCAGGACGTGAAAGTCGTGCTCGACGACGTCATCCAGACCGCCGACACCGTCGACACCGTGCATATGCGCAAAGAGTCACTCGCCGCGATCCAGGAGCTCAAGGAAAAAGGCCCAACCTCCAAGCGCGAGCTGTCAGGCTGGGGTCAGGTCGGCCAGGGCGCGCTGTCGATGGGCTGCGTCGTCGCGGCGGCCACCGGCCAGATCGAACTCGGCATTCCCTGCGTGCTCGGCGGCGCCGCTTACACCGCCGGCCTGCAATATATGACGCATTAGCGTCGGCTCATAAATCGTGTGGGTCAGCAGCCATAATATCGGCGTGCCGGGCAACGCTAGGCGACAAAGCGAATTGAGCCGCTTGCCACGACGCCTCAGTGCGTGATCTGGCGGTCGCCCGGTTTGCATGGGCCGAGCCGGCGCGAGACGTTCACGATGTCCGTATCCGGCATCGCGACCGCTTTTCCGTCAGGCATCTTTATCATGCCGCCATGGCTGTGCGCCTTGCCGGCAAAGGAGTCAGGGCCAGTCACGGTAAAAGTTCCGCTTGATGTCATCGGGCTACCGCCTATCGTGCACTGCATCGAATAGGACGTGACGTTGCCGACGGTATTCATGCTGCCCATCGTGCAATTGGCGCCAGGAATTTTGGACATCGATTGCAAGACATAGCCTTGGTCGAGAGTGACGTCGGTGGGATAACAGAAAAGAATCGGCTTTCCATTATCGATGGTCGTTTCCCATTCACCGGCATGTCTGACGAGCGGTTCGGCCCAAGCGGCGGTCGCGGATACTGCGCAGAGTGCAACGATTAACGTGGCAGATCTTAGCATTATGCAAATCTCCAATCGTGAGCTGAGACGCCAGCGCCATCCGATTCAACCGGTGCAGACCGCTTACAGTCTTCGCTTCTTCCGCGTATTTCGGAACTGTCTGCTTTGCGTTGATCGCAGCCAATCCCTAAAGGCAGCATAGCCGGTCGCCTCATCGTTGGCGATGAGAACGCCTATCGATCAATGTCCGAGCTCCACCGCCGCCTCTGCCTCATGCGGCGCGTCCGGATCTCATGCAATTGGCTTGCTCACCACGAATATTTCAGCGTGCCGGTGCCGCCGTAAGTCTGCGAGCCCGATCCGAAATCACCGTCGAATTTGGCGATCGCGGTCCAGTTGGCGCTGATGTGCAGTTCGGCGGCGGCGGTGGTGAGCGCGGAATTCTTCGGTGGCGCGGCGCCGTTGACGGTGAAGTTCGAGCCGGGCAGCGTTTGGAAAACGGCGTTCAGGGCTGTGGCATTGGTGAACCAGTCGTGCGCCCAGGCGAGACGGCCGCGCAATACCAGCGGCATGCCATAGACGGCTTGCAGATTGTCGACGCGCGCGCCGAGCTCGCTTCTGGTGTCGGTGGCGTTCATCGAAGCGTAGGACAGCCCGAAGCCGCCGCCGGTGAGATCGGTCTCGCTGTAGCTCGGCGTATGGAAGTCCTGCGCTTGCAGCGCGGCATACGGCGTCACCCCGACGATGGTGCCGGTGATCGGCACGGCATAACGATAGCCGCCTTCGAGCCGCGCAGCGTAGCTCTGGCCGATGAAGGTCGCCCGCAGCTGATCGCCGAGCGCAATGCGGTCGGTGGTGAACCAGTGATTGGCGAAGGCGAGCGCGGCCGAGAGATAGGCCGGACCGGCATGCGTCTTGGCATAGAGGCCGGCCTGGAAGGAATCGCTGCGGCCGCTGCCCAGGCCTTGCGCCAGAGTCCAGTTGGTGCCGCCGCCGGCGAGGCCGAAACCGTAAGTGATGCTTGGCGCGGCGCTATATTCCATGCCCGCAGCGAAGCCATAGTCGCTCGCGGTGACATTGTTGGAGCCGATTGCGGCATTGCCGTCGGTAGAACTGGTGCCGCCGAAGGCCGAGCCCCACGCCGTCCAGCGCCGTTCGAAGCTTTGCGGCGTTTGGCTCTGTTGCTTCAGCGCCTTGGCATAAGCAAGCGCAACATCCGCCGGCAGGCTCGCATCCTGCTCCGGAGCGAAACCTGTCGCGCCGGAGCCGCTGGCATTGCCGCCGCCGCCCGCAGTCGGATCGAGCATCAGATTGAGGAAGTCCGACATCAGCTGATTGACGCCCTTGCCGGCATCGGTTGCCGCTTCGCCGTCGAGTTTTGACAGGGCGTTGAGATAGCCGGCGCCGGACAGGCCGAGCAGCTGGTTGAAGCCGTTAGGTATCGTATCGCCGGCAAGGATCGCAGTGTTGATGCCGTTGATCACGTTCTGCTGGTTCTGGTTGGCGCCCAGCGGCGTTGCCAGATCGACAATCGAGTTGCCGTAGGACAGGAACGCGTCATGGGCGTCGTAGCTCAGCGTCGGCGTGCCTGAAAGCGCAGCGGCGCCGGTGTAGCGCACGGTGGGATTGAAGGTGCCGGCGAGGGTGCCGCTCGAGGTCAGGATCGCGAACGTTGTCGCCGAATAATGGGCGCCGAGCGTTGTTGCAGACGGAGCCAGAACGACCGTACCGCCGCTGATGGTGACCGCGCCGGTGACGGTGGCGAAGGCGTGCTGCGTCGGCGTCAACTGGATCTGATAGTTGCTGCCGGAATTGAACGCCAGATTGCCGGTGATGCTCAGCGTGCCGGGCGTGCCGAGCGGGCCGGGCGCGAGCGTGCCGCCGGAATTGACCACGACGCCGCCCGCGGTGATCGTGCCGCTATCGAACAGCGTGCCGGAATTGATGTTGACCGTCTGGATTCCGGTGATCGTGTTGGCGTAGGCGAAGCTGCCGGAACCGAGCGCGAAGTTCACCGTGTCGCCGCTCGTGGTGCCGGCGCCAAGGATATTGCCGCTGATGGCGCCGCCGGTGATGTCGATCGTCATGTTGTTCGGCGCCGCGCTGATGTCGATCGCGGTGCCGCCGGTGCCGGTGATGGTGCCGGAATTGACGATGGCGCCGAGGAAGGTCGACACATTGGCGCCGACCACGATGCCGGTCTGGGCTACGATCTGGCCGCTGTTGACGATGCTGCCGCCGGCGCTCGCCGTGCCGAAGACCGCGACGCTCGACAAGCGGATGCCGCCGCCGTTGCCGGTGATCGTGCCGCTGTTGACGATGGCGCCCACAAATGTGCTGACGTGTAAAACCCGGATGGCGTCGTTGGAATTCCCGCCCAGGATCGCACCGCTGTTGACGATGCTGCCGGAGAAGGTCGACACCCCGTCGACCTCGATCGCGCTGCGGGTTGTTGAAATAGTGCCGGCATTGCGGATACTGCCGGAGAAATTGGAAACTGCGTAGACGCCGACCGTCGTGTTGCCGAAATGGATGCCGAGGGCGCCGCCGCTGATCGTACCGCTGGCGGAGTTGACGATGTCGCCGGCGAAACTCCCGGCGTGGGTGACAACGATACCCGTCCCTGCTCCGAGACTTGGTGCGGTGATCGTGCCGCTATTCGTGATGCCGCCCAGGAAAGTCGACAGAGTCGCCGCGAAGCCTTCGCCGACGGAAATGCCGAGGTCCGCCGAGATGGTACCGGCGTTGCTGATACCGCCGGCAAATGTGCCGATCGTGACGCCGCCTCCGCCCCTTGCGTCGCCGACAACGATGCCGCGGCCCGCCGTGATGAGGCCCCGGTTTACGATGCCGTCGACGAAGGTGAGGACGGTCGTGCTGGAGTCATTGCCGGGGCTGCCGCCGACCTCGATGCCGTTAAGGCCCGCGGTGATGGTGCCCTGGTTGACGATGGCGCCGGAGAACATCGACACAGTCGTGCTGTGCTCAAAGCCGGTGGGATCGCCGCCGACCAGGATGCCGTCGGCAGCGGCGGTGACCGTGCCGCTATTGGTGATGCCGCCCAGGAACGTCGACACGACAAGATTTGCATTGCCGTTGAAGGTGCCCCCGACCTCGATGCCGTTGGCGTTCGTCGAGCTGATGGTGCCGGAGTTGGTGATACCGCCCGCGAACGTCCCGACCCCGGCCAAGAACTGCAAACCAACGCGGCTGAAGCCGCCGACCACGACGCCGTCAAAAGTGGCCGCGACCGAGCCGCTATTGGTGATTCCACCGCCGAATTGGCTGGTATCGACCACTGCGACGCCTTCGGCCGCGGATGTAATCGTGCCGGAGTTGCTGATGCCGCCGGCAAATGTGCCGCGGCTGCCACCGGAGCCGGTGGTGCCGCCGCTGACCAGAACTCCGGCGAACTGTCCCGCGATCGTGCCGCTGTTGGCGATGCCGCTGTTGGCAGTCCCAAAGCTGTCGAAGTTGCCGGCAGCGATGCCGAAGGCTGCGCTGATCGTGCCCGAGTTGCTGATGCTGGCTGCATAGGTCGGACTGAAGACGCCAATGCCACTACCGAACAAGCCCGAGACGGAAATCGTGCCGCTGTTGGTGATCCCGCCGAATTGCGTGACATTGCTGACGACGATGCCAAAGCCGGCGGCAGAGATGGAGCCGGAATTGCTGATCCCGCCCGACACCGCCGCGCTATTGGTGACGAAAATCCCGTGGCCCGAGGTCGATGTGGTGGTGATGTGGCCGGCATTGACGACGGCACCGCCGACCGAAGCGTTGCTGATCGTAATGCCGGTCTGTGTCGGCGCGCTGGTGCCGGTCGCGGTCAGCGTGCCGGTGCTGGTATTGGTGACGTTGCCAGTCACCGTCGAGTTCTGGATGTTGATACAGTTGATGGCGCCCGAGTTGGTTACCGATGCAACCGAGGTGCCATTTTCGGTAATCGCGCACGCCGCCAGGGCTCTGGGCGCGCCGCCGCCGATCAACAGCGCGGCGACCGAACTCGAGACCAGCAACTGCCGCAACGTGCCGGACTGAACCTGCTTGCGGCCACTCTCAAGACTGTCGCGACGAGCTATCATATCCGCTGGCCGCGCCGGCAGATTGCTCATTCCCCTCGTCCCCCAACCTTCCCCCGTCGCCCTTCCCCGGACGACGGGCGAAAACCACAACTAACAGACGTTATTTTCCGGACGACTCTTGGTTAACAGTAGTAGAGCGGGGCGCACGGAAGTCTTCAAAGACCTTTGAACGGACCTTCAAGAAACCATCAAATATGGGCTGATTTCGAACGGGGCTGTCGCGCTCCGCCGCCTCGAGCCGTGACCGAAAAAATCGCGCTCACAACATGTCATTTGACATCCGCGTGACATCCGCGCCGAGCCTGCAACGCGCTGCAATTGACGCTTGCTCTCGATCATGAAATGGGAACAAAACAAATCCGTGCGAACTTGAAGCCCTGTTCGACGTGCGGCCGACCGCGAGATCTTGAAAAGACCCCATGCAATCGGCCGATGACAAGACGTTCTGGTTTGAGGGATTCGCACTTGATCTGAATCGCGGCAGCCTGTTCGGCCAGGCCGGCGAGATCGAGTTGCGGCCCAAAAGCTTCGAGGTGCTCTGCTGTCTGGTCGAGCATGCCGGCCGGCTCGTGCGCAAAGATGAAATCATGAAGGCCGTCTGGCCGAACGTCGTGGTCAGCGACGCGTCGCTGGCGCAATGCGTGAGCGAGGTTCGGCTGGCGCTCAGCGATAGCCAGCAGCGGATTATCAGGACAGTGGCGCGTCGCGGTTATTTGTTCGACGCACCGGTGTTGCGCTCGGCCGCGCGCGCCGGCGACGTCGCTCACGTTCAAGATGACGCGCGTGCTGACATTGCCGCGTCGGATGACCCGGCAGACGCGCCAAGCGAGCCGGAACCGGTCGCGGTGCGGCGGCGGGCCGAGCGGCGGCAGATCACGGTGCTGGCGTGCGAGTGGATGGGCCTTGCCGCCATGGCGGCGCAGACCGATCCTGAAGATCTTCGCGTTACTCGCGCCGCGTACCGCCGCTACTGCCTCGAGATCGCTCAGCGCCATGGCGGCCACGTCTCCTGCTTCTTCGATGACGGTGCGCTAGTCTATTTCGGCTATCCGGCCGCGGGTGAACACGACGCCGAGCATGCGGTCCGCGCCGGCTTGACGCTGCTCGGATCGAGTCGGTTTGTTGGAGCGGCGGGCAACGGCTCGCCGCCGGAGGCAGTGACTGTTTCTGAAAGCCTCCCGCTCGCGCTTCGCATTGGCATAGCGAGCGGCGTCGTGGTGATCGACGACGATGTTGCCGAGGGAATGCGACAGCCCGCCGCGGTAGGAGCGCCGCCCTATCTGGCGCGCTGCCTTCAGGCAGTGGCCAGGGCTGGCAGCCTGCTGATCGATCAGAATACGCAACGGCTGGTGGGCGGCTGGTTCGAGTATGGCGACGTCGACGCGATCGTGACCGATGGGCACTCGGAGGCTGTGAAGGCGTGGCCCGTGCTCGGGCCGAGCCAGGTCGCCGGCCGCTTCGAGGCCCTGCGTGCGGGAGGAGCCGCCGCCGTGGTCGGGCGCGATGAGGAGATCGAACTGCTGATGCGGCGCTGGCGGCGCGCGACCGAGGGTGACGGTCAGGTCGTGCTGGTATGCGGCGAGCCCGGCATCGGCAAGTCGCGGCTCGCGGCCGCGCTGCTCGACCGGATCGCCGGCACGCCGTATGCAAGCCAGCACTACTTCTGCTCGCCGCATCATGCCGACAGTGCGCTCTATCCGATCCTGCAGCAGATCGAGTGCGCCGCCGCGCTGACGCCTGCCGACGACGACCCGACAAGGCGCGAGAAACTTGACGTCCTGCTGGCGCAATCCCCGACACCGCCCGAAGACCGGGCGGTGCTCGCCGAGCTGTTGTCGAACGCGGGCGCTGAACGTCCGCAAACGCAAGATATGCCACCCCAACACCGCCGAAAGCGGACTCTCGATGCACTGACGCGACGGATCGAGACTCAGGCGCGAGCGCAGCCGGTCATTTTGGTCTTCGAGGACGTGCAGTGGATCGATCCGACCAGCCTCGAAGTGCTGAATCGGATGGTTGAGCGGACCCGCGACCTGCCTGTGCTGCTCGTCATGACCTTCCGTCCGGAGTTCGCGGCGCCCTGGGTCGGTGAGCCGCATGTGAGCATGCTCACGCTGAGCCGGCTTGCCCGGCGCGATTGCCACGCGCTGGTCGAGCAGATCGCCGGAGCGAGCGGGGTTTCAGACGACCTCATCGACGAGATCGTCGCGCGCAGCGACGGCGTGCCGCTGTTCGCGGAGGAATTGACCAAGGCGGTGATCGAGACGAATGCCCTGACGACGACGGCGGCGGCCTCCCGCGAAGAAGCGGAAGCCGGTCCGGCAAAGCGATATGCAACAGGCATGGCGGTCGTGCCGCCGACCCTGCACGCCTCGCTGATGGCCCGGCTCGACCGGCTCGGCCCCGCCCGCGAAGTGGCCCAGATCGGCGCCGCGATCGGCCGTGAGTTCTCGGGCGCGCTGGTCGCCGCGGTGGCCGAACGCAGCGAGGCCGAGCTGAGCGAAGCCCTCGATCGCCTCGCTGACAGCGGCTTGGTGCGGCGGGACCGCGGCCCACCGGACACGACCTTTGTGTTCAAGCATGCCCTGGTGCAGGATGCCGCCTATGGCACGCTGCTGCGCGACGCGAGGCGTGACCTGCATGCACGCATCGCCATCGCCATCGAGCGCAGCTTTCCATTCATCAAGGACGCTCACCCGGAGATTCTCGCTCGCCACTGCGACGAGGCGGGGCTGTTGGCGCAGGCGATCACATGGTGGGGCAAGGCCGGCGACCTGGCGCTGCGCCGGCCGGCATATGACGAGGCAGTTGCGCATCTCGGGCGGGCCATCGAGGCCGCCGACAGCCTTGCGTTCGACGCCGCGCCGGCGATATCGCCCAGTGCGCGACTGAAGCTCCAGGTCGCTTATGCGCAAGCGCTGATGTGGGCGCGAAACCATGGCAACGCGGCTCCCGAAACGATCTCCGCGTTCGCGCGGGCGCGGGAGCTATTGGCAGGCCTCGAGGACGGGTCGGAGCGCTTCTTCACCTTCTATGGATTGTGGGCCGGCAGCATGAGCCGCGGCGAGATCGCGTCCGCGCGGGATCAGACCGAGGCGTATCTGTGCGCTGCGGAGCGCGAACCGGGGGCACCGCAGACCGCAGTCGCACGCGCGGTCCTGGGCGTCACCCGCTGGCATCAGGGCGACTTCGTCGGCGCGCGGGCGCAGCTCGAGCAGGCGCAGACGATCTACCACGCGAGTCCCGCCGGCAGCGACCATTTGTTCCGCTTCGGTCAGGATGTCGAGGCACACATTATTGTTTGGCTGGCGCTGGTGCTGTGGCCGCTCGGCGAGCCGGATTGCGCCCGGCGTTTCGCCGAAGACGTGATCGGGCGCGCGTCGGCGGAGAGCGGTCCCGTCACCACCACCGTGTACGTGCATCAGCACATGCTGAACCTTGAGATGATCCGCCGCGATGCCGCACGCGCGACATCCCATGCCGAGACGGTGATCCGGCTTTGTCAGCAGCACGGGCTCACGGGATCCCGGTCCTATGCCGGCATCCACCGGCTGTGGACGCGTTGGCGGCTCGGTGAGGCGCGAGATCTGGACGCTATGCGCAACGCGATCGACGAGCTGCGCGAGCGGCGCATCCGGCAGTCATTGCCCTGGTGCCTCACTCTGCTGGCGGAGATGGAGGCGGACGCGGGCGAGATCAAGGCGGCGCTCGCCAATGTCGACGCCGCACTCGCCGAGGCGCGGCAGACCGGCGAGCATTGGTACGACGCCGAGAGCCACCGCACGCGCGGCAACATCCTGCTCGCGCGCGAACCCGCCGAGAGCGCCGCAGCCGAACAGGCCTTCCGCGCGGCGATCGCGGTCGCGCAACGGCAGCAAGCGCGCAGCTTCGTCCTGCGCGCCGCCCTTTCGCTCGCCGAGCTGTATGCGGCGAACGGCCGCGACGCCGAGGCCCATGGCGTGCTGGCGGCGCCGCTCGCGGGCCTGTCGGCGAGCCGCGAATTACCCGAGATCGAGAAGGCGCAAAGGCTGCTTGCCGGCCTCGCCGGCGATCAGGCGCTTGCCCACGACTGACATGAAGGGCGCGGCCGATTGGAAGCAGCTAAGTGCGATGGCCATGTGTGCTTAGGTCAAACGCGGAATTGTGGTTGGCGCGTTTATGAGTACAGCCCCGAGCCCGACAGAGCGTGCAACTGCGTCGCGACGGCCTTCTCCGCTTCTTCCGGCGCAATCCATTCAAACTGCGGCAGCTGATTGCGAAACCAGGTCACCTGCCGCTTGGTATATTGCCTTGTGTCGCGCTTGCCGCTGTCGACCGCTTCGGCCAGTGCGATCTCGCCTTTGAGGTGACGGATCAGCCAGGGCACGCCGTGCGCTTTCATCGCCGGCAGGCTTGGATTCAGGTTACGCGCGGCGAGCGCCCGGACCTCGTCGAGCGCGCCGGCGGCCATCATGGCGTCGAAGCGCGCGTCGATGCGTTTAAGCAGGTCTTCGCGCTCGGGCATCAGAAAGACCTTGGCAACACTTGCGAGATCGATCGTCGCCGGCTTGTTGACGTCGTGCCAGTCGTAAAGCGAGCGGCCGGTCGCCAGTACCACTTCAAGCGCGCGCGTGACGCGCGAACGGTCGCCGGGCAGCAGCCGCGCCGCGCCCGCTGGGTCGCGCGCCGCGAGTTCGGCGTGGAGCGCGGGAGCGCCTTCGCTGGCAAGCCGGCTACGCACCTCTTCGCGAATCTCAGGAGGGATCGGCGGCACGGCGGCGATGCCGCGGGTCAGCGCGCTGAAATAAAGCCCGGTGCCGCCGATGACGATGGCCGGGCGTCCGGCCGCTTGTGCGGCCGCAAGCGCCGCGGCGGCATCGGCGCACCAGCGCCCGACGGAATAATTCTCCGCGGCATCGACATGGCCGTAGAGCCGGTGCGGCACGCGCTGCTCCTCGCCGGGCGTCGGCCGCGCGGTCATGATGCGCAAATCGCGATAGACCTGCATGGAATCGGCATTGACGACCTCGCCGTTAAGCTTTTCGGCGAGCGCGAGCGCCAAGGCCGACTTGCCGCTCGCCGTCGGGCCTGCAATGAGAATGACCGTCGACACGTCTCAAACCGCTCCGTTTCCTATCGTCCGGATCGCACGGCATGTTTTATGTGGCAACGCTGATCTCGTCACCCGACCGTCCGGCGGTGACCGACGCCTTGGCGCAGAAGGTTGCGCGCTATCTGCCGCATGGCCGTCCGGTGGATTGGCTCGCGCCCGGCGTGGCGACCGATATCGCCTTTCTGGTCGAGGAATTCGAGGGGGCAGAAACCGCCGAAGCGGAGGCCGCCGAAGCCGAGGCGCTCTTCAAGGACATGGCGCAGGATATCCGCGACATGATCGGCGGCGATCCGGTCGACGTGGTCATCCAGCCGCATGAGGGGCGCCGCAAGACGCTGTTTCTGGCCGACATGGATTCCACCATGATCGGCCAGGAATGTATCGACGAGCTCGCCGACTATGCCGGCTTCAAGGACCGGGTGGCCGCGATCACCGAGCGCGCCATGCGCGGCGAGATTGCCTTCGAGCCGGCGTTGCGCGAGCGCGTCGCGCTGCTCAAGGGCCTGCCGTCGACCGCGATCGACAAGGTGATCGCCGAGCGCATCCGCCTGACGCCGGGCGGGCGCACGCTGGTCGCCACCATGCGGGCGCACGGCGCCTATACCTGCCTCGTCTCCGGCGGCTTCACGGCGTTCACGTCGAAGATCGCCGCCATGATCGGCTTTGACGAAAATCACGCCAACACGCTGCTCGCCGACGCCGGCGGCAAGCTGACCGGCGAAGTGGCCGATCCGGTGCTCGGCCGTGAAGCCAAGCTGGCAACACTCAACGCATTGCGTACGCGTTTTGGTCTGGCGCGCGATGCCACGCTTGCGGCCGGGGACGGCGCCAATGACATCCCGATGCTGGCGGCTGCCGGTCTTGGTGTCGCCTTCCACGCCAAGCCCGCAGTCAAAGAGGCGGCCGCGGCGCGCATCGACCACGGCGACCTCACGGCGCTGCTTTATGCGCAAGGGTATCGGCGCGAGGAATTTGTCGGCGAATAGGACGCGGACCTATTCGCCGCGGCGCTATTGCAGATTCAGCGCCACAAAGCGCGTTTCGCCGTCGGGGTTGGACACCAACAGCACGGCGATCTTCTTGCCCTGCGATTTCAGATCGTCGACGCGCTTCTGCAGATCGGTCGGCGTGCCGACGGCCTGATATTGCACTTCGACGATGACATCGCCCGGGGTGAGCCGCTTGTCCGGCTCCGACGCCGCGATATTCGGATCGACGCCGGTGACGACGACGCCCTTGATGCTGTCGCCGATCTTGAACTGCTTGCGCACATCGTCGGAGAGGCTGGAGAGCTCGAGGCCGAGCGTCTTCTGCACCACCGATTTCTGCGGCGGCGCGGCGTTCTTGCCGGCATCCGCCATCGCGACCTTCTCGCCGTCTTCGAGCCGGCCGATCGTCACTTTGTGGGTTTCTTCCTTGCCCTTGCGGATGACGACGACGTCGACGGTCTTGCCGACCGCGGTATCGGCGACGATGCGCGGCAGGTCGTGCATTTCCTTGATGTCGTGGCCGTCGAATTTGATCACGACATCGCCGGGCTCGATGCCGCCGGGCTTGGCCGGGCCCTTATCGTCGATGCCGGCGACCAGCGCGCCGCGCGGCGGCTTGATGCTGAGGCTGTCGGCGATGTCGTCGGTCACCTGCTGAATGCGCACGCCGAGCCAGCCGCGCCGCGTCTCGCCGTATTGGCGGAGCTGATCGAGCACCGGCACCGCGGTGTCGGCCGGCACCGCAAAGCCGATGCCGATCGAGCCGCCGGACGGCGAGATGATCGCGGTATTGATGCCGACCACTTCGCCGTCGAGATTGAACAGCGGCCCGCCGGAATTGCCGCGATTGATGGCGGCGTCGGTCTGAATGTAATTGTCGTAGGGGCCGGAATTGATGTCGCGGTTGCGCGCCGAGACGATGCCCGCGGTCACCGTGCCGCCGAGGCTGAACGGATTGCCGATGGCGATCACCCATTCGCCGAGCCGCAGCTTGTCGGAATCGCCGAACTTCACCGCCTTGAGCGGATGGTCGGTCTTGACCCGCAGCAGCGCCAGATCGGCCTTGGAATCCTTGCCGATCAGCTGCGCCGTGAGCTTGGTGCCGTCGTTGAGGATGACGTTGATCTCGTCGGCGTCGGCGATGACGTGATTGTTGGTGACGACAATGCCCGACGGATCGATGATGAAACCGGAGCCGAGCGAGGTCACGCGGTGCGGCATCTGATCCTGATCGCCGGGGCCGCCGCGATGGTTCTTGAAGAACTGATTGAAGAAATCCTCCATCGGCGAGCCGGGCGGCACGTCGGGAAGGTTTTCGACATGCGGATCGACTTTCTGCGAGGTCGAGACATTGACCACCGCGTCGATGACCTGTTCGGCGACGTCGGCAATGTTGTCGGGGCCGCGCGAGGCGGCGGCGGCGGGCCGCGCCGGCGACAGAACGAGCGCCGCGGCGATCGCGGCCATTGCGACGGTGCATTGCATGCGAAATCTGTCGCGAGACTTGTCGAGAGACGTCATGGACGTCGGCGCTCCTGGCGTTCGACTCGTTGGGAAAGGCGTGCCGGAAAGGTGCCCTCGTCCCGCCCCGGACGCAAGGCCATTACCGGTCAGCCGTTAATTAGCGGCCGGATTGGGGCGGAAAAGCGGCTCCAGAATTCGTTCCGGGCTCAGCTGCGGATCAACCAAACGATGACGAGGCCGACGGCGGCGGCAATGATGCCGGCGATGCGCAACGAGCCGTCAGGCAGTTCCATCACGCTCGCCATGGTCCGCTTGGCGCCGCCCGGGAACGCCGCGAGAAGAATACCTTCGATCACAAAGACCAGGCCGAGCGCGGCAAGGAAATCCGTCATCAACCCGGCCTGTCGCTCTCAAGGGTCTTTTATTGCAATTCGACTTACGTTTTAGACTTGCGTTTTATTTGTTCGCGCCGGCCGCGCCGCTCGATCGCCCCGGCGCCGGCTGCACCGCTGCGCCGTCCGCCGCCGACTTGCCCGAAGGATCGCCGAAATAACGGAAGAAATTCGAATCCGGCCGCAGCACCAGGCGGGTGTCGCTGCGCGCCAGGCTCCTGTCATAAGCCTGCATCGAGCGATAGAAGACGAAGAAGCCCGGATCCTGGTTATAGGCGTCGGCAAAGATGCGATTGCGCTCGGCGTCGCCTTGGCCGCGAATCTGCTCGGACTGGGAATTCGCTTCCGCGGTCAGCACCGTCACGTCGCGATCGGCCTTGGCGCGGATCTCCTGGCTCTTCTGCGAGCCGAGCGCGCGGAACTCGGCAGCTTCGCGCTGGCGCTCGGTCTGCATCCGCGCGTAGACCGCGTCTCTGTTCTGTTCCGGCAGGTCGGCGCGACGGATGCGCACGTCGACGATCTGAATGCCGAACGGCCGCGCGTCCTGCTCGATCTGGTCGCGCATCTGTCCCATCAACTCCTCGCGCTTATTGCGCACGACATCGGCCAGCGTCGCCCTGCCGAGCACGCGTCGCGCCGCCGAAGTGAGGAAAATCGCAAGC
>Ga0210401_10003415_pt1 | contig 16987 bp, 14 predicted proteins | sample IncBWH32MmetaG_FD_150866 | JGI IMG/M metagenome (GOLD analysis project Ga0210401, IMG submission 150866) | Forest soil microbial communities from Barre Woods Harvard Forest LTER site, Petersham, Massachusetts, United States - Inc-BW-H-32-M | ecosystem: Environmental > Terrestrial > Soil >... | reverse complement strand
GCTTACGTGATTCTGATTCTGATGTCCCCCGCGTACAACTCTTTCGCGTTTGAAGGACATGGGATCCAGTCGTATTTTATGGCGCCTGTGCGCATGCGTGACGTCCTGGTGGGGAAGAACCTGTTTCTTGTTTGCGTGGTGACTGTTGAGCTGGCTGTTTCTCTTGGCGTACTGATCTGGCGAATTGGATTTCCGGGCTTCCCGTTGTTTTTTTCGACGATTGCTGCCGCCGCATTCGCGGTGATGGGGCAGTTGACGATTGCGAACTGGTCCGCACTGAGTTTTCCCAAAAAGATGGAAATCGGAAAGATGAAAGGCCAACGCAATTCGGGGATCGCGGTGTGGACTGCCTTTGGTGTGCAGATACTGATCGGAGGAATTGCCGCCATCGTGCTGCTGGCGGGCGGTTGGTTGGGGAATCCCTGGCTGCCGCCGGTGATGTTCGCCGGATTGACCGCGGCCGCATTCGGCGGTTACATTGCTTCGCTTGATCCGCTCAGCGTTCTTGCGGAGCGAAAAAAAGAATTGCTGATCGAAACGCTTTGCCGGTAGGCCACTCCTTCCGCTACCATTCTTCCTCGCGACTCCAACTCAAGGGGACTAAAGATGAAGAGGTTCATCGGGATAGCGCTTGCCACTCTGGTTCTGGCCGCGGCTGCCAAAGTTTCTTCCGGACAAATTGCAAATAATCCAGCAAAGCCGGGTGATACACCGGCGATTCCCGGGTACGAGCAGGAGCTTTCGCAGGAACTTGCGCGTGAACTGAAAGAGTACTCGCCGAATACGGATAACGTGGGGAATGTTTGGGTGGAGTTCGGCGGCGGGGAGCCGCACCGGCTGATCGCGACGGCGATGGATCAACCTGGTTACGTCGTGAGCGCGATCACCAGCGAAGGCTATTTGCGCGTGCAGCGCCTGCCGCAAGCTGCTCCGAACGGAGTGTTCGACGCGCTGAATTTTGCGCAGCCGGTGTGGGTGCTGACGCGAGGGGGAAAAAAGGTGAACGGCGTGTTTGCGGGGCTTTCCGTGCATCTGCAGCCGGGCCGCGTAAATGGCCCCAAGATGAATCATCCGGACGAAATGTATGTGGACCTGGGCGCGAAGAGCGTGGAAGAGGTGCGCGCGACAGGAGTGGATGTGCTGGATCCGGTTGTGCCGCAAGCGAATTGGATGACGATTGGAAAAAGCGGCGAGGCGGGATTGGGCGCGCTAAACCACGTGGACATAGGGACGCTGACACAGTTGATTCAGGAGATGAAGTCGTCGAAGGCAAAGGGGACGACGACCATCGCGTTCGTCACTCAGCAATATACCGGCGGACGCGGATTGAACCGGATTCTGACGGAGATTCAGCCGAGCGAGATGATTTATGTGGGAAGAGTTCGGCCGGAACAATCGGCCGAGGGAAGGGTGGTTTCTGAAGCGCCGAAGCCGGGAGCCGGGGCTGTGCTGGGTTCACCTTCGACTGCGACGGAGGCTGGCCAGAAGTTTGTGAAAGAGCTGCAGGCGATCGCGGAGAAGGAACAGATCAGGAATGTGAGCGTGGTCGCGGCGGCGCCGCGAATTGGGAGTTATACGAAGAGCGCGGAACTTCCGGGGCGGTTTGTGGAATTGGGCGTGCCAACGCTGTGGCCTGTAACACCGGCGGAATATGTGTCGTGGCAAGACGCGAACCAAGCACAAAGGCTGCTCGAAGCGTACCTGGAAGTTCAGCCGCCAACGAGTGGCGTGGGTGGCGGCATTGGTGGCGGGTCGTCGCAAAGCGTGTTGCAGGCGCTGGTGTTGGCGTACGGAGCGAGCCGGCATGAAGAAGCGGTACGGCAAGTGGTGCTGAACCGGCTGGACCCGCGGCTGCGCAGCAAGGTGACGACGGACGCGGGCGGGAACCTGGTGTTGCATCTGGGAGACGGAAAGAAAGACGCGAAGACGCCGCGAATCGCGATCGTAGCGCACATGGATGAAATTGGTTACGAAGTAAAGAAAATTGAAGACGACGGGCGGCTGCAGGTGGAAGTGCTGGGCGGCGGCTACACGCAGTATTTCCTGGGACACGTGGTGCTAGTGCACAAGAAGGATGGGAGCAGGATTGGCGGAGTGCTGGAATTGCCGGGAGGATGGGAAAAGGCCGGGTTTGAGTGGCCGACGACCTCAAGATCCATGGATGAGCCTGCGCGGGTTTATGTGGGGACGCAGTCGAAGAAAGAAACGGAGGAGTTGGGAATTGCAGGCGGCGACTTCGTGACGGTTCCGAAAGAGTATCGCGAATTGCTTGGGACGCGCGCCAATGGCCGCAGCTTTGACGATCGCGTCGGATGCGCCGCCCTGATTCGAGCGGCGAATGCGATTGGCCCTGAATTGCCGGGGCGCGATGTGACGTTTGTTTGGTCGACACGCGAAGAGATAGGACTGGAGGGCGCCGCGGCATTCGCCGAACAGGCCGCGAAGGAAGGACGCTCGCCGGATTTCGTCTTCGCGATTGATACGTTCGTCAGCTCCGATTCTCCATTGGAGTCGAAGCGCTTTGCTGACGCGAAAATCGGGGAAGGATTCGTGGTGCGTGCAGTGGATAATTCGAACACCGCGCCGCGAGAGTATGTGGACCGTGTGGTTGCGATGGCGCGGGAGCATTCTGTCCCGGTGCAGTATGGAGTGACCGGCGGAGGGAACGATGGCTCCGTTTTCGTGCGGTATGGTTCCGTGGATGTGGCGATGGGCTGGCCGCTGCGGTATGCGCACTCTCCCGCAGAAGTGATCGATACGAAGGACGTGGAAGCGTTGGCGAAAATTGTGGAAGTGGTTGCCCGCCAGTGGTGAGGAGTCAGATTGTGCTAGCGGGGATTCAGCAGCGCGGCATAACGTTCGGCGATAGCCGGCCATGCAAAATGAGCTTTATAAGCGGCGCGGCTGCGGGCGGATAGCTCGGCGCGAAATCTTGCGTCGGACAAGACGCGAACAAGTGCTTCGTTGAGACTGCTTAAATCGCCCGGATTCACCAGAACTACACCCGCGTCCGTGATGGGCGGCGCGGTTTCTGAATTTGGATAAGCGATGACCGGGAGGCCGGCAGCTATCCCCGCAATGGCGCTACCGCGGCGCGTAGAAATTCCATTGCGAACGAAAAGCAACACGTCGCACGCAGCCAGGCGATGCACAACCTGGTCGGGCTCAACAACCCCTTCGACGGATAGCTCAACTGGAAAATTCTGAAAACCTTGACGGAGAACTTGCTCGCGAAGTTCGGAGTGTCTTCCAAATATCGACAGTCGAACGGGCCCGAGTTTTCGTGCTGCGTGTTGGACGGTGGCGAGGATCTGTTGCGTTTCCCGAACGCCTTGTTCACCGCCGGTGATGCTGAAAACCCCCACGGTCGGAACGCCTGCTGAACTCCGGGGAGGGGCCATATCCTGGAATGGGAGATTAGCGCCGACCGGAACGAACGCGGCATTCGATGGGCTCGTCTTGAGCCAAGAAAGGTTTTCGGGTGGAACGGTGAAGATGGCAGTATCCGCAAGGTCCAATGCGCGGCGCATGGTACGCGTTTGCACGCGATGCCGGAGGCGGTCGATAGGGCGCGGGCTGGTGAAGGGTTCGACGTCGTGGAAGACGACGGCCACACGCGCGCCGGCGGATTTCAGCACGCGAAGGATGCGTGGAAATTTCAGAGGGAAGCCGCGGGCGGACCAGGCGAGCGCGGTGTACTGCACCAGCACCCAGGTGTCGCGCCACGCAGCAGATTGGAGATGTAACGCGCGCACAGACTGACGCCAGCCATGGAGTTCCCAGGGCACACGGTGGATCTGTAACTGAAATTCGTGAACTTTGAGGGCATCGCCCAGATAGCGGCAGTATTCTTCGACGGCGTCCGTGGGCACGTCTTTGCGGCCAAGCAACGCAATGACCGGACGCGTCATTGGGGAAGGGCCAGCACGTGATTCTCGTCGAGGTTCTGGCAACGGTAGCCGTGGCCGGTAAATTGATCGAGCAACGCGCGATGATTTTCCGGACTGTGCATTTCGACGAGAACAATCGGGCGCTTGCCCGACAACAATTGCATGGCTCCCTGAAAGACCGCGACTTCAGCGCCTTCGACGTCACATTTCAAAAAATCGGGCGGCGGATGAGAGGCGATGTACTGCTCGAGTGAGACGGCTTCGACAGTGATTGTGCCCGGGGCGGATCCATTCGGGGAGACGTGGCCGAGGCCGCGATCCGGGGAAGTGTTGGGGTCAATCCTGGCGAACGATACGCTGGCGGGTTCCGACCAGACGGCCTTTTGCTCGACGCACGTGCGGGTGAATTGATTGCGTGTCAAATTCTCTTGCAGCCGGGCAGCAATTTCGGGATCAGCTTCAAACGAAACGACGAGCCCTGCGGGACCGACGAGGCGCGCAGCCATCAGCGAAAAGAATCCTATGTTTGCCCCGAGGTCGTAAAACGTCATGCCGGGTCGCAAGTGATCCGTCAGGGCTTTCTGCACTTGCGGCTCGCCGATCCCCCTTTGCACACTCTGACCGGTGCGCGGATTCAGGCGAATCCAGAGGCCTTCGGAGGGGCCGTGCTGGATCTGCGCCCAAACGAGCGAGTCGCGGGGAACAAGCTTCCGGCTGGTCCAACTTAGTAAATCACCGAGGACCGGCACGCGGCGTAATCCGCCGAGCGAAGGAGCAAAACGCAAAAGCAGATTCGCGAGGCGGCTGGTGGGTTCCGCCATTTATTTCTCCACAAGGAAACTTCCCAATAGCAGGGCATCCATGCCGGAAGTGAAAAATGTACGAAGCGCGTCGGTGGGCGTGTGAACGATGGCTTCGCCGCGCAGGTTGAAGGACGTGTTCATGACCACGGGAACGCCAGTGCGCTTGCCGAATTCGTCGATGAGCCGGTAGTAGAGCGGATTGATTTCTTTCTCGACGGTTTGCGGCCGCGCGCTGCCGTCCACATGCGTGACGGAAGGAATGAGGCCACGCTTTTCCGGCCGCACCTGGGCGGTGAGAATCATGAACGGCGAATCGTATGCGGATTCGAGATATTCCGGCGCGGCTTCCTTTTTGAAGGAAGGCGCAAACGGACGCCACCATTCGCGGAATTTCACCGCGTTGTTCACCTTGATATTCATTTCCGGATCGCGCGGGTCCGCGAGAATCGAACGGCTGCCTAGCGCGCGCGGGCCGAATTCCATCCGGCCCTGGTACCAGCCGAGAATTTTCCGCTGTGACAACATCTCGGCGGCCGTGGCCGCCGGATCCGAAAGGCGCGAGGCGCGGATCTTATAGGTTTTCAATGCGGTTTCGATCACATCGTCATCAAACGAAGGACCGAGGTACGCATGGCGCATGGCTCGAAGGGGGAGACGCGTTCCGCCATCCAGAAACGGCGCCAGGGCCGCGCCGAGAGCGACTCCATCATCGGAAGCGGCGGGTTGCACGAAGAGTTTTTCGATGAGGCCGGACGCGGTGATTTTTCCGTTCGCCTTCGAATTCAACGCCACGCCCCCCGCGAGGCAAAGATTCTTGCTTCCCGTTTTTTCGAGGGCCATGCGGATAACGCTGAACATCGCCTGCTCGCACATTTCCTGCACGGCGTACGCGATATTTTTGTGAAGATCGCTGATGTCGCTTTCCGGTTCGCGGGGGGCGCCGAGGGAGACCGGGAAATTGGCGTAGGGCCCGTTGCCGTTGCCGATGAGGCGATCGACGTGCACTTTGTAGGGTGCCGCGTCCGTTTCCAGGAACGTTCGCAAATCCACGCCGGGCTGGCCGTACGGAGCAAGCCCCATCACTTTCCACTCGTCGGCGTTCGGCGTAAACCCCAGGAAACCGGTGAACTGCGCGTAGAAAAGACCGAGCGAATTGGGCCAGTTGATGGTGAGCACATGCTCGACGCGCCCCTTGCTGCCACGCCAGATGGAGGTGGCCTCCCAGGCGCCGCGGCCATCCATGACAACTACAGCCGCATCGTCGAAGCCGGAATAGGAATAGCTGCTGAGCGCGTGGGCCAGGTGATGATCGACAAACCGGTAGCGGGCTTTTGTGGGGCCAAATTGCCGGCGAAAAGGATTTTCTCCACCATGCTGGTGCTGCATGCTGGCGAAATGGAGGGTGGAATTCAGAACATTCAGATAGGAGGACGGCCAGCGGCCCGTGGCATAGAGACTTAAATCCCTGCGAAAGGTTGCGCCGGGCGGTTGCCAGCCGACACACACTTCATCCACCTGAGCCGCGCTGATTTTTGCAAAATCGAGGCAAGCCTGGATGGCCAGCGCCGGAAAACGCGCGTCGTGTTTGACGCGGCTGATGCGCTCCTCGGCGACGGCGAACAGCAGCTCGCCGTCTCGCACCAGGCACGCCGAAGAATCGTGCATCTGGGAATAGTTGAGTCCGAGGGTGATCATGCTACGAGCGCTTCCCCCGCGAGACGAAAACGAGCGAATCTACTTCTTCCACGATAGCCCATGCGGCGTTATCTGGGCCCAGGCGGAAAGCGCGGTCGATGAATCGCACGGGCCCATAATCGGGAGTAGGCCAGCCGGAGGGAAAAAGCCGGGCGTCATGGAAGGCGACCACTCCGTCGTCTTTCACGAAACGCGACCAATCCATCCAATCACGCTCAACCGACTCTTCGCGATGGTCTCCGTCAATGAAAAGGAAATCGATCGGCGATCTCCAACTGCGAACCGCATCCTGACTGAAAGATTCGATCCAGACTGTCCGCGCGGAGCCGGCTGAGCTGACAGCGCGCCGGGCCGCGCGTTTGAGGAAATTCAGCGCAGGGATCCTGGAAAGATGGAAGGGATCGATCAGATAAAGGATGCCATCGGCGGGCATCGCTTCGCGGAGTCCGGCGGCAGACGCGCCTTCCGCGACCCCGATTTCGACTACTGTGCCCGCGGTCCGTGCGTGACGCATCAGCGCCTGGTGCTCTGCCAACGTGTGCTGGGCTTTCGGTGCGCGCACTCCGAACCAGGCAAAGACGGGATGCTGCAACATGCGGGAAAGAGACGGTGTGCTCTTCGCCGGATTGCTTGAAATATCCACGAATTGAATCTGGCTGTTCATGGCAAACGAAAACAAGCCCTGCCGAAAAGGATACTTGAACTTCGGCCGCGTGCAAAAAGCGGTTTCAGAGGGACCTCGCCTGGCGCCGGGAGTCCACGGCGAGCTGGAATACCTGTTCAAGCTGACGTGCGATCCGATCCCAGGTATACCGCCGCGCAGAATCCTGCGCGCGAAGCCCAAGAGTACGCCTTAATTCCGGGGAATTTCTGAGGCGATCGATCGCGTTGTGGAGCGCAGCTGCATCGGCGGCTGGAACCAGCAAACCGTTCATTTCGTTGTCGATCAAATCCGACATTCCGCACGTATTGGTGGTAACCACGGGCATCGCCCCGGCCATGGCTTCCAACAAAGTCAGCGGCATGCCTTCCACCAGTGAAGGGAATACAAAAATATCGTGTGAAGCGTAGACGCTGGGCATCGCGTCGCGGGCCAGAAAAGGAAGCACCGAGATGCGCTTCTGAATCTCCGCGGGAAAGAACGCTTTCACCTGCTCTTCCGCGATGATGCATCCGGCAATGGTGAGATGGAGTTCCGGCGAGCGTGCCGCCAGTGACGTGAACGCATCCGCAAGATAATAGATTCCTTTTCGGTCGAGCCAGGTTCCAACGTATAGTAAGCGGTTCGCGGCGGCGTCCGCGAATTCCCTGGGCCGGAAAAACTTTTCACTCACACCGTTGGGAACATACCAGATTCGACCCGGCGGGTGGCCATGCTTGAGCTCGGAAAGAATCCATCCTTCACGATTTGCTACGGCGCCGTAATTGGCGGTGGAAACGGACAAATCGTACCTGCTTTGGTGGTAGAGGCGGTGCCAGGCACGATTCTTCCACGAGAAATTCGCTGTTCTGCCTTTCTGGTGTTCGAGTTTCATGGCCCGCGCGAATCTCTCTTCGCTGCCCTGCATAGTAAAAGCGTAGGGCGGAAGTGCCGCGGACGGGAGCCATTTGCGAGAGAGCCCGTAGACGCAGCCCCAGGGGGCGTGGAGATTCACGACATCGTATTCTTGGGGCCGGCGGCGAATTCGCGACGAAACGGCGAAGGCAAACTCCAGGTCGCGGAAACGGGCCGGCCAACGCGGAGACGGCAGAATGTCGTCGAAAAACCAACAGTCCACTTGATGGCCGAGCTTTTCAAGCTGTTCGGCGTGATTGAAGACTACACCAGCAGCGCCGGCCTCGCGTTGCCGGAGCACTCCAATGGCGATAAGAATTTTCAACGCGAAGACCCTTGGCTCGGCTTGCGATCGCTTTCAAAGTGCTCCATCTGGGGAAACGGAAGCCAGTGTTGCCTGAGGCGGCGGTACAATCCACTTTGCGCCAGCGCTTTCTGCGTGCGATAAAAAATTGTGGGCGATACGAAGAGGGCGCCAAACAGCGCCAAAGATTTGAAAACGCGGTGGGCTGTGGAGGCGTTCGGATGCGTCAGGCGATAGACCTTCCACTCGGTGTCCACCGTTTCCCAGGGCCAGCCACCGTCGAGGCTAAGCCGCAACTGAGCCGCGCACGCTTCCGTGTAGTCGAGGAGCGCATGGCGCACATCCGAAGCAACTCCCAACTGCACGAGGCGTAGCGAGAGCGTGTTTGCCACGGCTGCGAGCGCTTGTTGCTTGCGGCGCAATTTCAGTGGATCCGCATTCAGAATATGAAATCCGTTGTCTGCATGCACTCGATAGAAGGTCAAGGGCTCCGGCAAAATCCGCGTAGGCATTAAAACCGAGGCGAGCGTATAGATGTATTCATCCGCCTGGATCTGGATTTCCTTTGGAATGGGCAGAATCCGCTGGACGAGAGTTCTTCGCACGGTCATACGGCTGGTGCCCATGAAGGCGCAGCGCCTTCGGAACAATTGAGCGCCGGCCAAATCATTCGCTTGAAAATAAAAACCGTCGCGAAGGATATCCGTCCTTCGAGTCCCATCTGGAAAGACGGTGATGATGCCGTGGCCGATGAAGCCGACTTCCGGATTCGCGGCCATGGCGTTGGTGACACGCGTCAGCTTATCGGGCGCCCACCAGTCGTCCGCGTCTAACAAAGAGATGAGTTCTCCCCGGCACTCCGGAATGCCGTGATTAAATGCAGAGGCCTGACCGCCATTGGCTTTGCGAAGAATGCGGATTTTGGAACCAAATTTAGCGAGGATTTCCGCAGTGCGATCCGTGGAGCCGTCATCAACCACCAGAATTTCGCGCTCGGAGGAGGGGAAATCCTGCGACAGCACGCTCTCGATCGCTTCTTCGATGAAGCGCTCGTGGTTGTACGTATCGATCAATACGCTGACGAACGGCGTGGTCATCTAAACCCAGAATCCTGTCGGGGGGCAGACACACTTAGTGTACGCCAGTTGGAAAGAAGGGCGGAAGAGGAGAGCGCTGCGAATTCACTTTAATTCGTAGTCGCCGATATACGTTTCCCGGCTGATGCCCAGCATGCTGAGAAAAAACGAGGAAAAAATGATCTGGATGCCAAGAAAAAGCCAGGTGGACCAGAAAAGAATCTGGCGAATCTGATAAAGAGGCCCGAATCCGCCCGCGGCCCATCCCCAGGTGATGCGAACGCAACCGATCAAGCCAGCGAGGAAAATGAGCCCGCCTAACAGGAGGCCGGTCTCAAGTGTGATTCGCTTAAGAAGGCGTTTCAGAGAAATGGTGCCGCGGTCGAAGCGCGCGGCGTAGCTGAACACTTTTGCGAAAGCGCCGATGGAGAGGATTTGCGCGCCGAGAAGCGTGAAGATCACGCCGAACACCATCGTGTGCACGTCGAGAGTGACGCGGGACGTAAGCTGCCGGGGCCCGGGCAATAGCCAGAAAATCAGCGCCAGCCCGCAAGCGAGCAGCAAGCCGCCGGGAACGAGATAAAGCCAGTTCGGCGCATACAACAGCATGAAGCGAAGGCTTCGCCAGCCGTCGCGGAAGCTGCGGAGATGGGGCGGACGGCCGCGCTTGTCGGGCCAGAGGATAATGGGAATTTCGGAGATGCGGGCGCCAATCTGGGTGGCCTTGATAACAAATTCTAGGGCAAATTCCATGCCGGAACTGCGGAGATCCAATTTGTCGTAGAGAGCGCGGCGGAAGCCACGCATGCCGCAATAGCTGTCTCCGACTCCGGCGCGGAAAAGGAAATTCACCAGCCAGCTCAGGCCAGGATTGCCAAAATATTTGTGCAGCGGAGGCATGGCGCCGGGCTTGATGCCGCCGCGGAAGCGATTGCCCATGACAAGGTCGTTGCCCCGGCGCAATTCGTTGACAAAATTGGGAACCTCGCTGAAATCATAGCTGTCGTCGGCGTCACCCATGATGACGTATTCACCGCGGGAGGCGGCAATGCCCGCTTTTAATGCCGCGCCATAGCCTCGCTCGGAAACGCGAATCACGTTGGCGCCGTTGAATTCGGCGATTTCAATCGAGCCGTCGGTCGAGCCGTTGTCTGCGACGATTACCTCGCCACGGAGTCCCGCTTTGCGAAAGGAAGAGATCGCTTTCTCCACGCAGAAAGCAAGCGAGTTGGCTTCGTTCAGGCAGGGGATGACTACGGAAACGTCCAGCGCAACGCCGGTCAACTGGCCTTTCGACTCGGCATCCCGCGCTTGAGGTTGTGTCTGAGCGTTAGGCGTCATGTCCAGTTCAACCGTGAAATTGCAACCGCGCACGTGGCGAGCGGCATAATTCCAGCCAAATTGCCAAGGATTACCCCGTGCTTCAAATATATCACGGCGATGGCGCTGTAGAATTGCGGACGGAGGACGGTTCGGACGGAGGGGCCTATGACAAAGGCAATTCGACGGGACAACAGGACGTGCAGAAGCATGGCATGCTTCTTGTTGCGCGCTGGAAATGCAGGTATCTTAGTTTCGCCCGCCAAAACTGGATTTCCGGCGCAACCGCTTGACGTTTTGAGCGTGCCTGGGGAAGAGGACGCCTACAACTGATGTCCGCTGGAATTCGTCTCTCCGTCGCGATTCCCGTCCACAATGAAGAGAGTGTTTTGCCGGAGCTTCTTCAGCGGCTGCGGAAAGTGCTCGAAGAGTTGCCCGGCGGACCGCACGAAATCGTTTTCGTGGATGATGGAAGCACGGACGGGACCTTTGATAGGTTGGGCGCGGCTGCTCGCGAGGATTCCAGGATCATTGCCATCTCACTCTCCAGAAACTTTGGGCACCAGGCAGCGATTTCAGCGGCGCTGGATCATGCCTCAGGCGACGCCGTGGTGATTATGGACGGCGATTTGCAGGACGTACCGGAAGTGATCCCACAATTTGTGGAGAAATTCGGTGAAGGGTTTGACGTCGTCTACGCGCAACGGGTGCGGCGCAAGGAGCCGTTGCTGCTGCGCATCTGCTACTTTGTGTTTTACCGCATGATGGCGCGTCTTTCCGACATTCGCTTGCCGCTGGATTCCGGTGACTTTGGGCTGATGTCACGGCGGGTGGTGGATCACGTCCGCCGGATGCCGGAGCATCACCGGTATCTTCGAGGAATGCGCAGTTGGGTGGGATTCCGGCAAATTGGGGTTCCGGTGGAGCGCGCGGAGCGGCACTCCGGAAAAAGCAAATACAGCATGATGCGTTTAATGAAACTAGCTACCGACGGAATTTTTGCGTTCTCCATCGTGCCGATCCGGGCTGCGGCCGCGGTCGGAGCGACGGTGATGTCCCTCTCCTTTCTTTACGTGTGCTACGCGGTGTACGCAAAGATGTTTCTAAAGCAGTCGCCTCAGGGGTTTACGGCACTATTGGTGGCGATTACGTTTTTGTCAGGCATTATGCTTTTTTTCCTGGGGATTATTGGGGAATACGTAGGCCGCATCTACGAGGAGACCAAGGCCCGGCCCCAATACATTGTTGGGCGAATAGTTGGAAAAAGCGGCGGGCAGGGAGCGACGGATTTGGAAGACTTGCCGGAGCAACACTCGCTGGAGAGAGACTTCCGGCGATAGTCCGGGAATTCACAACCATGTCCGCCCAAAATTCAATTACAGAGATGACCGGACTGCGTGAAGTGGAGTACCTATCCCCTGCCGCCGAAGTAAGCATGTCCGATGGCTATTTTCAGATTGCAACCACGAATCACTTCTGGGTAAGCCGCCGCTTTGAAGTTCTCCAACGCATCGCGAACGGTGTATTGAGCGGAGCTGCGGAAATTGCGGAGGTAGGCTGTGGCCACGGGTTGCTGCAGAGGCAGATCGAAGACAAATATGGGAAGCCGGTGACGGGATTTGATCTGAACGAATATGGCTTGAAGCACAACGTGAGCCGGATCAGCCGCGTCTGCTGTTACGACATCCATCAACGGAACGAGGAGCTTCGCGGGAGATTTGATGTGATCCTGTTGTTTGATGTGCTGGAGCACATCTCCGACGAAGACAGATTCCTGGACGCGCTTTTGTTTCATCTTGCACCGACAGGCAAGCTGATTATCAGTGTTCCTGCCGGACGGTGGTTATTTTCAGAATACGACACCGCGGCGGGCCACGTGCGCCGCTATGCTGTAAAGGATCTGCGAGAGGTGGCGCTGCGAAACAAACTCGAAATACAGCGTTGGACGTGGTGGGGCCTCCCGCTGATTCCAATGCTGGCAATGCGAAAACTGGTGCTAATGGGGAGGCGCGATCTGAGGGAGATCAATGCAACCGGATTCGACTCCAAGGCTCGCTGGATAAATACGGCGCTGGGGACGCTTGCGCGTCTTGAATGGATCCCGCAGAAATTTCTAGGAACGTCCTTAATGGCAGTTCTCCAGAGAGGATTGAGGTGAGCAATTAATGCAAATCGGGGAAGTCGTCCGAGACGAGACACCTGAAGCTGGCATAAGCCGATTTCAGGCCCCCTCGGCAAGAGTGATCCATTGGCTGATAGGATTGCTGGTTATTTACGTGATTATCCGCAGCATTGTGGCTGCTGCAACGAAGCCCTTCTGGTTCGACGAATTTCTCACTCTAACCTTGAGTTCGTTGCCGAGCATGAAGGCGGTTTGGGTCGCCTTGTCACGCGCACTGGATAGCCCACCACCGGGATTCTACGTCGTGGAGCGGGAGTTTATCGGCTTCCTGCAGAACAAGTACATCGCGTTGCGATTGGCTTCCATTCTTGCCTTTCCTTGCACTTTGCTCTGCGTCTTCGTTTACGTGAAGAAACGTAGTGGGGAAGCCATTGCGCTAATTTGCGCATTATTGCTTTTGTTGACCAGCTTGTTTCACTGGCATGCGGTGGACGCGCGGCCGTATAGCATGATGATCGCGTGCATCGCTATTGCTCTGGTCTGTTACCAGCGGGTTCCGTCTCCGGCGTGGACTGTCATGCTGGGCCTCAGTCTGATGCTTGCGGAGTCACTACATTACTACGCAGTTTTTTCCATGATTCCATTCGGAGTGGCCGAATTCGTATATTTATTGTCCGTGCGCCGGTTTAGATGGCCTGTGTGGGTGGCTCTGGCTCTTGGCCCTGCTCCATTGTTATTGTTTTTGCCGTTGCTTTTAAGGTTCAAAGCGTACTACGGCACGCACTTATGGGCGCACTACAGTCTCTCTTCTATTCCGTTAACTTACGGTTCCTTTTTCTTGACGGGGTCCGCATTCGGTTTCGCGGTAGTGGCCGTTTGTGCGACAGGAGTTGTGGGAGCGCGCCTATTGCCTGAGCAGGAGGTGACAAACGAGAGCATCGGGCGCGACCCCGCGGAAGCGGCCCTGCTTCTTACTCTCCTGCTGCTTCCTTTCCCGACGGCACTAGTGACGCATCTAATGCACGGGATGATGGTGGATCGCTACGTACTTGCGTCCGTACTCGGCGTGGCGTTGTCGCTAGGCTGCGTGATGTCTTTGGCGAGGGGCAGAGTTGTCTTGATTTTCGCCGTTTTCATTCTTTCGACCATCGCCCTTCACGAGTTCACGTTTTGGCGATCCGCACACTCGCTTCGGTTAGAGAATCCGGCGTCGCCCGTAGAAGCACTAATGCAAAAAGCCGGCCACCAGGATCTCCCTGTTGTAATTTCTGACGGCAATATTTTCCTTCAAATGGGCTATTATGCGTCGCCAGAGTCGAGGAAGAGGTTTTTTTTCCTGCAGGACGAACAGAAAGCAGTCCAATACGTGGGGACCGACAGCGTCGACAAAGGTATCCAGATCCTGCAAAGCTACGTGCCCCTTCAGGTTGAGCCGCTCTCGGAGTTCGTCGCGGATCACCGGACATTTCTCTTCGAGGTGGAAGACCAGGGAGGATTTAACTGGCTTCCGGGTTATTTACAAGCAGAAGCGTCCTCGGTGCAACTGATGGGCGCGGACGGGGTTCGCAAGATGTATCTCATCACGGTGAGATAGTCCTGCACGGCAATATTTCAGTGCGAGTTCCCCGCAGAATTCGAGTTACGAGCCGAGACCCCGCAAAAAGTTTATGAGCCAGGCGGTGAAACGCGATAGATGCGCTGGTCCCTCGTTTCGAAAACCAGAACGAGGTTTTCCGGATGTTCGGACAATTGAAACCCAGTGTCCTTGAATTTCACGTCCAGTACGTGAGTAATATTCCGCTTCGAGAGCTCCGATAAAACCTCTTGCGGGCGGTCTATTCCGGGCAACGGTCGTTCTCCACGCCTGCCAATGGGCTTCAGATATTCCTTGTCGAGGTAATAGGTTGGCACGAAGGGCTCTAATACCAGAACCTTGCGCACAGTCGGCTCGTTGTTCAAGTACCGGAAACTCTCTAAAAACGGAATCCCCGCGTGTTTCCGACTTTCAGCAAATGACGTTGAGACCACCGCATGGATCTCGTCCGCCCTTGCAGAGACGATCATGAACAGACCGTACGAAATGGAAATCGCAACGGTCAACGCGGAAAGCAAGCTTCCGAGCCGTGGGGTATTGCGCACGACATATCTCCATCCTGCGACTCCGAAGATCGCCGCGATCACATAAACCTGAATCAAGAATCTCGATTCTTGCTCCGTATAAAACCAGGCGATGGTCATAAGAATCGCAAACAGGCCAAGTGCTTTCGCAAATCGCTCCCACTGGAAAGCGCGGAAACAAAATGGGAGAAACGCCAAGGGGACCAGGCCGATTCCGCCGGCGCCATTCTCAAAATTGGCCGGATGAAACGCGAGATGGAAAGGGAGCAGCAGCAGGCTGAGAGGTCCCGTACCCATTCCGCGCCCTATTTTCAATATCTCCTTGTGAAATTCCAGAATGCCATCGGATGGGAAGTATTTGACATGAAAGAAGCTAGCCAACAGCGGTGTGGGTGGATAGATGGGGCAGCCCAGTATCAACCAGTTTCGAATATACCAGGGAGACGAAAGAAACGCCGCCACAAGGCAAATGATTGCCAAATGTTTGGCTGTGCTCCAGGAAAAACGTCCTGAAGAGTTCGGCGTAAACAGGAATATACAAACGATGAGCAGTGCCGTAGCGATAAGCCCCGTGTATTTTGTTCCCATCGCAAAACCGCAGAACAAGCCAACCAATAGATAATGTCTCGGCAGTTCGGAATCAAAAGCAATCCTGGCAGCCAGGAGTATAAACCCCGCGTAAATCACGTCGATCATTCCGCCGTATAGTCCTCTGTATACTGCCGGCATAGCGCTTATCAGTGTGGCCACCCACCAGGCGTCGACCGAGCCGAGCCCCGAGCGGAGTGCGAGAGCGGCAGCAAGCAGAAGAATCAAGGCGAATGCGGTGACCGAAAACAGTTCCGGAGCGCACTGGCCACCAAGCATCATCAAAGCGGCGAATTGAACCTCGACCGTGGCCGGAAAGGCAGTATGAGTCTCCTCAAGCGCAGGCCGTATCACGCCTTCCCGCACCCAAATTTTTGGGCCGAGATAATGGTAGGCGATGGCATCCGACTTATTTTCCTTGATGTCACCGATGGGCTCCGCGAAGCCTCCAAGTATGGTCACCACCAAGACCAGGGCAATCACTGAAGCAGGGATAATTGGCAGTCCGGAAAGCACTGAGTTAAAAGCTATCCCTCGCATCTCTTGTGACAAACACCTGCCGCCCAACACTGCGGCTGGCAATAGGACCGCAAGAATGACAGTTGGTGAGAATCGAACGATTCCAACCAGGAAGAGTAAAAGACCCTGTAACCCGAATCCAGCGAGAGGAATAACGACCAGACGGTTGATTTTTGAGAAGCTTTGGGGAATAAGGGGGCGCACGAGGCCGCCAATTCCGAAAGCTCCAAATAACAAAAGGAGATTGGCAACGATGGGAAGAAGGAATCTCATCGCGCGAGCCGAAGTCTCACTAAAGTAAGGAGCCGCTGAACCAGGCCTGAACCGATAATGCGGATAATGAAAAAGGCGACCAGCACGTAAGCAATCCAGAGCTCGATCAGCCACGGCCAAAGGCGGTGAAGAAATGAAGGCGTGGTTGTTCGATCTTCGACTTCGCTGCTCATCGAATCCTCCGTGAAATGGAAAGTGTAAATGGTGAAATCATCTCCTAGTCTCCCGGTCAGGAGAATGCAAAAGTGGTGAACCTTCCTTTCGCCCTCAGGAGAGCCTCGCCAAGCAGTAGAGATAAGCGGCCTTGTATCCGCGCAGGCGGAGATAGGGCAGGGCCGCGCCGGCAAGAGGATAACAGAGACCGCGCTTCACTTTGCCAAGAGTTCCCATCAGGCGCTGGCGCGCAGTGGGGGCTTCTCGAATCACGGCGGCCGCTTTGGCCGCATCCATCTGCATGACGTCACGAAAGAAAATATCCTCGCGGCCGGTGACCTTCTTCGTGAGGCCGCTGCGCAACGCCATGTTGATCATGCTTACGGCATACGGAAAATCGACGGGTTGCTGCCGGACGGAAAGAATCTGAAAGCCGAAATGTTCCAGAACATTCCGGAGAGCGGCTTCATTCCAGCGCAGAAAGTGGTTTGGCGGGTAATCGAATACATCCGGGCCCGTGAGCCAACGATCGCGATTGGGGACACTGAGCGCGATGTACCCGCCCGGGCGC
>Ga0210401_10003414_pt1 | contig 16989 bp, 11 predicted proteins | sample IncBWH32MmetaG_FD_150866 | JGI IMG/M metagenome (GOLD analysis project Ga0210401, IMG submission 150866) | Forest soil microbial communities from Barre Woods Harvard Forest LTER site, Petersham, Massachusetts, United States - Inc-BW-H-32-M | ecosystem: Environmental > Terrestrial > Soil >... | reverse complement strand
CGATCCGTCGGGATAGGCGCGTATGACGATGTTGCCGAATTCTTCCGTCTTCACCAAGCGCCCCTGGGTGCGCACCGTGTAAGTGAACTGCTGCCCCTTGGGGATCGGCTCGCCGCCAATCTGTCCAGCGGGGTTCACGTTGTTCTGTGTTTGAATCGCAGCGATAACTTCAGGCGCGGTCACGCCGAGCTGGGCCATCTTGTCGGGCTGAACCCAGACGCGCAGCGCGTAGGTGCCGCCGAATACCTGCACGCGGGAAACACCCGGCACGCGCGCGATCTGGTCCTGGAGATTAATGACCGCATAGTTGGTGAGAAAATCCTGGCTTAATTTGCCGCCGGGCGAGTTAATGGCAATCAGCATCAGCGGTGAAGTGAGCGACTTCTGAACGGTCAGGCCGGCTACTGTGACCTGCGCGGGAAGTTGCGATTGCGCCTGGTCGACGCGGAGTTGCGCGAGCACCTGGTCGATGTCTGGATTGGTCTTGATGTCGAAGTCAACGAAGAGCTGCACCACTCCGTTGTTGGCGCTCACCGAATCCATGTAAATCATGTTGTCGACGCCGTTCATCTGCTGCTCGATCGGCGTCGATACGGCTTGCGCCAGGGTCTTGGCGTCAGCACCGGGATATGTTGCGGTAACCAGAATTTCCGGTGGAACGATATTGGGAAATTGCGATGTGGGCAGCGAAAGCAGCGCCACACTGCCGACGATGACCGTGAGAATGGCAATGACAATAGCGACGATGGGGCGGCGGATAAAAAACTTCGACATCGCTTATTTCCCCGCCGAGTTGGTCGTTTGCGCCGTTGGGGCCGCGCCCGATCCCGGATGCCGAGCGATATCAGCTCCCTCGCGCAGCTTCTGAACGTTGTCGACGATCACTTCCGCGCCCGGGGACACGCCCGATTCAACCAGCCAATCCGTTCCTACCTGCGGACCTAAATCGATGTTAGTGACGTGGGCCTTGCCATCCGCGCCCGCCAGGTAGATTTGGTGCAGGCCCTGGAATTCCTGCACGGCAGCTTGTGGTACCAGCAGTGCGTTGCGGCGTAGTTCAGTCTCCGCCTTAACGCGTCCAAACTGGCCAGGCCGCAGTATATTTCCAGGATTAGGAAACGCGGCAGCAATGCGAATTGCGCCGGTCTGACTGTTCATCTGGCGATCGACGAAAGCGATGCGTCCTTTGTGCGCAAACTGTTCGCCGGTCGCGAGGGTGAGCGTCAACGGAATAGATGAAGCGTTCTTGAGCAAATCTCCGTGGTCGTGTCCAGCGCGCTTGGTAAGCTCAAGATATTCGGAGTCGCTAATCGAAAAATAAACTTTAATGGGATCAAGTTGCGAAACCGAAGTCAGCACCGATTGCGTGTTGACCAGGTTGCCCACTTGCGTCGTCGCCTGACCTGCAACGCCGGTAATCAGCGATCGAACTTGCGTGAAGCCGAGGTTCAACTGTGCGTTGGCCACAGCAGCCTCCGCAGCGGCCACGGACGCCTTCGCTGATTGCACAGAGGCTTCGCTCTGGGCCCTCTGCTGAGTATCGTTATCGAGTTGGCTTTGCGCGATAGCCCGAGCTTGCGCCAGGGGCGTATCGCGATTCACGTTGATCTGCGCCAGTTCGAGGGCTGCTTCAGCCTGCTGCACCTGTCCCTTGGCTTGCGCGAGTTGGCCTTTGGCCTGATCGAGCGCGGCTTGAAACGGGCGCGGGTCGATTTCAAAAAGCACCTGCCCCTTCGAAACCTGCGCGCCTTCTTTGTAATTCTGCTTAATCAGATAGCCGTTGGCCTGCGGCTGTATTTGGGCGTTCACATAGCCGTCGAGTGTTCCGACCCATTCATTTGTAAGTGGCACGTCTTTCGGCTGGATCTCGACAACCGTGACCGTCAACGGTGGCGGTGGTCCCGCAGCCGATGTGTTCTTGCCGCCGCATCCGGAAAGCACCATGGCCGCTAAGGACAGCACCATCGCGGCGCAAATTCTCTTAAACTTTTTCTCAGCTCGTACTGTTGTTGCTTCCTTGTTCGGCCCGATCATAAACCCCCGCAAACCCCTTCGAGATTTTGTGCTTTCTACGGACTCAACCAGCGACGACACCATTCGCGGACTATCGCTCGATTGAACCGGTAGTCTCCCCGGTTCCAAATTAGATTCACGAAGGCTAACTTTATCTACATTTAGTTGCGGCCACACCCATCACCTGACGCAGAAAGTCCCCTATATCTAGGGATTTCCGGGGGGATGGTTTCGCTAAAATTCGGCGGGGAGTGCAGACGTGGCTGTCTAACGTAGGTGTGGGCTGGCGTTTACCGTGGATTGAAAAAATCGATTGAACTCATCAAATTATGTGCGAACCGCGATTACCGTCTGATCGTCGGCCGGATCCAGATTTCCGGCATGGAAGCCAGCAGCGAGGAAGATCGAACTTATCACTTGTTCGGCCGGCTGCAACGAATTCGTAGCAATCACTCTTTCCAGTCGCTCTGATCCAAAATCTTCGCCCTGACTATTCATTGTCTCGGTAATTCCATCGGTGTAGAAAACCACCAAGTCGCCTGGATCGCACGTAACCGTGTGCTCCTCGTATTCCGCGGATTCAAACAGACCAAGCGGTAGCCCAGCGACTTGCAACGCGAATTTTTTCTCGTTCTGCACACAAATGGGATGAGGCAATGCGCAACACCCGCTCCCGTTCGTCCCACGTCGCGTCGATCATGGAGACGTACCTTCCTGGAATTGGACGCATCAGCAAAGCTTTATTTACCCGCGACAACATCTCGGCTGGCCCAAGCTCCAGTGGCGCAAGGGAGCGCAGTATTCCAGCAACTAGAGCGGCATGGATCGCCGCCGACGCACCTTTACCACTCGCATCGCCTATGGCCTCAGCACAGGTGGCTTTTCCCGGATAGCGGAAGAAATCGTAGAAATCGCCGCCAATTTCTGAGCCGCAGTGGTTCGTACAGCCAGATCCCATGCGGCCTCGGGCGGGTGGCACACAGGCAACTTGGCCGATTGCAATTCCCGGGCGAGCTCTAGTTCGTACCACGGCTGACGGCTGAATTCACCCCTGTTTGCGCGGACGTTGCGGCGTTCCTTCGCGGCTGCCCTTCCGCCAGGAATAATTTGCCAATTGGCCGAATTGGTTGCACTCGGCCCAACACAGACTTCGCTTGATTTGCGTAGAGTGGTGAACACAACCCTACCCCCTTGATCGCTCGGATCAAAATCTGGTGAGGCCTCGAGGATTGCCCCAACAGAAAGCACTTTGCGCGTTGCCATGGAGGCCGCGCATCACGGAATGGAATGGTTTTTTGCTACACCGTCGGGGGTGTGTTGCTATACCACGTTTGGGGTGGGTGGAAAGAGATTGAGAGCGTCGTAGCGAACCACGCCAAACGATAGACAGTCCGCCTTGCCAGTTTATCTTGCCAGTTTAACTGCTTATTGCTAGGATAGTAGACATGACAAGAAAGACCTTTGAGATCGCGGTTGGCGACTTCACCCAAGCTGTTGGACTACTGATACGACGGGTGCGCGCCGCTGCCGCCTCTCATGACATTTCCCTGACTGAAGCCGCGGTTATGTCGCGCCTCGCGAAAGACGGTCCTGCAACCACCGCCGAACTGGCGCGCGCGGAAGGCATGAAACCGCAGTCCATGGGCACGACTATTGCCTCGCTGGAAGAAATGGGCATGGTCGAACGCAAACCGCATCCCACCGACGGGCGTCAAGTCAATATTGAGCTCACTGCCAAAGGCGCTGCGGTGCGCAAAAGCGCCAAGGATGCCAGGCGCACCTGGCTGGCGCAGGCCATCGCACAACTCGACGAAGAGGACCGGGAAACGCTGTTCAAAGCTGGTGAGATCATCCGGCGTTTGGCGGAAAAGTGACCAGTCGCGACCAACAAACGCAGGTTGTAGACGGGCCTGAAACCGATTCAGACAAACAAGAGACCACTCTTGCCACAGGTTCGATGTCGCACGCCTGGCGAGCGCTGCGGCACCGTAACTTCAAACTCTTCTTCGCTGGCCAGACCATATCCCTAATCGGCACGTGGATGACGCGTCTGGCGACAAGTTGGCTGGTGTATCGCATGACCCATTCGGCACTGCTGCTTGGCGTGGTCAGTTTCGCCGGGCAGATTGTTTCTTTTTTGTTGGGTCCATTTGCGGGCGTGTGGGTCGAGCGCCTCAATCGCCGCAAACTGCTGATTTGGACACAAGCCGCGGCAGCGATTCAATCACTCGCACTCGCCGCGCTCACCTTAGCTCATGTAATCACACTTTGGGAAGTTATCGCCCTGATGGCTTTGCAAGGACTAATAAATGCGTTCGATATGCCTGGCCGGCAATCTTTCCTCGTTCAGATGGTCGAGGATCGCAACGATCTGAGCAATGCAATCGCTATCAACTCTTCCATGGCGAACGGCGCGCGGCTTATCGGCCCGGCCATCGCGGGCATACTGATCGCAGCTGTGGGCGAAGGTTGGTGTTTCCTGATCGACGGGCTCAGCTACTTCGCGGTAATCGCGTCTTTGTTGTTGATGCGCATCAAGCCGCTGAGCATTCGCCGCGACGCATCGAGCATGCTCGAACAAATACGTGAAGGCTGGGACTACGTTCGTTTATTCCGGCCCATTCGCACGATTCTTCTGCTTTTTGCGCTTCTCAGTCTGATGGGATGGCCGTACTCCGTGTTGCTGCCCGTCTTTGCCGGCCAGGTGCTGCATGGCGGTGCACATACGCTCGGCTGGCTGACCGGAGCTTCCGGAGTCGGCGCGCTAATCTCAGCACTTTCGCTGGCGGCACGAAAATCGGTGGTGGGCTTGACGCGGATGCTGCAAATCGCGTCGGCGATGCTTGGCGCAGCGTTAATCCTCTTTGGCCTGTCACATACATTGTGGCTTTCACTCGTACTGATGGTCTTCGTCGGCTTCGGGTTAATGCAGGGCGCGTCCGTGAGCAACACCATCATCCAGTCGCTGGTAACCGACGACAAACGCGCTCGGGTAATGAGTTACTACACCATGGCATTTTTTGGCGCGGCACCATTCGGCAGTTTGCTGGCTGGCGCGTTAGCTCATCGGATTGGAGCACCGCACACCGTGATCATTACCGGCGCGTTCTGCATTGCTGGCGCTCTGTGGTTCTCCATCGATCTGCCGAAAATTAGAGCAGTGATGCGGCCCATCTACCAGGAAATGGGCCTGCTACCGGCGCGCGAAATAGATTTTATTCCAGGGGATAGCGCGCGAAAGGAAAATCACCTTGAACTGGGCTAACTACATCGCATGCTTCTTTGCCGGAATGTTTCTCGCCAATGTCGTGCCTCATTTTGTGCATGGCATTTCCGGCGACCGTTTTCCAACACCATTCGCTCACCCGCCTGGAAAGGGTTTGTCATCGCCCACTGTCAACGTTGTCTGGGCGCTGTTTAATCTGCTTGTTGGTTATATCTTGTTCCACCTCGGAAAAGCCGCGAGCGGTAACGATCTGGCGCTCCTGGTTTTCTTCGCTGGTATCGCTGCAATTAGCGTGGCGTCGAGCCTGCGATTTGCAGAGAAACACACGGAGTGAGGCCGCTAAGCGTTCGCGGCACGATTTTGTAAAACTAAACACAAGGAAAAATGCATGCCTCTTACCACACTTGACGCCACCTCTGCCCTGATCGTGATTGATCTGCAAAAGGGGATTGTCGCTCGGCAGACCGCTCACCCCGCGAGCGAGATCGTTGATCGCTCCGCCCAGCTTGCGCGCGCCTTTCGCGAGCGAGGTCTACCCGTCGTTCTCGTCAACGTAACTGGCTCAGCTCCCGGCCGCACCGATTCCGCAAGGCCCAAGTTCTCACCCACAGCCGACTGGGCCGAATTTGCTCCTGAATTGCAGCAGCATCCCAGTGATCACATCGTGAGCAAACAAAGAATTGGTGCATTCATTGGCACAGATCTCGATGAATACCTGCGTCAGCGCGGTGTAACTCAAGTCTTCTTGACCGGCATCGCGACTACCGCTGGCGTGGAATCCACGGCCCGAAGCGCCTACGATTATGGATACAACGTTGTGTTCGTTGAGGATGCAATGACCGACCGCGACCCCGATGCCCACCGTCATGCCATCGAGAAGACGTTCCCGCGCTTCGGCGAAACCGAGACTACCGACAACGTGCTGAAACAATTAAAACCCGGAGAAAAATCCATTTAGGCGTGACGCCACGAACGCAGCGGATCAATCTCGGGTTCCAATTTCAGGAAAACCAATCCATTAGTTAGAATGATCAGCGTAAGCTTGCTTAACCAACTCATCGCCAATTGCATTAAGCATTGCGTTATTTTCCCTTTACAGGCACATTGCCTCAGCGGAGTGCTCTGCGCAGACTTCGCTTCAGCGAGCTAAAGTGAACTCGCGTCGGAAAGCAGGCGAATGTCTGTCGGTCAACAATCAAACGGCTCCGAAGTATCCTCGCAAATGATCTCCTCCTCGGAACGCAAAGCCAAAATCTGGTCGGTGATTCGCGTTTCCAGCGGTAATTTCCTGGAAATGTACGATTTCATGGTCTTTGGTTATTACGCTTCCGCAATCGGCAAAGCGTTTTTCCCCAGCGGCAGCCCTTTCGTTTCCCTGATGCTCTCCCTGATGACGTTCGGCGCGGGCTTCCTCATGCGCCCGCTCGGTGCCCTAGTCCTTGGCGCCTACACCGACCGGCATGGCCGTCGCGCTGGCCTGCTACTCACGCTGGGAATGATGTCCATCGGCATTTTCTCCATCGCCTGCATGCCCAGCTACGCAACTATTGGCTTACTCGCTCCTCTGCTAGTTGTCTGTGGCCGCCTCTTACAAGGATTTTCTGCCGGCATGGAACTTGGCGGCGTCTCCGTTTACCTCTCAGAAATCGCCACTCCGGGCCACAAAGGTTTTTATGTCAGTTGGCAATCCGGTAGTCAGCAAATCGCCGTCATGACTGCGGCTTCCGTCGGAGTAGTCCTGAATTCCCTGCTGCCTGCGGAAAAAATGGAGCGGTGGGGCTGGCGCGTTCCCTTACTTCTGGGATGCATTATCGTCCCTTTTCTGTTCCGGCTCAGAAAATCGCTCGCCGAAACCGATGAGTTTCTGGCACGCAAACATCGGCCCGACACTTCCGAAATTCTACGTTCATTGCGAAATAATTGGGGAATCGTGATGGTCGGGACCTTCATGGTCACCATGACCACCGTTTCCTTCTACATGATCACCGCGTACACGCCCACTTTCGGCAGTTCGGTGCTGCATCTCTCCGCCGCCAACAGCTTGATCGTCACGCTCTGCGTGGGCGCCTCAAATCTTTTCTGGCTTCCGATCATGGGAGCGCTCTCCGACCGCATCGGCCGCCGCCCGCTACTATTTGCCTGCACAATTCTTATGCTGGTCACCGCATATCCGGCCACGCTGTGGCTGATCCGTGATCCTTCTTTCGGCCGGCTCCCCACCGTGGAACTCTGGCTATCCTTTATTTATGGTAGCTACAACGGCGCGATGGTCGTCTTTCTCACCGAAATTATGCCCATCGATGTACGAAGTTCGGGATTTGCGTTGGCCTACAGTTTAGCCACCGCCATTTTTGGCGGCTTTACTCCCGCCCTCTGCACTTACCTGATCCACATCTCCGGCAACCGTGCCGTCCCCGGCCTCTGGCTATCTTTCGCAGCAGCCTGCGGCCTCCTCGCTACTCTCTTCGCGAAGCCGCAGAAAGCTGCGCTTGATGCCGATGGCGTGTCTGTAGAAGTTTAAAATGGCGTTGCTGCTTTTTTGACTAGTCCGAAGCCTTCAATCATTCTGTGGAAAACTGGTTAGCTAAGGCTGAACTTCTTGGGGGCAGCGTCGGGCTTTCGCGACTCTACATTGAAGTCTCCCTGCGGAGGACAGGACGAGCTTTACCTAATCGCGATAAGAGCGCACAAGTATTTGCAAGGTTTGGTGGGCCCGCCAGGATTTGAACCTGGGACCAACGGATTATGAGTCCGCTGCTCTAACCGCTGAGCTACGAGCCCCTGTTGCTCATTTTATAGGACTTCCAACGACCAGCAAAGACCAGAACGTCTTCGCCACGCCTAGCGCGTGGAAAACCTATACACGGTCACAGAGTGAAACTTTTCGCTAGGCTTCAGCTCCGTGCTCGGGAATTCAGGATGATTGGGGGAATCCGGGAAATGCTGTGTTTCCAGGCAAACCGCACCATTTTTTTCGTAGCTCGCGCCTTGCTTGCCGATGATCGAGCCATCCAGATGATTGCTGGTATACAGTTGCACGCCAGGCTCGGTCGTCAGCACCGTCAGTACCCGGCCTGATTCCGGATCGTAGACCTCACCAGCCTGCACCAGCTTTTTCTCGCCGCCACCGTCAATTACAAAATTATGATCGTAGCCTTTGCCACGTTTAAGCTGGACGTCATCCGCGTTAATGCGCTCGCCGATCAGATGAGCTTGCAAGAAATCAAACGAAGTTCCCACAACAGCCTTCAATTCGCCAGTGGGTATCAGATTTTCATCCACCGGGGTGAATCGCGAGGCATTCAGTTTCAACTGGTCGTGCAAAACGTTTCCATGTCCCTGGCCGGACAAATTGAAATACGAATGATTCGTAAGGTTAAGAACTGTCGGTTTGTCGGTCGTCGCACTATATTCGATTTTCAGCCCACTGTCTTCGAGCGTATACCGCACCGTGACCGACAGATCCCCCGGGTAACCTTCTTCGCCATCTTTGCTGAGATAGCGGAGTTCCACACCGTCCTTAATCTCTTTCCCTTCCCACATCTGGTTGCTGAATCCGTTCGGACCGCCGTGAATGGTGTTGTCGCCATCGTTTTTCGTCAGACTATAGGTCTTGCCTTCTAAAACAAATCTTGCATGCGCGATTCGATTTGCATATCGACCAATAATTGGGCCAAACGAAGATGCTTTTTTCGAATGATTGTTCTCGTAATAGCCGCTGGCTTCGTCGAAGCCCAATACAATGTCGTCCACTTTGCCGTTGCGGTCCGGAACTTTCACTGCAGTCACATATCCGCCGTAGGTGATGACCTGCACTTCCAGTTTCTCGTTTTTCAACGTGTACAGATCAACCGCTGCCCCGTTCGGCAATTTCCCCGCGTCCTTTTTAGTGACGACGGTTTTTGCTTGGCCCGCAACACTGATCATTAAACATGCCACCGCCAGCAGGACAACGCGCTTCGTTTTTGTCATAGACTCTCTCCGGTGCGATTCTATCTTCGCATTTGGCCTGTGGACCGTTAACTGAAATTGCCTGCATTCCAAATGATCTTGTGGATTATTTTGCTCGGGGCCGAATCTTCTCCACCGCCACTACGCCTTCCCCTTCCAGAACACTGTAGAATTTGTCAGCATCCAAATCTTTCAGTGTGTCGACTTTTCCAGACGGCCAGATAATTTCCAAACTATCGATCTTCGTCGCTTTGCCCAGCCCGAAATGTACCCGTAAATCGTGTTGTGAAAGATAGCTGGCGCCACTGTGAATCTGTTCTGACTGGGTCATGCCGCCGGCCACCAGCTTCAACCTGGCGCCAATCGCAAGGCGATTGCTCTTCGTTCCCGCAAGTTCAAAGCTTATCCAATGGGCGCCTGGCACTCCATGATTGCGCAACACCATCGGTGCGCCATCGATGTCGTTGATCACCACATCCATATTCCCATCGTTGAACAAATCTCCGACCGCAACGCCCCGCGACGCACGTGGCTCCTGCAATGCACTCCCTCCTTGCTTGCTGGCATCGCAAAATGTTCCATCGCGCTGATTCATCTGCAGTAGTTTTGGTTCGCGATAGCGCGCTCCCGACGGGAGTAGATCCACCTGCGGATAAACATGTCCGGTCGCCGTGATCAAGTCCAGCCAGCCGTCATTATCGAGATCCACGAAAGCCGTGCCCCACTTCACGAACGGCAGCGACGGAACCGCGACCCCCGACTTGTACGAAACGTCGGTAAAACTCCAATTCCCGTCATTGCGAAACAACAAATTATATTCGTCAGAGAAATTGGTGATAAAAAGCGAAGGTCTCCCGTTGTGCAGGTAATCCCCAATCGCAATTCCCATCGACGCCTGTTCGGATCCATCCTCATCGACTGCGGTACCCGATTCCAATCCAATTTCAGAAAACTTTCCGTTGCCCTCGTTCTTGTACAGAAACTTCGGTGTGGAGTCGTTGGTCACGTAAGCATCGGGCCGTCCCACATTGTTGAAATCAGCCCATACCACCTGCATTCCGTAGTATCCGTTGGGATCGCTGACACCCGCAGACTTCGAAACATCGGTGAACGTCCCATCTCCATTGTTGTGAAATAGCGCGTCGCCCGCTCCCTTTAATCCGCGCGGCCCGCACTGCACATCAATTCCTCGATACTTGCAGTTTGGCGATTTGCCGAAACCCGGCAGATCATTCAAATGGAAGTCCACATAATTCACCACCATCAAATCCAGGAAGCCATCTCCATCGTAATCTCCAAATGCTGCTCCCGTGGACCAGCGTCCATCTCCCACACCGGCTTTCGCCGTTACATCGCGGAAAGTCCCGTCCCCATTATTGTGATAAAGAACATTTCCACCAAAACACGTAACCAGCAGATCGGGCCAGCCATCATTGTCGTAATCTCCCACTGCGCCGCCCATGGCAAAACACGGACTGCCAATTCCCGCTTTGTCGGTAACATCTGTAAATGTCCCATCGTGGTTGTTGTGATACAGCGCGCCGCGGCTCTTCTCGCCTTTTAATGCCATCTCTACGCTCGGTGCATTGGTGAAATAAATATCCAGCCAGCCATCGCGGTCATAATCAAACAAAATCACGCCGCCGCTCATCGACTCCACAATATATTTTTTCGATGGATCCGAAACGTGCTGAAAGGTAATGCCGGCTTTTGCGGTCACGTCTTCCAGTTGCGGAATCGTGCGCCCGGTACACTCTGTCGCTTTTGCTCCGGGTGGCGGAGGCGGCGGAACAGGATGTCCCTGCGCCAACACCCGAGGGACATTCACAATCAGACTCGCCCACAAAGCGAGCACGCAAACCACCGTATGCTTTCTCAAAGCGCTTTCACCAATTCCATCCTCATGGATTCTGCGGCGAGATTGCCGCGCTTGCTCGGCCGCGTTGTTTTGCTTTTAAATCTTTGTAAATTCCCAATTCGTGATCGGCTTCCGCCACGCGTCCATCTTTGCGGTACGCCGCCTGAAGCTGGTAGTGCATATAGTCTGCTCCAGGATTTAAGCGCACTGCGGTTTCTAGATGGCCAATCGCATCTTTCAGTTGGCCGCGATCTAAAAGAATCTTACCCATTTCGTATTGCGCGTTGGCGTGTTCGGGATGGGCGCTCAGCACTTCGGCAAACAGCGCTTCCGCTTCGGCCGAACGCGACTGTTGCAGATAGACAAAGCCCAGGTTGTATTTGGCTTCGGTATCCGCTGGATTCAGTGCGAGCTCGGCCTGAAATTCTTGCGCCGCCTCGTTCCAGTGTTCCCATCGGAGATAAGCCTGTCCCGCAAAATAGTGGGCTTTAGGTTGCGATGGTGAAAGCTGCAGAGCTCGATGCAGGGTTGCTACCGCGTGTGGGTAATCTCCAATTTCGATCCACTCTTGCCCGACCAACATCAACGTGTCGCTGGAGCGATCGCCTTTCTCAAATTCTCCAAGCACCTCACTGGCTTGTTTCAGATCTCCCTGGTGCGCCAATGCACTCGCCCAAGCATAGCCCACTGCTGCGTCTTGCATCCCTCGCTCGCCTAGTGGCTTGAATGTCTTCGCAGCATCGGCAAACTTTTCTTCGCCAAAATACGCCATTCCTAGCATGGCGCGCACCGCGCCGTCTTCGGGATTCGATCCCAACGCGGCGGATAGTCCACGCACCGCCTCCGGATAATTCTGCGCACGAAACGCCGCCGTTCCCAAACTGCGCATCAAGCCCGGCTGGGCCGCGTCCCACTGCTCCGCTTCCTGATAATGTCCCAGCGCAGTGTTGTAATTCTTGCGAATCGCTTCCGAAGTAGCCAGATCGCTGAAGCTTTGCGCCAATACCGCCCGCAATTCTTTTTCTTGTGCGTCTGCCTGTTGCTTCTGCTTTCCCGTTAGATTGGCCCTCGCGAGCACCGCCGGATCAACTTGGGCAAAAGGATCCGCGTTCGCAGTTTCCCCCAGATTGGCCTGCGCCTTGTCATCGATTGTGGGCGGAAGAATCACCGCGGCAGACGTCGCGGAATTTGCTCCTTCTTCAGCGAAATGTGCGGCCATGCCTTGCTGGCTGGATTGCAAAACCTTGTTTTGCAGCGCTCGCGCCTTTTCCAGAAACGTTTCGCCCTCCTCCTTCCGTCCAGAGGCTGTCAGGATTCGACCAAGATCAATGTACGCCCGGCGAATTTGATAGTTCGAACGCGACTCGTCCGTGCCAGTATAGAGAATCGCCTTCCGAAAATATTCCTCCGCCCCAGTCATATCGTTCACCGCGTATGCATTCAGTCCAAGATACAGCCACGGGTCTGGTGCTTCCGGATTTATGGTGGCGGCATGTTTCAAATACTTGTTGCCCTCGTCGTATTTCCGCTCGCCGGAACTGACGAAACCCATCATGTAGTTCGCCAAATAATCTTGAGGATAGAATTCCAATTCCTTCTTGAATTCCGCACTGACTTCCGGAGTGGCAGCCCATTCATTGCTGGCGAGGCGCGCGAGTCCCAGAAAATAGTGAGCATGCGGCGTGCGCGTATCCAGCTTAATGGCCGTTTCAAATTCGCGAATTGCCGCCGGCATATCGCCTGCATCGCGATAAGCTCGCCCAAACATCACGTGGATCGATCCAGAATCACCGGCTTCCTTAATCATCTGCGCGAAGACCTGATCGGCCCGAGATCGGTCGCCCGCATCCTTGGTTGCCAGCAGAGCAGTCGCCAGCGTGTACAGATTCTCGATCGTTGGAGCTACGTCCGCCGCGCGCGTCAATGCATGCGCCGCCCGCGGATAGTCATTCTTGCGTGCCCACGCCTGGCCCAGTATTTGAAACGCTCGGACATTGTTGGGATCGTCGAGCAGCGCACGGTCGGCTTCTGCAATGGCCTCATCGGCCTGGCTGCCCTGCAGCCTCGCAATCGCCAAATCCACCCGCGTGTCTGGAATACTCTCAAAATCCAGAGAACGAGTATAAAGCTCAGAAGCCTGTGAGTAGGCAGACTCAAGCAGCCTGACCTGCCCTAATTCACGCAATGCCAGTGCGATTAGCAGCTCGCTGGCATGAGCGACCGCCGCAGGATCTCTGGAAGACTTCGCACGCTGTACCTGACCAAGTCGTTTTTGCAGTTGTACGGCCGCGTCATTGGGTTGCTCGGCGCTCGAATTCGCAGCCTTGTGCTTCTCGGCGCCAACTGCGCTCGCTTGCGGCATTCCCCAGACGTGCCCTGCCAGAAATAATGAGCAAGCGCAAAGTGCCAGACCTCGCCGCTGCACTCCGGCTCGGCGCAAACTCACTTCATTTTGCTGGAAATTCACGAAGAGAAAATCCCATGGAGCAGTTTCAAAAATAAGCGGCGGGACTCGAAATAGCAAGTCCCGCCGCTGAAGGAGTTAACTACGTACGATTCGTGAAGCTTAGAAGTAGAACCTCAGTGTGTACTGAAGTTCGCGCGCAGCCTGCACGATGAACGTCTTTCCAAAGTTGCCGCCGATGCCGCCAGCGTTTTGGCTGGTAACAACGTTGTTGGACAGGTTGGGCGTTACGCCAGTCATTGGGTTCACGGTCAAACCGCAGGGTCCGACGGCGTCGTTGCAGTGCAAGCCGTTGGCTCCGTAGCCTGCGCCTTGCAGGTCATTGCCGGTAAAGTTCGGATGGTTGAACGCGTTGAAGAAGTCCATGCTGAACTTGACCCGGTAATGTTCCTTGAAGTACCAGTTCTTGGCCATCTGGAAATCGATGTTGCGGAAGTTCGGACCATAGCAGGTTCCCCGGCCGACGGTACCGATCGTCCCGAGCGTGTAGCCAACTACGGTAAACGCCGAGGGATTCAGGATTTGGTTGGCGTTCTCGCCGGAGTTGCAGCCTATCCCGGTGGCGTTTGGCCGTTGGTTTTGGGTAAAGCCGGTGCCGGTCAGCGAGTTGAGTGGGCTGGCTACGACTACTGAGGTTACTCCGCCAGCGCACGCACTCCAGGTACTTCCAGGAGGACATGCATAGGTCAAGCTGTTTCCGCCTGCACCGTTGCTGTATATCGTCAAGGAAGAGCCGGAGCTTATGCTGATGATGCTGTTGGCTTCCCAGCCGCCAAGCACTTGGCGAACAACCATGCTCTTATTTGCCAGCTTCGGCAGATAGAACACTTCGTTAGCCACAAAAATGTTCGGGCGGTTAATGTTCGTATTGCCCTTGCTCAGGCTGGTGTTCGAAGGGTCAATGAATGCCTGGGCGTTCACGCTGCCAGACGAATTGTCCAAGTCGACGTCACCGATCGAGTGGGACCAGGTGTAGGCTGCCTGGAAAGTGGAGTAGTTACCTGTCCGCGCTCGAAACAACGCTTGCAACGAGTGATAACTGGCGTGGCCGCCGCGCGCAAACAACCCAATCGTGCCAAAGTTGTCTGCGGGACGCAGAGAATTCAGTGCGCTGCCGCTCGAGAACGCTCCCGCCAGCCAATCGGCTTGCGCAATGCGGTTCAAGTCGGCCATCGAGGTAAGGTGGATGCCGGCGTTTCCTACGTAGCCGACGGACAACGTTGTGTTGCGGGCAAGTTCCCGTTCCACAGACGCGTTCCACTGCCAGCTGTTCGGTGTAACGGCCGCAGGATCCTTTGAAGCGTTCGGCGAAACTGCCGGGTTCGACAACGGCGACGGGGTAGAGAAAGTACGCACATCCGTCGCGTTGATGACGAACGGCGCAGTACGCGCCAGTGATTCATCAATGCCCACCAGCTCGCGCTGATAGAATTGTCCAACTCCAACGCGAACCGCAGTCTTGCCATCACCCTTCACGTCCCAAGCCAAGCCCAGGCGTGGAGCGATGTCATGGTTGCTGTTGTTCACCAAGGAGCGGTTTGGCCCAGGTGTGCCGGAGGAAAGAGGTAGCGAAACTCCCAGGGAGCTCAATTGGGACGCTGCCGCTCCGCAAGGGTTCGTACCCGGAACGATCAAAACGCCGTTGCAAGCATCAGACGGATTGGCTTTCGCTTCTGTTGCACTCCAATCCGCCAAGCTGAAGCTTGCCCACGTATTGGTCTGAGAATACGGTTCACGGTAGAAGGACCACCGGAATCCATACGACAAAGTCAGGTTGCGGCGTACCTTCCAAGTGTCGCCAATGTACCACTCGAAGTCATGCCAGATTACCTGAGCAAGACCGTTGACGCTGTTTTCGCTGGAATTGAAGATGTTGTTGGGCACGAGAAAATTCCCCAACGAGTTGTTGGTATTTACGCCGGATACGCAGCCCACAGGTGAGGAGGACGAGCAAGTGAACGGGTTTGACGGGAAAGCCGGCTGGTCGTTACCACCGTTGTTGAACTCATCCTTGGCGTTGGTGCTCCAATACGCTCCGAACTTCCAAACGTGATTGCCCTGCACCTTCGAAACGTTGTCCTGCAAAGCATACAGGTCTTCGTGGTTGGCATAAGGAGCAATCGTCCACATCGTCTGCCCGCTGCCATAGGGTGACAATCCGCCCCATGCGCCACCACCGTCGATAAACGCACCGGGCTGCTTCAGCGAAGCGGGCCAGGAGGTCGGGATCGCAGCGTTAACCTGCGCCACATACGACGCAGACGATGGTGTCAGCGAGGTAATGATCGCGTTGTGGCCATAACCAAATTCCACGTCATTCACCATGGAATTGCCGATTTGCGTGGTCAACTTAGCCATTACACTCTTCGACGGCTGACTCCAATCCGATTGCAACGTCGGGAAATATGTATCTCCCCAGAACAAGTTGGGGTTCGGCGCTGGACTGGTCCAAGAATCATTGGTCCAACGGAAGGTGATGCGATTCGATTTCGTCACATCATAGTCCGCGCGGATGTTCCACTCACTCCAATTGGTCTTGATATTTTCTGCGCTGGCCCAATTGTTTCCATTTTTGTCCAACGTTTTGTTGGGATCTGGATAGAACTGCGCCAAGAGCGCGCCGGCGGGATCTACGCTAGCAAGCTTCAGAGGATTGCCTGGAGCTTGTAGAGCCGTGGGAATCGTCGGCAGTGTTGCGCCGCACTGATCTTTCGTCGCTGCGCCGTAACCACTGAAATCACCGGCCTTTTCAGCAGCCGTCGGGACGCAAGTTGCCACTGACTGTCCGCTGATTTCGCGATTCCATTCCTGGTTCCAGAAGAAGAACAGCTTGTTCTTCAGCACCGGACCGCTGATATGATAGCCCCAGTCATTCCGTCGTTCTTCGGTAGTTCCGGTCTGGTTGGCGTTCGAAAACCAGTTGTTGGCGTCCAAAGCGTTGTTGCGGCCGGCATAGAATAAGCCGCCATGAAATTGATTTTCGCCAGCTTTCGTAGTGATGCTGATGATCGCGCCAGAAGCCTGTCCATACTCTGGACCGTAGGAGTTACGCAGCATCTTGAATTCAGCGATGGCATCCGTCGAGGGATAAACCAAGATCGTGCGGTTTGAACCAACGTCGTTGTTGTTTACGCCGTCGACCAGGAACAAGTTGTTCGTATAAGGATTGCCGTTTACGGTGAAGTCGCTGCCGCCGGACAAGCCCTTACCTACTCCGTTAAAGTCCTTCGCGGTCGAAACGCCGGGCGACAAGGTCACCAAGCCCATGAAGTTTTCGCCGTTCAAGGGCAGTTCGCGCACTTGCTGGCCTTCCACAACTTCGCCAGCCGCCGCGGATGTCGTCTGCACTTGCACGTCGGAAGCTTCCACCGTCACCGTTTCGCTCGCAGCACCAATCGAGAGCTGCGCGTTCACTTCGGTGTTCGTCGACGTGTGCACTTCTACGCCGGTTGATACGAATTCCTTAAATCCGTTCTG
>Ga0210401_10003412_pt1 | contig 17006 bp, 13 predicted proteins | sample IncBWH32MmetaG_FD_150866 | JGI IMG/M metagenome (GOLD analysis project Ga0210401, IMG submission 150866) | Forest soil microbial communities from Barre Woods Harvard Forest LTER site, Petersham, Massachusetts, United States - Inc-BW-H-32-M | ecosystem: Environmental > Terrestrial > Soil >... | reverse complement strand
CGCCGGGCTTTGTCGATGTTCACACCCATTATGACGGCCAGGTCACCTGGAGCCAGGACATCACGCCCTCGTCGCAGAACGGCGTCACCACCGCGATCATGGGCAATTGCGGCGTCGGTTTTGCGCCCTGCAAACCGGCCGACCATCAGCGGCTGATCCAGTTGATGGAAGGCGTCGAGGATATTCCGGAGCCGGTGTTGAGCGCCGGCATCCCCTGGTCGTGGGAAAGCTTTCCGGACTACATGGGTTGGCTGTCGAAACGCCAATTCGACATCGATATCGGCGCGCAACTGCCGCATGCCGCGCTCCGCGTCTATGTGATGGGCGAGCGCGGCGCGCGCCGCGACCCCTCAACTCCCGAAGACAACAAGGCGATGGCAGCCCTTGCCGGCGAGGCCGTCCGCGCCGGCGCGCTGGGCTTTTCGACCTCGCGCACCCTCAACCACCGGACCTCGACCGGCGACTTCACTCCGACCTTGAAAGCCGGCGAGGACGAGCTGACCGCGATCGCCGGCGCGATGCACGGCGTCGGCCGCAGCGTACTGCAATTCGTGCTCGATCCCTCCACGCTGCACGAAGACCTGCCGATGATGCTGCGGGTCGCAGAAAACACCAGATGCCCGATCACGTTCTCGATCACGCAGAACGACAAGACGCCGCGGCGCTGGCGGCAGACGCTGGACACCATCAACGAGGCGGCCGGGCGCGGCCTGTCGATCACCGCCCAGATCGCGGCAAGGCCCGTAGGGCTTCTGCTCGGGCTCGAATTGTCGCGCAATCCGTTCCAAACCCATCCGAGCTACCGGGCGATCGCCAAACTGCCGCTCAACGAGCGGCTAAAGCGGCTGCATCAGGGCGAGGTGCGCGCGGCGATCCTGAGCGAGACCGCGACCTCGACCGACGATCCGCTGTTCTTCCGGCCGAACTACGACAAGATGTATCTGCTCGGCGATCCGCCAGACTACGAGCAGCCGCTGGAAAATGCGCTGGGCGCGCGGGCCCGCCTTCAAGGCAAGAAGCCGGAAGAGCTCGCCTATGACGCGATGCTCTCGGATGAGGGCCGCGGCATGCTCTACGTGCCGTTCCTCAATTACGCCGACGGCAATCTCGACGCCACGCGCGAGATGTTGTGCGATTCGCGCTCGGTGCCGGGCCTAAGCGATGGCGGCGCCCATTGCGGCATTATCTGCGATGCGAGCTTCCCGACCTATCTGCTGACGCACTGGACCCGCGACCGCAAGCGCGGCGAAAAACTGTCGATCCCGTTCGTGGTGGCGGCGCAGTCGCGCAAGACCGCGCTTTCGGTCGGTCTAACCGATCGCGGCGTGATCGCGCCCGGCTACAAGGCCGACATCAACGTCATCGACCACGACCGGCTGCATCTGCATCCACCGAAGGTGCATTACGACCTCCCGGTCGGCGGCCGCCGCCTGTTGCAGCAGGTCGACGGCTATGACGCCACCATCGTCTCCGGCGTGGTGACGCAGCGCAATGGCACGGCTACCGGCAACCGTCCGGGCCGGCTGGTGCGCGGCGCGCAAAGCAACTCGCAGGCGATTGAAGCGGCGGCTTCCTAAGGTCTGAGCCAGCTTCGCCGCAACGACGCAGTTTAACGATCTCGGCGAGCCTTGCCGGATGTCCGGGTGGTCAGGTCGTCGATCCTGGAAAGGAACAGCTTGAGAATCGGCGAGGTGTTGGTCTTGTTGTAACCGATGACGAGATCGATCATCGGTGCCTCACCATCGAGCGGACGGCTAGTCACGGACCACGGCAGGAAGTTCTTCGCATAGGCAGGCAGCAGCGCCACGCCCCTGGTCGATGCGATCAGCGACATCGCCATCGCCAGATTGTCGACCCTGTGTGCTGGCCGGAAATCCATCCCCGATCGTTTCTGGTAGTCATCTATAACCACCTGGAGCGTGGGCGCCGTGCTCGACATGCCGATGAATGTCTCGCGCGATGTCTTGAAGCGCGGCGGCGTTCTGCGACGTCAGGCGATGATCGCTCGGCATGGCAACGACAAGCGGCTCTGTGACGATGACCGTATAGTCCAGGTCCGGCATTTGCGCCGGCTGAGGGAAGGCTGCGCCGTGTGCAGCCTTTTCTCGGCCGCAAGCGTCAGGCAGCCCTCCTCGGCGACCGCGATGAAATAGCGAAGGTGCCGTAGCTCCATCGTACCATCGATATCTTTCAGGCATGCCCCCTACTTATAAAGTCTTTTGCGCAGCCGCCAGGTGTCCCCACTTAGCCAACAGCAAAAGAGCCCTTGGGAAGCGCCCGTGGGCCTCCCATCAGGCTTCCCGGCGTTGCATCCATGCTCCGCCGGCAGGAAGCGCGCAATCATGAGGAACCAGAAAATGAGTAACCCAGTCGTATTGATCACCGGCGCCTTGACCGGCATCGGTCGCGCCGCCGCCGTCGCTTTCGCCAAGAAGGGCGCGAAGGTGGTCGTTGCCGGCCGGCGTGATGAGGCCGGCAAGGCGCTCGTCAAGGAGCTGCGCTCCTTCGGTTCGGAGGCCGAGTTCATCACGCGGACGTGCGCAAGGAAAGTGACGTCCGCACCTTGGTCGACCAGACCGTCGCGCGGTTTGGCCGTCTCGATGTCGCGGTGAATAATGCTGGCACCGAAGGCCAGGTTGGCCCGATCACGGACCAGACCGCCGAAAGCTATGCCGCGACGTTCGACACCAATGTTCTCGGCGTGATCCTGAGCATGAAGCACGAAGTGCGCGTCATGCAGGGTCAGGGTAGCGGCAATATCATCAACGTCTCCTCGACCTACGGGCACGAGGGTGCGGCCGGGGCCTCCATCTATGTCGGCAGCAAGCACGCCGTCGAAGGCATCACCAAGTCGGTGGCGCTGGAGATCGCCAAGTCGGGAATCCGCGTGAATAGCGTGGCGCCTGGTCCGACGGACACCGGCATGTTGACCCGTTTTACGCGCACGTCGGAGAACAAGTCGGCTCTGGTGACGACTGTTCCGATGGGTCGCCTCGGCCTCTCGGAGGAGCTCGCCAACGCGATCGTCTTCAACGCGTCGGACGAAGCTTCGTTCATCACCGGCCATGTCCTCAACGTCGACGGCGGCAAAAGCCGCTAACTGTCTCTGTCAGGCGCGGAGGTTTGCTCCGCGTCTACCATTGATTTTGCTGAAGAATCTTCGGCTTTTTGCCGTTGGCCCATACTCAAGGCCATATACGGGGGGAAGGCCTTAGACCGCGCGGCCCATCATCGCAATATTTCGGACGGTCGGCGTCGTGACAAACCGCTCGATGAAGGCGTGATAGGGCGGCGCCGGCGCCGCTTTTTCCAGCTGTTGCCTGCGGTAGGCCTTGAACCGGCTGTTCCACACCTTCAGGCCGCCCGATTGATTTGACGCCTTAATGCGCTCGACGATCTCGTCGACGGCCTGCTCGGCGACCTTGCGGAGCTCGCCCGGCGATATGATTGGCGCCCCAAGGCTCGCCCGCGGTCCGTTCGATCGCATCGGCCAGGGCCGCCGGGTGCTTGCCTGCGAGGCCTTCGGCGCCGAGCGTCAGCAACGTCAGTTCGGCATGTGATGGCTTGAAATAATAGCGGGCCTTGATCTTCTCGCCGGCCGCCGGCTCGCCGGTGATGATCCGGCACTGCCGGCCGTTGGCGACGACGACAACCTCGGCCAGCTCGAGGCCGGAAATGTAAACGTCGATCAACGCCGCGCGCGACAAGGCTGGGGCAACTTGGCGTGGGCGACTCCCTAGGTGGGAAATAATGCGCGGGCGCCATCCGCCGCCCGATGACATGGCCCCACAAAGAAAGGGCCCGGCGCGCCGAAAGCGCAAACCGGTATCCACTTCGCTTGATAAGCTCTAACGCGTGGCCGGCGCCTAGCGCGAGACCTCAGCGAGCGGCATCAGATGGCGCGGAACTACGACGCGTTCGCCGGGCACAAGCGGCGCGTTTTCCATCAACCCCTTATTGACTTGGGTGAGCGACCACAGCGGCACGTGGTAAAGCCCCGCGATGGTTTGCAGCGTATCGCCCGGACGGGCGAACACCGGCATGCCGCTGTCCCACAGCTCGATCGCAGCAGCATCTGGCGGAACGACATAGTTGAGCGCCGCCGGAACGCCGTCGACTTTCGCCGGCGTGGTCGCGAGCTTTTCGATCTTGGCGAGAAATTGTTGGTGGAAGGCGTGCTTCTCGTCGATATTGAAGTGTGAAACCTCCTCGCGCTCCGAGAGATCGAAGCTCGCAAAGTGACTTCGATAGCCTTGTGCCGGCTTGATGTGGCTGCCGCCGAGGACGCTTTTCGACAGGAAGATGTTGAGATAGCGCTCGATATTGGGCGGCACGGGCGGGCTGACCTGAGGCGGATCGATCGTGACAGCGAGGCTGACCGGGATATTCTCGGTCTGCAGTATTTCCGAAAACTTCAGCACACAAAAACCGCCCATCGAATGCCCAATAAGGATAATCAAAGCGGGATCCTTGCGATACTCGCGAATGGCGCTTTCCGCGATCAGGCGGCAAATCGTGAACTCGTAGACATTCGCCGGGATGCCCGCATTTTCGATCTCTTCCGCCAGATGATCCATCCCGCGCGAGAAGATTGGACCGAGCGCGCCGCGGAACAGGTAGGCACGCATGTGCGGTACCGCGGCCGGCTCGGCGGCGGCAGGAGGTGGTGTTGCAGCCACGCTCGACGCCGCGACCGAGCCTGCCGTCGCCGGATCGAGGCCTAAAAGGACGAGGCAGGCGGAAAGGATTGCCCCTGCAATGATCGTTGCAACTTGAGACGGCTTGATCATGCCCCGAGTATCTTTGCCTTTTGGACTATTGGGATAGTCTGATGGATCATTAGAGCTAAGCCATGGCCAAATCTGTTCGTCCGACGCTCATTTTCACAATGAGGAAACCGCTTTCGCCTACGTCGAGCGGAGCTTTTGCCCGACGGACCCGCTTGTCCGCATTTGCGAGAACGTCGATAGGGATGCCACCAGTTCGGGACCGTCTGAAAAGCGCGTTCGTCCTCCAAAAACTTTTGGATTCCGCTAGAGCGGGGCTGGTTTTCGAGACTCTGGAACGCCGTCGCCGCGGCAACATATGCGTCATACAGCGCGATCAATGCGCGGACGTTGTTTGATTTGGCGAGCCGAGAGACCTCAAGGCGCTGTCGCGTGTGCTCCACTTGCCTTCGAACTTCGGTCGCTGCCCGTTCACTTCGAGCACCGGGACCTCGCCCATCGTGTTGGTACCGGCTCGCCAGTCCGGATCGCGCGTCTGGCCGCCGGCAAAATCAACCCCGATCGGCTCCCAATCGAGGCCCGCGCAATTCAGATAGAGCGCCAATTTGTAGGAATTGCCCGAGCCGCCATTGCAATGGAGATTGTAGGTGGCCATTCCCTCACGCGAATTTCGGCTGCGGCGCCCCCTCGCCGATCAGGCGGGCGCGCTCGGTGTTGGGCCAGAGCAGCAACAGGCCAAGCAGGCCGGAGGTGACCAGGATGACGGCGTTGATGGTGAAGCCCATCATATAGCCGTTAAGCATGTTCGCCGAACCCTGAATCACGTTGCCCATGACATAGGGCGCCAAAATGCCCGCCAGCGTGTAGATCGCGCCGAAGATCGCGAGCACAGCGCCGCGCTGCGACACCGGGGTGAACTCACCGAGCATCGGCGGGCAGACAACATAGATCGACCCGCAGAGGCCGGACCCGAGCACCAGAAGTGCGATCTGCAGACCTGCGCCGTCGATGTAAGGCAGTGTTGCGATAATCAATCCGCCGATAACCAGGGGTACTGCGCCCAATATGCCGCGCGCGCCGCGGGTGGAAACGCCACGCGCCATCAAGACCTGCGAAACCCACCCGGTGGTCAGCACCACGACGGCGCCGAACACCCATGGCAGGATCGAAATCCACCCCGCCTCCTGTTGCGAGAAGCCGAGGCCCTGGACGATGAACGGCGTGAACCAGGTCAGCCCCAGCGACAACGCCCAATAGGCCCCGAACGTCGCGGCGCAACAGCCGACAAAGGTGCGTGAGGTCAGAAGCCGGAAATAGGGAACGCGCGGCTCGTCCGCCGCCATCTGCTGGGTCTGCACCAGCGGACCCTCTTGGCCGAGGATAAGCCAGGCCACGCTCCACATCAGGCCGACGACGCCAAGCGCACCGAACGCGTAGTGCCAGCTATGATTGACGATCACCCAGTTCAGCGCCGGCACCGCGAGGATCACGCCGAACGCCGAGCCCTGCGACAGGATCGCGGTCGGCAGCGTTCGCTGCTCGTCGGGAAACCATTTGTAGATCGCGTGCGTCGCGACCGCGAAAGCCGGCCCCTCGCCGGCGCCGAGGGTGACGCGGCAGACCAAAAGCGTCGTGAGACCGACCGTGCCCACCATCGGAAACTGCGCCAATGCCCAGATCGTCGCCAACACCAGCAGCACCCAGCGCGTGTCGATGCGGTTGACGATGAAACCGACCACAATAGCCGCGATGGAATACAGGAAGAAGAACGAGGAGCCCAGCAGGCCGAACTGCTGCGGCCCGAGCTTCAGCTCGGTCATGATCGGCACGGCGGCCAGGCCGACCACGATCTTGTCGGCAAAATTCACCAGCATGAAAAGAAACAGGAGAAAGGTGATTTTCCAGGCGCCTTGCGACGTCGCTTGCGTGGCCATGGTATTCTCCGGTTTATCGCTCGCCAACCCCGCGAGATTCGGCGTTGGGGGGCAGAGCTAGCCATGGGTTCCCCGGCAAGGCAACGAGGCATTTTGACCGGGGGTGGGCGCTGCAACTCAACTTTTTGACACCGCCTGACGCCGCTTTGGGAGTATAATAATTGTTCGCTCGTGAAGTTAATCTCATCGGTCTGCTGTATCGACCTGCGTGTGTGCTGTCTCTTGTCATCTCAAGCCGCCGCGGAGAGCACAACTGCAGCCAGCTTCTCGGGCTCGGTCACCATCATATCGTGCCCGGTAGCAATCTCGACGCACGACCATTCCCCGCCAGCTTTCGCGCGTTCCGCATGAATCGGGTACCCCATCATTGCGGTTGGCGGGGAGGTCGCGACGACAAAGTCTCCTTGATGCCCTGGTGGCCGCCGTTGCGGAGATGGACCGGCTCCAACCACGTCGAGAGCGGATGGGGCGTCAGCTTGCCGGCTAACCACGCCACGTCTTCGGGCTTCGTTACGCTCACCATGCGGGGAGGCGGCGCTGGCAACCAGATCCCATCCGGCGCTGATGCTCGAAATGCGGCACGGCGTTTCTCGATATCCTGCGCCGAGAGCCCCGGGAATTGCGAGGCAAAATCATTGCCGTCGCCTGGAACTGCGGCATCAACGTAAAATAGGTGTTTCAATCTTGACCTCAGCTTTTCAGCCGCGGCCGTTATCAACATTCCTGCATACGAATGTCCCACCAGGACGACTTCGCTTGCCGATATCGCCCTGTCCTATCAGCTCTCGCTGAAACTGCTGCAAGATCAACGGGCGAGGAAGTTGGCCGAGAGATCGTTTGACAGACTAGAACGATCGGTGCTTCTCAAAGCCCGCAATTAGGCAGCGTGAACGAGCGCAAACGCGTCGGGTTTGGTCCTGCATCGCCAGACGCACAGCCGGGCATAACCAGGGCAAAAATATTGTGGAGTCTAAGGCTCATCGCCTCGAGCGCTCCAAATTGGGCCGGATCGACCGCACGCCTACCCGCGTGCGCTGCAACTCAGCCCTTTGATACCGCCCGACGCGGTCTCGAAGCCTACGGCCGCAACCGCGCCATTGATCACGATCGCGTCGTCACACCATTGAGACGGTGATCTGCCACCACGGCCTTGATATGTTGCCCAAAACCAGAGGGAGTTCTCATGGCTAAGCCGGTCATTTTCGCTGCCGTCAGCGTGTTTGCCGTTTCGATCCTGGCAGGGGCTGTGCTCGCGCAGGCCACGAGCGCGCCGGACTATGAAGCGATCGTCGCCGCCCCTGACCGCAGCGACGCTGATCGGCAAACCGACCAGCGCCGCCAGCCCGCCAAGATGCTGGCTTTCACCGGCGTCACAGGCGGCATGAAGATATTGGATATGGCCGCCAACGCCGGCTACAGCACGGAATTGCTGGCCCGCGCCGTCGGCCCCACCGGCACGATCTACGCCCAGGATTCGGCCGACGTGATCGAACGATTCGTGAAGGACAAGTTCGATATCCGCGCTCAAAAGCCCGTGATGAAGAACGTCGTCCATGTCGTCAGGGACTTTGACGATCCGATCCCGCCCGACGTCTCGGGGCTCGACATGATCACCTTCTTCTTCTTCTACCATGACACGACCTACATGCCGGTCGATCGCGCCAAGATGAACCAGAAGATGTTCGCGGCTTTAAAACCCGGCGGCGTTCTCATCATTGCCGACCATTCGGCAAAACCCGGCGACGGCACCACGGTCGGCAAGACGCTGCACCGCATCGAGCAAAGCGCGTTGCGCCAGGAGATCGAAGCGGCCGGCTTCAAGCTCGCCGCGGAAGGGGATTTCCTGCATCATCCCGAGGACCCCCGCGACGTACCGGTGTTCAAGCCGGCCGTGCCGGTCGATGAATTCGTGCTGAAGTATCAGAAGCCGATGTGAACGTTTTGCGGCGCCCGGCATGGCAGGCAATAACAATATCGTGCTGAGCGTTCGCAATCTGACCAAGACCTATCGCACGGCCGGCGAGCAAGTCAGTGTGCTTCGCGGCGTCAATCTCGATGTCGGGGCCGGCGAACGCGTCGCGCTGACCGGTGAATCCGGCAGCGGCAAGAGCACGCTCTTGCATCTCATCGCAGGCCTCGATGCGGCCGACGGCGGCGAGATCAGGATCGCGGGAGCCGCCGTGACCGACCTCTCCGATACCGGCCGCGCGGCGCTGCGGCGTGATCGGATCGGCCTGGTGTTCCAGCAGTTCAACCTGGTCCCGAGCCTGAGTGTCGAAGCCAATCTTTCTTTCCAGTCGCGGATCGCCGGCCGTCATGATGCCGTCTGGCATGCCGAATTGGTCGAGCGCCTGGGGCTCGGCGGCTTGCTGAAGCGCTATCCCGAGCAATTGTCCGGCGGACAGCAGCAGCGGGTGGCGATCGGGCGCGCGCTCGCCGCAAGACCGCTGCTGCTGCTTGCCGATGAGCCGACCGGCAACCTCGACGAGACGACCGCGGATGGTGTGCTTGCGCTTGCGCGCGATCTGGTGGCTCATACCGGCTGCGGCCTGCTGATGGTCACCCATAGCGCCCGGCTTGCCGCGACGCTGGATCGCCACGTCACGCTTCATACGGGGCTCGTGCGGTGAATTTGAAGCTATCAGCATGAGGCGCATGCGTTGGGTCCTTGCGGCGCTCCTGAGCCATTGGCGGCGGCATCCGATGCAGCTTGCGACCTTGCTGATCGGGCTGGTTTCGGCGACCGCGCTGTGGAGCGGCGTGCAAGCGCTGAACCAGCAGGCCCGCATCTCCTATGACCGCGCGGCCGCAACGTTCGGCGGCGTGCGAACCGCCATGCTGGTCGGACGCGTTGGCGCGACTTTTCCGCAAAAACTCTTTGTCGATTTTCGCCGGGCGGGCTGGCCGGTCTCACCCGTGCTCGAGGGTCGCGTGCAGATCGGCGGTCGATCGTTCCGCCTGCTCGGGATCGAGCCGGTGACGCTGCCCGCCGAGATCGGCAGTGCGCCGGCGATCGGACGGGGTGGCCCGCAGGCTTTCCTCACGCCCCCCGGACAGACCTTGCTCGCGCCCGAGACACTTTCCGATCTGCATCTCACCGAGGGCGCCACGCCACCCGTGAGCAGCGGCGCGTCGCTGCCGCCGTTGCATGTGCAGCCGCAGCTGGTGCCCGACGTTCTGGTGGTCGACATCGGGATCGCGCAAAAGCTTCTGAACCGGCCGGACCAGATTTCCCGCCTGTTGATCGGCAAGATGAGGGATCAACACGAACCGCTGGAAAGGATCGCGGGCGACAGGCTGCGCCTGGTCGAACCCAGTGAGGAGAGCGACCTTGAGCGCCTCACCGACAGTTTTCATCTCAACCTCACCGCGTTCGGGCTGTTGTCGTTTGTCGTCGGCCTTTTCATTGTCAACTCGGCTGTTGGGCTTGCGTTCGAGCAGCGCCTTTCCATGCTGCGGACGCTGCGCGCCTGCGGCGTGTCAGCGGGCATGCTGAATGCGGTGCTGGTGGCCGAGCTGGTATCGCTGGCGCTGGTCGCGGGATTGATCGGGCTGGTGTGCGGCTATCTGATCGCGGCGGCGCTGTTGCCCGATGTCGCAGCTTCCCTGCGCGGACTCTATGGCGCGCAGATTCCGGGTGAGTTGACGCTCAGGGCCGAATGGTGGCTCGCCGGGATCGCCATCAGCGTGCTCGGCGCGTTGGCGGCCGCCGCGACCAGTCTTGCGAAGGCGATCCGGCTGCCGCTGCTCGCCGCCGCCCAGCCGCAGGCCTGGCGGGAGGCGCAACACCGCTGGCTGGTGCTGCAGAGCACACTGGCGCTCGCCGTGTTCGCCGTCGCGGGGCTGCTGCTGCGCTATGGCGATTCCCTCCTGGCGGGATTTGCCGTGCTCGCCGCGCTGCTGCTCGGCGCCGCACTGATCCTGCCCGCGGTGCTCGAAGGGGTGCTTCATCTGGGCCAGCGTCTGGCGCGGCGACCGCTCGCAACGTGGTTCTGGGCCGACAGCCGTCAGCAATTGTCGGGATTGTCACTGGCGCTGATGGCGCTATTGCTGGCGCTCGCGGTCAATGTCGGGGTTGGCACCATGGTGGAAACTTTTAGCCGAACGTTCCTGACCTGGCTGGATGGCCGATTGACGCCCGATATCTACATCAACGCGTCCGACAATGCGCAAGCCGTCGCGATCAAGGACTGGCTCGGCGAACGTGCCGAGGTTCAGGCGATCCTTCCGGGCGGCCGGGCCGAAACGCAGATCGACGGCGCGCCGGTCGAGATCCTCGGCCTGCCCGATCACGCGACCTATCGCGATCATTGGCCGCTGCTGCAGTCGGCCGCCAGCGCCTGGACCCGCCTTCGCGCCGGCGATGGCGGCTTTGTCAGCGAACAATTGGCGCGGCGGTTGAGGCTTGCGATCGGCGATCACATCGAATTACCGGCGCAGGGTAGCGACTGGCCGCTTGAAGTGATCGGCATCTATGCCGACTACGGCAACCCCAAAGGTCAGGTCGCCGTCGATGTCGCGGCATTGGTCCGGCATTTTCCCTCCATTCCACAAACGCGGCTCGGCCTGCGCGTCGATCGCGACAAAATCTCCGCGCTGATATCGGCGCTGCAGGAGAAATTCGGGCTTGATGACCGCAACGTCGCAGACCAGGCGACGGTGAAGGCGGAATCGAAGCGAATATTCAACCGGACCTTTGCCGTGACGGCCGCGCTGAATGCCTTCACCCTTGGCGTCGCGGGCGTCGCCTTGTTGACCAGTCTGCTGACCCTTGGCAATTCCCGCCTCCCGCAATTGGCGCCGCTATGGGCGATCGGCATCACGCGCCGGCGCCTGGCGGCGATCGAATTGATCAGGACGCTGTCGATGGCGTTGATCACCGCGCTGTTCGCGCTGCCGCTCGGTTTATTGGTCGCATGGTGCCTGATCGCGATCGTGAATGTGAAAGCGTTCGGCTGGCGGCTGCCGTTCGATGTCTTCCCGCTGCAACTGCTCGAGCTGCTCGGCGTTGCCATGCTGGCCGCGCTGTTCGCGGCCTTGCTTCCGGTCGCGCGGCTGGCGCGCATGCAACCGATAAGCCTGATCAGGGTCTTTGCCGATGAGCGCTGATTTCAGGATATCGCGCCGTGCCTTTGCCGGCGGCCTCGTCCTGCTCGGGCTTCGAAGGCCCGCGTCGGCGCAGGGTTTTGCCGGCCTCGGCGAAAGCGCGGGAGGATTCGCGCCTGTCGTTCCCGGCAAGACATTTTCGTTTCCCTCCGATCACGGCCCGCATCCGGATTTCCGCATCGAATGGTGGTACGTGACGGCGAATCTGGCGGATGCGAGCGGGGCCGCCTATGGCGCGCAATGGACCCTGTTCCGTCAGGCGATGGCGCCCAGCCGCGAGCAGGAAGGATGGGCCAACCTTCAGCTCTGGATGGGCCATGCCGCCGTCACCAGCGCCGTCACCCACCGTTTTGGCGAAACGTTTGCGCGCGGCGGCGTCGGCCAGGCCGGCGTCGTCGCAGAGCCGTTTGCCGCCTGGATCGATGCCTGGGAAATGCGCGGATCGGATCAAACCAACGCCATGACGATCTCGCCACTCGAGCTGCGGGCATCGGGCGCTGATTTCAGCTACGCCCTGCATCTGACCGCCGATCGGCCGCTGATCTTGCAGGGCGATGGCGGCTACAGCAAAAAATCCGAGCGCGAGCAGGCCTCGTACTACTACAGCCAGCCCTTCCTGAAAGCGGCAGGCCAAATCGCAATCGACGGCAAACCGATCGATGTCACCGGTCAGGCCTGGATGGACCGCGAGTGGAGCAGCCAGCCGCTCGCGTCAGATCAAACCGGCTGGGACTGGTTCGCGCTGCATTTTGCGACCGGCGAAAGGCTGATGCTGTACCGGATGCGTCAGACCGACGGCCACCATTACGCGTCCGGCAACTGGATTTTGCCGGACGGTAAGGCAAGGCAGATCGCATCCGCCGACATCGACATGGTGCCGGGGGCACCAATCGAGATCAAAGGTCACCGGCTGCCGGTCACCTGGCACGTCGCGATCCCTTCGCTTGGGCTGTCGATCGAGTGCGCGCCCTTGAATGAGAGAAGCTGGATGGGCACAGGCTTCTCCTATTGGGAAGGACCGATCAGCTTTGCGGGCAGCCACAGCGGTGTGGGATATCTGGAGATGACGGGTTATTGATCGACCGCTGTCATCCGTACCAATTCGGTCCCGTGACTCCGTGCTAAGCTTTAAACCCGGGGCAAGACACTCCCCGGAGGGCACATGCAACGGCGCCAATTCATCACCCTTCTCGCCACCACGGCAATTGCCACGCCTCGACGTGCGGTCGCGCAGACGCCTGCGAAAGTGCATCGCCTGGCGATGATCAGCCCGCAGGGACTGGTGCCGCAATCCAATCCAAACGCAAAATTTCTTCTCACCGCCCTTGCCCAGCTCGGCTATGACCTTGGAAAAAATTTGATGTTCGAGAGCGCTGCCGGCGGGTTCGGGCAGGCCCCGGCCGAAAAGCTGCTGGAGCAGGCAAAGGCCGACAAGGTCGACGTCATCGTGGCCTGGGGCTATCCGGTCGTGCTTGCCGCAAAGGCCGTCGGTATTCCAACCGTCGTCGGATTTGGCGTGGGCGATCCTGTTGCAACCGGCCTTGTGGAAAATCTGGCACGGCCGGCGGGCAACATCACCGGCATATCGGACGTGGCGACAACGCTCAGCACCAAGCGGCTGGGGCTGCTCAAGGACTCGCTGCCGAAACTCCATCGCGTCGCGATGCTGTGGAACAAGGACGACCTCGGCATGTCGCTGCGCTATGAGGCCTCCGCGAAAGCGGCGCAGGCGATCGGCGTCGAGGTGCAAGCGGTGGGAGTGCGCGAGCCCGACGATTTCAACGAGGCCTTCGCGATCATGAATCGGGATCCGCCCGACGCCATTCTGATGGTCTCCGATTCCCTCACCATGCTCAACCGCAGGCGCGTGTTCGACTATGCCGCCACGCATCGCCTGCCGGCGATCTACGAATATGATCAACTCGTCCATGAAGGCGGCCTGATGTCCTATGGGCCGGATTTGAAGGAGTCGTTCGAGCGCGCCGCCGCGATGGTGGACCAGATTTTCAAAGGCGCAAAACCTGCCGATCTGCCGTTCGAACAACCGACGCGTTACCTTTTCGTGATCAATTTGAAGACGGCGAAGTCGATCGGGCTCGAGCTTCCGCCGACATTGCTTGCGCTCGCCGACGAAGTGATCGAATAACGGGACTTTTTGCGATGTATCATTTCACCGCCCTCGTCACTCTGGCTGCGGTCCTGTTTTACTTCTTCACCTCTACGCGGGTGGCCAGGGCGCGCGTCGCCTACGGCGTCAAATTGCCGGCCATTTCGGGCAATCCGGATTTCGAACGCGTGTTCCGCGTGCAGATGAACACGCTGGAATGGCTGCCGATCTTCCTGCCCTCGCTCTGGCTGTTCGCGATCTATATCAACGATCAGGTCGCGGCCGCGATCGGGCTCGTCTGGATCAGCGGCCGCATCTACTACATGATCGGCTACTCGCAGGCGACCGCGCGACGCGGGCCGGGTTTTTTGATCCAGGCATTGGCGTGTGCCGCGCTGTTGTTCGGCGCGCTCGGCGCCATCGCCTGGCGGCTTGTGCACGGATAAGGAACGAGCAACGCGCGTCAGTGCGAGCGGCCAACGGGTCGCAATGGCGAAAAAGGAGAAACGCGATCACTTCGTCAGCGGGCAGCCGCTATCCTTGGCCGACGGGAACGCCTTGTCGCCGGGCACGGTGGCGAGCAGCTTGTAATAGTCGAACGGTTTCTTGGAGTCGGCCGGCTTCTTGACCTCGAACAGATAGAGGTCGTGCACCATGCGGCCGTTTTCCTGCACCTTGCCTTGCGCAAAGGAATCGTCGACCGGCAATTCCTTCAGCTTCTTGGCGACCGCGTCGGGGTCCTTGGTGCCCGCCGCCTTCACCGCCTTGAGATAACTCAATGTCGCCGAGTAGGTGCCGGCATGGATCATGCTCGGCATCCGGGTGGTGCGCTTCATGAAGCGTTCGCCGAATGCGCGGGTCTTGTCGTTGAGGTCCCAGTAAAAGCCCTCCGTGAGAACGAGGCCTTGGGCGGCCTGCAAGCCAAGGCCATGCACTTCCGATAGCGTCATCAACAGACCGGCGAGCTTCTGGCCGCCGGCAACGATGCCGAATTCCGCCGCCTGCTTGATCGAATTGGAGGTGTCGAGCCCGGCATTGGCAAGACCGATGATCTTGGCCTTCGAGCTCTGGGCCTGCAGCAGAAATGAGGAGAAGTCCGACGAGTTCAGGGGAATGCGGACCGAGCCGAGCACCTTGCCGCCCTTGGCGTTGACGACGTCGCTGGTGTCCTTTTCGAGCGCGTAACCGAACGCATAGTCCGCGGTTAGGAAGAACCAGGTATCGCCGCCGGCCTCCACCAGCGCGCCGCCGGTTCCGATCGCGAGCGCGTGGGTGTCATAGGCCCAATGGAAACCATAAGGCGTGCAGGCGTCACCGGTCAGACGCGAGGTCGCCGCACCGACGACGATGTCGATCTTCTTCTTTTCCTTGGAAAGCTCCTGAACAGCAAGCGCCACCGACGACGTCGTCAGCTCGGTGATCATGTCGACGCCTTCGACGTCATACCAGCGCCGCGCGATGGAGGTGGCGAGATCGGGCTTGTTCTGATGGTCGGCGGTGACGATTTCGATCTTCTGGCCGAGCACCTCGCCGCCGAAATCCTCAACCGCCATCCTGGCGGCTTCAAGCGAGTATTTGCCGCCGTAATCGGCGTAAACGCCGGATTGATCGTTCAAGATACCGATCTTGACGCCTTGCGCCGACGCCGGCGCAGCGAGGAAAACACCGCCCACCACGATCAGCGTCCGCAATCCCGATCTCATAGTTGCCTCCCCAGCCGTTTTCAGTGACGCGCAAAGCTATATTTTATAACCCCGCCGCTGCCCATCGATTTAAAATAGGCCAATAGTATTGGGGGGTTGCGAAACAAGGCGGCGCGAGGACTACGGCACTGGCGACGCCGTTTTCGACTTCGATCGATCCGCCAGATTGCGAACCACCATATAGAAGATCGGTGTGAAGATCAGCCCGAACAGGGTCACGCCCAGCATGCCGAAGAACACGGCGACGCCGACCGCCTGGCGCATCTCCGAGCCTGAACCGGTGGAGACCACGAGCGGCAGCACACCGAGGATGAAGGCGAACGACGTCATTAGGATCGGTCGCAATCGCAACCGGCAGGCTTCGATCAGCGCGTCGAGCCGCTTCTTGCCCTCGAGCTCGATGTCGCGGGCAAACTCAACGATCAGGATCGCGTTCTTGGCGGCAAGCCCGACCAGCACCACAAAGCCGATTTGCGTGAGGATATTGACGTCCTGCCCCATGATCCGCACGCCGATGGTTGCGGCGAGCAGACACATCGGCACGATCAGGAGGACGGCAAAAGGCAAGGTCCAGCTGCCATATTGCGCGGCCAGCACTAGGTAGACGAACAGCACGCAGATCGGGAACACCGCCAGGCCCGCGTTGCCGCTGGTCGTCTGCTGATAGGACAGGTCGGTCCATTCGAAGGCAAAGCCGCTCGGCAGCGCGTCCTCGGCAAGCTTCTTCATGACGGCGATTGCGGTCGCCGAGCTCGTGCCTGGCAGACCCTCGCCCTGCAACTCGGCGGCGGGATACAGATTATAGCGCGCTACACGATCGGGCCCGGAGACGTCCTTGAAGTCCACGACGCTGCCGAGCATCACCGTGTCGCCATTGGCGTTGCGTGTGCGCAGCCGCGAAAGATCGGCGCGCTCTTTCCGGAACGACAGGTCGGCCTGTGCAGTGACGTGATAGGTGCGGCCGAACAGGTTGAAGTCGTTGACATAGGTCGAGCCGAAATAGGTCTCGATCGTGTCGGTGACGTTCTGGATGGGAACACCGAGCTTCTGCGCTTTGACACGATCGATGTCGACGAACACCTGCGGCGTGTTGGCCGAGAACGGCGAGAACACAGTAGGGGCGAGGAGCAGCGGCGATTTGCGCGCCGCGGCGACAAGTTCGTCGGTTGCGGCCGCGAGCAGTTCGGGACCGCGGCCCTGACGGTCCTGGATGCGCATGGTGAAACCGCCGCCAGTGCCGATGCCCGGGATCGGCGGCGGCGGGATCACGATGATGAAGGCGCCCTCGATGGCCGAAAGCCGCTTGCGCAGATTCGCCGTAATCACCGGTGCGCTCAGGCCCTTCTTGAGGCGCACTTCCGGTTCTTCGAACACCGGAAACAGCGCCGCCGAGTTGCTCGCCTGTGTGCGGGTCGCCCCCGACAAGCCT
>Ga0210401_10003411_pt1 | contig 17007 bp, 22 predicted proteins | sample IncBWH32MmetaG_FD_150866 | JGI IMG/M metagenome (GOLD analysis project Ga0210401, IMG submission 150866) | Forest soil microbial communities from Barre Woods Harvard Forest LTER site, Petersham, Massachusetts, United States - Inc-BW-H-32-M | ecosystem: Environmental > Terrestrial > Soil >... | reverse complement strand
GTGTCCATCTACTGCTGTTGGCGTTTTCCGAGTTTCAGCGCAGTTCCGGATTGAACAAACTGGCGTTTCCCGCCGCGTTCCGGAAAGTCGCCAACGTATTCCACAAACCGTCCCATAGCGCTGTCAATTGCCAGTCCAGCAGAAGCGTGGATTCGCCTGTCAGATTGTGCGAGTGGTCCTGCGTCGGGCCGTACAAAGAGAGCATTCCCGCCGTGGTCCACTTGGAAGACAATGGGCGCGACCATGCTACTTGCAGGCCCGGATCGTACCCGCCGAGGGATACGCCACTGACTCCTGTCGGGAAACTGACGAACGCTGTCACGGAGACTTCGAATTTACCGGGCAATGGTCCAAGCTGTTCTTTAACTCCGAGCGCCCGGTCGCCGAATCCAGTCCCAATTCCGCTGCCGCTCAGGTTGTAATAATAATCCGGCGCAGTGAAACGAAACTCTGTCCTCGCGAGGATTCCAACGCGCACTAGAGTTTCGGAGCCGTCAGCAGTGTTCTGTCCCCGAAGGTTGGTGACCAAGAAACCGTTCTCGGCCTGAAGGCTGCCAACGGGAACGACAATGCTGGAGTTAGTTGCCGCAGGGCGATCCGTCGCGATGGGTGCTGGCGCGCTGTTGCTGGCAGGCGGGTCCTGGCCATGGCTCGGCCTCAGTCCCACAAAAATAAAAATCAGCAGCGCAGTGGAAATACGAGCGCGCATCTGCCGACAAACGTCTCCCCAATCTACTTGTTATTTTTGACAGTAGCATCTCCTGATTCCAGTGGCATAATCGCGCATCACTGAAGTTAGGGTGCGACTTCCGATCCGAAATCGCCGGCCCCGTTTACATTAGACCAGAATATGCAGGAGGATATTTATGAAGGGGTTTAGGATACTCAGCATCGTTCTAGCACTGGTCACAACTCTCTTCAGGGTCGCCGGGCCACAAATCGTTTCAGCGCAGGAAAAGGAAGAGGCCCGAGTCGAGAATTCCGGAATTGTGATAACCGAAATTCTCAATATTCCAGAGAACATTCCCGACAATCTCCTGGCGAGAGCGCCTTGCGTCGTGGTTATTCCCTCCGTACTTAAACTCGCTTTCGGCTTTGGTGGAAGTTTCGGCCGCGGGGTGATGACCTGCCGTGGCGGTCCGGATTTCAAAGGCCCGTGGAGCGCTCCGACCATGATGGCGCTGGAAGGCGGCAGTTTCGGTTTTCAGGGGGGAGCCCAGGCGACAGACTTTGTTCTGCTCCTGATGAATCACCGCTCAGCCTCCGCGGTTCTCACCAGCAAGGTGAAGATCGGTGCGGATGCATCCGCTGCTGCCGGGCCGGTCGGCCGCACTGCGGAAGCATCCCTCGATGTCAGCATGCGAGCTGAAATCTGTCCTACTCGCGTTCTCGAGGACTATTTGCCGGCGTTTCTCTGGGTGGTTCCACGCTCCGCCCGGATAACCGCGCCAACCGAAACCTGTACGGCAAGCAAATGAATGCCAAAGACATCGTGCTCTCCGGTAAAGTTACTCCGCCGCCGGCAGCCCATAACTTGCTCGCAACTCTGAACAAGCACACTTCCACATACGCCGTCGACGACTATAAAAACAACGAGAAGATGGAGATTCGATCGTAGCCCCAGCTGGGGGTTTTCTTTCGCCATCTGCACGACCGCGAATTGACGAGGCAGCAGAACGGTTAGTCGACCGACCCGTTGGCGAAATTTTCGATCCGTCGAATTTCTTGGTGATGAGCTTTCGATACCAGGCCAGCAGTATATCCGGCTTCGCGACAGCCGCCAATTCTTCCGAGGCTTTTGGTCCCAGCCGCTGCGCGATCTCAGCCAATCTCGCCTTTTCACCTTCCGAAAGTAGCAGTCGAGCTTTGATCTGACCTCTCAGGATCCGGTTCTCTGCCCCAAGATATTCGTTCCGCACGAGGAGTTCTTGTTTTACCGTTCCAGTGAAGGTAGGCCACCATGCGCCGCCCAAAGCATTTTTATTCCCCCTGAATCTACAACCCTGTGAACGCGAAATTTTAAATGCTGTTTTTCAGTCGGAGAAGTCCTTTCGAGGTGAGTCCGTGGAAAGCTGCAAGTTACGCTATTTCAACTCGTTTGAGTTTTTTGACCCTACGGCAGCAAGAAAAACTACTCTTCCGGCAGGACCGGGAGGACTACTGTGTTCGTTGCGGAGGGATCGTCGCGCAGTTTGATGTACAAACCGGATTCGGCTGGATGCGGAACGCTTAACGTGGAGTCGATGAAGCCTATGGGTACTGGCGCCGTGTGGGTGAATTGTTGGTCTGAAGCGACGGAATCGATTAGGAATAAATTCACGCCGCTTAATTGGCACGGTTTGTCCGCGCTCTCCGGGCAGTGCAGCTCCTTTAGCACTGGAACGCGTACCAACGTGGCCAAGGACTGCCAGTCCCCTTTCGTGCCGTCGGCTTGCACCGGACGAAATCGCAGCTGACCAAATGCGGACGGGCCGAGCGCTTTGTTAGGATCGACAACCGCGAGGAAACTGTCGGCATCACGCAGAACCAAAGTTCCGTCTGCCACGCTGAGAAGCACGCTGAACGATTCGTCCGCCGTGGCTACCTCAATACGCTCCGATCGCGGAAATCTGCCGGGGATTTCTGTTTTCAGAAGGAACGAGATTTGTCCATCCAAGGGCAGCTCATCCTGGCTGCCGAGGTTGATCGTTAACGGAGTATTGCCTAGCTGAATGTTTTTACTCACTAGGGTGACCTTCGGGCGAGGCGCCTCTACCTTTGTAGGAAGCTCGAGTGTTCGCCCGTCCTTGAGAGCGACGTGTGCTACCAGAGATTGATCCGCGAGAAACGCAGCAGGCTGGGCCGCGGACAGATGCAGTTCATCCTTTTCATTCGCGCGGATTAGGTTCGCGGGCAGAAAGTGAACTCCATTCAACTCGAAGTGATCCACTTCGTCGAGCCGCGTTCCCTTCAAAACGCCTTCCTGATCTCCGGCATTGATCGTGAAACCATCTAGGTGCGCGGCTTCGGAGTACAGTTGGAGGGGAAGCTCGTCGGGCTTGGCCAAACCGAATTGCTGCAGCTTGATTGTCATAGGGCCGGCGCTCTGGTCTTTGAGTTCGACTTTCAATTCGAGTTCTTCCGGCTTGGTGACCTTCCAGGTGGTCTTGATCGCTTTGCCCCGAGCATCCTCAATCTTGATGTCCTCCACGCAGGCGACGAATTCCGAATGCAGGTGAAAGCTATCTTCGCGGCCGACGATGAGTGCGCTCTGCTCCGAGGCGGGAAGTACCCACTGGGCCGCGTGCGAAGTTCGGAGGTGGAAGTTCGGGCCTTCGTACGGCTCGAAGCCCCAGAACCCGTGCAAGGTTCCGATGGCTTGGGCATCAAGTTTCGCACCTTCGACGGCGTGCGTGTCGACGACAAATCCGCCGCTGGAAGCATCCGCCCGCGCTGGGAGCTTAATCTCTTTGCCATCCTTGTTCGGAATGTGGAGGTAGAAATCGTGCGCAATGTCCGAGGAGAAGACCAGAGGCGCGCCCTCGACGGGCAGAACCAGCGAGGATTTTTGCAGGCAAAAGACTTGGTCAGCGCTGACAGCCCGCAACGGAGGCAACTGCGCCGCTTCAATTGCTGGTAGGCCCAAGACAATGACCGACATCGGTTTGCGGAAAGAGGGCGGATTGCTCAGCTTCAAATTCATCTGCTCTCCTTTCGGCAGTGCGAGAGCAGGAATGTATACGTAGGATGCGGTGTGAAGATTGCCGAGAACGCGGGCGAGATCGACGACCGCGCCAACATACGCACTGTAAAATCCCCCTCCGGCGAGTGGAGTGGCGCTGACCGCACCGACCAAGTCGGAATTTGGACCCGAGGCGAGCGCCGTCACGACCGACTGGCTGTGGCCATCATCCAGAACGACGTTATCGGTGTTTCGCGTCAAACAGGAACCTTGGTCTTCGACGGGCTTGTCGAAGCACTGCTGCTCCAAACGAATGCCCAGCGTGCGGGCGATCAAAATGGAATGTTCGTGCAGCGCTTTCGGATCGGCGTCGGAGATCGCTTTAACATCGGCGAGATATTTCTCCAGGCGCGAGCGATCAAGGCTGGCCTGGTTCAAATCTTGCGAAGCACGAACGAAAACCCCGGGCCTGCCGCGCACAGCATTGCGAAGCGTCGTGAAGTCTCCGCCGGTTTCTGGCGCTAAAAATAGCAAGGCTTGCTGCGCGTCTTGCGGAACGGTGACGACAATTCCCTCTTCGCGCATCCGCCTGGTCCAGCTTTCAGTCTTGATGAACCAGTTTTCCGGCGGGGGATTGGTCGCGCCGCGCAGGAAGGCAACTATCAACAAATAGTGTGCCGATTGATCGTCAGGAAAGTCCGGATGAAGCCACAAGCGGTCTCCAGGTTCCAGATTGGCGACGTCGGAGATGGGCAACGTCTTCCCTTTGCGCGAGACTTTCATCTCGATGCGCGGGCCCATTAAATCGAACGAGTTGTCGTCGGCCCGTGCAAAGGCGGGTCCTGCAAGGAGCGCCGCGAAAAGACACGCGTAGCGGACTAAATTTTGCATAGCGCTGTGCACTCCGAAAATAAGACTTCTCCTAGAAAACATCGCTTCAATAGCCCCTCAAGTCGGTAAAGTTTGCGCCAAAACCTGCACTTCAAGAGTAATCGCCACGCGAAATGATGAATCTCAGTTCTGAAACGCAAGGCAAACTGCGTCAGTTTTCTTTGATGCTGTGTGCTCCCATGTGCCGCGTCTGTTTTACTGACCGTTCCGCGAGCGCTGGAGCGAAGCGGCGGCCGCTTACTCGAAAATCAATGATAGTTCCCAGGCGGCACGGCAGGCAACACTTCTGCGGGTTTTGTCTCATTGGGTAACAGCAACGCACCCACGCGTTTTGGGGCTCTGTGCGCATCCATCCTTCATTCGCTCCATTCGTTCATGCTGGTAGGGTCGCGGAATGGCGCCATACCTGTAGGTCCGGTCTATCCGTGGGATAGAGCTCGGGCGTGCCGGCCGTGAAGGTGGAGGGTTGCCCTCCTCGACCTTTCGGTCTGCGAGAGTCGGGTTCACAATTCCACCGGGGCTGCGTTTCCCGAGGCCCCCCTATGATGCCGGACGACCGAATTTCTCAGGTCCGGTTTGAAGCCTTGGTATTTCGTCCATGAGCCTTCCCCTTCGTCCCGAGGTTCAAGCGCTGGTGCGCGTACGCCCCGTCGTCGAAGAGTTTGCTCATACCTTCGTCCCTGGCCCTGGCTGCGGTTGATATGCTCGGTTTTATCAAGCCGAGCCCGCGCCTGTCGATTTCGGTGTCGCCCAAGTTGCGGGAGAAGTCGCGCCCGGCATTAACTTGCAAGCCCGCCATCAATTCGCCATGGGCATAGCCTACGGCTTCTAGCCACAGCCCGGCCGCAACATATTTCCCTGTTGATTTCTCACCGCAAGGGAAGACTCATGGGAGAAGGTGGTGTCGCTCGCCGAGAAAGCGGTGCCGCACTGCCACCACAGTAGTCAACACGAAAAATCTTCCGTAAGTTCCCCAGTGGCGCTAATCCGATGATTCATACCTGGTAGTTCGCCAAATCGTCGTGCGCCACATTAAAAGGATTTCTTTCTCCTTGGCGGAGGTCCTTCGGTTTGGGATTGCATGCTGATTCGTTGATCCGCGAAAATGCTCGCAGAGAACGTGGACTGTGCCTGGCCGGGTTGCAAACAAGAATCTGGCTCTCAGAAAAACAGCTCTTGAATCTACGCTGCCACCGCATAACGATGGTGCAGGCCACCGAGTCTCGAAAAGGATTGAATCTTCCTTTCACGCGCAGTGCGAATTTCTGTAAGCGTTTAAGATGCCGCTCATTCAGGATGATCACGTGCTCCAGCAAGTCGCGTCGGCAACTTCCCACCCAACTCTCAGCCACACCGTTCTGCCACGGACTGCCAAGGGCCGTGCGAGTAGGCTTACTTCCTATCTCTCTTGCAGCCGAAACTACCTTGGCACCAAACTTCGCGTCACGGTCGAGTAGCAAGAATCTGTGCGGCTGTTGGTGGGCCCACGCTTCGCGCAATTGCTATATGATCCCTAGCGCATTGGGATTTCGCGTCACATTGAAATGCAAGATCTTACGCCGATCGTGGCTGATAACAAAAAAGCAAAACAAAACACCGAATGTGAGCGTTGGGACGGTGAAGAAGTCCATCGCCGCAATGGCCTCGCAATGGTTTCTGAGGAACGTCAGCCATCGTTTCACAGGATCTGGATCTCTCGGAGCTCGCCGGATCCATCGCGAGACACTCCTTTCCGAGACCTCGAAGCCCAGCTATCAGAAGTTCGCCGTGAATGCGCGGCGCTCCCCAGGTCGGATTCTCGGCAACCATCCGAAAGATCAAGGTGCGAATCTCTTTGCTGACACGCTGCTTCTACCTGTCTGACTCTGGAGATCCATGACTAATGCAAACGAAACCCCGCGCGATGCCAGTTCGCGACGGTCCTAGGAGTGACCAACACGAGAGGCTTCCTCCACCCGGAGCAGAACGTTCTCAACGCAACCCAGAACAGCTTGTGCATGGCATTCAATTGACGGCGGGATCGTTTGGGGTGCAGAGCCAGCAATTGTTGATGAAGAGCCAGGTTTTCAAGGACGAGGTCCTCACGGGAACGGAAAGCGCCGACCAAACCAGCCGAGGAAATGTCGGAGCGACGCGAGCATAGCCGGAATCATATCGGAAAGGTCCGAATCGAGCTTCGCACCAAGTCATTCATTTTGCAGGTGTACGACGTTTTGGCGAGGCACAACTCAAGCTGCTTGTGGTTTCAAATATTTGGGGCCGAAACTCACTCGCTTCTTTCTGGAGGGGTTGGGCTGAACACCCAAAACCCACTTCAAAAGGGGCGCCCTTTTGTAATGCGATAATCGGACTTGGGCTCGACGAGAGCTCTCCAGAAAGTCATCCGTAGATACGACGCCTCTAGATAGATAGGAGACAAACTCGGCGACGTGGAGATCACTGCCAACGCAACACCCCAGCATCGAAATCGAACTCGATGCGCTTTGCCTGCAAGGCCGCCGGACCCAGATAGCCATCGACTCCAGGCAGCGCATCTTCGTCAGGACCGTCAATCAAAAAAACCGTGGTTGCCACTTGCGCGCCCACGATTTGCACGCCCGGCAGTCTTACCTGTGTGGCTCGTAAACGCCCCATCGCTGCGTTGGTAGATTCTCCCTCAATTCTCATCTTCGGTAATCGCTTGCGAAGGCGATTCTCATAAAGAAGAATGCCCTGCAATCCGGTATCGACTACGACATGCACTGGAACTCCCTGAACGACAAGGGGAACGACAAAGCATACGGAGGGGGAATGTTCAGGAGTTCCATCTTCGTCCAGTTGGAAAGAAACAGTTCTTCTATCGTAGTCGATGGAGAACCTCCTACCCTTACTCAGCAGATCGAGTCCAATAATTCCGTCCGCGTGTTCCGCTAGCTCGGAATATTCGGCTAGCTTTACGACCATGATACGGACCGCCTCACCACGCAAGGGTCCAACCCGGAGCTCCGGAATGTCCGCCCACTCTACCGAAATGCGGCGGCCGAAACTGATGACTTTTCCGGAGCGTCGTCGCAACCGCAGTGTGTCGGCCACTTTCCGATCAATCAAGCTATGGGACGCACCGGTATCCAAGATGAACTTCAAACCGTGCAAATTTCCAATCTCCCCGTTTACGACCACGAGAAAACCCGACACCAGTTCGAAGGGCATCGTTGGACTAACAGATGGTTTGCCGAACTCTTGAGCGTTCAGACCGGATATGGAGATAAGGCCAAAGATGGCGTTGCCTGCAAAGAGAAGTAAATGACGCACGGCGCTCGCCTCTGCCGCAGGAGCGGCTGGAGCCGAGGTTCGAGCGGGCGAACGGGTACCTCAATTCACCGTGCGTCGTCTGTTTGCATTGACTTCGTCATTTACTAATGGTTGGATAAATCAGGCACTTAGCTTCAGATGTCTCCACGCTGAATTGGGCGCGCTGGGGTAGCGGGGGCGGTTCCGAGGTGCTTGATGGGCGAGCCTGGAGATGGTTTCAGAATCCGATTCGCGGTCTTCGAGTTGGACACACGGTCCGGCGAGCTGCGGAAAGCGGGCACACGGATCAAGCTACAGGACCAACCCCTAAAAATTTTGATAGCTTTGATGGAGCATCCGGGCGAGGTGGTTACCCGGGAGGAACTGAAGCGTCGTATCTGGCCGGAAGATTCCTTTGGCGATTTCGACCACGCCGTAAACGTCGCGGTCGCTAAGCTCAGGGCGGTACTGGGAGATTCCGCAGATGTCCCGCGCTATGTTGAAACCCTACCTCGCCGCGGCTATCGGTTCATCTTCCCCGTCACCTTGCCAATGGCACTGGACTCAGGAGCCCGCTCTGGTGAGGCGGAGGCCGAGGTAAAGCCCGCCAAGAAATCCACCCGGTTTCTGTGGGCGGCCGTTGGTACAACAATTGCGATTGTCGGACTGGTCGTGGGCGGCTGGTGGCTTTTCTCACGTAAGACATACTCGCCGATGCAGCTCAGCGCCGAACTGCCAGTTGGCGCAGGAATTGATCGGTTCTTCGGCGCTCAACTGGCACTGTCCCCCGACGGTACTCACATCGTGGTTTCCGAGGACGAGCCGGACCGCAACTGGCACCTAGCCATGCGGCGTCTGGATCAGAGTCAGTTTGTGCCACTGTCCGGTGCCGACCACGCTTCCCGGCCCTTCTTTTCGCCTGATGGTCAGTGGATCGCCTTCTTTGCTGATCACAAGCTCAAGAAGTTGCCGGTACAGGGCGGCGCGCCTGTGACTTTAATCGACGCGCCCGGATTCAGCAGCGGTGCAAGTTGGGGTGACGATGGCAACATCATAGCGGCATTCAGTGGGGGCTCTTCCGGCCTGGTGCGAGTTCCTTCAGGCGGAGGTGCACCCGTGCAGGTAACCCAGCTAAGCAAGGACAAAGACGAAACCGCGCACGCTTGGCCGCAGGTCCTGCCTGGCAGCCAGACGGTCCTATTCACCGCTTACGGCCGTGGCGGTTATGACGACGGAGAAATCGTCGTCTTTACATTCAAGACTGGCGAGCGGAAAACCCTTCATGGTGGCGCCTCCTTCGGCCGCTACCTGCCAAGCGGACATTTGGTCTACCTGCACCAGAATACGCTGTGGGCCGCCCCGTTTGACCTCCGTCGGCTGGAAGTGACCGGAGCCCCACAGCCTGTGCTCGAAGAGGTTAACAGCAACGTTAGTGGGGGGGGCGATTTCGACTTTTCCCAAAACGGAACTATCGTGTACGTCAGCTCGAAAGTGCCAATTCCGTTTCCCTATTCGATATGGTGGCTAGAGAGCACGGGCCAGACCAAGGCGTTACAGGTGCCCCCGGGGTTGTATGAGAATCCACGTTTTTCACCCGACGGTAAGCGCTTGGCATTTGAGTTGGCATCTGCTTCGGTGCGAGCGGACATCTGGGTGAAAGACCTTGAGCGCGACACTGTGTCGCGTCTCACAAACCTGCCGGGCCGGAACAATTTCCCCGTGTGGACCCCGGACGGCAGGAACATTGTTTTCGAATCGTGGGACTGGGCAGGTTCGGGCATCTATTGGATCCGCGCTGACGGTGTGGGCGAGGCGCAACGCCTGACCGAGGCGGACCTAAAAACCTTTCAGTCCCCGCATTCGTTCTCGCCGGGAGGCAAAAGGCTCGCTTACTCTTATTCTCGGGAAAGTTCCGGCTTCCGTGCGGAGATCTGGACAGCACCGATGGAAGGCGACCGCGACCATCCGCGGCTCGGAAAGGCGGAGGTATTTCTACGTACATCATTTTCCGAGTGGGATCCGGCGTTCTCGCCTGATGGCCATTGGTTAGTGTATTCCTCGGATGAGTCGGGGAAAGAGGAGGTGTACGTGCGACCCTTCCCAGGACCAGGAGGCAAGTCACAGATCTCGACCGGCGGCGGCTCATACCCCCTCTGGTCGCGCGATGGACGCAAGCTTTTTTTCCTTACGCCGGATTGGCTCATCATGGTGACCAACTGCACCGCCAAACGCGATTCCTTTGCCGCCGGAAAACCCCAGGTTTGGGCCCGGGAGAACTTGCCGTCTCTGGGCGGTAATTACCCTTACGACTTGGCGCCCGACGGGAAACGTTTCGCGGTCGTTCTGAATCCAGGCGGGACGCAAGTGAGGTCCACCGACAGTGTCACCGTCCTGCTGAACTTTTTCGACGAGCTCCGCCGGAAAATGCCCCCAGGTAAAGATTGAGACTGTTTTCGAATGTGAGCCCTGGCATCGCGCCGTTTGGTGTAGCCGACAATTCCGCCTTCCAGCTGCAAAGCACCGCCAAAGGAGAAACCACCCGCACCGATGTCTAGCCTACTGAACAACTGAATAGGGCTGTATACGCCGAGGCCAAGTAAATACACCGAGCTCGGTTGATAGCCGTCCGCCTTGGCCAGCGGGGTCAAGAGCATACATAAAACAAGGTCCAATAAATATTTCATCCTTGTTCTCCTTTTGAAGTCGCGATTTGGGTGATCCCCGAGGATGCGTACCTACAGACCAAGTAGCTTCCCTTCGACACCAGACTTCTGGCAGTCTGCAGTGGACATGTTCCTGCGCAGCATTCATCGCAAGAAAGACGGCAAGGATCATCGCTACTTCAGCATCGTAGAAAATCATCGCACTGCTTCTGACAAGACGGTGCAGCGAACCGTTCTCTATCTCGGGGAGATTAACGATTAACAGCAAGCGGCCTGGCGCAAGACGCTGGCAGTGTTTGATGAACAGCAGCAAGAGTATGCGAACTTGAGTTTGTTTCCCGATGACCGCGAGATTCCCGCCGATGCGGTCGACAGCCTGTAAGTGAAACTGAGTGCTTTGTAACTGCGCTGCCCTCGCCTGTTCGGTAGCTGCTGGTTGGCATGCGAGTTGTGGCAGCAACTGGGCTTGCATGAGTTTTGGGATGCGCGCCTTGCTGGATCGCGGGAAGACGTCTCTTGGGAAAAGGTGCTGCAACTTCTGGAGTTTTGGCGAAGGACAGCAACATTGTGCTCTCGCAAAAAATCAGTCAGGCGCTTATCAAGCCATTTTTATTGCGAATCTCGATTACGAACCGAACGGACGGCAAATTCTTAACTCGTTGCAGGAAGAGTGGCGGTCGGCGGAGGAATTCTTCCAGTTGAATCTCGTGCTTATTGAACCACGGGAATTGCAGCACCGACGGCCCTAGTTTCTCGCGTAGTAGCAGGTGCATCCGGTCAGCCCGGGGCGCGTCGGGTAGCGATGGGCCCACAACCTATTCTGAAGCAGACAGCGTTAACTCCGCCAGTGCGACCCAAGCGACAAGGGTCACAACCATGGCACGAGAGAGCACCGCTTCGCCACTCCATAAAACGAGTGCAATCCCGGAGAAATTGATGTACAGGGCAAATTCGCGGGCGAACTCTCGCCCTGAAGTCGCTGCTCTCCGGGGCGATAACATGCGCGCCAGCGTATTCAGTAGCGGTACCGCGAGGGCTACGCCGAGAATGAGCTCCGTTTTCCACATCGCGACGTTGGCCGGTCGGACGAACCCTTTGCCGTCGGAGCTCCACGTATTTGCGTCGTGCAGGTACCCGATCACGGTGAGGCAGACTAGCACCATCCAGAGCGCAAGTCGATCCGCGCGATGCAATCGCGCTAAAAACTCGAACCCGGTGACCGAGCGGCTCGCGAGCAGGAGCGCGGCGGCGATACCGATGATCACCAAAAGCCACGGCGTGAATCGGGTCACCAAGTGCAGGACGACGATGATCGCTGCGACCATGGCGAGGCGCAGAGCAGCGACAGTCCGACGCTTTGCATCGGACGGGCCTTGTCGCGAGGTCGTCATTAGGCCGATAGTCAGGAACACCTGCCCAAAGCTCCCTTCAGAACGCCGCTTTCCGCTCGAGAATCAGGTTCAAGTTCGGAGTGCGCCACAAGCACGTTCTTCCGGACGTCACGAAACCGCAACGAGCATGCAAAGTCCTTCAATTCACCGATAGTATGTTACGGGTCCTTGCCCAAAGGGATCAATCCATCTGATCACCGACGCGACTGCGTACAGTTCGCAGAGTTCCAACAGCTGCGTCATCGACGTTTCCTGGCGCGTAAGTTGGCAGGGATTCTGACAAGGCCGCCCGGAACGCCTTGATTATTGCCCTGCAAAAGGTTCTGGGGTGCCTCTACTTCGCTGGCGTACTGTCGAACTTCCCTGACGCTTCCTCGTAAAAGAGCGCTCCTTCGGTCTTGTCACCGCCGCTCCAATGCTTGTGGCCGCCGGGAACTCGCAGGAAATCTCCTGAGCCCACGCGCCTTTCGCCCGCTTCGTCTTTATATAGATAAGCACCTTTAATAACGACGATCCAGACGTCGCTTGTGTGCGTGTGCATTCCTGCGTCGTATCCGGGGTCGAATTTCGTAAATGTTGCATGAGGGCCCTTGTCCATCTCACCCCAGAGGGCCGCCATGGAAACGCCGCCCCTTGGCGACGCTTTATAGGTGGCTTGCGCTGAAGATACATAGATGACCTGTTTGTCTTTCTGAGCCTGCGCAACAGCTACTAAACCCACGACGATGGTTAAGGCCGTGACTGCTGACACAAAAAATGATTTCTTCATTTCGTTTTCCTCGGTGTTTTCTTCTGCCGGGGTTTCCACTTTGTCCGCCCAGCCGGCAACCCTTATACACCAAGGTCCTTGATTTACCAGAAAGAATTCTCATCACCACTCACGTCCCGCGTCCGCCTTGGTGCGGACACGCTTTGGACACAGCAAGTATCGCCAATGCTGACGACGGCAAATTCAAAATTGCCCAAAATCGTTCCTCCCATACTCGTTTGCGCAAAAGAGAGGGGTTGTCTCCTTGCCACTCCTATGCGGGTGCGTCTTGGGTGTTGTGAAATACAGTGATGGCATATGCTGCGGATATGCAACGAAGTGCAATCAACAGGCTGCGTTCGCTGCCCGCCAAGAAGCCTCGTTTGTTGAGCCGATGGAGTGCTTATCGGTGCCGAGACTGCCCGAGGGCTAGCAATGGCTCTGGGAGATCAAGCTTGATGGGTATCGAGCTCTTGCGGTCAAGTCCGGAAGCGATGTGATTCTTTTCTCACGCCGACGAAAATCGCTGAACAGACAGTTTCCTTACATCGTGGAGCGGCTGGCCGAACTGCCTGATGGGACGATCGTGGATCGAGAACTGGTCGCCATCGATGACGGCGGACGACCCGACTTCCATCTGTTACAGAATTTCCGTGCCGAAGCCTCGCGCATACACTACTGCATTTTCGATCTCCCGTGCTGCGATGGTCGTGATCTGACTCGCCTTCCATTGATCGAGGGCGAGTAGAGTATTGCTGAAATCACTCGTGATGATCCACGACAAGAGAATCAGGATTTCAGACTACATCGCGGCGGGGGCGACCGAACTTCTGCTCGAGCAGCGCCTTGAGGGCATTGTCGGAAAGCGGAAAGACAGCTCGTACCAACCTGGAAAACGAGGTGGCGCGTGGATTAAGTATCGCGTGAATTGCGGACAGGAATTGGTGATTGGCGGTTACAGTCCGGGTCCACACGGCATTGACGCCATCATTGTCGGCTATCACGGCGACGGAGGACTCACCTATGTAGCTCGCATCCGAAACGGTTTTGTGCCCGCATCACACCACCAGGTGTTTGAGAAGCTGCGGCCTCTAGCGAGGGTTGAATGTCCCTTCGTCAATCTGCCGGAAACGCGACAGACGAGATGGGGCGAAGCTTTGACAGCGAAGAAGATGAAGAAGTGCATTTCGAGTCAATCCTGAACCCGTAGCCCAAATCGAATTCTTAGAATGGACCGAAAGCGATTATCTGAGACATTCGAAGTTTGTTGGACTGCGCGAGGACAAAGAATGCCCGCAGCGTGGTCAAAGAGCACTCTCGTGGAACATGACGTTAATGTGAAACCGGCGTGGCCGAGGATCAAGCGAATTCGGTAACTTTGCTTAATCGGGGTGCGGAGGAATGGCGTCATGCCAGTCGCTCGACGCAATCAATACATGTTAGAGGTGGCTGAAAACCTCAAGGTCCTTTCCCTCGCACCTTAACTTTAAGTCCAAGCGAATAGTAAATCTGAACGGCGGAATCCCCACAGACTTTGCCGTTCCAACCACATGATTTGCAGTGGGCTTCATAAATTCGCGCTTTGATTGGGTCCATAGGCATAACGCCTTCGCAAGGATAGTCGGCGGAAACCTCATGCTTCCCGCAATAGACGCAACGGAACTTCAGAATGTACCCGCGAGTTTCTGCCCCGGTCATCGCAACGCTCGCTCTCCGGAACTCTGTGCTGCTGAGCCACACACCATAGGTCAGATGATTTCTTTCTGATCTGTCCTGATGGAGGCTGGGGTCCCGACGGCCACGAGAAATCGGAACCTCCCTCCTGCCATCGGCGGTTTCTTCGACGTTAAGTCGATTTCGTTTGAGTCGGTATCTTCGGCTTTGGTGGGGTGGGTCTGGACGTTGACGGCAACTTCATTTTTGGTCTTGTAGAATTCTCGGAGTCTATGAACGTCCAATGGAAAATCGGTTTTCATTTTAAGTCCTTCGCTGGGCGTGGGAGGAAGGTTCTGGAGGGCATTTCACTCTAAAACAAGAGGGACTATCCGACCATACACCGGACGCGGTATGAGTATGGCCTTGAATCCAGTATTGTCTCTTACGACGCGGGTAGGCGAGCAGGATCGAGTATCGCGTGATGCGACAAGGTTAGTGCGTCGGGTTGTGCTGCACAAAAATCTCGCCCTAGTTCCAAGGCCGACCGGACCAAGAGATAAACCATCCGCTTAACCTTTGTATATACATCGTTGCCTGACAGGAACGGTCGTAATCGTGGAATTCGAGTTCGTGGTGGAGATGAACTTCGTACAGATAGGAAGCAACAAGCAAGCAGAAATTGGGGAGACTCGATCAAAGCGCAGCGTCTTCTGAACTCTTCCTGGCCTTCAGGCGGCGATTCTTTCCCACCGGTACTCGTGATGGAAGCCGCCTAGAACCGTGCGAGCCACAACCTTGCAGTCTTGGGGAAAGGAATGTTTGTCGTGATCTTGCAGCGGTAGGAATACCGCGGCTCGTTCAGGAATCCCGGGTCCGAGGCTCAAATGAGGGCGCCCTTGGTTTGTAATGAGTAACACACTCTGACAGGATTCTGCGCAGATGTTTCGTCGCCTGCGATTTCCTGGTCGTGGTGACTGCCCGGTTCCCAACGCTCTATGTGTTCCTCCTGATGGAGGTCGGGACACGGCGCGTCGTGCATTGCAACGTCACCGCGCATCCAACGGCAGCCTGGACCTTGCAACAGCTTCGCGAAGTGATTCCGAGCGATCATTCCTACCGTTTACTGATCCAGGACCTGTACGCCGTGAGTGTTTGGACTTCATGATTCTGTTAGGCGATGGACTGGGCGTGAATTGCGGACAAACGTCTTCCAGTTCTCCAGTTCTGCGAAGAGGTCCTCCGGCGGCCTCGTCGCTCCGGTTCGGGAGGCCAATAGGCGCGCACTGTACGTGGAGAAACATCGATACCCAGCTTCAATGACAGCTCCGCCGCCACGCGCGCTTGTCCCCAAGTCGGATTCTCTTGTGCCATTTTCACGCGGACGTTCTCAGGAATTCGTGGCCGCCCAGCTTGCGACTTCCCTTTCCAGAACAACTGGAAACCCTTTCGATGCCAGCCAATCAGGGTCTCGGGTTTGACGATGACCAAGGCCTCTTTCCAATTACATAAGCGAGACCAGACGATCAGAGAGAACGGGCAGAGTCGTCCAATCGTCTCGATTGGACTTGTCTCTCCTCATTAAAAAGCCAGTTGCTTTCGCAGGAACAGGACCTCCGCGCTCAGCGCTGTGCGCGAGCGGAATAGCGGAAGGAAGAAAAGAAGCCCGTCCGCTACCATATCGGTGATCAAGATAAGCAGAGAATCCAGTGAGCGCTTTGTGCTCTGAAAGACCGAACAAATAAGTACCAGCATCTCTGTCACATGGGAGCCTGATGGAATTTTGCGTACCACAGGACCAGAATCGGTACAACTCAACCCACAAGAGCCGGTCGCAGCGGTGGAGGCGCAAGCGACGCGGCGCGTGCTTTTGGCAAACCGCAAGTTGGTGGCGAAGCGCGAGGATCTCCGCGTGCAGGGCAGCACGGCTTCGAAAACTGGAGGCTACCAACGCGAAAAGGGCGGTAAGCACAATCCAATTCAACAGCTAAGATGGAGAGTCTGATCGATAGTGCAGGTCCGCAGGCCCGTCTTACCCACCTCGGTCGGAATGGACCGGGCCACGAAAGCCTCACGTGACGAGGAGAGGATGGAAAACTTGTGACCATCAGCCTCGCCGCTCACGATGTTGGCAGGCAGTGTTGTCAGAGCAGCAAGGGAACCGCTATAGGTGCCTGTGACATTGTGGAAGGCAATTTCAGCTTTGCCGACCAGCATTAGGTCACTTGCAGCGGCGCTATCCTGTGCTGCCGCCCGGACCCGCTGTACCGCTGGAATTAAGAGAGCGATCAGCACAGCGATGATGGCAATCACTACCAGCAATTCGATCAGGGTGAACCCAGAATCGGAGGAGAGCCTACTGGCCTTTGCAGTATGCATTTCGCCATCCCCTGAACCCACATGAATAACAAACGGTCACCCGATAGCCTAACATCCTCGAGCCTTTGACCGTCGCTCAGAATTATCTGACTCGAGACCTTTGCCCCCTGAACAGTTTGGCCAAGCTAAGCCGACGATCCCTATACTCGGGAGAGTAGGCCCGCGGAATGTCACCGCGAGCCTCTCGCAGAACCGGACATGAACCTCTCGGCGCATCCGGCTCCCGTCAATTAAAACACTCCGGTCATGCCAATATCCCAATGTACGAAGAGAGCCCGTTGTTCCTTGGCAAGCCTTTGTAGGAACTGGCTCGCCCGGACTGTATGGCCTTTAAAGCGCTTGAACTTTCGC
>Ga0210401_10003410_pt1 | contig 17010 bp, 13 predicted proteins | sample IncBWH32MmetaG_FD_150866 | JGI IMG/M metagenome (GOLD analysis project Ga0210401, IMG submission 150866) | Forest soil microbial communities from Barre Woods Harvard Forest LTER site, Petersham, Massachusetts, United States - Inc-BW-H-32-M | ecosystem: Environmental > Terrestrial > Soil >... | reverse complement strand
TCTGGAGAAGTTGGGGATTCGGTTAGCCACGACCAACAGAAAGCCGGCGATTGATCCCGAAACTCTGGAAAGCAATGTGCCGGGACTTTATCTGGCGGGCGTGGTGATTGGCGGCGACGACACTTCGCACATTTTCATCGAAAATGGACGATTCCACGGGCGCCAGATTATCGCGGCCATCACGGGCAAGGGTAAGCTGGCCGATAAGGAACCCGTCGCGCCTCCTGGCGAATGAAGCGTGCGCGGCGCTGGTGTTGGCGCGAAGGCTGTTTCTGCGCGGCGCTGATGTATGATTCCCGCCTCAGGAGGTCCTTTGAATCCTCGCCGCGCGCTCTTGCTGGCATTTCTCTGCGTTGTAATTCCTGTTTTGGCGACTATCGTATTTAGTGCGCCGCGGACGTCCGCAAGTGCCGCGCGCACTGTGACGCCGCTGGCGCACGGAAACAATCCCACGCCAAGTTTGAAAACGCGCGCGGTCGTGCTGATCGTCCTCGACGGCTTCCGCTGGCAGGAAGTTTTCGATGGGCCGGAGCACGATCTGATGGACGAAAAACACGGCGGCGCGCAGGACGCGGCGCAGTTGCGCAAGGATTTCTGGCGCGACACGCCGGAAGAAGGCCGCGCGACGCTGCTGCCGTTTCTGTGGACCGTCGTGGCGAAACACGGCCAGATTTACGGCAACCAGCACAAGGGCAGCGTCGCGCAGGTCACGAACGGCTTCAAGTTTTCCTACCCCGGTTACAACGAAATGGCCACCGGCGCCCCCAATCCGCGAATCAATAGCAATGAATTCGGGCCCAATCCGAACCCGACGGTGTTCGAATGGCTGAACAATCAGCCGGAGTTTCACAATCAGGTGGCGATTTTCGGCACATGGGACACGTTTAACGACATTTTTCGCGCGAAACAAAGCGGGCTGCTGGTGCGCGCGGGCTGGAATCTGCCATGGACCGAGCCGCTGACGCCGCGCGAACAATTGTTGAAGAAGCTGTACGAAACTTCGACGCGCGTGGAAGACGATGACGCGCCGGATTCGTTCACGCACGAAGATCTGCTCGAATACCTTCAGACGCACATCCCGCGCGCGCTGTTCGTCGGCTACGGCGAGATGGACGATTGGGCCCACGCGGGAAAATATGACCTGGTGCTGCAGGCGGCGCACGAAGACGACCAGCGCATCGCGGAATTGTGGAATACGATGCAGACGAAGCCGGAGTATCACGGTCAGGTGACGTTCATCATCACCTGCGATCACGGACGCGGAAGCGGATTGAAACTGTGGCGCGACCACGCCAGAAATATCGCGGGCGCTGAAGATATCTGGATCGCGGTGATCGGTCCGGACACGCCGGCTACGGGCGAGATGACGAACGTTCCGCGCGTGACGCAGAGCCAAATCGCCGCGACCATCTCGCAACTGCTCGGCCAGGATTACCGCGCGTCCGTGCCACAGGCTGCGGAACCTTTGCCGATGCTATCCAAGTAAACGGTGTGCACACCAGCGCAAGCCACAAACGGCGCACCATCGCAGTTTCCTTTAGCGAAGCTTCGCTACGAGCTTAAACCAATTGCTAGATCGTAAGTTTCGGGCGAATCGTGCGCCAAATCAATGGTGCCGGCGTCAGCGCGCCGCATTTGCGTCAATCACGCACGACGAATTCCAGCTCTACGCCTGCGACTTCGATTACATCGCCCGAAGCTAGCTTTGTGGGATGCGTGATGGGGGTGCCGTTCACGCTCGGCACTTTATCCGCAGGGCCGATGTAATAGGAATTGTCTTCGCGGCGATTGATTTGGGCTGCGGCTTTGGGCTTGAACCAGCCTTTGAGTTTCACCGTAGCCATCGCGGATTTTCCTACGACGATGAGTTTGTCCGTCAGCGTGTATTCGCGGCGGTCGGTGCTGCCTTTGAGCACCACGAGCGTGGGCACCTTCAGACGGCCGGGCGCGGGCTGCGCGCTTTCGCCTACGGCGGCGACCTGGCGCAAGAATTCGCGGCGATCCTTAGTGTCGAGCATGACGGTCTCGTTAAGTTTGGGCACGGCGGGCTTCACTTCGGCGTGGTCCAGTGAGGTGGCGCGCACTTCCACCGAATCGGTCACGACGATGGTGTGCTTGCCGATGCCCACCGAATCGCCGGGCTTCAGCATGACCATCTTCACGCGCTGGCCATTCACGAATGTGCCATTCAGGCTGCCGAAATCCTGCAGCATCAACCGGCCGTCTTCGTGAAACACGCGCGCGTGATAGCTGGAGATCGCCGGATTATCAATCACGATGCCGTTGTCCGGCGAGCGTCCGATGCTCACCTCCTGCTGCCCGACGGCGACTTCCTTCAATATGGAACTTTCGAATTTTAAAACCAGCTTGGACATGGGAACGCCCTCCCTATCAAGTTTGATCCTCGGATGGTTTGAACCATCGGCCGATCTTGCTCATCGGGCCCGCTACCTTCGGCGCATAGCGCAAGACAATTGCGGTAATGTTGTCGCCGCCGCCGGCGTGATTGGCCTGCTCGACCAGTGAATCGGCGGCCTGCTGCGCGCCGGTGGCTTCTTGCAAAATTCCGGCGATTTGCGGCTCCGAAAGCTCGCGAAATAATCCGTCGGTGCAGAGCAAGTAGGTGTCGCCCTCGCGCAACAATTCTTCGGTGACTTCCACGTCCACGTTTTGCTCGACTCCCAGCGCTCGCGTCAGCACGTTCTGCATGCGGCTGCGGCCGGCTTGCTCGGCGGTAATGATCCCGCGGCGCACTTGCTCGGCGACAAAGGAATGATCTTCGGTGAGCTGGTTCAACTGCTCATCGCGGAACAGATACGCGCGGCTGTCTCCGACGTGCGCGATGCAGACGCGATCTTCGAGGAAGCGCACGGCGACGATGGTGGCGCCCATGCCGCCTTTGCCGCCGAAATCCTGCGCGGCCTGGAAAATTTCCTGATTGGCCAGGCGCACGGCGCTCGCCAGACGATTCGATGCGTCGCTCACGCCTTCGATCTGCTTGCCGAATACAGCGAAGGTCGTATCGGCCTGTGCGTCGCGACAATGCGTCAGTACGGTCTCGGTGGCCATGCGGCTGGCGCGTTCGCCGGATTCCAGGCCGCCCATGCCGTCCGAGAGGACAAACAGATTCAGTTCCGACGCGAGCCGGAAGCTGTCTTCATTGTTCTCGCGAACACGCCCTGTATCGCTGCGCGCGCCTACTTCCATCGCACTTCCTCAGCGCTCGATTCCAGATGGAGCGCCGCCCCTAGATTTTTGTGCCGGCCCGGCCCGCGTTTGGTTTCGGCGCGAGCAAAAGTTTCTTGCGTGGGGCTACTGTCTCTGCTTCGAACCGGCAAAGGGATTGCTCACCGGCCGCACGTTCGAGAAACCTTTGGCTTCGAGCTTTTCGGACACCGCGCCCACACGCTTGGAGTCAATCGGGCCGCAAAACACCGCGTAATATCTTGCCGATCCAAGTGATCGCGGCACGATCGATGCGGGCAGCTGCAAGTCTTCCACTTTTTTCGCCGCAGCTTGTGCTTTGTCCTCGCGCTCGAATCGCCCCACCCACACGTACATGGAGTTGGTGATTACGGAATTGGATTCCAGGCCTTTCGCGGAATTCGACGTGCCGGCGCGAAAGTTTTTGCGCTCCGGGCCCGTCTCCATGCGTGGGAAGACGTCTGGCGTAACGGGCTTCGCTGGTTCGGGCGCGGGAGTCTTCGCGTGGGCCACGATTTTCGTGGCCGGCGGTTTCGTTTCCACCACGACGGGCGCAACGGGGGGCGGAGCGGGATGTTCGTACGCAAAATCTGGCGGTTTCGGCGGTGCTACGGCTACTGGCGGAGAAAGTTTGTTCGCCGCTTGTGCCACTCCCAGCCAATGCAGCGCGCTGAGCGCACCGATCACCAATAGCGCTCCGAGCAAGATCCACAGGAACGGGGAAGTACGGCGCGACGCAGGCTGCGGAATGGCTGCACGGCCGGTGGCAGCAGCGGCGGACGCGCGCGGCACACCCGTCGAGGTGTGTGTTAGATTTGTAGTCGTGGTGCCGAGCATGCGCGGCGGAGGCATCACCGGCGCGGCGGCACGGAAATTTGATTCGAGATCGGCGATGGATTGAAAACGACGGGCCGGATCTTTTTCCAGGCACTTCAGAATCAGGCGTTCAGTGGCCGTTGGAATATTCGGTTCGATTTCATGCGGTGGCGGAGGCTCTTCGCGCATTTGTTTCAGCGCCACGGCGATGGAATTATCGGCACTGAATGCTGGAACGCCGGTAAACATCTCGTAGAGCATCAGCCCCAGCGAATAAATATCGGTGCGGTAATCCACCGGCTTGCCCGCCACTTGTTCGGGCGCCATGTACGCGGGCGTGCCGACCATCGAGCCGGTAAGGCGCGTGCCTGCTTCCATGGAGCGCGCGATGCCGAAATCCATGACCTTCACATTGCCTTGCCCGTCAATCATTACGTTTTCGGGTTTCAGATCGCGATGGACGATGCCTTGCGCGTGCGCTTCTTTCAAGCCCGAGCAGATTTGCAGCGCCAAGTCCGTGGCCTTGCGTTGTGGCAGACCGCCAAAGCGATTCAGCACCGACCGCAAACTTTCGCCTTCGACGAATTCCATGGAGGTGTAGGCGATTCCGGCCACGCGGTTGAATTCATAAACGCGGCAAACATTCTTGTGGGTGATTTTTCGCGCGAAGAGCAATTCGTTCTTGAAGCGATCCATCATGGCCTGATCGGAAGCGATCTCAGGCTTCAGAAGTTTCAGCGCGACAGTCTCGCCGGTTTCGCGGTCGCGGGCTTTGTAAACGTTGCCCATACTGCCGTGGCCGGCTTCGCCGAGAATTTCGTAGCGCACTCCCAGAGCAGCAATCGCAGCAGGGCTGAGCGATGGGCTTGCAGCGGCCGACGAGGTAGCTTCATCGGCGATCACGGTAGCGGCATCCGGAACGTCGCTGAGCAGAACTGTATCCCGGTGGCCCGAAGGGCGCGCTGGTGCGTCCGTGACGGAACTACCGCGTCCCGTGCCCGGAGTGGCAGGTTTTGGAGTGATTGGTTTAGTCATTTCCGTACCGTATAGAGTAAGAGAGAAGCGCGCTGTACGGTGCGGAACGAAGGGCAGGTGTAAGCTAAGAGTATCGGGTGCCGCGGGTCGAGCCGCCCGCCCGGAACCACGATTCCAGCGCGCAAATTTCGCAGCGTAAATCGCGGCACAGACCGCGCCTCGCCGCAATACCAAAAAAGTACAGCTAATCGTTTGACCACAGCTTCGGAAGCCGGCCCGTCGCCGCGCGCGGCATGGTTCATACTGTATAAGACCAGACGACGTGCCGGCCCCTCTCCCGGACGGCTGGGGAAGGAGTTGGCATGGTAAATCCAGTGAATTTGCCCACCGCTGCGGTAGCAGCTGAGCTGACGGGACCCGCACCCACCGCTAATATCATCGCGTCCATGTTGCAGGCCGCGCCCAAGACCAGTGACCTGATATTTTCGCCGGGGCGCGCTCCGCAGGTGGAACTTCACGGGCAACTGATGCAACTGAAAATCAAGGGCGTCGGCGTACTCTCGGCGGAGGACACCGCGCGCATCGCCGCGGACCTGATCGGCCGAAATTCGTTCGCGGTGGAAAAATTGAAAGAGGAAGGCTCCTGCGACATCTCCTACAGCGTGGCGAAGCTTTCGCGCTTTCGCGTGAACATCTTCACGCAACGCGGCAGTTGCGCGATCGTGATGCGCGTGATTCCCAGCAACGTGCCGGATTTCAAGACATTGCATTTGCCCGAACAATTGAGCGACGCGGCGCAAGTGCGTCCGGGAATCGTGCTGGTGACGGGCCCGACGGGAAGCGGGAAATCCTCGACGCTGGCGGCGTTCGTCAACAAGATCAACGAGGAAAAAGCCTGCCACGTAATCACCATCGAAGACCCCATTGAATTTCTGCACGCGCACAAGCGCGCCACCATTCATCAGCGCGAGCTGTACAGCGACACGCCGAGTTTCGCGCTGGCGTTGCGCGCCGCGTTGCGCCAGGCGCCGAAATTGATTCTGGTGGGCGAAATGCGCGACAAGGAAACCATCGAAGTGGCGCTGGAAGCGGCGGAAACCGGGCACATGGTGTATTCCACGCTGCACACCATTGACGCCTCGAAAACCATCGAGCGCATCGTGGGCGTGTTTCCGTCGTCGGACCAGCCGGCGATCCGCGGACGCCTGGCGAAATCGTTCCGCTACATTATTTCGCAGCGCTTGATTCCGAAACCCGACGGCACCGGGCGCGTCGCGGTGTTCGAGATTTTGAAATCCACATTGCGCACGCGAGAATACGTGCAAAAGGGCGAGACGGAAGGGAAGTCGCTGCTCGATGCGATGCGAGATGCCGCTGGCGAAGGCATGCAGTGCTTCGACATCGAAATCGAGAAGCTGATTCGCTCGAAAGCCCTGGATATGGACACGGGCATGGCCTACGCCACCAACGAAGGCAATTTGCGGCTACTGCTGGCGGATTTGGCGGAGGGCCAGCAGGACAGCATTCCGTCCGGCTCCTCCAGCTCCGCACAGAAAACCGCGGCGAGCGTGATGGAGGAAATGATCGAACGCTAGCGCGGAAATGGCACCATACGCACGCGACCCGGCCGAGGCAGTGGCAGGATTTGAAAAATCGCGTTAGTATCCGTGGTTATGCCCGAGGCCAATATAAATTTCCGCGAAGTAACCAACGAACTGAACGCCCTGGCGGCGGGCGCGACCTCCGCGCAGCAGTTGATGGAGGGCATCACCAAACTCCTGCACCAAAAAATGCTGCGTTATAACTGGGTGGGATTTTACATGCTGGAAAAAGGAGGCCCGCAGGACGTTCTGGTGCTCGGCCCGTTTCGCGGCACGATGACCCCGCACACGCGCATTCCGCTGAATCAGGGCATCTGTGGCGCCGCTGCTTCCACCGGCAAGACGATTATCGTTGACGATGTGAGCGCCGATCCGCGTTACCTGGCCTGTTCGCTGGAAACCAAATCCGAGATCGTGGTGCCGGTGTTCGTCGAGAAGAAAGTTGTGGGTGAGCTGGATATTGACAGCCACTTCCTGGCTGCCTTCAGCCCGGAAGATCGCACGCTGTGCGAACACGCTGCGAGGGTGCTGGGCCGTTGGCTGGAAAAGCACCTCTGAGAAGCTTGGGACATGATGCCAAGTGGCGCGTTTCCGCCGCGATTCGTTGAATGCCTCGCCCTCTCACAAAAAACCGCAGGGACGCGACGTCGTTCAGGTCGAAGGCTGGCCCCACCGCGCCGCCCGCCGACGATCCAAGAAGTCCTGCAAATCTTGGACTCGGATCTTCCATTCGGATATCTGCGAGCCGTCATCATTCGTGGATATTCTTTCATGCACAGATTCCCCTGGCGTATCCGAGGAAAATTGTGCCTCTAGCTGATCAAAGAAAAGCATTTGGTCTTGGACGTAAACAACGTCTCCTTCCCTGTACAGCGGCCACCACAGTAATTGATTAGACAGGCTTGGCTCAACATAGGGCGCTATCAACGCTGATCGCGCCGCACCTGCAAGCACGCGGCGCGCGCCCGCAGCGCTGCTGTCACATACATAATTGGGGCATTAATTGGAATGCGAAGTGGTAGTCAGCGGAGCGTCGGATACGTAGCTTTCGAGCGCGCTGACCGGGAACTCGACCACGAACGTGGCGCCGCCTTCGGGGCGGTTGAAGCACTCGATGCGGCCGCCGTGCTCCTGCACGATTCCGTAGCAGATACTCAGGCCCAGGCCCGTGCCTTTGCCAACAGGCTTGGTGGTGAAGAACGGATCGAACACTTGCTGCGGCGATTTGATACCCGGGCCGGTGTCCGAGAACTCGACGATTAGTTTTCCATCGCCGTGCGACGTGCGAATCACCAGATTGCCGCCGCCGACTTCCTCCAGCGCATCCACCGCGTTGCTGATCAGATTGAAAAAAACCTGCAGCACCTGGTTGGCATCGCCTAGAATGTGCGGCAGCTCGGGGTCGGCATCGTTCTGAACCTGAATATGCTTCCCGCGCAGATCAAGATTGCTCAGATGCAGCGCCGAGGCGATTACCTGGTTTAGGTCGAGCGCCAGTTTTTCGGTGGGCACGCGGCGCGCAAAGCTGAGCAGGCTGGTTACCAGCGTCTTGATGCGCCGCGAAAGCGTGCGGATTTTTTCGGCGACCACGCGCTGGCGTTCGCCGAGCGCCGGATCGTCCACCAGCAGATCGGAATAGCCCAAAATTCCGGTCAGCGGATTATTGATTTCGTGCGCCGCGCCCGCCGCCAGTTGCCCCAGCGAGACAAGCTTTTCGGTCTGCACCATCTGCGCCTGAAAATGCTTCAAGTGCTCGAACGATTCGTGCGATGCCTCCAGCAAACGGAGGCGATCGTGGTCCACCAGCCGTTGACGCACGGCGATCAGCAGCGCCGCCACCATCAGCGTCACCTGCGTGACGCCAATGCGGAACATGCGCACGTCCGGGCCGTTGCGTGTGCTCCACAGGCACCAAAGCGCCATCAGCGGAATCGAAAACACCGCAGTCATCGCCAGGCGCGCCGCCCATATCTTCGAGCGGTCGCCGCGCGAAGCGGAAAGCTCGCGCGGAGGCTTCAGACGATAGGCCATGATTCCGGCCGTGCCGAACCACACGAAGGAAGCTACCAGCGGCAAATCGAACGGGCTGCCGGTGTAGTAATCCATGCGGTCAATGGCGCGGTTGGTGATGTAGGATCCGGCGGCGTAGAGCAGGGAAGCGCTGAACAGATGCGCGTACACTTCTTTCCAGGCGCCGCGGGCCCTGGTAATCAGCACCGCAAAGCCGACGGCCAGCGACAAATTTTCAATCGCCGCCAAATGGTCGTAGCTCCAGCCGTACGCCAGCACGTTCGGTGCGATGTATTGCCAGGGGATCACCACGAATAGGTAGAGATAGACCCACCAGACCAGCAGCAGCGAGAAATCCAGATAGCCGATGTGCACGTTCAGATCGTCGCGCTTGTCGTGCGGCTTCAGCGCCAGCGCGCCGATCATCGGCACCGGATGGAGGAACAGGATCACGTCGCCGATGAAGGGATTGGGAACGCTTTGGCGCAGGTCCACCTCGAAGTACGTCCAGATGGTCTGGCCCACCAGCCACGCGAAGCAGCCGAGGGTGAGGAGCACCCAGAAGACACGCGTGCGTTTTTCGGTGGTGCGCCAGTTGAGAATCAGGCCGCCGCAGGCGAACATGGCGGCGAGGCATTGCACGACATCGCCGAACGCGGTCAAGCCACGACCGTTGTGAACCGTGAGAGCGGCGATGGTATAGCTGCCGACCAGTAGAGCCCAGGCCAGGGCGAGCGCCCAGCCCGTCGGCGACATTTGCCGCAGACCTCTCTCCAACGCTTTGTGCAGGGGTATCGTGGCGCTCATGGGCTCTGGCGGACCGGTGCAGCCTGAATTAAGGATACGGTCTAGCGGAGCACGGGTCGAACCCGTTTCGCTGCGGCGTGCCCTGGCGTGCAATAGTTACCGTTTGCGTACGGAGGGACGGTTCGGCTGGTGTGGAAAAACGCGCCAAACAAGGGAGCGATCCTGACGGATGAGGTTTTGCGGCTATGTCAGCGGCAGCTCGGTCCCGTTTCGCGGGACCGACCGCTACAAATTCGAGGCAAGTGCAGCGCCAACCGTCGCGCTGCGGTGCTTTGTTCACTGCGGTTGGCTGAGCTGGCCGGCTTCGCGCTCGGCCAGTATTTTGCGCGCGTTCTGGTAGAGCGCCTTCGCTTGCGGAATCAGCTCGACGGCTTTTTCCAGCTGGACGTCATCCTGCAATTCCACCTTGTAGCCATCGTTCAAGCCGAAATAAGACGTAAAGACTTCGCGCTTGATCTGCCACTTCAGCCAGTTGATGTTGGCCTGAATGTCCTCGTCGCTGTACTTGATTTTCTGCTGGTCGAGATACTTGCGAAACTGCCCGACCACCGCATCGTTCACAACGAAATCGCGAGTGATGTCCGGTTTCTCGCCCAGATAAAAGCGGGTGAAGTCGCCGACGCCCTGCTGCTGCGAATAGAACACCCCGCGGCGGTAGAGCATCTGCTGGAAGTCGTCCGGCTTGGGAGCGGCTATGATGTCGTCCGGAGTAATGCCGCCGCCGCCGAATACCTGGCGCCCGCTATCAGTGAGCTTCACCTCGGGCTTGGTGGGCGGTTGCGGATTGTAGTGATAATCGTAGAGCGAGACGTTCTTGTAATCGCGCTGGATCAGGCGTCCGCTGGGCGTGTAGTAGCGCGCAGTGGTGAGCAGCAGCGCAGTGTCTTCGCTCAGCGGAAATTGCGTCTGCACAAGGCCCTTGCCGAAGCTCACTTCGCCGACAATCAAACCGCGGTCGTGGTCCTGAATCGCGCCGGAAACAATTTCCGATGCCGAAGCGCTCTGGCCATTGATCAGCACGATCACCGGGACTTCGACGCCCTGATTTCCGCGAATCGCGTAGTAGGGGCGATTCTGCGAAGCGCGGCCACGATGCGACACCACGATTTCGTTCTTATCGAGGAACATGTCTGCCATACCCACGGCTTGGTTTAACAGACCGCCGCCATTGTTGCGCAGATCAATTATCAGGCCGTCGAGCTTGGATACATCGAGCTGGCGCAAAGCGTCGGCCAGATCGCTATCGGTGGTTTCATTAAATGTCGAAACGCGCACGTAGCCGATACCCGGCTTCACCATCGTGAAATATTCCACGCCTGGGCGGGGAATTTCGTCGCGCGTCACAGTCACTTCAATGGGCTTTTCCCAGCCTTCGCGGCCCAGGGAAATATGCACCACGGTGCCCTTGGCGCCCTTCAGCATATCCGCCACTTCAGTGGTGGTCAGGCCGTCGCAGGATTTTCCGTCCACTTTCAGGATGATGTCCCCCGGACGAATCCCAGCCTTATACGCCGGCGAGCCGACGAACGGCGCCAAAACCACGGTCTGGTTCTCCCGCTGCTGCACGGTCATGCCCACACCATAATATTTGCCCTGCTGTTCTTCCTTGAAGAGGGCGTATTGCTTGGGATCGAAGAAATTCGAGTGGGGATCGAGCACGCGAAGCATGCCGGGGATCGCGCCATCGTAGATCACCTTGTCAGTGTCCACCGGTTCGGCGTAATTGCGCTCCACCACGGAGAGTACGTGCGTGAAGCTCTTCACCGAGTCCTGCATGTCGTTCTGTCCGGCGGCAGTGGCGCGCACCGACGGCCCATACAAGCCGCCCAGTACCGCGGAAACTGCCAGTACAATTATAAGGACAACGACACCGCGCCTTGATGACCCCGTCGATTCCATGCGTCCTCGCTTAAGCCCCAGCAACCAAGTATAGCATACAACTTTTGGGCAGTTTGACAGGCCTGTGGCCCTCTTCTATGATTCAAAAACGGCGCTGGAGATGCGGGCGAAATTCGCATCCCAGCCGTTTGGCGCGCCCAGAAACCACATGTTTAGCGTCCCACACCTGATCATCATATTTGCCGTCGCTCTGATGGTATTCGGACCGGAGAAATTGCCGGAGCTTGCGCGGACGCTGGGCAAGGTGATGGGTGAATTTCGCCGGGCGACGGGCGATCTGCGATCCACGTTCGAAGGGCATATGCGCGAACTGGAGCGCGAAGCCGAATTGCGCCGCGTGCGCGAGGCGCAGCCTCCTACACAGACTTCTGGAAGCAGTGTACCCGTTTCGGCGTTGCCTATTTCTGCGCCCTCGGCAGCGGCGGAGGAGGCGTCGTCGGAAGACCCGCCGCCTCCTGCGCCGGGGACTGTGGCGAGGGAAGCTCCGAGCGCGTTCGCGGCGCGCGATTTGCTGGAAGCGAAACAACTGCAATTCGAAACTCGCGAATTACCCCAGGGTGCGCAGGGTGATCAAGCTCCTGCTGCTGATAGTCCTGCAGCAGCCGGGCCGGATCCCGATCCCGAGAAAGTGAGCGATGGTCGCACCCGTCCAGCCTGACCCCACCATTGCTCCGCCCGCCGAAGATGACGCGGGGGGGCGCATGTCGTTTTTCGAGCACCTGCTAGACCTACGCAAACGCCTGATTTATTCCGCGGCGGCGATTGCGGTGGGCGCGGGGATCGGCCTGCTGGTCTCCAAACATTTCATCGTGGTCCTAGTGAAGCCGATGCAGGATGCGCTGCGGTCGGCGCATTTTGACGACAAGCTGTACTTCACTTCGCCGGCCGGGTATTTGACGCTGGTCATCAACATCGGCCTGTATCTGGGTGTGGTGCTGGCGATGCCGTTTGTGCTGTACCAGGTGTGGCTCTTCGTCGCACCAGGATTGTATAAGCACGAGCGGCGCGCGGTTTCCGGATTCATCGTGTCATCCATGATTCTGTTTCTCTGCGGCATTGCGTTTGGATATTTCATTATGCTGCCGCGCACTCTGGGATTTCTGATGGGCTTTGCCACGGACTCGCCGGTGAAGCCGCTCATCAATTACAACGAATATTTCGAGCTGATCCTGATTATTCTGGTGGGCTTGGGAGTGATTTTCGAGCTGCCGGTGCTGATTTTCATTTTGTCGCTGTTCGGGATCGTGACGCCGAAATTTCTGCTGAAGAATTTTCGTTATGCGATGTTGATCATCACCATCGTGGCGGCGATTGTGACGCCCACACCGGATGCGACCACGATGCTGGTATTCATGGCGCCGATGATCGTGCTGTATTTCGTAGGCGTGCTGGTTTCTTACGTTGTGCTGCGGAAAAAAGAGTCGCAGACTGTGGCGAGTGGGGAGGCGCAATAGCGTGGCCAAATTAGTAAGCGGAATCTGGAGCAAATTCTGGTTGGCGTCGGCGGTTGCGGTGCTGTCGGGCGTGGTGGCCTGCGGCGCTTCGAATGCGCCTTCGTCCACGTCTTCTGCCTCGTCGAGTTCCACCGCGCCCGATGCCGGCGCGGCCGCGCCTGCGCAGGCCGCAGCTCCACGATTGACGGAAGTGGCGCCGCCCGCCGACCAAACGGGTGGATTCGACGGCGCCAAAGCCTACGAGCACGTGGCGAAGCTAGTGAGCTTCGGACCGCGCCCGCCTGCTTCCGACGGGCTGCATCGTTCGCAGGAATACATCATCGCGCAACTGAAGGCCGACGGCTGCGACGTGGATCAGGACGATTTTCACGCGTCCACGCCGAAGGGCGAGATCGCGATGAAGAACATTATCGCGAGAGCGCCCGGCACCGGGCAGGGAATCATCCTGCTGCTGACGCACTACGACACGCTGAGCAGCGTCGATAATTTTGTGGGCGCCGAAGATAGCGCTTCGTCCACCGGGATGATGATCGAGATGGCGCGCCAACTGTGCGCCAAGAAGGGACCGAACTCGGTGTGGATGGCGTTTCTCGATGGCGAGGAAGCTTTTGTGAATTGGGATCAGGACGACGACCACACCTACGGTAGCCGCGAACTGGCGGCGCGCATGGCCGTCTCCGGCGATCTGAAGCGCGTGAAGGCTCTGCTGCTGGCGGACATGATCGGGCAGTACAACCTGCATATTCTCCGCCAGTCGGATGCGCCGAAGTGGCTGAACGACCTGGTGTGGAAGAAGGCAGCGCAACTGGGCTACCAGGACATTTTCGTTGCGCAAGAGACCACCACCCAAGACGATCACGACCCGTTTCTCACGCGTGGCGTTCCAGCGCTCGACATTATTGACCTGAACGATTACATCGGCGCGGGATACTGGCACACGCCCCAGGACACGATCGATAAAGTCAGTCCGCGCAGTGTGGCGATTGTCGGTGATGTGATTCTGGAATCCGTGGACGAGCTGCAAAAGAAATTCCACTGATGTTTGATATTGAGAAACGTTGGGAGCGGGTACGGCATGCCGTGCCCCTACGCCGCGCACTCCGTGGGAACGCCATATCCTGATTGGCGGGTTTCGCTGCTTACCTGTGCTACATTTCTTGGACTCACTCATGCCGACAATTCGCACCTCTTCATCCAGCGGACCGTACCAAGTGCAATGTGCGCCGGGGATTTTCGCGCGCGCCGGCGCACTGATATCGCGTTTGGGAGAAACCACTGGAATCTACGCGCTCTCCTCGCCACGCGTTTGGGAGCACTGGGGGCGCCCGTTACTGCGCGCGCTCGGCAAGGGCCACGGCCAGCGAGTGCGCGCCATGCTCTTCGACGACAGCGAAGCGGCGAAAGATCTAGCCACGATTGAGCAGATCGCGCGCCAACTGGTACTCGCAGGAGCGGATCGCTCCGCGACGATTGTGGCGATGGGCGGTGGCGTGGTAGGCGACGTTGCCGGTTTCGCCGCAGCCAGCTATCTGCGCGGCGTCCGCCTGGTGCACATCCCGACGACGCTGGTCGCGCAAGTAGACAGCTCCATCGGCGGCAAGACCGGCGTAAATTTGCCGGAAGGAAAAAATCTCGTCGGCGCGTTCTATCCGCCGAAACTGGTGATCGCGGATCCCAAAGTTCTGCTCACGCTGCCGCATCGCGAATATCGGTCCGGGCTCTACGAAGTGGTGAAGTACGGCATCATCGCCGATCCGGAATTGTTCGCGTATCTCGAGCGCCACATGCTCGCCCTGCTCAGGCGCGACGCTAAAGCACTAGCATGGGTCATCACGCGCTGCATTCGCATCAAAGCTCACGTCGTCACCCGCGACGAACGCGAAGGCGGCCTGCGCCACATTCTGAATTTCGGCCACACCCTCGGCCACGCGCTCGAAGCCGCCACGCGCTACCGCCGCTTTCTGCACGGCGAAGCGATTGGCTGGGGCATGCTCGCGGCCACTTTGTTTGGCCTCGCCACCGACCGCTTGCGCGAACCAGAAGCCACGCGCATGTTGCGGTTGATCGCGAGCGTGGGCCCGGTGCCGTCGCTCGCGGGAATTCGCGCTGCGCAATTGCGTCCCATCCTCGCAGGCGATAAGAAAGCTCGTGGCGGACGCGTGCTTTGGGTACTGCCGCGCCGCCTCGGCAAAGTGGAATGGGGCGTTGACCTTCCCTGGACTCTGGTGTCCCGCACCTTCGCGGAATTGCCCGCCCTCTCCGCGACGGCCAAAACCTGATGCAAGCGCAGGTTGCATGACTGTTAAAGCTGGAAAATCGCCAAAATTGCCCGGCACGCGGCCTGAGGGCACGCACACCGAGGGCGAAGCTTCGGCGCGGGTGCGCGAAATGTTCAGCCGCATCGCGCCGCGCTACGATTTTCTGAATCACGCGCTATCTTTTTCGCTGGATAAAGTGTGGCGACGGCGTACCGCGCGACAATTTCGCCGCATCCTGCGCCGCACCGACGCGCGCGTGCTGGATTTGTGCTGCGGCACCGGCGACCTGACGTTTGCGCTGGAGCGAGTGCGCGTGCACGAGATTCGTGACCGTGGCGCGCACCGCTTTCCGCTGATCGGCAGCGATTTCGCGCAGCCTATGCTCGATCGCGCGCGCGGGAAAGGTGCGGCGCATGCGCGTTCGACGGTATTCACCACCGCCGACGCTTTGCATCTGCCATTTGCGGACGCCTCGTTCGATCTGATCACCAGCGCTTTCGGCTTTCGCAATCTGGTGAATTACGAAGGCGGCCTGCGCGAAATTGCGCGCGTGCTGAAGCCCGGCGGGGAAGTGGGCATCCTGGAATTTTCGGAGCCGGGCGCGGGAGCCATGGCAGGATTGTTCCGCTTTTACTTCCGCAAGGTTTTGCCCCACGTCGGCAAGGCGATTTCGGGGAACAACGAGGCCTATGCGTACCTGCCCGGCTCCGTGGCGAGATTTCCCGCGCCGACGGAAATCACCGCGCTGCTGCGGAAAGTGGGATTCACTTCCGTGCACACTACTTCCTGGAATTTTCGCAGCGTGGTGCTGCATACCGCGCGCTTGCCTGAACACTGACGCGCCGCTGTTTGCTGCTGCAAAACTCTGCCCTGCCGATCCACTCACGATTCAGGAAACCAATGATTCGCGCGCGCCATCATATGGGATGAAGCGAGTAGGACTGTTCGCACGTCAAAACTAAGGATGGGACTGCGTCATCCATTGCTGGGTTTTTGCCACGCTGTCGCACTAGGGGCCGCAGCGCTGTTGTGCGCGACCGGCGTGTGGGCTGCAGGCGCGCCGATCCCGCACGGCACGCTGGAGCTCGTCGCCGAAAATCAATGGATTTCGGCGGGGCATACGATTCATCTCGGGCTGCATTTCCAGCTCGAGAAGGGTTGGCACATTTACTGGGTGAATCCCGGCGATTCGGGCGAGCCGCCGCGCGTAAAGTGGCAATTGCCCGAGGGTATCACGACCGGTGAAATTGAGTGGCCCACGCCGCGACGACTGGGTACAGCCAGCATCGTGGATTTCGGGTACGAGGATGATGTGATGCTGATCGCGCCGCTGCATGCGGCAGGTGACCTGGCGGCGAAGGGCCCAGCGCAAATCGGCGCCGAAGTGAAAGTGTTGGTCTGCCGCGAATTGTGCATTCCAGGCAAGGCGCAACTGTCGCTGACGTTGCCGGTGAAGTCACAACCGCCCGCGCCCGACGCGCAGACCGCTGAATCCTTCGCCGCCGCGCGCAAAGCAATGCCGCGCCCAGCGCCGGCGACTTGGCGAATCAGCGTCACCGATGCGCGTGACTCATTCGCACTCGCCGCGAAACTCGGCCAGCACGTCGCGCTGGCAAGCTTCTTTCCGCTGGAGGAGTCGCAAGTTAAGGACGCGGCTCCGCAGCAATTCGCGGCCGTGCCCGGCGGTTTCCGGCTGACGCTGCAAAAATCCGATCAGCTTCTAAAACCGATCGCGCGGCTGAAAGGCGTGCTGGTGCTTGCAGGCGATCGGGGCTACATAATCGACGTGCCGGTAACGGCAAATAAGGCTGACGCGGCCGGATATGAACTCCCCGACGAAGGGGTCACGCGGCTTTTGTGGGGCGGTCTTCAGACCGCCAGCCTTTGACGTGGATTTCGAAGGAGGCAACGCTTAAATGAATCGCTCAACTCTATATCGCATGTTCGTCCTTCTAATGTTGTGCGCGGCGCCGCTGCTGATCGCAG
>Ga0210401_10003409_pt1 | contig 17013 bp, 9 predicted proteins | sample IncBWH32MmetaG_FD_150866 | JGI IMG/M metagenome (GOLD analysis project Ga0210401, IMG submission 150866) | Forest soil microbial communities from Barre Woods Harvard Forest LTER site, Petersham, Massachusetts, United States - Inc-BW-H-32-M | ecosystem: Environmental > Terrestrial > Soil >... | reverse complement strand
TGATTGGTGTCTTCGGCGGTGCCGTAGCCCGCAAACTGGCGCATGGTCCACAGGCGGCCACGGTGCATCGTCGAATGAATGCCGCGCGTGTAGGGCGGTTCACCGGGATAGCCAAGGTCGCGCTCGGGGCTCCATCCAGCTAGATCGGCGGGCGTGTAGAGCCGGCGGATCGGATAGTTGGAAATTGTGGTGAATTCCGCTTGCCGTTCAGGGCTTTTTTCGAGCGTCGGAACAAGCGTTTTCTCCTCCCAGGCTTTCTCTTTGGCGGAAGGCTCGCGGCGGGATGAAGAAGGTTCTGCGGGAACTATGGTTTGGCTGGCGCCCTTGGAGGAATCGCTCATAGATATTTGCTGTCCGTTCGAGGCGTCCCGATAAACGGCCGACGCTCGAAGGGCCCGCTAAAATCAATGCTATGCGAATCGCGCGTTCGGGGCAATAGCGGCGTCGGTGGGCGCGCCGAAGGAACTGGGAGTCGCCTGACTAATCGAGGGCGGGTTCGGGCACCTGTAGTTCAGCCCGCGAGGGTGCGAGCCCCGGAACCGTGATAGGTAGAGAAGCGGCTCCAAAAAGAACCGGCCCGTCGGAGTTTCGTGCCGGCTCAGTAGAACTCTAGCGTTGGCCTTCTTTGGCGAAGATTTTGTCTGTGCCGATCACCTGGCCGTTGATCGTGCCGGGAATCAGAGTGTCGCGCTCGATCTGGCCGTGTTTGGCGTCCGCGATGGTGACGCGGTTGACTTCGAGCGTGCGTCCCACTGCGCGCTCGTAATTGGCCTTGGCTTCGACGAGATTCGCCAGGGCACGAAGCTCGGTACCCTGTGCGGTGATCAGATCGCGCTGTGTGAGAATGACGTTGTACACAGTCGAAGCGCCGAGTTGATACTTCTTCTGCTCGGCGTCGAAGGTCTGCTGTTGCAGTTCGCGTGCTTTGCTGGCGGCTTGAACCTGCGCGCGATCTTGCGTCAAGGCAATGTAGGCGTTGCGCACGTCGAGCAGCGCAGCGTTTTTCAATTGCTGCATTTGTGCTTCGATCTGGCGCTGGACGAGAACGGCGTGCTGGTACGCAGCCTGGGCTTGCCGGTTGCGGATGGGAATCTGCAAGTTCACGCCGACCAGATAATCGGGAAACTGGTTGTGAAAAATCTGGGTTTGCGCGGTGCCGAAGCCCTCGCGCGCGATTCCGTTCGAGACCGTGGTGGTATTCGGCTCGAAGACTTCGACTGGCACCCCATTCATGTCGAGCACCGTGACCGGCTGGCCATTGGCGCCCACAACAGCAGCACCCGCCGTGGTGGTGGACCCAGTGACAATCGGACTATTCCCAGCGAGCCCCTGGCTCGCGTATTGCGCGGTCAGCGTAGCCGTCGGAAGCAACGCTCTTCGATTCGCCTTAGAGTCTACGACGGCGTTCGTCACGTTGATTTCTTGCTGCAGCAGGTCCGGTCGCTTGGCGAAGGCTTCTTTCACGGCGTCTTCAAAGTTGTCCGCTTCCACTGCTTCTGGAGGATTAGGGTGGTCGAGGGGCACGATCTCGACGTTCGCGAGCGCCGGCGCAAGGGGGTCTCTCGAGATTGCGTTCTTGAGGGTTTGCTCATCCGTTAGCTTAACGGTCTGAGCCACGATCAGGTTCTGGCGGTCCGTGGCCAATTCAGATTCCGCGCGAGTCACATCCAGCGGCGCCATGGTGCCGATTTCGAGCTGTTTCTTGTTGTCCCCGTAAAGTTTGTCGGAGACGGTAACGGCTTGCTCTTGGACTTTCACGTTCTCGCGGGCGTAGACCAGCTCCCAATACGCGTTAATCGTGTTGGTAACCGTCGTAATCGCCTGCTGCTCGAAGACGAAGTCCGCCAGCTTCCTGTTGTTCTTCGCGATGATGATGTTGCGCTGATTCTGGAACCGACCGAATCCATTCAATAGTTGCTGTTGGAATGAGATCGTTAACGACGATGAGACCGATGGATTGAAAAAGTTAGCGGCGCTCGATGAACTTCGCGTATTGTCCCAAGCTGCGCTCAGCGTCGTACCGGTGGCGAACCCCTGGACGTATTGCGTATTGTACTGGTCGGTGTGCGATAGAAGGCCAGTGGCAGCGGTGCCAGTGCCAGCAGTTCCGGAGATAAACGGGTTATTCACCGGAGTCGAACGGTCGTCGAAGAACATGCTTTCGGTCAGCGTCGGGTCGTAAGTCAGTACGGGAACGAACGCGGTTGAGAACCGAATTTCGGCGCCATTGATGCCCTGAGGCAGTCCTCCGCCTTCCGCCGTCATAATATCAGTGTCGGCGAACCACGGGTTATAGCGTGCGACGGCGATGTCCATGCTGTTTTGGAGCGCGAGTTCCACCGCGTCTTGCAAGGTGATTTCCAGCTTGCCGTCGTGGATCAATTGCTCGATGCGAGGCGAGTTGGCGGTGCCGAATTCTGGAATCTGAACCGGCATATAGGGAGCGAACAGATTTGGAAACGGTCGCGGGGCGTGCCTGTAGTTGTATTTCGAGACGCCCAGAGACACGGGAATCGGTGGGTTCGTTGGCCCGGTTCCGTAGACGGGTTTGGGTGTTTGTGTAGGGGCATTCGGATCTTGCCCGGGTCGATTCTGTTCCGGCGATTGCGGCGTCGGCAATTCCGGATGTTCGGTTTGTTGCCCCGGCGGTGGGCTTTGACCGGGGTCCTGAGCGAAAACGGGCGATCCGGACCCAGCCAGCAGGACCGTGAGCACGGCGGCCGTCAGCGAGCGCGCCAGTTGCGATGGCCGCCCGGCGCTGTCTCGCGGCATACGTCGCCAAGCGGGCGCACGCGGAGTTGACGGCTTTGCGGTCAACCGTGGCAAGTTCATAATGTCGTTCACTCCTTGAATTTTATCTTCGACCAACGTAGGTCATTCTTGTCTGACTCTCTTTACAACGTTGACCGGAGGCACTTTGTTTCATCAAATCGACCAAAGCAGGGCAATGGCAAGCGAGAAGTCGACCGAAAACACGGATTCGGCAGTCTAGCAGGGCCTCGTTTCCTTGACAACGCAACACGCGGCGGCTAGGCTGCTGACGATTCGACGGTTACCGGTGGTTTGGGGTTAGCTGTGCCATCGAAGGTTTCGCCCCGGGGACCGCGATGCCGGTTGCCGCGGCAGCGAGGTTGATGCCACCCGAGAGTCGATTTGGTGAGACATGCTGAAGCGCGAAGAACTATTGCGGATGTTCGAGAGCGCCGGTGCGATTCGCCACGGACATTTCGAATTGTCCAGCGGTCTCCACAGCGCTATGTACGTGCAATGTGCGCGGGTTTTGCAGTATCCACGCTTTGCGGAGAAGCTCGGGCAGGCGCTGGCGGCACTTTTTTCCGACGCGACCATTGAGGCGGTCGTCTCCCCGGCCATCGGTGGCCTCATCATCGGGCAGGAAGTCGCGCGCGCGCTTCCAGAGGTGAAGGCGGAGCCTGTGGGCGGCGGCATTCCCGCGATTTTCGTCGAGCGCGACGCCAGTGGTACGATGACGCTGCGCCGCGGTTTCAGCTTGCGCGCGGATCAACATGTGCTCGTGGTGGAAGACGTCTGGACCACCGGAGGTTCTACACTCGAAACAATACAGGTTGTCGAAGAAGCGGGCGGGCGGGTCGTCGCCGCGGGTGCACTGATCGATCGCAGTGGCGGCCAGGTGGAGTTTCTCGTAGAGTCGCAAGCGTTGCTCGATTTGCCGATCGCCAGCTATGCCCCCGAAGATTGCCCGCAATGTCGCGAAGGCAGCGCCGCCATGAAACCTGGGAGCCGTTTCGTCCGCTCCGCGACGTGATGCGACCCGCGTGGCGTAGACTCCTCTGACTCTCCCGGCATGCGCTATTTCAAGCTGACCATCGCCTACGACGGCACCGATTTTCACGGCTGGCAAGCTCAGTCCAGCAAACCTACCATTCAGGGCGAGATCGTCGGCGTTCTTCGCCAGTTGACGCAGGAACACATCCTGTTGCAGGGCACCGGACGCACCGATGCGGGCGTCCACGCTTTGGGCCAGATCGCCAGTTTTCGCACGCAGTCGGGCCTGTCAGCCGGCGATTTCCATCGCGCACTCAACGCGCTCCTCCCGCCGTCGATTCGCATCGTGAAAGCAGAAGAGGTGGGACCGACCTTCAGCGCGCGATTCTCGGCGCGCGGTAAGGTGTACCGCTATCGGATCTATCGCGGCAGAGTCCTTCCCCCAATGCTCTGGCGTTACGTGTTGTACTATCCGTTCCCGCTCGATGAAGACGCCATGCGCGATGCCGCCGCGCGCTTCGTCGGCGTTCACGATTTCACATCCTTCGCCGCCTCCACTGGCTCCGAGGAAGACGACAAGGAGCGCGTGATGGACCGCGAGATCTTTTCGACGGAGCTGGTGCGCTCGCCGGACAACGAGGAACTGGTTTTCACCGTGCACGGCCGATCATTCCTGCGCTACATGGTAAGGAAAATGGTAGGCACGCTTCTCGACGTAGGCCGCGGCAAACTTAAACCCGAAGACATCGACCGTCTCTTCGAGTTGCGCGACCGCTCCAAATCTGGCCCCACCGTCCCGGCTCATGGCCTCTGGATGGTCAGCGCCGAGCACGAAGAGCTCTATCGTATCGGCTGACTTCCATTCCAATCGCCTCTGGTTTCATGCAGAATACGGTCGCAAATTCTGGAGCCCACATGATTCGCAGCACCATACTTGCGTCTTGTTTCCTGGCTGTTGTTTCGCTCGCGCCTTTTGGCACTCATCTGATCGCCGACGAAACGCCGCTCGCGGGTTACTCCGCCGAGTCTTCTCGTACAGAACGCCAGTGGGAAGACAGATTCCGCGCGATGCCGAGCCCGGCGAATCTTCGCGCCTACATGCAGCGCCTGAGTGCGCGTCCTCATAACGTCGGTTCGCCTTATGACAAAGACAATGCTGAGTGGATTCTGGCCAAGTACAAAGAATTTGGTCTCGACGCCCACATCGAATCGTTCAATGTGCTCTTTCCCACGCCGAAAGAGCGTCTCGTCGAACTCGTCGAGGGCGGCCCACACTTCGTGGCCAAGCTGCAGGAGCCTCCCGTACCGCAGGATCCAACGTCCAATCAACAATCGGAGCAGCTCCCAACATATAACGCGTACTCCGCCGATGGCGACGTCACCGGTCCGCTCGTCTATGTGAACTACGGAATCCCCGAAGACTACGAAACGCTCGCGCGCCACGGCATCTCCGTGAAGGGCGCCATCGTCATCGCGCGCTATGGCCACGCATGGCGGGGCATCAAGCCCAAAGTTGCCGCCGAGCACGGCGCAGTCGGCTGCATCATTTACTCGGATCCGCGCGACGATGGCTACTCCGCAGGCGTAACGTTCCCCAACGGCGGATTGCGTCCGCGCGAAGGTGTGCAGCGCGGCAGCGTGCAAGACAGCACGGAATTTATGGGCGATCCGCTGACCCCCAACGTCGGCGCGACCCCCGACGCCAAGCGCCTCGACATCAAGAACGCCCCGACGTTGACGAAAATTCCCGTGTTGCCAATATCCTACGCCGACGCCTCACCTCTAATGTCGGCTATCACCGGACCGGTGGCGCCGGAAGCGTGGCGCGGCGGCCTGCCGATTACCTATCGGATCGGCCCAGGACCCGCGAAAGTTCATCTGAAAGTTTTTTCCAATTGGCAGATGCAGCCGCTCTACGACGTGATCGCAAAAATTCCCGGCTCGCAATTTCCCGACGAATGGGTGCTACGCGGCAACCATCACGACGCGTGGGTGAACGGCGCAGAAGATCCCATCTCGGGTCAGGTTGCAGTATTGGAAGAAGCGCGTTCCCTCGGCGAGCTCGTGAAAGCCGGATGGAAGCCCAAGCGCACCATCATTTATTGCGCCTGGGATGGTGAAGAGCCGGGCTTGCTGGGTTCCGTCGAATGGTTGGAGACGCATGCGGCGGAGCTTCGCCAGCACGCGGTCGCCTATATCAATTCCGACACGAACGGACGCGGCTTTTTCGGCGCCGAGGGCGCGCACTCCCTGGAAAAGCTGGCCAACGATGTCGCCCGCGACGTTAAAGATCCCGAAACGAAGTTATCCGTGTGGAAGCGCTGGCAACTCCACAGCATCACGGAAGCAAGTTCCGATGAGGCCCGCCAGGAACTCCGTCAGCGGCCGGACTTGCGCATCGATATTTCCGGCGGTGGCTCCGATCACGCCGGATTCCAGAATTTCCTTGGTATTGCCGTATTGAATTTTGGCTTCTATGGAGAAGACGAGGGCGGCATCTATCACTCGATCTATGACGATTTTTACTGGTACACGCATTTCAGCGACACCGACTTCGCGTACGGCCGCGCACTTTCCGAAGTCGCTGGCACAACCATGATGCGTCTCGCCGACGCCGACTTGCTGCCTTTCGATTTTTCCAATCTCGCCGACACCGTCCAAACCTACATTCGCGGGCTGCAAACCTTCTCGACAAAGCAGCAGGATGAGATTCGCGAGCGCAACCTCGAGATCGAAGAAGGCGCATTCGCGGCCAGCGCTGATCCGAAACAAACGTACGTTCCGCCAGTAAAGCAGGAAATCCCGCCGCACCTGAATTTCGCGCCGCTGCAAAACGGCGCCGACGCTCTGACGCGCAGCGCCGAGGAGTACAAGAAAGCGCTGGCGCATGCCACCGAAAACGGCGGCGCAGCGCTATCTTCAGCGTCGGTTGCCGAAGTCAATCGCATGCTCATCGACAGCGAGCGCAGACTCACCAACCCCGAAGGCCTCCCCGGAAGAGCGTGGTACAAGCACCAGATCTACGCGCCGGGTGTCTACACCGGCTACGAAGCCAAAGCTATCCCCGCGGTCCGCGAAGCCATGGAGCAAAGGCAGTGGAAGCAGGCCGAAGAAGCCATCGCCCGCGCCGCCTCGGTATTGCAAGACGAAGCAACGCTTGTCTCGTCCGCAGCCGCCAAACTCTCCGCCGCGAAGTAGCACAGACACTCCTGCTTGCCCTGAGTCTCGAAGGGTCTGTGCCCACGTCAACCATTTCGAGCAGACAACAAGTCACCTAAAATCCGTACGTGTTGCTCGATAAGAAAAAATCGAGACAACTGTTGCCCGCGCTTCGCCCAGCAACTATCATTGATTTTCGATTACGCGGCCGTATTTCTGCACCAGCCTAGCGAAACGGCCCGAAAACAGACGCATCTCGCTGGCGGCGCGCGGGAAGCGCACCGCATCAAAGAAACCGAAGCAGTTCGCCTTGGATCTCAAACTGAGATTCGTTCGTTGACGCGGCGTCTCCTGAAAGCGTTCGTAGCCGCAAACTTGACCAAACCCGAGGGACGGTAGCAACAATGTTTTTTTCGAGGACCCGAGTTTTCCGTACGAACAGTTTCACGCAAAGGACGATCCGCTGTCTGTGGCTGCTGGCAGTTCTAATCGCAGCACCCGCATTTGCCCGCGCCGACGGCAATAATTTCGACCTGCTCGGCCCTCGCATCGAAATGAAGGTTACCCGCAGCGGAAAAGCATTGCCCATCTCGGATGTCGCCAACTTGCAACCCGGCGACCGTCTTTGGCTTCACCCCGATTTTCCCGACGACCAGTCGGCCCGCTATTTGCTCATCGTCGCTTTCCTTCGTGGCGCCACCAATCCGCCACCGGAAAATTGGTTCACCAAGGCCGAAACCTGGACCAAGCCGGTACGCGAAGAGGGCATCGTCGTCACCGTTCCGCAAGACGCCCAGCAAGTCCTCCTTTTTCTGGCTCCTGAGACCGGCGGGGACTTCAGCAGCCTGCGCAGCGCGGTCCGCGGAAGACCCGGCGTGTTCGTACGCGCCTCGCAAGATTTGAATCAAGCCAGCCTCGACCGCTCGCGCCTTGAAAAATATCTCGCCGACGTAAAAGCTGTCTCCGACGCCGACCCTAAAGCGCTCCACGAGCATTCCATTCTGATGGCGCGCACTCTCGGTATTCGCATCGACGAACAATGTTTTAACAAGCCCGTCGAAGAACAAAGTTCCTGCCTGACGAAAAACACCGAGAATCTCGTAATGGACGATGGTCACAGCCAGTCGATGGTGACGGCGTTGGCGTCGGGACCCAACTCCGACCTGGTCGGCGCGGTCAGCGCCACGTCGCTGGCGGGCGGCGGATTTTATAGCGCATACGTTGGCGCGGTCGTGGATCTCGCGCGCGTTCTCGGCAACTTGCACACCGCTTCCTACGTCTACATTCCCGCTCTCGCCCTGCCCAAAGGCGAGCAGATGAATCTGAAGCTCAACAATCCGCCGTCTTTCCGCAAGCCCATGTCGGTGATCGTCATCGGTCTGCCCGCCGTCGAAGCGGCCCAACTGCCTCCACTGAGAGCCATCAACGCCGACCAGGTTTTCTGTCTGCAGAAATCCTCCCTGGTTCTGCCTGTGGAAGGCGCGCCGCTCGTTTTTTCCTCCGACATCGGCCACGATTTCTTCCTGCACATAGCCGCCAAAGACGGCAAAGAAATCAAGCTTCCGGCAAGAGCCGACGCCACCAGTGGTGGATTTCTAATCGACACACACAGCGTCGAAGGCGCAAAGCTCGATGCCCAACTCACGGGAACCCTGCATGGCTATTGGGGCTTTGAGCCTTACGAAGGGCCGAACTTTCATCTTCGGACTTCACGCCCAGCCCAGTGGGTGATTCCTGCGTCGGAACAGACCGCTCTCATTGTCGGCCGCGAGGATACCGTTCACCTGCAATCCGATTCCGCCGCCTGCGTGGATAACATCAAGATTCAGGATGCAAAGGGCAAGGAGGTCAAGACCACCTGGAAGGCCACCAAGCCCGACGAACTCGAACTGAAGGTCGCGCTAAAGGATCAGCCCGCGGGAGCTCTGCAAGTAAAGTTGCAGCAATTTGGGCTGGCCAAGCCCGATGAGCTTCCATTGCAAGCCTATTCCGAAGGGGCTCACCTGGATGGCTTCACGATCAATGCCGGAGACCAGCAAGGCGTCTTGAAGGGAACTCGCCTCGATGAAGTCGATCACTTCGAGCTGAATGGCATTCACTTCCTGCCCGCGAAGTTGACGCGCACCAACGAAAAAGATGAACTCCGCATGGCGGCCACGCAGCCCGACTCCGCGGCGCTGCGTCCCGATCAATCTCTGGTAGCGAAGGTCGCACTCAAAGACGGCCGCGTTCTCGAGCTTCCGACCAAGGTAGAAGCTCCCCGCCCGAAGGTCGCGCTCATCAGCAAAAGCATCCGGCTGGGCGATACGCCTTCGACCATCAGTCTCGGCAGCCAGGACGAGTTGCCGCTGGACGGACAAATTTCCTTTCTCTTGAAAGCGGAAATTCCAAATCGATTCGCGCGTTCAGAGCGCATTGAAGTCGCCACCGCCGACGAATCCTTCAGTACGTTGCTCAGCATGACGGACGGAAGCTTGATGCTGCGCGATTCGGAAAGCGCACTCGCGATCTTCGATCCCCACAAAGCCTTCGGACCGTCCGCCTTCGGTCCGCTGCAATTCCGCCCGGTGGAAGCCGACGGCACAAAAGGGGATTGGCAGCCATTGGCGACGCTCGTGCGCGTCCCCGCACTGAAAGAAATTCGCTGTCCCGAGAGCCCCGACAAACCGTGCCAATTGACCGGCACAAATCTATTCCTGATCGACTCAGTCGCTTCCGATCAGCAATTCGCTCACAACGCCCCGGTGCCGACAGATTTCATCGACGCCACGCTCGCCGTGCCGCATCCCGGCGAAACCGGCCTATTCATAAAGCTGCGCGACGACCCGTCAGCAATCAACACAGTCGTCCTCCCGATCTCACAAGATCAGCAACAGCCGTAACGTAGTTCGCAAACGACTGTGGCACAGTCATTCCTGGCTGTGCGGCTGTGCGCGTCAGCTATTTGTTGTGTTTCAATCCACAATTATCACTTCGATGGGTTTGTCACCGGCATTGACATCAGAATACATCTCCCCCGGATTGTATTTTGCAGCAAACCAAATTCCTTCCGACCGCGGGGTTTTCGGTTAGAATCCCGCGTATGGCCGCCATCGTAATCTCGGTTGGCACGATTCCTTCGATTAACCCCGCGACCGGCGAAGCCCTCGGCTGCTTCGAGAGGACCCCGCCGTCCTCCATGCCTGAGATCGTAGCGCGCGCTCGCGCAACGCAAGCGAAGTGGTCGAAGACTCCGATCGCCGATCGCGCCGCCCGCCTCAAACTGCTCCGCGAACGCATTCTCTCTTCGCGCGATGCCTTGGCCGACGCGATCGTTCGCGAATCCGGCAAGCCACGCGCCGAAGCGCTATTCGCGGATATTTTTGTAGCACTCGATACCGCGCAATATTTTGCCGTCAATGCGGAACGCATGCTGCAGCCCGAATCCGTCCCGCACCACAATCTCGCAGCCAAAGCCAAGAGTGGCACGCTCACCTACGAGCCGCTCGGCGTAATCGGCATCATCAGCTCGTGGAACTATCCCCTGGCCATTCCGGTCAGCCAGATCATTCCGGCCATCGTTGCGGGTAATGCCGTGGTTTGCAAATCCAGCGATTTCACCCCGCACTGCGGCGCCCTCATCGAAAGATTGTTCACGAGCGCAGGGTTTCCAGAGGGCTTGGTAACCATCGTCCAGGGCGGTGGCGACGTAGGTCAGGCCCTGATCGACGCGGCGTGCGACAAAATTCTGTTCACCGGCAGCGTCGAAACCGGTCGTCGCGTAGCCGAAGCCTGCGCCAAGCGCCTGATTCCCACCGTTCTCGAACTCGGCGGCAAGGACGCCATGATCGTCCTCGCCGATGCCGATCTCGATGTCGCCGCCAGCGGAGCCGTTTGGGGCAGCTACACAAATTGCGGACAGGTCTGTCTTTCCGTCGAAAGAATCTTCGTTGAGCGCCTCGTCAGCGAGCCCTTCGCCGCCCGCTGCGTCGAAAAAACAAAAAAGCTGCGGCTCGGCCCTGGAAGCGATCCCGCCACGGACGTCGGCCCGCTGATCCGACCTCAACACGTCCAGCGCATGACCTCGCTGATTGAAGACGCCGTCACCCGCGGCGCGAAAGTCCTCTGCGGCGGCCACGCACGCCCCGATCTCGGCGGAAACTTCTTCGAGCCTACGGTAATAGTTGAAGTGGATTCCGCCGCGCGCCTCTTTCAAGAGGAAACGTTCGGCCCAATCCTCGCCATCCAGACAGTGTCCAACTCCGACGAAGCAATCCTCCGCGCAAACGCTTCACCGTTCGCCCTGTCTGGCAGCGTCTGGACGCGCAACGCGGCCCGCGGCAAAGCCATCGCAGCACAACTCCGCGCCGGCGCCGTCATGGTAAACGACGCCATCAGTTACTTTGCGATCGCCGAAGCTCCCCACGGCGGCTGCGGACTAAGTGGCTGGGGCCGAACCCACGGCAAAGCCGGCCTACTCGAAATGGTCCAGACCAAATACATCGACGTCGATCGCCTCCCGCGCCGGCAAAAGCCGTGGTGGTATCGCTACGGCCCCGATCTGGAACAAGCCGCCGACGCCTTCTTACAATTTGAGTTTGGAAGTAAGCTAAGCGCTCGCCTTACCAGCGCCCGAGCCGCGTTGAGAACCATGTTTCGCGACCACCGTATGTGACCGTTTAACCGTTCCTCTTCAGACGGCTTTGTTTCGGCCCGAGATTGCGGTTAAGTGCCAACGTTTTACCATGCCCCTCGATCCAGCCGAAATCGCTCGCTATCTCTCATGCCCCGACGAAGGCGCTCCGCTGACGCCAGATTTCGGCGGGCTCCGATGCGTCCGCTGCTCGCGGATTTTCCCCTTCCAAAAGCCGAATCTGTTCGAGATTTTGCCTGCGAAACCCGTCGCGATCTCCACTTCCGAGGTTCCGGCCGGGTATGAAATCGCCTATATGCAAGCCTACTCTCGCGTGCGGGAATCGACCGACGATGCCGTACCGTGGGGCGCAAACGAGACGTCATCGACGAAAACCGTGAAACGTCGCGAGCGCCACACCGAGGAAGTTTTCCGGCTGCTTCGCGACGCTCCAGGCGATGCGGACGGAGTATTCTGCGATCTTTCCGCGAGCGCGGGGCATACCACGTTTGCCGCGGCCCGGCATTGCCGTCTGGTCTTCCACTGCGACCTTTCCGTCACAGCGGTGCACTACGCCAGCGCCAAAGCTACACGGATGGGCCTGGAAAATATGGTGATCGTCCGCGCCGATTACTTGCGGCCACCCTTCCTGAATTCCATTCAACAGTTAACCTGTCTCGATTCGCTCATTCGTGGCCCCTGGCACGACGTACGATTGCTCGCGAGCATTCGCCAAGCGCTCGTGCGAGGAGGCTCTGCTGTGGTGGACTTTCATAATTGGTGGCACAACCCGCTGCGTCGCTTAGGTTTGCTTCGCCAGAATTTCGGCCAGAATCGAAGCTACACGTGGAACGAAGTGCTGCATTTGCTCAGGCAAGCAGGCATCGATGATTTTGTGGTGAGTACTTTCATCCAGGAAGCTGACCCGCAAAGTCCATCCGCGAGAGTTTTGCGCCGCCTGCTACCTGCGACACGCTTCCTGGTCCGCCTGACGTCATCGGCGCGCCAAGTCCGGTAAGTCGAATTCACCACGTACCGATTATCCGCCGACGATGAGGCTGCGGCGCCCAGTCGTTGCGGCTTGGTGTCGGGCTGACTTGAACAACCGATATGCTCCAGCCACGCACGAGTAGGCTGCGGACAAACGGCGTTTGTTATCCCGAACCCGCGTCGTTTGCGGGTGAAGGATCTGCTGTTCGCAAAAAGGCCAAGGAAAAAGCAGATTCCTCACCCCGTCAAAAACCAAACGGGGTTCGGAATGACATATTTTCACTTTTTCCGAGCACTGCAAGGACAACAGCAAATTCATTGAACTGGCGCTCTCTGACTTGGAAGCATGGGAGGCCGATAGGATCGGCAACACTCAAATCGGGCTGCTTGGCTATTTCGTAGCATTCTTCTGGCGCATCCCACCGCGTCGAGCATCCAATATAGAATACGGAAATGGCCGATCCCGCAAACTCCGAATACATCTACGACTGGAACCGAGCGTCATCTCCGGCGATTGCGCCTGGTACGCGCGTTCTCCTTAATGACGAAACCCTTCGCGATGGCTTGCAAAATCCATCCGTCTACGACCCCGGCATCGAAGAAAAAATCGAGATCCTTCACCTGATGGAATCGCTCGGCATCGAAGCCGTGAACATCGGTCTCCCCGGCGCGGGCCCCCGCGCAGCAGCCCACACCGAAGCCCTGGCCCGCGAAATCGCCAACAACCACATGAAGATTCACCCCAACTGCGCCGCGCGAACGGTGGAAGCCGACATTCGCCCAATCGTGGAAATTTCCCAACGCGTCGGCATCGCCCTCGAAGCCGCAACCTTCCTCGGCTCCAGCCCCATCCGCCGCCTGGTCGAAGATTGGACGGTCGAACACCTCGAGCGCACCACGGAAAAAGCTGTGAGATTCGCCGTGGAGCACGGCCTGCCATCTATGTACGTAACCGAGGACACCACGCGCACCGATCGCGACACCGTCAAGCGTCTCTATTCCACCGCGATCCGCAACGGCGCCCGCGCTGTAGTCTTCTGCGATACGGTCGGCCACGCCACGCCGCAAGGCGCCTACAACCTCATCAAATTCGCTGTCGATGAAATCGTGAAGCCCAGCGGCGAAAAAATCCGCGTCGACTGGCACGGCCACAACGACCGCGGCCTGGCCATTGCCAATTCGCTGGCAGCGATCGCCGCCGGCGCCGACCAAGTCCACGCCGCCGCAAACGCTCTCGGCGAGCGCGTAGGCAACACACCCATGGAACTCATGCTGGTCAACCTCCGCCTGATGGGTTTGATCGATCGCGATCTCTCCCGCCTCAAGGAATATTGCGAAAAAGTCGCCCGTGCCACGCACACCACCATCCCGCCGAACTACCCGGTAGTCGGCCACGACGCTTTCCGCACTGCCACCGGCGTCCACGCCGCCGCCATCGTAAAAGCCTTCCACGGCAAAAATCCCGAGCTCGCCGACATCGTCTACAGCGGCGTCCCCTCACATCTTTTCGGTCTTGATCAAATCATCGAAGTCGGCCCGATGAGCGGCAAATCCAACGTTCTCTTCTGGCTCGAACGCCACAAAATCCCCGCGAACGACGCCGTAGTCAACCGCATCCTCGACGCCGCCAAACAATCCGCCCGCGTCCTCACCGACGACGAAATCCAAGCCCTCGCCACGGAGCCGGCACGCAATTGACCTCGCGCGCGACTACGCAATCCCTCCGGAACTCCTCGGTGAAACATCTTCTCCTTTGGGTTATCCTTTCGATCATGCCCGTTCGCTCCCTCGGCTCTCCTCATCGTTCCGGCCCCTCCCCACAGCTCGCCGAGACCCCCGAACTCCGCTCCGCCTTATCCTGGTTTACTAAGAATCTCGCCTGGATCAACGATCAGCAAATCCGCATAACCGAAATTCCGGCGCCTCCATTCCAAGAAGCAGCCCGCGCCAGCGTCGTGAAAACGCTCCTCGCCGAATCCGGACTCAACGTGCAAATCGACAAGACCGGCAACGTCATCGGCGAACTCCCCGGCGCCAACGACAAAGAAATCGTGATGCTCACCGCGCATCTCGACACCGTCTTTCCCCCAGGCACCGACGTAAAGGTCCGCCGAGAAGGCGAACGCCTGAGCGCACCCGGCATCTCCGACAACGGCACAGGCCTCGCCGCGCTCGTCTCCATCGCCCGCGCCATCCAGGAATCCAAGATCAGGCCCCGCCGCACCATCCTCTTCGTAGCCGACGTCGGCGAAGAAGGCGAAGGCAACCTCCGCGGCATGCGCGCCCTGGTCGAAGCCTACCGCGCGCGCCTGAAAGCGGCACTCGTCCTCGACGGTTCCGGCACTGATCACGTCACCACCAAAGCCCTCGCCTCCCGCCGCCTCGAAGTCCTCATCACCGGCCCCGGCGGCCACAGTTGGTCCGACTTCGGCATGCCCAATCCCATCAACGCCCTCGTCCGCGGCTCGATCCGTTTCATCAACACAAAAGTTCCCGCTAACCCGCGCACCACCTTCAATCTAGGTCAAATCGAAGGCGGCACCTCGGTCAATTCCATCCCCTACGACGCGAAACTCAAAGTCGACATTCGCTCCGAAAGCGAAGAAGAACTCGGCAAACTCGAATCCGCCCTGCGCGAATCTATCTCCGCCGGCGTCCGCGACGAAATGGAATCCTCTCGCGACCGCTCGAAAGGGAAGCTCGACTGGAAGATCGACGTCCTGGGCACACGCCCCGGCGGCGAACTCTCCCCCAACTCCCCACTCCTGGCTGCATTGCGCGCCGCCGATGATTACGTCAGCAACCAATCGCGCATCGAGCGTTCCTCCACCGACGCCAACATCCCGCTAGCCAACGGCATCGACGCCATCTCCATCGGCGCGGGCGGCACCGGCGGCGGCGCCCACTCGCTGCAAGAGTGGTACGAACCCTCCGGCCGCGAAATGGGCCTGAAGCGCGCTCTCCTAACCCTGCTAGGCATTTCCGGAATCGCGGAGGAAAAAGCTAAATGAATTGCGAGACGCGTCCCAGCCGCGCCACCGTTCACATCATGTCGTCGTCAACTTGTACGGGCGGGGCTTGCCCCGCCCAAGCAATCAGGTCAAACGCAAGCAATCGCCGGTTTTTTCTCTTTTCTTGTCTCGCCGTCCTAACAACCCTGGCCCCGCTCAATCTCTCATCCCAAACCTACACGCCTCCCCGCACCACGTACTATCTCCACGGTCGCATCTACACCAACGACCCCCAACATCCCTGGGCCTCCGCCATGGCTATCCGCGAAGGCAAAATCGTCTGCATCGGCGGCATCGAGCAAATCATGCTCGAATGTGGCGGCGGCGGCGAAAACGCCGAAACCATCCAGCTCGGCAACAAATTCGTAATGCCAGGCTTCAACGACGCCCATGTCCATCTGGGCAATGCCGCCGCCGACCTGCTCGCAGTCCGCCTGAACGGTGTCGCCTCCGTAGAAGAGCTGCAAAAACGCGTAGCCGACGCCATTGCCGCCCACAAAGAAGGCGACTGGATCACCGGCGGCGGTTGGGACCACACCCTCTGGCCCGACAAAAAATTCCCCACCAAGCAGCAGCTCGACGCCGTCTCTCCAAAAAATCCCGTCCTCTTAACGCACATCTCCGGCCACGTATCCGTCGCAAATTCCCTCGCACTTCAGCTGGCCCATATCTCTAAAGACACTCCCAATCCCAAGGGCGGCGAATTCGAACGTGACGCCGACGGCGAACTCACCGGCATGCTCGAAGAAGGCTCCGCCATCAGACTCGTCGAGCAATACGTCCCCGACCCATCGCCCGCGCAACGCCGCCACGGTATCGAGCTGGTCCTCGCGGACGTCGCCAAAAATGGCGTCACCTCCGTTCAGGACAATTCCGACTGGGATGATTTTCTCGTTTATCGCGACCTGAAGGACGAAAACAAACTTACCGTGCGCATCACCGAGTGGCTGCATTTCACCACCGGTCTAGGCGAACTCCAGAACGAACGCAGTGAAGGCGGCGTAACCGACCCCTTGCTGAAAACCGGCTCTCTAAAAATGGTCACCGACGGCGCACTGGGCTCTCGTACCGCCGCCATGCTCGCTCCGTACTCCGACGATCCCTCCACCAGCGGCATCATGGCCATGGAGCCCGACAAACTTCGCCAGATGGCCATCGAGCGCGACCGTGCCGGCTTCCAACTCGCCTTCCACGCCATCGGCGACAAAGCCAATCGCGTGGCCCTCGACGTCTTCGAAGCCGTCGCAAAAGCTAACCCGCCCCGCGACCGCCGTGATCGCATCGAGCACGCCCAAGTCGTCGCCCCCGAAGATCTCCCCCGCTTCGCCAAACTAAACGTCATCGCCTCCATGCAACCGTCCCATGAAACCACTGATATGCGCTGGGCCGAACAACGCATTGGTCCCGACCGCCTTAAAGGCGCCTACGCCTGGGCCACCATGCTAAAAAACGGCGTCCACCTGGCCTTCGGCACCGACTACGACGTCGAGTCCATCA
>Ga0210401_10003408_pt1 | contig 17021 bp, 11 predicted proteins | sample IncBWH32MmetaG_FD_150866 | JGI IMG/M metagenome (GOLD analysis project Ga0210401, IMG submission 150866) | Forest soil microbial communities from Barre Woods Harvard Forest LTER site, Petersham, Massachusetts, United States - Inc-BW-H-32-M | ecosystem: Environmental > Terrestrial > Soil >... | reverse complement strand
ATCCGGCGTTCGTGCGTTATCATTTCTATTCTCAATTTCCTGGGAGGATCGGTCATCACGGGAGTTTCAAAAAATCCGGGTGTGGAACAAGCGCCCGCGGCGCACTTTGCCTCACCCGAAGCCCACAGTTCGACGCGCATGGCGCTGCTTTTCGTCGCGCTGACTGCAACCGCCGTCATTTCGCCCTTTTTCCTGTTCGGCAACGCTTCCGGACATGACATTCAGTTCCACCTAAGCTCCTGGATGGACGTGTCGCGCCAGTGGCGCGAGGGAATCATCTTTCCGCGCTGGTGCGAGTGGGCCAATTGGGGCTTCGGCGAGCCGCGGTACATTTTTTACCCTCCGGTTTCATGGGTGCTCGGAGGGGCACTGGGCTCGGTGCTGCCGTGGCGGATGGTGCCCGGGGCGGTCATCTGGGTCGCGCTCGTGCTCGCGGGGATGTCCATGTGGTTTCTCGCGCGCGAATGGTTCTCGCCAACGGCGGCCATTGCTGCTGCCGTGCTTTTTGCCGCCGACCCGTATCACCTCGTCATGCTCTACTATCGGAGCGATTTTGCGGAACTTTTGGGCGCGGCACTCCTGCCCTTGCTTTTCTGGACCGCGATCCACGTCGCGCGCGGTGAAAAGCATTTCGTTTCTGCGCTGGCCCTGGTGTTTGCCGGGATTTGGCTTTGCAACGATCCGGTGGGCGTGATCGCTACGTATTCGCTGGCGCTGGCACTGGTAGTGGCGTGTTTCCTTCGGCGCAGTTTGCGGCCTTTGCTGCTCGGCGGGGCCGGCATGGCTGCCGGCTTCGCGCTGATCGCGTTTTATCTTTTCCCTGCCGCTTATGAGCAGCGCTGGGTGCAAATCAACGGCGCGCTCTCGCCCAGTCTGCAGCCCGCGCACAACTTTCTTTTTGCCCGCGATAACGAACAAGGATTCCTCGAATTCAACATGCGCACGACCCGCGTCGCGATGAGTATGATCGCGGCGACGCTGGTCGCGGGCGTCCTCTTCGCGCGGCGCCGGCGCGGCGTGAGCGAACTCTGGTCGATTTTGCTGGCGGCCGCCGTCTCCTCGTCCTTCATCATGTTTTCGCCGAGCCTGATTTTCTGGCGGCTGATGCCAAAACTGGCTTTCGTGCAATTCCCATGGCGATGGATGGATATGCTCGCCGTTCCGCTGGCACTTTTCGTGACAGGCGCCGCAGTGAGTTTTCGCAAGCGATGGGCGTTTTGGCTGGTCGTCGCCCTGGCTGCGGGATACGTTGGAGCGGTCGCAACCACAATTATCGAGGACGGCTGGTGGGACGATCGCGACGCAGTCTACCTGACGCGGGGCATCGAAGCGGCGCACGGCTTCGACGGCACCGATGAATATGCGCCTCTCGGTGTGAGCCATTGGGATTTGCCGGGTGAGCCTGCCGATGTCGACGACAAGGAAGCGGACCCGCCTCCGGAAACACCACGGATCGAAATGGTCAGCGACGAATCGGGAGAAGTTGTGCCGGCTGCCGGTGTTTCGGTGAAATTCGAGAAATGGACCGCCGAACGGAGAATTTTCTCGGTGAAGGCGGCAAATGATGTGTCGCTCGTCGTGCGGCTCCTGAATTATCCGGCGTGGGAGGTGCGCATCGACGGCGCGCATGTGAGCCCGGGATACGCAGACGTGACAGGACAGATGGTTTTACCCGTCACGCAGGGAGCGCACCTGATCGACATTCGCTTTCGACGTACTTGGGATCGCACATTGGGCCTCATCATCTCGTTGATCGCCGCGATTGCGCTGATGCTTTTTGCTTGGCGGCTTCCTAGGCAGCGCGAGTAGCACGTCACCAACGATTGAGTTTCCCGGCTGGGGAACGCGGTCTTCCGTGCCCGTGGAACGCCGTTCCGCACTCTATGCCAAATCCTCGAACTTGTCGCGCCATGTCTCGAATTTCTCGGTGACGCCCTCGCCGACGACCAGATCGGCGTTGGGGTCCCGCGTTTCAAAGAAAGCGAGAGGATTCCCAACGCGCGCGGGCTAGTGAGCGGATCGGAGAGGTAGTACTAACTGGCTGATATTCCAGCCAGTTACGATGACTTCTGGATCGTTGGCGAGAGCGTCTGGTGAGAAATAGTGTGCCGTAACCTTGCGGGATTCACCGGGCAGCAATTCGAAATAGTTGTCGCTCCAGATGACCGGAAGGATTTCCGACGATTCGCCTTTGCCGCGGATTCCCAGATCGATCTGGAACGCCAAGGACGAAGAGGGGTTCCGTAGATGGATCGCGACCTCCGGACCATCGGAGCTTTCGGTCGACGTCGACGACACTTCCAATTGGACCGTGGGGAGATCGGCTAGCGATTTCAAATCTTCGTAGGTCGAAACCGGTGTGTAGCGATAAGAAGCCTTGGCCCAATCGAAGACGTTTTTCCTCGATGCAAGCCAGTAGAAATTTGTGCTCAGCGCCGGTCCCTCTTGGTGCGCAAGGGTGAGGCGAAGAAAGTGAACCGGCGATGAGGAACCCATAACGCTCTCGGGGATTGTTAGGATTTTTGTGACGCTATCGGCGGGCGAGTCTGCGCGAGATTCGCGCGAAAAAATCTGCTGCATCTGCTGGTCATAAACGCTCGCGGTGATTTTCAGATTTGACGCGTTCGAATACGTGCTGTTGACGATGACCACGCTGCGATCGTCGTAGGAGTACTGCACGTGAAGCGGTTCGAGCGCTTTCTGCGCTCCGAAGTAACCGCCGGCTGGCTGCAAATAATAGTCGTAAAGATGCCAGAAAAGGGATGGCCATGCGTTGTTGAGCATCCACTGAATGATTCCCGTGGCCGAAGAATATTTGTTGCGCGAGTAGGCCTCGAACATCGCGCGTTCCGAATCGTAGGACATCGCCTGCGCTTTGCGTTCGTAGTCATCCAAGTCGCGGGGTGCACCGTACACTTCGCGCATTGATTCGTTGAAATGGTCAAGTTTGCTGTACGTGCCGAGCGCGTTGTGAAACGCCCAGGCGGAGTTGTTGAGTTGCAAGTGATCCGGGCCGAGCATCTTTTCGAGCGAACTTTTGGGAGGAATCGCCGGCCCGGGGCCGGTCTCCGTGTTGAAGCCCGTGGCACCGCCGTTACGGCCATCACGGTCCGAGAGCCAGAAGTCGGGAGGCACGTAGTCGTATGGACCGGTCATTTTCACGCCCGTCGGGCCGGTGATGTCGGAAGGATCGCTGGCGGCCGAGAACATCACAGGATTCGGCCAGTCGGCCGCTTGGATCGTCGCGAGGAAGGCGTTTTCGACGTACGGAGGCGGTCCTTCATCGCTGCCATTGAGCCAGGCAAGGACGCTCGGATGTGCTCGCAGACGGAGCGTTTGCGAGCGGAGCGATTCGGTTGCGACGTGAAGGTCGCGAGCATTCCATTTCTTTGCTTGCTGCCAACGATCGCAGCAAGACCACCCCGCCATGACAAGCACGCCTTCTTCATCGGCAAGGTCGTAAAACTGGTCCGATTCAAGCTTGCCTTCGAGGCGCACCGTGTTGAGATTCAGGTCGCGGATGTAGCGGAATTGCGCGCGCATGCGCTCGGGCGATTCGCGCAGAAGCATGTCCGGCGTCCAACCCGCGCCGCGGATGAAAATCTTTTTGCCGTTGATGAAAAACAGCCGATTACCGTGATCGTCAAGCGACGAAGTGATTTCGCGTGCGCCGAAGCGGGTGGTCGCCTCATCGGAAATGTCGTTCCCGATTGTGAAGCGAAGATGAAGAGTATGGAGAGCAGACTCTCCCATTTGCTTCGGCCACCAGAGCTGGGGGTTACGAAGCTGAAGCTGGGGAAATCTCTCCGGAGCGAAATTGACCGAACGGGATTCGTTGGCGGCGAGTAGGACCTGCTGTTGAAAGGCGATGCCTTCGATGTCGCCTGAGAGAACGCCGCTAACAGGCTGCGCGCTCGTGTTGTGAAGCTGAGCTTCCACGGTGAGATCGGCCACGTCGAGCGCGGCAGAAGGGAAATGCGTGATGACTTGAGGATTGCGGATCGCGACGGCCCCGCTGCCATCGATATATACATCGCGCCAGAGGCCCATGTCTTTGTCGGGCGGAGCCGGGTTCCAATCGATCCAAGTGATACCGAGGTCGCGGGGCGTCTGCGGAAAGACTTCAACGGCGAGCGCGTTCGGCGCATCTCGGTCAAGCGCGCTGCTGATATCCAATTCGTACGAGCGATCTGCGCCCGCGACCTCCTTGACGTCCGCAAGCCGTTTCCCGTTGAACCAGATATTGGCGCGATTGTTGATGCCCAGGAAGTGCAGTTCGACGTGACGCTTCAATTGCTTGGGCCCGACAGTGAACTCGGTTCGATACCACCATGGGCAGCGAAACGGGCTGTTCATCGGCATATCGAGCAGCGCAAAATCCGCGCCGAGTGGATAGTTGCCGCCGGGAATCGCGCGCAGATTGCTCGCGAAGTAAGGATCGGGGAATGTGCCATCCGCAACCAGCGCCGCGAGAACCGTGGTCGGAACAATTGCTTTATGCCAGCCGGTCATGGCAAAGCCGACAGTCGAGATCGCCGGGCCTTTCGCAGAAATCCTGCAGGAGGATTGCAGCGCCCAGCCGTCGTGGAGGTCGGTGCGTGAATTGTCCGATTGCGCGCGGGCAGGGGAGGCAAATGTTGCTGCGATTAGAATAAAAATGACAATGGCGGGACACGTCCGACTGGCAAGCCGTAATGTCGATCTATCTTGCATCGCAGCTCCGGTATTTTAGCGCGACGAGCAAGTCGTGCCATGCGGACTCTCTCTTGTGACTATATGAGTTGACTATGGGAAAATAGTGCCGTCAGAAGAGCTGCGCCGTGCGTTCGCTTGCCAACAAGAAAGTCCGCGAGGTGGCTGTTTCCGAATTCAAGACGCACTGCCTTTCTTTGCTCGACCAGGTGAACAAAACCAAGACGCCGTTCCGCGTGACCCGCAGGGGGAAGGCGATTGCCGACGTTTTTCCGGCGGCTGTCGAACAGACTGGCCATAGCTGGATCGGGTCGATGGAGCGAGTCATTCCGATCACGGGTGACATCGTGTCTGCGGTCGTCGACTTGGACGATTTCGAGCCGCTCAAGGATTGCATCTCCTGTTCGATACACACATTCGGATCTGGGCCTTTGAAGAACCGAAGCGCCTCTGGGAAAGTGTCCGCGAGGGCTCAGTGACTCGAACAACGAAAGGTGACTTTGGGCCATCAGCGTTTGGGAAGCGTTGACCCTTCAAGCCCAGGCCAGAATTCAAGCGCTCGCAGGTCCTCAGGCGTGCCTGGCCGACAATATCTTTTTCCGGCACGGCAGCCTCAAGTTCGGCGACCTCGCCAGCCGTCAAATCGATATCGGCTGCGGCGGCGTTCTCTTCGAGACAAAAGTTCGCGTCGACTTATCTCATCGGCCGCAATCTATTGCCCCTGCACCGGGATTTTCGACATTTCGCGCACGAGTATCGCGAAATTGACCGCGTCGTCACCGCTCAAGAGTGTCGATTGTTGCTCCAGTGTGCGATAACGCTGGCGAACGATCGCTGGCGACAAATATTTCTCGACAAGCGGAGCCGTACGCGGATCGCTCAGCAGTTCGTCGATGGTGAACTGGGCTGAGTAGTATTCGGTTTGCTTGCCGGGCAAGGGATTCTTCTGCGGTTCTTTCAGCGTCGGATCATTGATGAATCGAGCGATGAGCGGCTCGACCGTGTCTGAAACATCGGTCGCTTCAGCGGCTGGAACCTTCTGAAACCGAAAGAGACTTGTGGCAATTACCGGCAGGAAAGCCTGCAAGCCACCGCGGACGTAGCCCAGCTTATAGGTCTTCATTCGCCACGGATCGATCATATCGACCTGATACGGTCCGTCGCCATCGAGCTGGATTTCGGCAGGCTCCGTGCGACCGTTGAGGCCGGCCGGCTCAATTCGGAACAGGTAGTAGCCGCCCTTTTCGGCGAGCAACGTCCCACCCTGCTGCAATTCCGGAGATGGTGCCAAATCCTGAAAAGGCGCACGGGTCATGATCGATTTCAGAAATGCCAGCCGCGGCACGCTCTCACCGACGAGCGCTCCTCCCGCGGCCCACCACAAAACGCCGCCGGGATGCACGTACGTCTCCCCGTGCGAAGCATAGCCGCCAGCCATTGTGATCTGCCAATGGCGACTGAGCTCCTCCTCGCCCGAGTGGCTCCCCCAGCCCTGCGTGTTATCGCCCTCGTACCCGTATTCATCGACAACCACGGGTTTCCCGTATTTCTCCCGTGCGCCGGGAACGCGGCGAGCGGGCCTGGGCGTGCCGTCTTGAACGATCACGTGCGTGATCCACGGCTTGGAGTGGTCATACCAGGCGCCCTGATTGTGCATGCCCCGCGGATGCGCGTAGGGGTCACTTTGCTCGAGCACTTGGAACATGTGGTCCCAATCCTTATTTTTCATGATGTCGTACTCGTTCGCCATCGTCCACCAGACGTTTTCAAACGATGAGAGCCGCGCTACGACGTAGCGGATATAGGCGTCGTCGTGAGCCGCGTCCATCGTGGCGAAACCCCAGCGATCGTAGGGGTGAAACAGGATGATGTCTCCCTGAATGCCGAGGCGCTCTAAGTCGCGAAGTCTCTGCTCGACGTGCTGGAAGAAAGCGGGATTGAAACGGTCGAAATCGAATTGATGTGAAGCGGTTTCCAGGTAGGGATAGATCGTCGGGTCAACGCGATTGTAGAGATACCATTTGGGGAACAGTCCGAAACGAATTTTCGTGAAGGGGCTCGCTTTCAGTGATGCGAGAGTTTCCTGCTGGAGCGCTTCATCGCGATTCAGCCAGTTGTAAAGCGTCGTGCCGAGCAGGAAGTAGGGCGTGCCGTCCACATAGGAGAAATGATAGGTCTTCGCTACGCGCACCGGGCCGTGATCGCCCCGTGCCGGGGGGCCAACTGTGAAATGGCCGCTTGCCTGGTCCAAGGATCGATCGTTCGATGCCGTTGTGAAAGTGCACGTCCCTTGCGCTTCGGGCATGAAACGAACTTTCCAGGTGCTTGCGCCGTCGAAGAAGCCTTCGGCGTGAACCGTGTTCTTGCCGCAGACAAATTCCGCGCTCAGTTGAACTTCCGCAAACGGGTTTGCATGCAAGCTCGTCGAATGGAGTGTGATCTCTTCGATGGCCCATTGCCTGGCCGTCGGCGCGTAGGTCGGCGCCGCCCCTGCTGAGAGCTTCGTGCAAGCGAGCGCCGCAACGAGGACGAGAAATAGGATCTTGAACCAGGGGCTTTGTTTCATGACCTGCGCTCCTTTTCAAAACGGGAGGAGTATAGCGCGCAGGCAGGCACACTCCGCCTTCCGTGATGAAACAACGATCGTGGGCGTCGGACTAGTGTCTTAGCTCGATGATGCCAGCGACGACCGAGACTGCGCCGACGGGAAGGAGAATTTCGCCCGTCGTGTTGAAGGCGTGGCAACCTCCCTGTGATCTGGACGAGTCCGGGCACATGGAACTGTGTGAATAGGCCAGGGACGCAGCGCCCACGCCGATTGCCGCGGCGCCGAGTACGATTGCCGTCTTGGCCAGAACGTGGCGTCCGCCACCTGAAGGCGATGGGCGAGGGCTTGCAGGCAGTGGTGATCGCGCTAGCGGACCAGCGAACGAGCCCGCCCTCGGCAAATTGAGTTCAGGGGCCTTGAGCGCAATCGACGGCCGCAATGCCGGAAAAGCGGCAGAGGGAAGGAGTCTGGAGTGTTGTACGAAATTCGCGGGATCGACGGCGAACGCGCGAGAAGCCGAATTTTGCTGAACCTGGCCGGACGTCGAGACCGCTTCGAGCATGACCGCCATTAACAGGAGAACAGCGAACTTCATGAATTTTCCAATCGCGACGTGCAAGAGAGCCTCCTTAGGGAATCAAATATGTGGGTCCCAAAAAAATCGGCGTGAATTGATGATCGATGAGGTTTCTTATCACGAAGCGGCTCGCGACAAGAAGAAGAAAAACACGAGGAGTAAACCGTTGCGTTCGCTCGTTTTGGCCCGTTGCGTGGAGCGCTCTTTGCGGAAGATCTCGCTCTCGGCGCGAAGCTCGATGACTTGGAATCGAGCCCCGCGCGAGGCGAGTACTTCAGACGCCAACCGGGTGACCCATGCCGTGCGACTTGCGGTATGGGAATTGGCGTCCCGGGACGTTATTCGGCCTGAGCGGTGCCCTTGGAAATCGCGTCGTCCAGCAGTTGCTTCATCTGAACGCGGGCTTGCTGAGCGGCGTCGCGCTGCTGGTGGCCGAGTTCGCGCTCTTGGTCGCCGAGTTCGCGTTGCTTGTCTCCAAGCTGCCGCATCTGCTCGCCGATTTGGCGATCCTGATCCCCGGCTTGCGAATGAGTCTGGCCGAGCTTGCGCATCATTTCGCCAAGCTGGCGTTCGGCCTCGCCCACCTGCTGTTCGGTGGCGCCTGACGCGCTCAGTTGCTTGAGCTGGTCTTGAAGCTTTTGCAAGTCGGCGCTCATGTCCGGTACGGTGACGTGAACGTCGCGCATTTTCTGACCGAGGTCACGCTGCTGATCGCCCAGAGCGCGCTGCTGCGCACCGAGATCCCGCTGTTTTGCGCCGAGATCCTGTTCGGGCTTGTAGAAGGCTTTGGCCTGGTTCACCAGGTTCTGGTCGCGGATGATGTAAGACTTCTCGTCGTGCTGGAACCAGATGAAGTCACCCTTGATGGTGCTTCGAAGGGCGGTGGCGTGCTCGACGTCCTGTGAACCGCCGGACATGATGATCGGTGAGTCATCTGAGACGATCACGAAGCGGTCGCTAAAATCGCCGGTCGTGATTTTGGTGATGGGGCCGTTTTGCAACCCGTAGATGAACGGTTGCATGTCCATTTTCGGCATCACAAACTGAAAGTTGTTCCCGAATTCGTCTTTGAACTGGTACGTGAATTCCTTCATATCCTTCGCGTAATCCTTCACGTCCCTCTGGAACTTATCCATCTTTTCTTTATTCAGCGTCCCGTCGGAGTTGAAAAGATCCGGCGGCGCCACCGGCGCGGGCGGAGCGATTGCCGGCGCCGGCGGCGCAGCAGGCGTCCCGGGAACTTGCGGAGCTGCGGGCGACGGCAAGGGCGCGGTTTGCGCCAAGAACGGTGCCGCTGGAGCCGGCACGGGATAGGGCGCGGCTTGCGGGATAGCGGGAACCGGCGTTGCGACAGCTTGCGGCGCCTGCGGCGGCAAAGCAGGCATCGAAGGCACGCGAGGCGCACGCGGTGCGGGCGGCGCCGGCGTCAAATCATCGGTTGTCGCGGGACGCGCGGCAGCTGTGAGCAGCGCCACCGGGACGCCGAACAAAATCAAACCTGCTGCAAGAGACTTCCTGATACGCATCGAAATTGCTCCCTTCCAGTTGAGGATGCGGTCAACGCGTCTTTCAGCCTGCCCCGGTGCAGCCATCGAGACGCCTTGCCAGTAAACACGACGCTGTGAATTCTCAGAAAGTGCCGCAAAAAATCCGAGAAGAGTTTCCGCGTAGAACGCGCGGTCGGCGCCCGCCAGAAGCGCCGCTTCGTCGCTAGCTTCTTCGGCGGCGTCGGCCAGAGAGCGGTTGAGCCACCAAGCGAGCGGACTGAACCAGAAAAGCGCACGATGAACGAGCGCAAGCCGCTGCGTCAGCGCGTCGCGTCGCGCGATGTGAGACATTTCGTGAGCGATCACGGCGGCGAGCGTCGGTTCGTCCCATTTGCGCCAATACGGCGGGAGCAGAATCACCGGATTTAGGACGCCCAGTGCAACCGGAACCGAAACGAGGTCTGATTCCGACAGGCGCGGCGCCGAAGCAACGCCCGCGGCGCGCGCCTGACGGAGGAGAATGCAAATCGCCCCAGGATCGGCGATCCTGTCTGCCGAACGCGCGAGGCGGGCGGCCATGATCGCGCCAAGCACGGTGCGTCCGAGCATGAAGGCGGCTACGATGCAAAAAACGGCGGCGACGAGAGGCCAGGTGTACGCGCGATGGGGCGCCGGGGTTACCGTGGGCGGTGGCGCCGCAGCCGCAGCGACATGGACTTCCGTCGCCGGTTGGCCAACTTCGGTGGAAATGGCAGCCGCAGGCACGGGAGTTTCGCTGTGCTCGGTGCGGCGCGTGACTCGAGCGCGAGGCGCGGGCGAATACTTAACCGGGGCGACGACGGCGTTTGCTTCACTTTTTGCGACAACATAAATCGTTGCCGCGCTGGCCGAAAGGGGCGCAGCGACCGCCGGTGCCGAAGCGGCAGTCGTCTTGACCAAAAGCGCCGCGAACGTCGATGGCACAGGCACCGAAACCGTTGGCAGCGCCAATCCGAGCAACGGCATCGCCAGTGCGGCGTAGAGAACTCCGCTCCAGACGGCCAGGCGAGCCGCAGGATCTTTCACACGCAAGACGCGCAGCGCGATGGCCGCGAGCGCTGCGAGCACCAGCGAGCGCAGCGCCGGATCAACAGCATGCAACAGAAATGAAGAAGACCCATTCGCGATCGAGTGCGGGATCATCGCTAATCTTCCTTTCGCGGCTTGGCGGGCAGTTTGCGAGCTGCTCCGTTTTGAGCGATCTTGCGCGCGAGGCGCTCGAAATCCTTGCGGTCGAGCACATCGTTATCGACCATACCGATCAGAAGTTGCTCTGCCGAGCCGTCACAGAAGCGGTCGATGATGTGCTTGACGGCGCGGACGGCCACGTTTTCGCGGGCCTCGGCGGCGCGATAGATAAAGGTGCGGCCCTCGAGAGTGTGCGAGACGTAGCCTTTCGCTTCGAGGCGCCGGAGGATTGTTCGGATGGTGGACTCTTTCATCGGACGCGAATCAGCCAGCGATTCGCGACAGGCCTCGGCGGTGCAGGGGCCGTTGGTCCAGACGTAGTCCATGACGAGCTGTTCGACTTCGCCAAGATTGCGCGGGCGGTGTGTGTTATTCATTGTAGCGTTACAGTATGTAGCAGATAGGCCGGAACCGTGTCAAGCTCAAAAATAGAGACGCTCCCGGGAGCTTTCCGTTGGCAAGCGGCGGCATTTTTTCTCTGAAGCACTTTTCGTTGGATGCCGGCTTTTTCGCAGAACGAAAAGCGGCGAAGGCGAACGACGAACGGCTGGGGGAATCGCACGGCGACTTTGTGTCCGACAAAAGTCGATTTCTCGTTTACACCACAAAATCAGGAATGTAGTATGTTCGGTTCGCAAGCGAGCTTCTTCCTAAGCGGGGTGGACTCTCTTTGCAGGTTCGTTCGTTCAAGCCGTGGGTGCTTATTGCGGGTGTGCTTGCCGGGCTGCTGGTGTGGCTCGCGATCGAGCACCCTTTGACCGCGCAAACGCCTTCTCCGGCGCCTGTTGAGGACACCGGCGTCTTCACCACGGCCCACAGCAGCGCATCGGATGCAGTGCGCGAGTTTTTCGGGATCCGTCCAACCCCGGTTCAGCCGATCCAATTCACGCACAAGGTGCACCTCGCGAATGGGTTTCAATGCGTGACATGCCACACCGGTGTGGATACCGGACCTGATGCCAACATTCCCGGCACGAATTTTTGCATGACGTGCCACATCGCCATCGCCACCGACAAGCCGGAAATCAAGAAACTCGCGGATTTTCAGGCCAAGGGACAGGATATTCCGTGGATGCGCGTCTACGGATTTGAGCCGGAGGCGCATGTGAAGTTCAACCACGCGCCGCACATTCGCGCCGGCGTCGATTGCGCTACGTGCCACGGCGATATGACCAAGCAGACGACGGCGCAGCGGGCCGTAAACCACACGATGGGCTTCTGCATTTCATGCCACACGACGAAGAATGTTTCGATTGATTGCGTGACGTGCCATTTTTAGGCGGCGGGACAGGGAACTAGCAAATGCAGCGGCGTGACTTTTTCAAAATTACGGCGGCGACCGGCGCACTGACGGTCCTTGAAAGCTGCGGCAACCCGGATCATCAGCTCATCCGGTTTATTCCCGACGAAGATCTGACGCCGGGCGAAGCGACGTGGAAGCCGAGCATTTGCACGATGTGCGGCGCCGGATGCGGAACGCTCGTGCGTGTAATGCAGGCTGAAGCGGAAGTGGTGCGCAATGGCCTGCTCGGCACGATCAAAATGGGCGCCGCAAAAAAGATCGAAGGCAATCCCGCGCATCCGGTGAACAAGGGCCGGCTCTGCCCGCGCGGCCAGGCCGCGCTTCAGGTGACCTATCATCCCGACCGTATAAAGGGGCCGATGGCGCTCAACGGGGCCCGCGGGTCCGGGCTGTATCAATCGATTTCCTGGGATGAGGCGCTCAAGCGGCTGATGGCGCAGCTCAACGCCGTTCGAGAGAACAAAAGCGGGTTGGCCGTTCTTACGGTGCCTCTGCACGGACAGAGACGAGAGGTCGTTTACAGGTTTACCAAAGCGTTCGGGCAAGATGTCCCCGTCGTCGAATTCGAGTTCCTCGACCGCCGGAGCGCTTATTACGCGAACATGCAGAGCTTCGGTTATCACTCGCCGGTTGTCGTGGATTTCTCGCAATCGAACTACGTGCTTTCGTTTGGCGCGGATTTTCTGGGGACGTGGAATTCGCCGGTTGCGCAATCGGTTGGCTACGGCGAGATGCGCAAGGGACGCCCCGGACAGCGTGGGAAGCTCGTGCAATTCGAAGCGCGCGTTTCGCAGACCGGCGCGAACGCAGATGAGCTTGTCGCTTGCCCCCCGGGCATGGAGGGCGCCATGGCGCTTTGCCTGGCGCACGTGATTCTGCGCGATAAATTGCGGCCGATGAGCGCCGGGGGCGCGGCGACCAGCTCGATTCCGGGCTGGACAACCGGACTCACCGATTTTGCGCCGGAAAAAACCGCTGCGCTGGCGCATGTGGACGCGGCGAAACTGGTGCGCATCGCGCATGAGGCAGCGGCTAGCGGACCGGCCGTTGCGATCATTGGCGACATCGCTACGGCGCAGACCAATGGGCTTTTCAACGCGATGGCCGTGAATGCGCTGAACGAGTTGCTGGGCAGTGTGGGGAAGCCGGGCGGAATCCAGTTTTCGGCGCCGTTTGCCGTGGGCGATCACTTGGGATCTTTGTCAATCGCGTCGCAGATTGCCTCGCTCGACCGGTCGACGAAAGTACTGCTGCTCAACGGCGCGAATCCGGTTTTCGCGACGCCAACAGCACAGGGCGTGCGAGAGACTTTGGAGAAGATTCCGTTCATAGCAAGTTTCGGAAGCTTTCTTGATGAGACCAGCATCCTGGCGGACCTCGTTTTGCCGGACAATTCGCCGCTCGAATCGTGGCTCGACGACACACCGGAATCCGGCACAACGCATCTGGTGGCAAGCGTTGCGGCGCCGGTGATGAGCACGTTGCATAACACCAAACCGATGCCGGATGTCTTGTTGAGCGTGGCGCAACAGCTGGGCGGCGACGTGGCCAAAGCGCTGCCTTGGAAGACTTACGACGAAGCCGTCAAAGCTTCCCTCGCCCAGTATCAGAAGCAGACAGGCGGTTCGGTTACCGGCAAGGACGCCGACGATTTCTGGACTAAGGTGCAAGCGGCGGGCGGCTGGTGGAGCGGCGAGAGTGCGGGAATGCCGATTCACGCAAGCGGCAAGGCCAACCCGGCGAAGAATGTCGCTCCTCAATTTGACGGAGACGCCAGCCAATACCCTTTCTATTTCCTGCCCTTTGCTTCACAGATGTTTTACGACGGTTCGCTCGCGCACCTGCCCTGGATGCAGGAAGCGCCCGATCCGCTTTCGAGCGCCATGTGGAGCACCTGGGTCGAGATCCATCCGCAAACGGCGCAGAAGCTCGGTATCGCGCAGGCGGATCTGCTCGAAGTGACGTCGCAGCACGGTACGCTGCAAGCGCCTGCCATGATTTCGCCCGGAATTGCGCCAGACGCAATCGCGATGCCGCTCGGACAAGGACACGAACAATATACGCGCTACGCCAGTGGTCGCGGCGCGAATCCGATTTCGATTCTCGCTCCCTTGACCACCGAAAACGGCGCGCTGGCGTGGGGCGCAACGCGCGTGAAAATTTCAAAAGCGGGTAAAGGCAAGCTGATCCTGTTCGGCGGCAGCCTGAGAGAAGCCGACATCCAGAACGAACCAAGGTAGAGCGTATGAGAGGGGCTACGTAGATGGCGCGGCAATGGGGAATGGTGATAGATCTGGACCGCTGCACGGGCTGCGAGGCGTGTGTCGTTGCCTGCCGCGCGGAAAACAACATCGCCACCGTGGGCGACGATCAGGCCGCGCGCGGCCGCGCGATCCACTGGCTTCGCGTGGAGCGCTATTACGAAGGGGATTTTCCCGACGTCAAAGTGAAATTCATGCCGGTCATGTGCCAGCAGTGCGGCGCCGCGCCCTGCGAGCCGGTCTGCCCCACGTTTGCGAGCTATCACACCGAAGAAGGGCTCAACGGCCAGATTTACAACCGCTGCATCGGCACTCGCTATTGCTCGAATGCATGCCCTTACAATCTGCGCTTTTTCAATTTTTACAATGCCTCGTGGGACAAGCCACTTGACTTGCAACTGAATCCCGATGTTTCCGTGCGCGGTGTGGGCGTGATGGAAAAATGCACGTTCTGCGTGCAGCGCATCAAGGCCAGCGAGATCCAGGCCGAAGCCGAGAAGCGTCCGCTGAAAGATGGCGAAGTGCGGCCCGCTTGCGTGCAGAGCTGCCCCACCCGGGCGATGGTTTTCGGCGATTTGAATGATCCGACGAGCGAAGTCGCGCGACTGGCGCGTTCGAACCGCGCGACGAAGCTCCTCGAGGAAGTGGGAACACTGCCGCAGGTCACATACTTGAAACGGGATTCCTGGAATGGCGCAGAAAACTCCTGAACAGATTAATGACGATCTGCTGCGCCCGCTGCAAGCGACGTCGCTTAAGTACAAGCTCATCCTAGCGTTTTTCTTCGCGATCGTTGTCGCGGCAGGGCTGGCGTTCGCCCACCAGATCGACTACGGCATAGGCGTCGCCGGAATTCGCCGGCCCGTTTTCTGGGGCTTCTACATCACGAATTTCGTTTTCTGGATCGGCTTGAGCCACGCAGGCACGCTGATTTCGGCGATCCTGCGGCTTTGCAACGCAACCTGGCGGCGTCCCGTGACGCGCTGCGCCGAAGTAATTACGGTCTTCGCGCTGTCGATCGGCGCGACGTTTCCGGTGATTCACCTGGGGCGCCCGTGGCTCGCGTTCTGGTTGTTCCCCTATCCCAGCGAACGCGGCATCTGGCCCAACGTTCGTTCGCCCCTGCTGTGGGACTTTTTCGCCATCAATACCTACCTGCTCGGCAGCGTCACGTTTTTGCTGCTGCCGATGATTCCCGATTTTGCGCTGGTCCGTGACCGCGCGATGGGCTTTCGCAAAAAAATCTATTCCGCGCTTTCCCTTGGCTGGACCGGTACGCCGAAACAGTGGCACCGGCTGGAAACGGCCATGCACATCATGGCGATCGCCGTGATTCCGGTGGCCGTGTCGGTGCACAGCATCGTTTCGTGGGACTTCGCCATGGCGCCCGTGCCGATGTGGCATTCGACAATTTTCGCGCCGTATTTCGTCGCGGGCGCGATCTTCAGCGGCATCGCGGCACTGATCATTGCCATGGCACTGCTGCGGAAGTTCCTGCACCTTGAGGAATATCTGCTTCCGATCCATTTCGAAAACCTTGGCAAACTGCTGTTGGTGATGAGCCTGCTGTGGTTTTATTTCGTCGCCTCCGAGCGGCTCACGGCATGGTATGGCAACGAGCCTTCCGAAATGACTGTTCTCCTGCTCACGCAGCGCGGATCGTTTTCGCCGCTCTTTTGGACAATGGTATTTTGCAACTTCCTGATTCCGTTTCCGATTCTGGCGATCAAGAAATTCCGGACGATCACGGGCTGCGTGATCGCGTCGATCGGCGTCGTGATCGGCATGTGGCTCGAACGCTTCCTGATCATCGTGCCGTCGCTTTCGCGCAAATATTTGCCCTATGCTTGGGTCACGGCTCCGTACCGGCCGACGTGGGTTGAGCTGACGATCACGGCGGGTACTTTTGCGGCGATGGTGATGCTCTACATGCTGTTTTCGAAGTTCATCCCGATCATTTCCGTCTGGGAACTGAAAGCTGGACAGCATCCGGAAGCAGAAGGTGCCGTGACAGGACACAAGTTGCCGGCGGGCAGCGAGGCGGGAGCGGACTGATGGCGGCGCCTGACACAATTTACGGACTTTTCCCCGGTCCCGCCGCGGCCGAGCGCGGTATGAACGCGTTGCGTGACGCGGGAGTGGCGCGCGAAAAGATCGTGGTGATGTCCGACGAGCCGTTTGAGGAATACGAGTTCACGCGCACCGAGCGCAACGTGACCATGTATCGGCTCGCGGCTTGCGGCGGAATCGTGGGCGGCACGCTGGGCTTTTTGCTTGCGCGCTACATGCAGGTCGCCTATCGATTCCCGTTGATCACGGGCGGAATGCCGCTGGTATCCCCGTTTCCTACCGGGATCGTAACGTACGAACTGACCATGCTTTCAGCGATCGTGACCACGGTGATCACGCTCCTTGTTACCACCAGCCTGCCGAATTGGAAGCCGAAGGTTTACGACGAGGAAGTCTCGCACGGGTTAGTGTTGATCGGCGTGGTCGATCCGCCGGAAGGGGCGCGCGCCGATCTTGAAAGCCGGTTGCAGCGCGCCGGAGCCGCCAAGATCAAAGGCACCGGCCGCTTCGCGCGCAACTAACTCTCAAAGAACAATGCGATCGCTCACGGGCACAACCGCCCTGCGGCTGGACGACTTTTTCGGCACGGGCGCGCAATTCCGGTTTAATCCGCAGAGCATCTACGATCTGGGCGTTGCCGGGCGGAAGGCTCGGAAATCCATCAAAGCACTCCCAGGACTCAATCCCTGCGACGCTTCGCGCCTGCCGAGACCTGACTTGGCGGGCTAGGGAGCTTTCGGAGCCGAAGGTGGCTTCAGGCAACCGCTGGTCGTTTTCCTGTTTTGCAATTGCGGGGGGCTGCGCTATTCTCGGTTCGGCTTCGATTCATTTTCGCCGGGGGGAATATTGCGCTGGG
>Ga0210401_10003407_pt1 | contig 17025 bp, 21 predicted proteins | sample IncBWH32MmetaG_FD_150866 | JGI IMG/M metagenome (GOLD analysis project Ga0210401, IMG submission 150866) | Forest soil microbial communities from Barre Woods Harvard Forest LTER site, Petersham, Massachusetts, United States - Inc-BW-H-32-M | ecosystem: Environmental > Terrestrial > Soil >... | reverse complement strand
CAGGTTCTGAAACCCCGCTTTGCCTCGACTATGTATGCCAGTCGAGCGCGCCTTTTTTCCACAGATAGATGTATCCCACCAAGAGGACGGCGATGTAGATGAGCATCTCCACGAAGCCGAAGACTCCGAAGCTGTGTGAAATCTTGAACATGTCGCGGTAAATGTAGGCCCAAGGGTACAAGAAGATCGCTTCCACATCGAACAAAATAAAAACCATGGCCACGAGATAAAATCTTACGGAGAACGGCTGGCGCGCGTCGCCGGTGGGGTCCACACCGCACTCATAGGGTTGCTGCTTGGCGCGATTCGGGCGACGCCATCCCACCAGGACGGAAACCGCCGTCAAGGCGCCGGCGAGCGCCACCGCAAAGATGAGGTGTACGAGAAGCGGAGTGTACGCATGTAGACCTGATTGACTCATGCCGAAGCGTTATAATAGCGAGTCACCCGCCGCCGGGTCAATGCGGCTGCGAAAAATAATCTGCGGGCAATATTTGCCGCGGTCATGGCTGAGGTGCCGGTACGCATGCTGTTCGGTCACAACACAAACGTAACGGTGGACGGAACCGTGTTCCACGTGCAGACCGAAGATCGCGGCGTTACCACTGCGATCATCGACACCACCGTGCACTGCCGGGGCCGCGTGCTGCACCGGCGCACCAATAAATATCACGACCTCTTGCCGCTGGATGCCGATCGCGAGCAGGCGCTGAAGGTAAGATTGGACGATCAGCATCACAGTGTGGTCGAGGAACTTCGTAACGGCGTGTTGCAAATCACCGCGCCGCCCATGCCGCCGCCGCGGCCTGTCGGCGGGAGCGCACCGTTTGTATCCGGTCTACCCGAGAAGATTCCGGTGAAGGCTCAGCCTGTGGCTCCGGTGCCGGCGTCGCAGACGAAAATAATCGCGATCGAAATGCTGAATCCCAGGACGTGGCTCACGGGGAAACACGCTACCCTGTACCTGGTGGCGCGTCACACAGAGGGTGGGGCTCCCGCAGGCAATGCGCGGGTCACAGCACGGGTCGCCGGCGCCGCCGAGCCGACGGAGGTCGTCACCAACACCTCGGTCGATGGCCATGCGCACCTTGAATTCGAGATGCCACGATTGGTCAGTGAAGACGCTGCGCTGGTAATCGAGGCCGTTTGCGGGGGAGCGAGCGGGCGGTTGCGGTTTCAACTCCGCGCAAAACCGAAGATGCCCGCGGTAGGATGAGGCCCATGGACGCGACAATATCTGTTAACGGAGAAACTCACCCCGCTGTTGCGGGCGCGACGGTGGTCGATCTGTTGCGCGCTCTTGGCTTGGATGGCGGCCGCGTGGCTATCGAGCGCAACCTTGAAATCCTGCCGCGCCAAAAATGGCCGGACACGCAAGTCCAGCCCGGCGACCGTTACGAAATCGTTCAATTCGTCGGCGGCGGCTAGCGTTCGTCTTCGTGTTCGTGGAATCCCAATGGCTTCTCGCGGACCTGCTCTCGCCCGGCTACCAGCACATCGCCGAAAATTGTGGAACTGCTGCGCGCGATTGAAGTTGCGCGCGATTGACGCTTTACTGCCGAAAGATTGATCAAGTACGACCGTTCTGCAAACTCAAGCAGCGGACTTCGCTTGCCGGTCCAGGTATTTCACCAGCAGAACTTCGTTGCCCTTTTCGTTGTAGATCAGTTCGTCGACGAACTTTTTTGCCAGCAGCATACCGAAGCCGCCCGGCCGCAGTCCCTTCTCTTCACGCACCGCAACGAGGCTGAATAAGTCCTCGGCCGACCTGTCTTTGGCGGCGTGGTGTAGTTCCTCGAGTGAAAATCCCTGGCCGGGGTCTTTGACGCGGCAGGCCACGGCGCGCCGGGAGTGAAGGAACGAGATTTCCACGTGCTGCGTAGGGTCAAAATGCGCGCCATGCTCCATGGCATTGAGTAGAATTTCCCGGAACGCGGTGATGATCTCTTCTCGATTCTCTTCGGGAATGCTTGGGTCCTTAACCCCGTACAGGAATTGGACCAGGCGATTGGCGGTCCCGATATCGCAACGCGCCGTGAGACTCACCCAGGTTGGCGTCGCGGAAAGAATCTCGATGCCATCGTCCCAACAAGGTTCGGACATGGCCGCGCGCACCATTCCGGCCAACGCGGACGGCTCGAACGGAGCTGAGAAGTAGCTGAATGCGCCTTCGCGTATGGCAGCGATCACGTCGCCAGGCGTCCACTCATCCACGAGGATGATCAAGCGCACGTGAGGACGAACGCTCCGGACCTGGCGAAGAAGCTCAATGTCCTCTGAGCCGCGCGTTTTTCGGCTAGTGATGATCAAGTCGGCTGGATGTTTCCTGGCAGCGGCGAGCACGTCCTCGTTGTCAGCCACGTGTCGGATACTCCAGCCTTCTCTCCTCAAGACGCCTTCCAGCAGTTCGTCGACGTCAGCACCGGAGTGAACCAGCAGCGCGGACCTTGTGGCGGTTTCATTGGTGCATTGGGAGGTCATGCGGGACTCCAGGAGGACGAAATTGACGCGGACCAGCTTAGTCTAGCGCAGTTCGTTTGCCAAGATCGGGTCACGATGCGGAGCGGGCTGTCGGACGATGGCCAGGTCAAAGAGTCTGTGTGCGAACTCCGGTTTTCGTCAGGGCACGGCTTCAGTTTACCCAGAGGTACGAAGGGCCGTGCCGTAACGGAAGCCGAACTAACAAGGCTTCAGCCGCTGAGGGCTTCTTCTCTCAGTTCTCACGCAGACTATAAAGCCGTCGCCTACGTTAGACGCCGTCTAGGATGTGGCCCATCTTCTTCTTCTTGGTTTGTAGATAAGCGCGGGAAGTTTTCGAGACGCGCGGCTGGCAGGGAACCCGCTCGACTACGCGAATGCCGGCTTGCTCCAGTTGGCGAACCTTCTCCGGGTTGTTGGAGAGCAGGCGGATTTTCCTGGCGCCGAGTTGTTTCAGGATCTGCGCCGAAAAATCGTAGTCCCGCGCGTCAGCCGCGAATCCCAGCTCCTGATTCGCCTCTACCGTATCCATGCCGCCGTCTTGCAGTTCGTACGCACGCAGTTTGTTCATCAAACCGATGCCGCGGCCTTCCTGGGGCAGATACAGCAGGATGCCCGATGCCGCCTGACCGATTTTCTTGAGTGATAGCTCAAGCTGCGCGCGGCAATCGCAACGCAGCGACGCCAGAACATCGCCGGTGAGGCATTGCGAATGAACTCGAACCAGCGGCGCGGTCTTGCCGTTGACATTGCCACGGACCAGCGCCACCGCTTCTTCCTGCGGGCCTGCGCCCTCGAAACCGTAAATAGTGAACCGGCCGTATCGTGTCGGGAGTTCCGCGTGCGCTACACTCCGCGCCGAAGGGCGGCCGTTTTTGGACAACGGTTTGCGTCGAGTTGGTGTACGCATCGGCGATAACGAGTTTAGCAGGAGTCCCATGTTCTTCGACTATAGCTCACGCTCAGTTCCATTCGATGCGCTCCGCCGTTTTCCGGTGCATATTTTACGAATGCTTTACATTTTCGGAACGCTTTACATCGGCCTGGCGATTAGCTAGCGTGGTCAACATGTTGCCCGGCGTTTCGAAGGGTTTCCTGGCCGCCGGGCTTCACGATTCCATGATCGATCCGTCTATTTCCGATACGTCTATTTCCGCCAAGGATTTGCTTTTCACGCTGCTGCTGAAGGTAGGCGTAGCCGCGTCGTTCGCGGCGTTGCTGGCGCGGTGGAACACGTTTCGTCGCGTGTTGTTCACCGAAGAGCGCGATCCCGACCAAAAGCTGAAGCTGATGCTGTTCACGACGCCTCCCTTGATTGTCGGTGTGGCGCTGCGGATGGTGGGATTTCCGTATCGGTTCGCCGATCTGTCTCTGGAGGGCGCGTTCTTGATGGGCTTGCTCGGAGGCCGCGTCGTAGGTCCCATTGGCGGCGCAATCATCACCATTCCCGCGCTGATGGGACACGAATGGCTCAGCATGCCGGCGGCGGCAACGGCCGGTTTGCTTGGCGGATTGATGCGCCAGGCGATCCCGAATAAAGAGGATTTGTGGAACTTCGGGCCGTTCACCTTTTTGAATATTCCGCGAGACCTCTTGCGGCTGGCGCGCCAGGCGAAAATGTCATGGGAGCTGCTTCCGCTGTTGGCCTGCGTCGGGTTGGAACTTGGACGCGTGGCGCTCGTGATGGCGACCACGCCGAAATGGCTGTTCGCCATCGATCCGCACTGGAACTGGTGGTTGATGCTTACGGTGTTAGCGACGGTGATGTCCGTTGCCGCGCCGCTGAAAATTTGGAACAACACGCGCATTGAAATGAACCTGGAGCGGCATCAGCAGTTGCTGCTGAAGGCGCGCATGGACGCGCTCTCGAGTCAGATCAATCCGCATTTTTTGTTTAACACATTGAATACCGTATCTTCGCTGATTCGGTTCGATCCCGACATGGCTCGCGGCGTGGTGCTGAAGCTGAGCAATATTTTGCGCCGGCTCCTCCGCAAACACGAGACCTTTGTACCGCTCAGGGAGGAACTGGACTTCATCGACGACTACCTGGACATCGAAGTCGCGCGGTTTGGACGCGACAATTTAGAATTTCTGCGACGGGTGGATGACGCTGCTCTGGAGGCGTTTGTCCCCAGCATGCTCTTGCAGCCGATCGTCGAGAATTGCTTGAAGCACGGCCTGGCGTCGAAACTCGAAGGCGGCCGCATCCAGCTGCGCACCACCAACCACGACGGGCGCCTGCACATCGAGATCGAAGACAATGGCGCGGGAATCTCGGAAGAGAAGATGCCTCACGTTTACGTCGAGGGCATCGGTCTGAGCAATGTGCGCGAGCGCCTGCGCGTCTTGTACGGCGCCGACTTCCGCCTGGAGATTGAAAGCCACCCCGGCGAAGGCACGCTGATCCGCATCGACATCCCCGAGCTCGTCTCCACGATGCAAACGGTCGGATGAATCCTATCAAGATCGCGAATGCGGGCCAGTGCCGTGCCCGCTCTCGATCTCCGCTAACATGATGTCAATGTCCCCAGTGGGATAGGCGCGTCGAACTGCGGCACGAACAACGTCAATCTTCTTGCCTGTAGTACTTCCAGGTTCGCGGCGGCGCGCCAAGTCCAACGCCTGACGGACCCATTCGGCGATCGAAATGCCGCGCGATTGGGCGCTGCGCTGAATTTCGCGATAGTCGAGATCCGGCACGATGACTTGGAGTCGCTTGCTCATATGGTGAGTCTATCTGACTCACCATGATGGTACGAGTTGACAGGCAGCCGTATCTCCTGTATATTCTGTAACAACAGAAATGACTGACGCTACTAATACTTCGGTTGCAAAAAGTCAGCGGCTTCGTATCGTGTTGCCCGGAGGCTCCGGACACCTGGGTGGGATTCTGGCCCGTCATTTTACCTCGCGGGGACACAGCGTAACGGTGCTGAGTCGGACACCGACCGCCACGCCCTGGCGCGTAGTGAAGTGGGACGGAGAGAACCTCGGCAATTGGACCGACGAGCTAGATGGGGCGGACGTGGTGATCAATCTCGCCGGACGGAGCGTGGATTGTAGGTATGGTGCGGTGCATCGCCGGGAAATTATGGACTCGAGGACAAGGTCGACGCGGATTTTAGGCGAAGCGATCCGGCAGCTGGGGAATCCACCACGCCTATGGATGAACTCCAGCACGGCTACCATTTACCGGCATTCACTGGATCGCGCCATGGATGAGGCTACCGGGGAGCTTGGTGGCAAGGAGCGGGGAGTGCCGTCAATATGGCGCTTCAGTATCGAGGTTGCTAAAGCTTGGGAAGCAAGTTTCTTTGGCGCTGAGACGCCGGGGACTCGCAAGATTGCCATGCGGAGCGCGATGGTGATGAGCGCGGAACGCGGTGGCCCGTTCGAGGCGTTGTTGCGGCTGGTGCAGCTTGGGATGGGAGGCGCGGCGGGTGCAGGGACGCAATTTATTTCCTGGATCCACGGGAGCGATTTCGTGCGGGCCCTTGAGTATCTGATACGCCATGAAGACATCGAGGGTGTGGTGAACGTCGCTGCGCCGAACCCGCTGCCCAACCGTGAATTCATGCACGAACTGAGGGCCGCGTGGGGTGGGAATTTTGGGCTGGCTGCTCCGAAATGGGCGTTGGAGGTTGGAGCCGTATTTTTGCGAACGGAGACGGAATTGATCCTGAAGAGCCGCCAGGTCGTTCCAGGGCGATTGCTGGATCGTGGATTTCAGTTTGAGTTTCCGGAGTGGGGTGGGGCGGCACGGAACCTTGTGCAGCGGTGGCGGAATCGGAATGAGCGTTGCGATTTGCAAGAAATTAGACGATCCGCACGAGATGTAGGCGCTAGGCTTTAGCCCGGCGACCCTGTCGATACAAAGTACTAAGCATGAGCGAGTAAGAAGTGAGGATGGAACATGAGCGAAACGACGAAGAGCGGCCTGACCCCGGTGGCTCAGAAATTTATTTTGCATTGGGGCGAGATGGGAACGCGGTGGGGAATTAACCGCACCGTGGCCCAGGTGCACGCGTTGCTGTTTCTGTCGCCGAAGCCGGTGCCGGCGGATGAAATCGCTAGCACCCTCGCGGTGGCGCGATCGAACGTCAGCACCAGTTTGCGGGAGTTACAGGGGTGGGGGATCGTGCGCGTGGTGCATGTGCTCGGGGATCGCCGGGATCACTTCGAGTCCATCAAGGATGTCTGGGAGATTTTCCGGATTGTGTCGGAAGAGCGGAAGCGCCGGGAGATCGATCCGACCTTGCGCGCGATTGGCGAGTGTGTGGACGAGTTGAAGGCCAATCCGCAGGGAGATGCCTACACACGGGAACGGTTGGAGAGCATGCAGGAGTTTTTGACGGCGATGACGGGATTGTTTGAGGAAATTCTCCGGATGCCGACAGGTGCGCTGAAGAGTGTCGTGAAGCTGCGCGGGAAGGTAGTGACTCTGCTGGGGAAGAAGGCCGGGTAGAACGCGAATCGATCAGGATAATGAAGTAACGAACTAACGAAGTAAGGAAGGAATCGGCCCATGATCTCGCTGGCTTCGGAGTTTACGGATGGGAAGGGACGCCATGCGCGGGGATGGCTGTTCTTTGACGCCGACTGCGGATTCTGCACGCGAATAGCGCAATGGGTCGCGCCGATTTTGGAGCGACGCGGATTCGCGGTTGCCCCGTTGCAGGATGTCCGCGTAGGGGCGCTCTTGGGCTTGCCCCACGCCGAGCTGATGCGCGAAATGCGCGTGTTGCTGGAGGACGGACAGCAATATGGCGGCGCGGATGCAGCGGTGGCGCTGGCGCGTGACATCTGGTGGGCCCGCCCGCTCGCATGGCTTGCGCGGGTTCCCGGGCTGATGCCGCGGATGCGTCGCATCTATCACTGGTTTGCGGTACGCCGGCATTGCGCAGCAACGAGCTGCGAACGAGTTCGTCCGTAATTTTGCAAATTGGAGATCGAGTGCTCGGCACTCTGGAGGAGGCACACGTGCGCTTACTCGATTTATGGCGGTGGAATGGTCGCGTGGATCGAAAGACGTATGCGGTTGTCGGCGTTCTGGCCTTTTTTGTCAAGCGTCTCCTTGATGAGTTAGTCGTCCAGTATTTTTTTCACGGCCACATTGCCACAATGACCTTCAACTATTGGGTGCCACTGGGCTCGCCCGTAAGGTTCAGCAACTTGTCAGGCCATCAAACGAACTTTCTGGCGACGATCCTGCTGGTCGCGACTCCGTTCATCTGGCTGGGACTGGCGATGACCGCGAAGCGTCTGCGAGATGTGGGTTGGCCCGTGTGGCTGGCCGTCCTCTTTTTCGTCCCGGTGGTGAATGTCGTTTTCCTCGCGGCTCTTTGTTTTGCGCCTTCGGCGCAGAAAGTACGGCAGTCGGAAGCTGCGCCGTGGCCTGGACCTCGCGCTTTGGATCGCATCATTCCCCACAACCGCGTGGCCAGCGCGCTTCTCGCGATTTTGCTAACCACGATCTTGGGCTTAGTGGCTGCCCTGGTTGAGACCGCCGCACTGCAAACCTATGGCTGGGGATTGTTCGTGGCCTTGCCATTCTGCCTGGGGCTCTCCTCTGTCTTATTGCATAGCTACCATCAGCCGAGGAAATTCGGTGAAAGTATTGCCGTCGCTGTGCTGCCGGTCGCGATTCTTGGCATCGCGCTGTTGCTCGTGGCCGTGGAAGGAATCGTCTGTTTGCTGATGGCGGCGCCGCTGGCCGCCGCCCTTGCGGCGCTGGGTGGAATGCTGGGGTATACCATTCAGGCGTCGCATTGGGGCTCGCGGCATTCACCGTCGATGTTGTGTGTGGCGCTGCTCGCGGTGCCCGCCGTGTTCGCCGGAGAGCACGCTGCGAAGCTGGAGACCCCGCGCTATGTTGTGCGCACTGCCATCGAAATCAATGCCCCACCGGAGCAGGTGTGGCGACAGGTGGTGGCCTTCACCGAGATTCCGCCGCCCCACGAGATTTTATTTCGCGCGGGCATCGCGTATCCGATTCGCGCCGAAATTGCCGGGCATGGGCCGGGAGCGGTCCGGCGATGCGTCTTTTCCACCGGCGCCTTTGTCGAGCCGATCGAAGTTTGGGATGCGCCGCGCCTTTTGAAATTTGGCGTGACGGAAAGCCCGTCGCCGCTAAACGAACTGACGCCCTACGGCCACATCGAACCTCGCCACTTGCATGGGTATTTCGTATCCGAGCAAGGACAGTTCGCGCTGACCGCTCTACCTGACGGCCGAACACGACTCGAGGGCACAACGTCGTATCGCGATGCGATCTGGCCTGGCGAATATTGGCGGTTCTGGTCCGACTACATCATCCACCGCATTCACTTACGTGTTCTAGAGCACATTAAAAATGAGGCAGAGAGCAACACCCCGAGTTGATTGAGGTCGCGAAATCCTCGTTGGGGAAGTGGGAACAGACAGGACGTTACGTCATCGCTCAAGGAAATAGGCGAATAACCTTTAGACCGATTGACCACGGCGCTGAATCGTTCGAATAGTATCGAGTAATAAATAGTTTGACATAGTTAACAATCCGTGTTATCATGCGTTGTGATACTTCGGCTCCATCCCCGTCCCGTCCGTCTTTATCTCATTACTTCGTTATTTCGTTCCTTCGTCATTTCCTGCTGCAAATCCCTAAGCCCTTCAGAATCCGCACTTACGAAAAACGCGTCCGTAACTCGTTTAGAATCCGCAGATCCAAAAACACGACACTTAAAGTCCTTTAGAATCCGCACTTACGAAAAAAGGCGGGGGGAGGGGTGGGAACGGTTAACCAGAAATCAGCAGGTGGCACCGCTGCGCGTAAGGGTTCCTGTTGATTGTAGCGGCCGCCGATCCGAAGCGGGCGCTTTGCGCCTTCAAACTACCGGAACGAAACTCAGGCGGTCGCGGCCTTCGATTCCGACAAAACGCGTTGGTAGTAGGCTTCGTAGCGGGGGATTACGTCGTTGGCGCAGAATTTGGCTTTGGCGTTGACGCGGGCGCGCTGGCCCATTTCGCGGCCGTGGTCCGCGCAGGACAGAATCTCCAGGGCGTAGCGTCCAGCTTCCTTTACGTCGCCGGGTGCCACTAAGTAGCCATCGACTCCGTGCTGGACTACTTCGGGTAGGCCGCCGACGTTCGTGGCTACTACCGGAACTTCGCAGGCCATGGCTTCCAGGGCGGCCAGGCCGAAGGATTCGAGCTCCGACGGAAGCAGGAACAGGTCCGCGGAGCTTAGTTTTTCGTAGACAGCGTTTTGTTTGCCCAGGAAGAAGACGTCCTTTTGGAGACGCTTTTTGCGGACCAGGTATTCGGCGGCGCCGCGATCGGGACCATCGCCTATGAGAACCAACTTAGCGGGCATCTTGGCGCGCACGATGGCGAAGATCTCGACGACATCGGTTACGCGTTTGACGGGGCGGAAATTGGAGAGGTGCATGAGGATGGGCTCACCGTTGGGGGCCCACTGGGCGCGCTGGGCTTCGTTGGGTTTGCGCGTGTAGAGGTCGCAATTCACGAAGTTGGGAATGACCTCGATGGGGCGCTTGATGTCGAACTCCTTAAGCGTCTGCTTCAGGAGGTAGTCGGAGATGGCGGTCACGCCGTCGCTTTGCTCGATGGAGAAGCGGGTGATGGGGAGGTAGCTGCGATTGCTGCCGACCAGAGTTATGTCGGTACCGTGCAGGGTGGTGACGAACGGAAGGCGCCGCGGCGCAGCCATGGATCGCGCCAGCATCGCGCTGACAGAATGCGGGATCGCATAGTGGACGTGGAGCACGTCAAGGGACTCGGACTCGAAGACTTCGAGCATTTTTGTGGCTAGCGCTAACGTATAGGGCGGGTGGTCAAATAGGGGGTAGGACGCGACTTCGACCTCGTGGAAGTGGATGTGGGGATCGTTGGGGTTCATGCGGATGGGCGGGGCGTAGCTGATGAAATGGATGTCGTGGCCGCGAGCGGCGAGCTCCTGGCCGAGCTCGGTAGCGACGACGCCGGAGCCGCCGTAGGTTGGATAGCAAGTTATGCCGATTCGCATGATAGGTTCCGTCATCCTACACGGTTCGACTACGTTACGGGCACCGTCCGGACACCTTGCGGGACGAAACACCCGATGCTAGAGTCGCGCCCGATCCGACTCAGCGAGCAAAAGCGATCTGGCTCGATTAGACGCGGGAGATGGGGAAAACGTGACAAGGCTGGCGGGGACAAGGCTGGCGGGATCGACTGCGTTGATTACAGGCGGTGGTACCGGAATGGGACGGGCCATCGCGCTGGCGTTTGCCCGGGAAGGCGCGAAGGTGGCGGTGGCGGCGCGGCGCTTGGAGAAGCTCCAAGAGGTGGTGCGAGAGATCAAAGAGTCCGGCGGCGAGGGGACGGCCGTGGAATGCGATGTCACGCGCGGGACGGATGCGGAGCGGGCCGTGAGACAGGCGGCGGAAAGATTCGGGCAGCTGAATATTCTGGTCAACAATGCGGGCGTGCTGAGCGTTTCGACCGTGGAAGGGATTGAGGAAGAGGAGTGGGACCGGTTGATGGCGGCGAATCTCAAGGGGCCCTATCTGATGTCGCGGGCAGCGCTGCCGGAGTTTCGCAAGGCGGGTGGCGGCGCGATTGTGAATATTGGGTCGATTTTAGGGCTGGTAGCGATGAAGAACCGGGCGGCGTATTGCGCCAGCAAGGGCGGCGTGACCATGCTGACCAAGGCGATGGCGCTGGACCACGCTCACGAAGGCGTGCGGGTCAACTGCATTTGTCCTTCGATCGTGGAGACGGAACTGGTGCGCGGGCTGTTCGACGCGAGTCCCGAGGGCGAGGCGGCCAGGCGCGCTCGTATTGCCGGCATTCCGCTTGGGCGCATCGGACAGCCGGAGGATGTGGCGGAGATGGCCGTTTACCTGGCGTCGAAGGAGTCTTCGTGGGTGACCGGCGTCGCGATTCCGCTGGATGGCGGGCTTTCGGCGTACTGAGGCGGCGGCTTAGGGTTGCGAGTGGGGTTGGGTTCGATGGCGCGAAAATTGACGAAACATACGAAACGGCTCACCGCCGCCGCGCGAAAGGGCTTGCGGGCCAGCCAGGCGATCCGCCTAATGGGATTTTCGCTGGAGACGATAGGCAAGGGGTGTGCGGTGCTCCGAATGGACGCGCGGTCGCGCCACAAGCAACTGCACGGGGTCGTACACGGAGGGATATTGGCGGCCTTGGCGGACACTGCTGGAGCTATGGCGGCGCAAACCGTGCTGCGGAAGGGAGCGGCGCTGGCGACGATTGAGCTGAAGATCAACTATTTGGAGCCGGTGCCGGGAGGGCGGATTCGAGCGGAGGCGCGAGTGCTGCGGGCGGGGAGGAACTTTGTGGTGGCGGAGTGTGAGATTTTCGATGCCAAGGGAAAGCTGGCGGCTAAGGCGCTGCTTACGTTTGGGGCTGCTGGCGGGTATTCGTTCGAGTCGATCTAGTGGGCAGTGGAGTCCAACAGGAGGCGGTGGGTCTTGCGCGGATCGTTGATGCCAAGACGGGTGCCAAGACGCAGCGGTCGGGCGGGGCCCTTCGAGGCTCAGGGTAAACAAGCCCCGCCCCTACAACGTGTCGGATAGAAATTTGAGGTCGCGCGCCGGATAGAAATCTGTTGCGGGCCGGATAGAAATCGAAATCTAAGGTCGCGGGTATCTGGTAGAAATTTGAGGTCGTGACCTGCGGAACAGAGATTACTCGTCGCCGCCGTTGGCGGACTCTTCGCCGTCTTTGTGGACGTATTTGATTACGCGCTTGAAGATGAGCAGGTTTGGGGCGCCTTGGCGAGTTAGCTTGATGCAATCGCGGTCGTACCATTCGACCGTGCCGCGCAGGGTTTCGCCGCTATCGAGGACCACCGCCATGGGAGTGCGGGCCTGCATCTGCTTGACCCAGTAAAAATTCTCGGCGTGGGTCATCTCCGGCGGAGCAGGCTTCTTGCTCGGCGCGGGACCGTTGTTCCCGTGCTGAGTCCTAGGAGGCATTTGTTCCTTCACGTCCGCAAAACCCGGACGGAACATCCTGCGGTTCACCATGACTGCTCCTTACAGGTAGGGGTGGTTTCACTCGTATGATGCATGCGCAACGCGCCGGGTTACAGTTGCGGAAAGAATTATCGGGGGAAGCTAGCTCACATCGATTAGTCATAGGTTTGACACATTTGCTCGCGGCGAAATTGGCGCGAGGGAGGCCGCCAGCGCGTCGAGACCGAGCTGTCGATTAAGATTACGTCGCAAACCGGAATGAAGTTCATCGAATCCGGCGATGGCGCGCATCACCCAGGAAGAATCCACAATTTTGCTGAGGACTTCCAGTTCCTTCGACAGATGCAGGTTGCGAAGACGGGGTTGTTTCGCGCCGGAGGTCAGTTCGAGAAGGTCGCCGAGCAGGGCGTAGAAAACCTGGAGCTGATCTTCGAAGGAAGACTCGCGATCTTTGGCGAGCGCGCTGGTGTCGGCGAAGAGTTGGGCGAAGCCTTCTGCGCGGGCGGCGCGATCGAGGATACGCAGGGCGTTGCGGTGGCGCTGGACGGTTTCCTCGACGTCCATTTCCATGGCTAAACCGGGGCTTCCCTCGGCGAGTTGTGCCGCGAGTTTGCGGTCGGCGGGCTTGCGGTCGGTTTTCTGCTTCAGGATCTCCTCGACTTCGGCTTGTGGCAGGGGCGCGAAGTGAAATTGCAGACACCGGGAGATGATCGTCGGCAAGAGGACATGCGGCGACGGGGCGGTCAGGATCAACGTCGCCGAGCCGGGGGGTTCTTCAAGGATTTTGAGGAAGACATTGGCGACGTCCCAGCGCATGGTTTCGGCGCCGTCGAGAATGAAAACGCGCCGGCGGCCCATGGGTTGGAAATAGGCAGCGCGCTGGACGGCGCGGAGTTGGCCTACCCGGAGCATAGGGCGAGTGACCGGAGTCTTGAGGCGAACGGGATCGGGAACGAGGGCCCACACGTCGGGATGCGATTGCAGAATTAGCGGGACACGCTCGACAGTTGCGGCGTCGGCGGTCTCACCGCGCTCGGCCAGGCCTTGCTCGATGAGTTTTTGCGGCTCCGCCAGCAGGCTGATACGTTTGCAGGTTTCGCACTCGCCGCAGAAGTCGTCGGGGAGGCGCTCGCAATTGGCGGCCTGGGCGAACATGCGAGCGAGGGTGTATTTGCCGACGCCGCGCGGGCCCGTGAAGAGTAAGGCGTGAGGCACACGTTGGCTGCGCAGGGCGCCGCGGAGCGCGGTCACCAAGGGCTCGTTGCCGAGAAATTCGGAGAAGCCCATGGCTATGGCCTCCCCTTCGCGGCTTGCCCGGCGATCTGCGCGGCGAGGAGTGGCTCGACAAGAACCAGGACGTCGGCGGCGATGCTGTCCGGGGCGCGCATTTCATTGCGGGCAACGTCGAAGCATTCTACGGTCGACCAGTGGGGGCGGCGCGATAGAACGTCGTACATAGCGGCGGCATCCTCGAGGTGGCGCAGGTTGCTCTCCTGGATGTCTTGCTTGGCGGAAGTATAACTACGAGCCGACTTTTGGGAGACGAGCGCTTGGGCTTGGGCCGCGGGCACTCGCAGGTAGATCACCCGGTCTTCGCGCGGCAGACCGTAAATGGAATACTCGAGATGTTCGAGCCAGGCGATAAACTCGTCGCGCTTGTCAGGTGGCACGCGGGCGGTTTGGTGAGCGAGATTGGACGGGATGTAACGGTCGGCGAGGACCACCTTGCCCTGTTCGAGGGCCGCGGATAGCTCTTGCCTGGCTTCGAAGCGATCGCCCGCGTACAGAAGTGCGGCGAAGCGAGGATCGACCGTATCGAGCGCGCCAAAATCGCCATTGAGGAATTGGCCGACCATCTTGCCGAACCACGAATCGTAGTGGGGAAAACCGGTTGCGTGAACCTGAGCGCCGCGAGCGGTTAAGGCTTTGTGGAGCAGGTTGAGCTGGGTGCGCTTGCCGCTCCCGTCGATACCTTCAAGAGCGATGAGTTTGCCAGGGGGTGTGCGCACGTTGAAAGACAGTTTAACCAGAGACGCGCGGGGCCGCAACGTGGCTTAACGGGTCGCGTGGTATCTTGTTGAAGAAAGACGAGAAACGCGAAGTAAGGAAGTAGGGAAGTAACGAAGTAATGAGGTAACGACGGAGAGGGAGGTTGCTGGCTGGCGTGAGTGCGAATGTTGTGGCCGAAAATTTGGCGAGGATACGAGAGCGGATCGAAATGGCGGCCCGTCGGGCGGGTCGCCGGGCTGAAGAGATTACGCTGATTGGCGTCTCGAAGACGCATCCGGCGGAGGCCATTCGTGCGGCATACGCTGGCGGCTTGCGAGATTTTGGAGAGAACCGGGTCCAGGAGTGGGAAGGGAAGCGCGGTGGGCTTGGCGATCTTGATGCCAAGTGGCACCTGATCGGGCATTTGCAGAGCAACAAGGCGGCGCGTGCGGCTGGACTGTTTCATTTCGTAGATTCGGTGGACGATTTTGGGTTGGCGCAGAGGTTGGATCGGGCGCGCGGCGACGCTGGTGGAGTGAAGCTGCGCGTACTGCTGGAGGTTCGCGTGGCTGAGGAAGAGACGAAAAATGGCGTCGGTGTTCCGAATCTACCGGAACTGGCGGAAAAAGTGACTACGCTGCCGGCGTTACAGCTAGGCGGATTGATGTGTATTCCGCCTTTTCTGGAGGATGCTGCGCAGGTGCGGCCGTACTTTCGGAAGCTGCGGGAATTGCGCGATCAGTTGGAGAAGAGAACCGGGTTGCCGCTACCGGTCTTGTCCATGGGAATGTCGCATGATTTTGAAGTGGCGATTGAGGAAGGCGCGACGGAAGTGCGGGTGGGCACTGCGTTGTTTGGGCCGCGGCCTGCGCCGAAGGTGTAAGAGTTTTCGGGGGATAGGGATGAAGCTGTTTACGCCGTTTCGAGTGCGTGAGATTGAATTGAAAAATCGGGTTGCGGTTTCGCCGATGTGCGAATACTCGGCGAAGGAGGGGCATCCGCAGCCGTGGCACATGGTGCATTTGGGGAGCCGGGCGGTGGGCGGCGCGGGGCTGGTGATCACCGAAGCCAGCGCGGTGGAAGAGCGGGGGCGAATCTCGGCGGAGGATGCCGGTATTTACGATGACGCGCATATCGCCTCGTGGCGGCCGATCGTGGAGTTTGTAAAAGGGCAGGGTGCCGTGGTGGGGATGCAGTTGGCGCATGCCGGACGCAAAGCGAGCACGGGGGTACCATGGGCAGGGGGCAAACCTGTGCCGATCGGTGAAGGTGGATGGGAGCCTGTCGCGCCCAGTGCGCTTCCGTTCGATGCCGGGTACAACGTGCCGCATGCTTTGGAAGTTGACGAAATACGTGGAATCGTTGCGGCGTTCCGGAAGGGCGCGGAACGCGCGCTGGCCGCAGGATTCCAACTCGTGGAGATTCACGCCGCACACGGTTACTTGATTCACGAATTTTTGTCGCCGCTGTGCAACACACGGGACGACGAGTACGGGGGAACGTTCGACAAGCGAGTTCGCTTCGCGCTCGAAGTCGCGAAGGCCGTTCGCGAAGTGTGGCCTGCGACCTTGCCTCTATTTTGCCGCGTGTCGGCAACGGATTGGGCGGAGGGCGGATGGGACCTGGAACAAACAATTGAGTTGAGCAGACGGTTGAAGCCGCTGGGTGTCGATCTGATCGATACATCGAGCGGCGGGGCTGTGCCGTATCAGAAGATTCCCGTTGGGCCGGGCTACCAGGTGGGTTTCGCGGAGGCGATTCGCCAGCAGGCCGGAATCGCGACCGGCGCGGTCGGCATGATCACCGATCCCGCGCAGGCGGACACCATCCTTGCTACGGAGCAAGCCGATCTTGTGTTTCTTGCTCGCGAGATGTTGCGCGACCCATACTGGCCGCGACGCGCGGCCCATGCACTTGGTGCAAAAATCACGGGACCTGTGCAATATGGACGCGCCTGGTGAGCGGCGGAATTCGCGAATTGGAAAATAATCCGGACGGACAGAAGCTAGAGATAATGTCGCGCGGCGGAGCTGTCGTCTTTCAAGTTCGCGTGCAACCGCGCGCCAGCCGCGATGAAATTACCGGAGTTGTCGATGGCGCTTTGAAAGTACGGCTGCAGGCGCCGGCCCTAGAAGATCGCGCGAATGCGGCGCTTTGCGAATATCTGGCAGAGCTTTTGAAAACGCCGAAGTCGGCTGTTAGAATCCTCAGCGGCGAACGCAGTAGGATCAAACGCATTGAGATTCGCGGCGTACTCGAGCAACAAGTTCTTGGGCTCTTGAGGCAAGAAGTGTAGCAAGCCGGTCAAGATCTACCGATTGAGAACAACGCGAATGAGAAAGGCCAGTCAGCCGCATGGGCTTTGACCTACAGGAAGTGCAGGGCGATTTGCGGGCGGCCAAGCTTAACGGCTGGCTGTTCTATGATTTTCGCGGACGCGATCCGATTGCGCAGCGCATCCTGAATCTTCCCGCCGGAATGCGGACGCGCCGCTGGTTCTACTTCGTGCCTGCGAAGGGTAAGCCGCGAAAACTGGTTCACAAGATCGAGTCAGAGTCTCTGGCGGCAGTGCCCG
>Ga0210401_10003406_pt1 | contig 17028 bp, 11 predicted proteins | sample IncBWH32MmetaG_FD_150866 | JGI IMG/M metagenome (GOLD analysis project Ga0210401, IMG submission 150866) | Forest soil microbial communities from Barre Woods Harvard Forest LTER site, Petersham, Massachusetts, United States - Inc-BW-H-32-M | ecosystem: Environmental > Terrestrial > Soil >... | reverse complement strand
CGAAATTGTGGGCCTGACGGGCATCTGCTTGGAACACCTTCGAGGTCTCGCGCACAACAGACATCTTGGGAAGTTCGCGCGCGTGGCCGAAGCCGCCGGCGCGGAAGCCGAGAAGTGGCTATTCACGAATTCCGACCTGATGATCCTTACCGTTCTTTATCCGCGCTGCCAACACTAATATTTCATTTCTTCAGGGCTATACTGAAACGGCCTTCCGGCTAACCGGAAGCTCTCTTTTGTTTGTGAACTTGAGGTTCCGCGGGAGCGGAGACTGAGGTTGTCGCGCGCCCGCCTTTGAGCTATCGTCGAAACGGCTCGACGCAAAGGCCTCGGCGTGCATCATATTCGCAAGGACTTACCGAAGAAGATGCAACCGATGTTGATTCGGCGTTCTAGATCGAAGGGGCCTTGGCGAACGATCGCGGGCGCGCTGCTCGTTCAGTTCGCTGCTGTTTCGCTTACTCCGGGCTCGCAAGCACGCCGGCCTGCTGCATTTCCGCTCTCCTCACTTCCGCAACAATCACGCTCACAACAACAATCCCCCTCTCAACAGACGCCTCTCCCAGAATCGCCGTCACAGACTGCGGGGCTGCAACAAAAGCAGGCCGAGGCGAACGATGGCGGCCCGGCTCTCCCTCGCGGCAAGAAACTGATGCTAAAAGATGGAAGCTTCCACCTTGTGCGGGAGTATCAGGTTCAAGGCGACCGCGTGCGCTACTACAGCACCGACCGTTCGCAGTGGGAGGAAATCCCCGCCGCCTTAGTGGACTGGGAAGCGACGAAAAACGCGGAGGCGAACCAGTCGAAACGCGATGCCGCGATCGTGGCCAAATTAGCCGCTCAGGAACGAGCGCGCCGGATTGAGCCTCTCGATACCGACGCGAGCCTTGAAGCCGCTCCCGGAGTGTTCATTCCACCGGGCGAGGGACTATTCGCGTTTGATGGCAAGTCGGTGGTGCGGCTTTCCCAGGCCCAAACGCAAAGCAAGATGGACAAGAAGCGGCTCATTGAACAGGTACTGGTTCCCATCAAAGTAGTCCCGTCGCGCCATACTATTTCCGTGGAACAGGCGCACGCGAAATTTCGCGCCCCCACGGGGCAGCCGGAGTTTTACATGCGAACGGCCGATGCGCGCGAGCCTGACATGGATTTGATTCGTGCAAAGGTGCATGGCGCCACGCGGACCATCGAAAATTTGGACGAGATATTCAAGCAAAAGACGGAAGTGCGCGATTCATTGCCGCTGCAGCGATGGGAAGTGGCAAAGGGGGTCTATCGATTCACGCTGGGCAGGCCTCTCGACCCGGGCGAGTATGCGTTCGTGGAAATCGTGCAAGGCGAAGGCATGAGCCTGTATGTTTGGGATTTCGGCGTGGACGGGGACGCATCGCAGAAAGCGGCGGCGCGAAACGAAAAGTAAGCGGCGGTGTCTAACGAACTTTTACGGGTTGCGGTGCGAGCAGATCAGCGAGCAAAGAAGCGAGAGCGGAAACGTGGAACGGTTTCTGCATCACGTATGCGCCTTTTTCTCCAAACGCGGCGATAGTTTCGGGATCCAGCATGTCGCCGGTCATAAACACAAACCTCGGCGCCGAACTTCCTGCTTCCGAACGCAACCGTTCGAAGAGCTCCTCGCCTGACAGTCCCGGAAGATTGAAATCGCAGAGAATCACGTCGTAGGAATTGCCACCCAGGTGCGAGAGCGCCTCCTCAGAACTTGCGGCTCCTTCGACTTGCATTCCACGAGCCGTCAGTCCTTCTTGAACGATTTCGCGAATGCTGTCTTCATCGTCTACTACAAGCGCGGAATGGCCTTTCAGCGCCGCGGGCAAGGCAGGGGCGGGCAAGGACGCCGCGACGGACGGGGCAGGGGGCGCCAAACGAGATGTCGGCGGAACTTCTTCGGCTGCGATGGGTAACAAGACCCGAAATGTGGCGCCTTTGCCGGGCGATGATTGCACTTCGATGCTCCCGCCGTGTTCCTTTGCAAGAGCAAGACAAATCGTCAGACCAAGACCGGTCCCTCCGCCCGGGCGCTTCGTTGTAAAAAACGGATCGAAAATCTTGGCGATATTTTCCGCCTGGATTCCCGACCCGTCGTCGGCGAAAGAAACCGAGACTTTCATTTCGCTGCGCGCGAGTGAGATTCGCAGAGTGCCGCGATCGCGGACGCTCGATATGGCCTGCTCGGCGTTGACGATAAGATTCGAGAACACCTGAGTCAATAGACGGACGTCTCCTTCAATCGGCGGCAAATCGCCTGGGGCCGAGAATTCGACGGAAATATTCTTCTGTTGCAGGGCAACCTGCTGAAGTTGCAGAGCTTTCTGCACAATCTCCTCGATTTTCAGTTTCGCGCGCCCTTGCGTTGCGGGACGAGAAAAGGCGAGCAGGTTCTGGACGATCGCCGCGGCGCGGCGAGCTTGATTAAGAATGATCTCCACCTGGCGGCGAGTGGAATCTTCGGAGGCACGTTCGCGCAACAAATCGCTGATGCCGAGAATGGCGGTAAGCGGATTGTTGAGCTCATGAGCCACGCCTGCCATCATCTGGCCCATGGCCGTTAGCTTTTCTTTCTGCATGAGCTGCTGCTCGGACAGCTTCGATTCCGTGACATCGCGTGCCGAGGCCACGACTCCTGCAATGTTGCCCGCCTCGTCGAAAAGCGGACCGGCACTGGCGCGAAGCGTGCGCCAGTTACCATCAGCATGCATGCTACGGAACTCGCACTGGAAGTGGGTGCCGCGCCCCTCCATAACGTTTCGGAACATCTCGAGGAGTTTCGGACGATCGTCTACGTGCGCCCGCGCTCCGAGAGACTCGCCGATGTATTTGTGCGCCGGTTCGCCCAAGACTTCTTCGATCCGCGGACTCACAAAGGTGAATTCACCCTCGCGATCGAGCACGGCGATGATGTCGGGAAAGCTCGCGACAAGGCGGCGAACAAATTCCTCTTCGTCGTGCAGACGCTTTTTGATTTCCAAGCGCTCCGTTACATCGACGAGCGTGCCCTGCAAACGGACTAAGCGTCCGAACATATCGCGGATGGCAAATCCGGAAGCAAGGCAATGAATTTGTGTCGCATCCTTGCGGAGCAGCAGGAGTTCGCGGTCCTGCGCCGAGCCCGTTTCGCGCATTTCTTGCACAATCGCATCGCGCCGCGACGGATCGACATACATTTCGCGGAAATTATGCGCCAGTAGGTCTTCCTTGCTGTCGTACCCGAGCATTCGAATGAGCGCTGGATTGGCGTCAAGGATCTGGCCGTCGGGAGACGTGAAGAAGATTCCTTCGCGCAGCGACTCGAAAAGCTCAGCGAAGCGGATTTCGGATGCATGCTGCGCAGTTACGTCGCGAGCCCAGCCGCTCACGGAGGCTGCCTCGTGGTCAGGCCGGACAACCTGGAAACGACAGTCGAAGTGGCGGAGCTCGCCTGTCTTCTTTGGACGCACTGCAACACGGCCAGACCAATTGCCGCGCTCCAGAAGTCGCGTCAACGCCTGCTGCATTTCCGCATGTGCCGGCTCGGCAAAAAAGCTGTCGAGCGGCTGGCCGATCAGCTCCTGAAAGGGAACGCCGCACAGGTCTGCCGTGAAATGATTGGCAACACGAACCACGCCGTCGGCGGAAAGGGCGAAAACAGCGTGGTCGAGGCTATCAATCAAGTCACGGTAACCGCGCTGCGAACGGGAAATAACCTCTAGAAGTCTGTCGACTTGCCCCTCAGTGGGCGGGCCCGAAGCGGCTTCGTGCAGGCCGCGAAGTAAGCCGCGAATTTCGGACAATTCGCTCTTCTTGCTCCAGACATAAACGGTGAAGAGCGCGACAAGAATTACGAGTCCGACCGAGAGAATTTCCGAATGCGCCGGTACCGTGCGCAGAGTACCCCAAGACGCAGCTGCCAAACCCAAAGCCAGAACTACGAGCAGAAGAATGCTGTTGCGCCAGAGCGCGTGCTCCGTTCGTTCGAGGCGCTCCCATTCATGCGAAGAGCGCTCCCCTGATTTTTCGGCCGATAGGGGCAACATCGAAACGGTTTACTGCCTTTTCGCGCGGGCGTTAGTTCCTGCGCAAGGTCCTACTTCTAAAATTTTACCGGGGTACGAGCAGGAGGAGTGAAAGAATCCCCTGACTGATTCCAAGTTACATAACAGCGATTGGCAAAGCCGCCAGCCCGAGCTGCGCGGAACGAGCGGCGTCTAAGAATCTTGCCAGGCCCAACTCGTTATACAATTTCGCCCGCGAAGAAACGCATGCGAGGAGAACAAATGGCAGCGGAGAGGAAAATCAACGCCGGAAAGAAGGCGGCGAAGAAGAAAGGCACTTTACGGGCGGCGTCCGGCGAAGACGCTGTGAAGATCATCGATGCTTACTTGCAACCGAAAAGCTCAGAGCTGAAGAAATTGGCGAACAAGTTGCGGCGGGTGGTAAGAAAAGCGGTGCCGGAATCGCGCGAGGCGGTCAACGCCTGGGGCGTTCCGACATTTGATTTTTATGGACCCTTCTGCATTCTGATGGCAGGAAAGAACCACGTTACGTTCGGCTTCACGCGCGGAACTTCTCTTGACGATCCGGCTGGGCTGCTTGAGGGAACGGGGAAAAATCTGCGGCATGTGAAGGTGAAGACAGCCGAACAGTTGCGGGATGCTGATCTGCGTCAACTGATCCTGGATGCGGCTGCACTCAATGGCGAGAGTCCTATGACTTCGTCGATGCGGGTAAAGAAAGCAGATTAAGTCCACAAAACGAAGATGCGGGCTGCAGCCCGCCCCAACAAAGGCGAAGCACAAACTCAAAAAATAAGGGCGGTCGCCGCGGCGATCGCCCCGTTTTATTTGGTGTAAATGCACAGCTCGCGGCTACGCCTTCAGCTTCTAGCTCTCGGCGACCGCGTCCGTGTCCTTGCGCAGGAAATCGAGTGCTGCCGCTTCTTCCGGCGTGAGCTCGGGCTCCATTTGTTGCGGCTCCTCCTTGGGGATTTCGGTGAGGAGCTGGATATTGCGATAGCGTTCGAGGCCGGTGCCCGCGGGAATCAGCCGGCCCATGATGACATTTTCCTTCAGGCCGCGCAGGTAATCGACCTTTCCGGAAATTGCCGCCTCGGTGAGGACGCGGGTAGTCTCCTGGAAGCTCGCGGCGGAGATGAAAGAATCCGTCGAGAGCGAAGCCTTGGTGATGCCCAAGAGCAGCGGGCGCCCGGTTGCCGGCCTGCCGCCATCGTGGATGATGCGGTCGTTCTCTTCGCGGAAGCGGAACTTGTCTACCTGCTCTTCGAGGAGAAACGTTGTGTCTCCGACATCTTCCACTTTCACCCAGCGCATCATCTGGCGGACGATCGTTTCGATGTGTTTGTCGTTGATGTTCACGCCCTGGAGTCGGTAAACCTCTTGAATCGAGTTCACGAGGTAGGCCTGCGTGTATTTTTCGCCGAGGACAGCGAGAATGTCGTGCGGGTTCAGCGGCCCGTCGATCAGCGGCTCGCCAGCCCGAACGCGTTCGCCTTCCTGGACGTTGATGTGAACACCGCGCGGAATGGAATATTCCTTCGTGGTGTTTGCCGCCGCGCCGCCCTCGCCTTCGACGTAAATCTTTCGCTGGCCCTTGACGATTTCGCCGTACTTCACGAGGCCGTCGATTTCGCTGATGACCGCGGGATCTTTCGGCTTGCGCGTTTCGAAGAGCTCAACGACGCGCGGGAGACCGCCGGTGATGTCTTTCGTTTTGGTGGTCTCGCGGGGGATTTTTGCGAGCACATCGCCCGGCTGCACTTCGTCTCCATCGACGACCATCAAGTGCGCGCGCGAGGGCATGAGGTATTTCTTGGTGCGCCCGCCGGAACCGCGGATGTTAATCGTGGGCTGATGCTTTTCATCGCCGGGCGGCAGCGTAACGACGAGCTGCGAAAGACCGGTGACTTCGTCCACTTGCTCTTCAATGGTGATGCCGGCCTGAAGGTCTTTGAATTGAACGGTGCCGGCAGTTTCCGTGAGGATCGAGAAGGTGTACGGATCCCATTCGCACATGGTCTGACCGAGCGTGACCGGTTGCCCGTCTTCGACCTTGAGCCGCGCGCCGTATACGACGTGGTGACGCTCTTTTTCGCGGCCCTTTTCGTCGACGACGGCGATGAGGCCGGAGCGGTTCATAGAGACGATTGTCTTGCCGCGACCCTCGACGACTTTGAGGTCGATGAACTTGACGAAGCCGTTGTTGCGGGCTTCGACCTTCGACTGTTCGGTGACGCGGGTGGCAGTGCCGCCGATGTGGAACGTCCGCATGGTGAGCTGCGTGCCTGGTTCGCCGATGGACTGCGCGGCGATTACACCCACCGCTTCGCCCATCTCGACGAACCGGCCGGTGGCGAGGTTGCGGCCGTAGCAACGGGCGCAAACTCCACGGCGGGATTCGCACGTCAACACCGAGCGGATTTTTACGCGCTCGATGCCGGCGGCTTGAATTGAATTCGCCAGCTCTTCGGTGATTTCCTGGTTGATCTCGACGATTACGTTGCTCTCGTAGTCTTTGATTTTTTCGAGCGAGACGCGGCCCACAACGCGATCGCGCAACGGCTCGACTTCGACGCCGGCCTCAAGAATCGGTTCGACGTAGATTCCGTCGGCTGTACCGCAATCGAATTCATTGATGATTACATCCTGGGCGACGTCGACGAGGCGGCGCGTGAGGTAGCCCGAATCGGCGGTCTTGAGCGCCGTGTCGGCTAGACCCTTACGGGCGCCGTGCGTCGAGATGAAGTACTGCAACACTGTGAGGCCTTCACGGAAGTTGGAAGTGATCGGGGTTTCGATGACTTCGCCCGAGGGCTTGGCCATCAAACCGCGCATTCCGGAAAGCTGGCGGATCTGCTGCTTCGATCCGCGCGCGCCAGAATCGGCCATTACGTAAATCGGATTGATCACGCCCTGCTTGTCCTGTTCCTCGAGGGCCTTGAACATTTCGTCCGCAACTTTTTCGGTGACATCCGACCAGATGGCGATGACTTTGTTGTAACGCTCGCCGTTGGTGATCGCGCCATCGAGATATTGCTGCTGAACTTTGACGACCTCGTGCTCGGCTGTGTCCACCAGCTTGAATTTAACGCTGGGGATAACCATGTCATTGATGCCGATCGAAACGCCCGACTTCGTTGCGTACAAAAAGCCGAGTTCCTTAAGCTTGTCCAGAGCGACGACGGTCTTCTCGAGGCCAAAGCGCAGGTAGCAATACTGCACGAGCGCCTGGACGCCCTTCTTCTTGAGCAGGCCGTTGATGAAGGGCATGTCCGTCGGCAGATGATCGTTGAAGATCACGCGGCCGACGGTGGTGTGCAGGAATTGCCTGGAAAGATTGACAGGTTCGGTGTGCGAGACGTCCTGGTCGTCGTACGCGTTCGTAAGGTCGATCACTTCCCCGCTGTAGCGCATGCGGATGGGCGTGAGCAGTTCGACTTCGCCTGCCTCAAGTGCCATCACAACTTCCTCGCTCGAGCCGAAAGCGCGGCCTTCGCCCTTGCCTTTCGGCTTGGCCTTCGTCATGTAGTAGATGCCGAGGACCATATCCTGCGTCGGAACGGCGAGAGGGTATCCATTCGCGGGCGAGAGAATGTTGTGGGAGCTGAGCATCAGCACCGATGCTTCCACCTGCGCTTCGGGTGAGAGCGGAATGTGAACCGCCATCTGGTCGCCGTCGAAGTCCGCGTTGAATGCTGTGCAAACGAGCGGGTGGATGCGGATGGCCTTGCCTTCCACAAGTACCGGCTCGAAGGCTTGAATGCCGAGGCGGTGAAGCGTGGGAGCGCGGTTCAGCAGTACGGGGTGCTCGCGGATGACGTCTTCGAGAATGTCCCAGACGATCGATTCTTGCGCCTCGACTAGTTCCTTGGCCTGCTTAATTGTGGTGCAATGGCCCGCGGCTTCGAGCTTGTGGTAGATGAATGGCTTGAAAAGCTCGAGCGCCATCTTCTTCGGCAAACCGCACTGGTGTAGCTTCAGTTCGGGGCCGACCACGATGACGGAGCGGCCGGAATAGTCGACGCGCTTGCCGAGAAGGTTCTGGCGGAAGCGGCCCTGCTTGCCCTTCAGTGTGTCGGAGAGCGATTTCAGCGGGCGATTGTTTGTTCCGCGCAGGACGCGGCCGCGACGTCCGTTGTCGAAGAGCGCATCCACCGCTTCTTGAAGCATGCGCTTTTCGTTGCGGACGATCACGTCGGGAGCATGCAGCTCCATGAGCTTCTTCAAGCGGTTGTTGCGGTTAATGACGCGGCGATAGAGATCGTTCAGATCTGACGTAGCGAACCGGCCGCCGTCGAGCGGAACCAGCGGGCGCAGTTCGGGAGGCAGAACCGGAATGACGTCGAGAATCATCCACTCGGGCTTGTTGCCGCTCTTACGAAACGCTTCGAGGACCTTGAGCCGCTTGGCAAACTTGATTCGCTTCTGCAAGCTCGGGTCGATCTTCATCTTCTCGCGGAGCTCTTCGGAAAGCTTTTCCACGTCGACGCGGCGCAGCAGTTCCTTAATGGCTTCCGCGCCCATCGCCGCGTGGAATTTGCCGGGAAATTCCTTCTGCAGTTCGCGGAATTTCTCTTCCGGCACGATTTCTTTTTCTTTCAGGCCCGTGGCTTCGCCTGGATCGATGCAGACGAACGTCTCGAAGTAGAGGATGTGTTCGAGGTCACGCATCGTGATGTCGAGAAGGTAGCCAATGCGGCTCGGCAGGCCCTTGAAGAACCACACGTGCGAACAGGGCGAAGCCAGCTCGATATGTCCGAGGCGTTCGCGGCGCACTTTACTGAGCGTGACTTCGACGCCGCACTTGTCGCAGATCACTCCGCGATGCTTCATGCGCTTGTATTTTCCGCACAAGCACTCCCAGTCGGTGACGGGGCCGAAAATCTTGGCGCAGAACAGGCCGTCGCGCTCCGGCTTGAAGGTGCGGTAGTTGATGGTCTCCGGCTTGGTGACTTCACCATGCGACCACGACCGGATTTTTTCCGGACTTGCCAAACTGATGCGGATGGAATCGAAATCCGCGATCTGACTGGCGCGATCATACGGGCTTGATCGATACAAGGGCTGATCCTCCTCTCCGGCTGCGCCGGAGCAAAAACCAGTTCATGAATCTTGTTCGGGCGCGCTCGCGAGACATCTGCAAACGCGCTGGCCGCTAGTCTGCCGCGTCCACCTTTTCCAGCTGCGGCTTCTGGCGTTTCATCAATTCGACGTCGAGGCACAGAGACTGCAACTCGCGCACGAGCACGTTGAACGATTCAGGCACGCCTGGCTCGATGCCCGGTTCGCCCTTCACGATCGCCTCGTAGATTTTCGCGCGGCCGTAGACGTCGTCCGATTTCGCCGTGAGCAGCTCTTGCAGAATGTGCGCAGCTCCGTAGGCTTCGAGCGCCCAAACTTCCATTTCTCCGAAGCGCTGTCCACCGAACTGCGCCTTTCCGCCGAGCGGCTGTTGCGTGATGAGTGAGTACGGGCCAATGGAACGAGCATGAATCTTGTCGTCGACCAAGTGCGAGAGCTTGAGCATGTAGATGTAGCCAACAGTGACTTGCTGCGCGAACTCGTCGCCGGTCATGCCGTCGTAGAGACTGATCTTGCCGCTCTCGGGAAGTTCGGTGAATTCGAGCAAGTGACGAATGTCCGATTCACGCGCGCCGTCGAACACCGGCGTGGCAAACGGAACACCTTCGCGGAAGCTGTAGCCAAGATCGATGATAGCGTCGTCATCGAGCTCAGAAATCGTCTTCCAGACCGACGTGGGGCCGAACGCGTCCTTGAACCATTTGCGGACTGCGTCGGCACGGGCGCCGGTGTCTTCAATTACCTTCGTCACACGTTCGCCGAGTTCTTTGGAAGCCCAGCCGAGGTGCGTTTCGAGAATCTGTCCGACGTTCATACGAGAAGGAACGCCCAGCGGGTTGAGAACGATTTCCACGGGCGTGCCGTCGGGCATATACGGCATGTCTTCCTTCGGAACGATTCGCGCGATTACGCCCTTGTTCCCGTGGCGGCCTGCCATTTTGTCGCCGACTGAAAGCTTGCGCTTCATGGCGATGTACGCCTTTACGAGCTTGATCACGCCCGGAGGCAATTCATCGCCCTTCTTGAGTTTCGAGATGCGCTCGTCGGTGATTTTGCGCAGCACGTCAATCTGACGTGAAGTCATCTCTTCGATTTCGTCGATCTTCTCGATTAGCAGAGGATCTTTATCGTTGAGACGCAGGCGTTTTAGGTTGCGGGTTGAAATTTTTTCAAGGATGTCGCGCGTCAATTCGGCGCCCTTGGTGAGGAGGCGCTTGTTGGTGCGCTCATCGTGCAGGTCGGCCGTCAGTTTCTGGCCGCCGAGCAAATCGGCCAGGCGCTTCAGTCGCTCATCTGTGAGAATGCGGATTTCATCGGCGAGGTTCTTTTCAAGCTTCGCCACCTGCGTGCCTTCGATGGCCTTGTGACGCTCGTCCTTCTCGGCACCCTTGCGGCAGAAGATTTTAACGTCGACGATTGTGCCTTCGATGCCTGGAGGACAGTAGAGAGAAGCGTCGCGAACGTCGCCGGCCTTTTCGCCGAAGATCGCGCGCAACAGCTTTTCTTCCGGAGTCAGCGTCGTTTCGCCCTTGGGGGTTACTTTGCCGACGAGAATGTCGCCGGGTTTTACGGTGGCGCCGATGCGGATCACGCCGCTTTCGTCGAGGTTGCGCAGAAAGCCCTCATTGATGTTGGGGATGTCCCGCGTGATTTCCTCAGGACCGAGCTTTGTATCCCGCGCTTCGATTTCATACTCCTCGATGTGAATCGAAGTGTAGTAGTCCTCTTCCACCAGCTTTTCGCTGACGAGGATGGCGTCTTCAAAGTTGTAACCGCGCCACGGTACGAACGCGACCAGCACGTTGCGGCCGAGCGCAAGCTCTCCGCGGTCCGTGCACGGGCCGTCCGCCAGAACCTGACCTTGCTTTACGCGGTCTCCCGCGCGCACCAGCGGTTTCTGGCTGATGCAGGTGTTTTGGTTCGAGCGCTTGAACTTCGTGAGCAGATAAATATCCGAGCCCACTTCACGGCTCAGTACGCCGGACTGGTCGGACTCGACGCGCACGATCACGCGTTCGGAGTCCACCTGGTCCACGATGCCGTCGCGACGGCACACAATCACCGCGCCCGAATCGCGAGCGGTGACGCGCTCCATGCCGGTACCGACGAGCGGCGCTTCGCCCTTGATTAGCGGCACAGCCTGGCGCTGCATGTTCGAACCCATCAATGCGCGGTTCGCGTCGTCGTTCTCGAGGAACGGAATCAAACTCGCGGCAACCGAGACAAGCTGCTTCGGCGAGACGTCGATGTAATCCACTTCATCGCGGCTCTTGAGTACGAAGTTGCCTGCTTGCCGGCAGTTGACCAACTCGGTGGTAATCTTTCCGCGTTCATCGAGCGAAGCGTTGGCTTGCGCGATGACGTAGCGGTCCTCCTCCCACGCCGAAAGGTAGAAGCAGTGCGGCTCAGTGACAACGCGCCGGCGCTTCAACTCTTCGTTCGTGTCTTCGACTTTTTCTTTTTCGGCGATTTCGCCGGCCTTGAATTCGCTGTCGCCCGAATTGACGATCTGCACGAAGTCGATCACGCGCCCGCCCTTTACCTTGCGGTAGGGGGATTCGATGAAGCCGAATTCATTGATCCGCGCATAGCAGGAAAGCGAGCTGATCAATCCGATGTTCGGGCCTTCCGGCGTTTCAATCGGGCAGATGCGCCCGTAGTGCGTCGGGTGAACGTCGCGGACTTCGAATCCCGCGCGCTCACGCGACAAGCCGCCGGGCCCGAGAGCCGAAAGGCGCCGCTTGTGGGTGATTTCGCTCAACGGATTCGTCTGGTCCATGAACTGCGAAAGCTGCGAACTGCCGAAGAATTCGCGGATCGCCGCCATTACGGGCTTCGCGTTCACAAGGTCGTGCGGCATGGCCGTGGACATTTCCTGGTACACGGACATCTTTTCCTTGATGGCGCGCTCCATGCGGACCAGGCCGATGCGGAACTGGTTCTCGAGCAGTTCGCCCACGGCGCGAACGCGGCGATTGCCCAAATGGTCGATATCGTCCACCGAACCCACGTTCTTGCGGAGCTTGAGCAAATACTTGATCGACGCAACGAAATCGGCCGGATCGAGCGTGCGCTTTTCGAGCGGGGTCTGGAGGTCGAGCTTGATGTTGAACTTTAGACGGCCGACTTTGCTGAAATCGTATTTCCGCGCGTCGAAGAACATTCCGTTGAAGAGCGCAGTGGCGGTTTCAAGCGTCGGCGGATCGCCCGGGCGCAGCTTGCGGTAAATTTCGATCAGCGCTTCCTTCGGAGTACGAATCGAGTCCTTCTCAAGCGTGCGCCCGACGATTACGCCAACGTCGTCACGATCCGGGAAGCAAACATCCACTTCCGTGATTCCGGCTTCGGCGATGGTGGCCCAAATTTCGGGCGTTAGCGCTTTGTTTGCCTCGAGCAGCACTTCACCGGTCTGGCGATTCACGAGTTCGCCTACCGTGATCGCGCCTTCGAGGTCGGCCACTCCGACTTCAACCTGATTGATGCGCGCCTTTACCAATTCCTTGTAAAGCGGCTCGGTGATGCGCTTGTGTGCGCCGATGATGACGTCGCCCGACCGGGAATGCTTGATCTCCTTCGAGATCTTCCGGTCGACCAAGCCTTCGGAAACGTTCCAGAACTGCTCGCCGTCGCGAAGTGAAATCCGCTCGACTTGATAAAATGTGCGCAAAATGTCTTCGTTCGACTTCATCCCCAAAGCGCGCAGGAAAATCGAGCCGAGGAATTTCCGCTTGCGGTCGATGCGGACATACAGAATGTTTTTTGTGTCGTACTCGAACTCAACCCACGAGCCGCGGTACGGAATAATCTTGCCCAGGAAGTAGCTGCGGTTGTTCGCGGTCTCGTAGAAAACGCCCGGCGAACGGTGCAACTGGCTGACGATGACGCGCTCGGTGCCGTTGATGATGAACGTGCCGTTTTCAGTCATCAGCGGGATATCGCCGAAGAAGACTTCCTGTTCCTTGATATCACGGATGGACTTCGCGCCCGTGTCGGGGTCCTTGTCGTAAATTGTCAGGCGGATCGTTACTTTCAGCGGCGCGGAATAAGTCATGCCGCGTTCCTGGCACTCGTTCACGTCGTATTTCAATTGGAGAGTGACGGGGTCGCCGCACTTGTTGCAGAACGTGGGCGTGTTCTTATTGAACGTGCCGCACTTGGTGCACAGAACGTCGCCGGTTTTATACGGGTTCGTCACCACCGACGCGCCGCAATTCCTGCAAGTGGCGCGCAAGTGGTGCAGGCCACGAAGATGGCCGCACTTGCACTCCCAGTTGCCGATCGCATAGTCGACGAAATCCAGCTGCGAAAGCCCGCGGAAATCCTGGATCGGGAAGACGGACGAAAAAACGGACTGAAGTCCGGTGTCTTCGCGCTCGCTTGGGAGCAAATCCATCTGCAAAAAACGCTGATAGGATTTCTTCTGCACGTCGATCAGGTTCGGAATCTGGACGGTCGTCTTGATTTTGGCGAAGTCCAAGCGTTCGCGTTCCCGAATTACTCGATTACCGTTACGAAGACTCATTGACCATCCCCTTCAATGCTAGGCCGAAAACGACGGTGCGGATACACACCCGCCCCGTTGGTCCGGGAAGGACTATTTTGAGTTTGCAAGTTCCAAAGAAACACGCGCGTAGCAAATTCCTTCGCGGCACTCCGACATTGAATTCGCGGGGCCGCGAGACAGCCGGGCACTACTTAATCTCGACCTTGGCTCCGGCTTCTTCGAACTTTTTCTTGATCGTGGCGGCCTCGTCCTTGTTCACGCCCTCTTTCACAGTTTTAGGGGCGCCATCGACCAGGTCCTTGGCTTCTTTCAAGCCCAGGCTGGTGACTTCGCGGACCGCTTTAATCACGTTGATCTTGTTCGCGCCGACTTCGGTGAGAACGACGGCGAATTCCGTCTTCTCTTCCGCCGGGGCCGCGCCCGCTGCGCCACCGCCGCCCGCCATCATTACCGGCGCTGCTGCCGCCGCGGAGACGCCGAAGGCTTCTTCCATTTTCTTCACCAGATCGGAAGCCTCGAGCAGCGTCAGACCCTTGATTTCTTCCAGTATTGTTTCCACTTTGCTAGCCATTGCCGTTATCTATCCTCCTCGAGATGAGAAACCGATTGCCGAGAATCTTTTCTACTGAGCCGTTTCAGGCGCCGGAACTTCGGCGCCCGAGCCGAATTTGTTTGCCTTCACCGCTTCACTCGTGACCACAGCAAGATTTCGCGGCAGAGCTGCAAGCGCCGTGGCCACGCGTTGCGCCGGGGAGTTCAGCATGAACATGATCTTGCTGATCAGCTCCTCCTTGCTGGGCAGGAGAGCGAGCTGGCCGATTTCTTCAATCGAAATGACCCGGCCTTCCACCCAGCCCGCCCGGAACTTGAATGCCGGAACATCCTTCGCCACCTTCGTCAGAATCTTTGCGAGCGCCACCGGGTCGAGGGTGGTGTAAGAGATTGAGTTCGTGCCCTTGAGGCCTTTGAGCAGATTTTCCGCCGGCGTGCCGGCGCCCGCTCGCTCAACGACAGTATTTTTGACGACCTGGTACTTACCGCCCGCCGCTTCGACCGATCGCCGCAGCTTGGTGTCCTGTTCGACGGTAATTCCCTGAAACGTCGAAAGAATGACGGTGGAAACGTTCGCGAGCTGCGTCTTCAGCTCTTCAGCCTGAGTCTTCTTTTCGGCCTTCTTCTTCATGCCGAACTCCTATCAATACTTCTCGATCAATCTAGGCGGCTACCGTTACAGCTTCTTCCGCTTCCGCGTGGTCAATCGGCACGCCCGGGCCCATGGTCGAGGTCAGCGTGATTTTTTTGATGTACTTGCCTTTCGCCGCCGCGGGCTTCGCCTTGATCACGGCCGCCAGCAGCGCTTGCGCGTTTCCAGCCAGGTTTTGCGCCGTAAAGCTGATTTTGCCTACGGGCGAATGAATGATTCCGGTCTTGTCGAGCCGGAACTCCACTTTACCGGCCTTCACTTCCTGCACCGCGCGCGCAACGTCAAAGGTAACCGTGCCCGTCTTTGGATTGGGCATCAAGCCGCGCGGGCCGAGTACTTTACCCAAGCGGCCCGCGGACTTCATCATGTCCGGCGTGGCGATGACGGCTTCGAAATCCGTCCAACCTTCCTGAATTTTCTGCACCATGTCGTCGCCGCCGACAAAATCGGCGCCGGCATCCTGCGCCTCGCGTACTTTTTCGCCGGTTGCAATCACCAGCACGCGCTTGGATTTTCCGAGTCCGTGCGGCAACACGACTGTACCGCGAACCATCTGGTCTGACTGCTTCGGATCAACACCCAAATTCAGCACCAGCTCGACTGTCTCATCGAACTTCACAAAGTGCGCCTTGCGCAGCAGCTCCGCCGCTTCTTCCAGCTTGTACGGCCGCGCTTCAACCAACTTTCGCGCGCGCTCGATGTTCTTTCCGCCCTCTTTCGCACTGCGACCCATCGCGTGTATCTCCCTAATCGATCCGGCTAGCCTTCGACTTCTATTCCCATGTTTCGCGCTGTGCCCATGATCGTGCGGACCGCCGACGCCAGGCTCGCCGTGTTCAGGTCGGGCAATTTCGTCTTGGCAATTTCCTCGACCTGTTTGCGCGTCACCTTCGCTACTTTATTGCGGTTCGGCTCGGGCGAACCTTTCACGATTCCCGCAGCGCGCTTCAAAAGCTCGGAAGCGGGCGGCGTCTTGAGAATGAAGGTGAAAGTGCGATCGCTGTAGATCGTCACCAGCACGGGAATGATCATCCCGTCGGGCTCTTTCGACGTCTTGGCGTTGAACTGCTTGCAGAAATCCATGATGTTCACGCCGTGCGGGCCCAGCGCTGTGCCCACGGGCGGAGCTGGTGTGGCTTTGGTTGCCGGCAACTGCAGTTTCACTGTCGATTGAACTTTTTTTGCCATCTCTTATTAACCCCGGCTCGCGAGCGCTGCGAGCGATGTGCTACGCGACTTTTTCAACCTGCGCAAAATCAAGCTCAACAGGAGTCGACCGGCCGAAAATCGTAACCGAAACTTTCAGCGTACTGCGGTCCGTGTTCACTTCCTCCACCACTCCTGTGAAATTCGCAAATGGGCCTTCGCCGATGCGCACTTTTTCCCCGCGCTCGAAGGAAAGCTTCGGCTTCGGTTTTTCCGCTGTCGTGGTGGCGCGGTTCAAAATGTTCTGAACTTCTTCATCCGTCAGCGGCGAAGGCGTTTGACCCGAGCCTACAAACCCAGTCACGCGCGGCGTCGAGCGCACCACGTGCCAGGTGTAATCATCCATGTCCATTTCAACAAGCACGTAGCCCGGATAACACATCCGCGGCGAGATTACTTTTTTCCCGCCGCGCACTTCGACCACCGATTCGGTGGGGATGATGATTTGCCCGATCTTTTCCTGCAAGCCGAAGGCGGCCACGCGGCCTTCGAGGCTCTCCTTCACCTTTTTCTCGAACCCCGAGTAGGTGTGGACGATGTACCACTGCTTCGACGTTGTTGTTCCTTCAGTGTTTGGCATAGTTGATCAGCCAGCTAACCGCCTTACTGCAAACCGTGTCTGCGAAAAGGAAATAAATGCCGAAAAACGCAACCGTAACGATCACCACCATCGTCGTCGATATCACGTCCTCGCGCGACGGCCAGTTGACCTGCTTCATCTCGAGCCGCACGTCGTGCAGGAACGATCGCAGCCGCCGGGGATATTCCCCAAATTTTCCCACCGCCGAGGCCACGGCACTCCCGCCACCACCGCCTCCGCCACGGATACCTTGTTCCTTGACCTTTAGCGCTTCCGCCATAAATTCCGCCGATCCCCTTCGCCTCGGCTCACTCCGCCCGCCAACAAAGATGGCAGGGGAGGAGGGATTCGAACCCCCACTCTCGGTTTTGGAGACCGATGGTCTACCGTTGAACCTACTCCCCTGAATCCGGTCCGGCCTACTTCACTTCTTTGTGGCCAGTAT
>Ga0210401_10003404_pt1 | contig 17030 bp, 13 predicted proteins | sample IncBWH32MmetaG_FD_150866 | JGI IMG/M metagenome (GOLD analysis project Ga0210401, IMG submission 150866) | Forest soil microbial communities from Barre Woods Harvard Forest LTER site, Petersham, Massachusetts, United States - Inc-BW-H-32-M | ecosystem: Environmental > Terrestrial > Soil >... | reverse complement strand
ATTCAGCAATCCGGCCGCGGCCGAGTTCAGGTCCGTGATCGTCTCACCCGCAAACGGCGCATGTGTTACCGGATCGAAGATTTGCACCGGCGCCGTGGTGTTGGGCCCGGTGGAGATCCTGGTTTGCGAGAAGTTCCCGTCGCGTTCGAGCAGCGTCGGCACCGTGGAAAACGCGTCGTAGGGATTTTCTGATCGTGACGCGTTGTAGTTCACGAACGCAAACGTCTTGGCCCCGCCGTGATAAATCTTCGGAATGTTCAGCGGACCACCAATCGATCCGCCGAAACGTTGCCGTAGAAATCCGGGCTTCTCGACCGGTGCGCCCGTCAGCGAATAAGGAGTCGCATTCAGCGCGGAGTCGCCCACCGTGTAGTAGACATTCCCGTGCGGACGGTTGATGTCGAACCGCCCCCGCCCACCACCCAGAACGAACGGCCCTCCGCCTCCCCCGCCGCGGCCTCCTCCGAAACCGCCGCCAGCGAACCCACCGCCCTGGCCCCCGCCTCCCGGTCCACCACCTCCGGGCCCGCCCTGCAAGTCGCGGTCGCGCATTCTCTGCTGCGCTTCGTCCGTGCTCATCCCAAACGTGGTCGCGGCCGACTCGTTTCCGGAAAATGCCACCGACTCCGTGGGCGCATCTGAGGACAGTCCGGGCACCGGCATCCCCGGCGGAACAATTTGACTCGCGTCGTTTGCCTGATCCCCGGAACCTTCGCCCTGCATCACCGACAAACTTTGAAAACCCCGGTTGGCGCCGCCCCGCGCCGCCGGATTTCTGGATGCCGACGGAACCGGCCGCGCTACCTGGGATAGCAGGGTGAGTGCGAGATCCGCAGTAGCTCCCGACGAACTCACCGTCACAGCGCGATTCGCAGCCTGAAAGGCAATCATCTCCGCGCGAACATGGTAGGTGCCGGCCGCATTCACCCGAATCCCATATCGCCCGTCGACGCCGGTCCAGCCAACATACCTTTCTCCGCTAGCCGCGTTGATCGCGGTCACAGTAGCTCCGGGAATCACCGCATTCCCGGAAGTCACCGTCCCCGAGATAAAGAATCCGGGTGAGTTCTCCTGTGGTGTCGCACTCGCCGCGTGCACCCAAAGCAGCGTAGCCAGCCCTGTCAGCATCCACCGTGAACAAAAAGCGACGCGAATCCTCATCCGGACGTCTCAGTAGCGCATACTTCGCGGAGCATCGAAACTTCCAGGCGGAGAAATACTCTGCGCTGCCGCGGCTTCACGGCAAGTCTCCCGCACACAGGTGAGATTTCGGAAACGGTCGGAAGAAGTGGTGAGCGCGGCAGGATTCGAACCTGCGACCCATGCCTTAAAAGGGCATTGCTCTACCAACTGAGCTACGCGCCCACATCTTTGTTTCCCTTAGTTTACCATCGCCGTCTTCGTCAGCGTGGGAACGTTTGGGAACAATTGCCCCACGATCTGTTCCTGCGCAGCGAGTTTCGCCGGAGTTGTGACTTGCGTGTAACGAGCAAGTGTCAAGACGGCAGTGGCATGCCGCATCAACTCCTGAGTCGTTTTCACATCCGCGCCGTTGAACTTCACCAGCGTACCGAACGAATGCCGGAACGTGTGCCAGCCGATCCTCTTGCTGATTCCGGCACGCTGTGCGGCAGGTCGTACGTGGCGCTGCATCGCCACGCCAGACCAGTACGGCTGCTTCCCATCCATCTCAGGTGAGGCGAAGATGACGTCGGCATCCTGTTTGAATGGGCACGTCGAACGCCAGTCCTGCAACACCTGGGCGAGACCTGCAGACATCCGCTAACCGTAGCCAGTTACCCATCGTTCGTCGAATCCGTGCAGTTCCTTCAGGCTCACAAACGCACGGGGAGGACAAGAAATAGGAATACAATCGGTCTGCTTGTTGGAGCCAAAGGCAATCCCGCAGTTACTAAATCCAAACGCCGGATCGACCAAAGACGAAAAGGAGAATTTATGAAGTACTTGGGTCTGCTGTGTTGTCTGATGCCTCTCACTTCTCTATCGTTTGCGGACAAACTTGTGAACTTGAATATCAATGGCCCACAGAGTCCTCAATGTTCTGGCGCCGCTACCGTTACTGCCTGGTGGACTCCCGCCGATTATTCATGCACGTTTAACAAGAGCATATTGTTCCCACTGGCTACCTGCCATAAAGGTGGAGAGTTTAGCGATACAAGTGGGAACGTGGGACTGGAAGAGGCGCTCGGCCAGCCGCATTGTAAGCCCACTCTCTGTTGCTGCTGGTCGATTCAGGGCCCAGATATTCAGGTTAGGGTTAATGATGCCTGTACTACGGGACTCACCCCAGTCTGGGTAACCGGCAGCGATTGCGACTACTGAGGAGGTTCGTATGAAATGGTCGGTCGTCTTGCTTCTTGTGCTCTGCGGAGTGCTATGTCATGCCCAACCTCGTTCAGCAACTCTGCCCCTTATCGACGTGTCGAATCCAGCACAGCAATTCATCGCATTTAAAGGGAGCATAACCTTTAGCGAGCAGTTAACCAACGAAAAGATGCTGCAAACACAAAAAGCTACAGCCTCAGGCACCGTAGTATCAGAAAAGCCGATTGTTGCATTCGTGGCTCTTTTTGAGTGGGTTGGATTTGGGGCTGATCCGAGAGTTTTATCTGCTCGCCATGATCATTTCTTTGGCCCTCATGACTTGCCGAAAGGGCTAACCATCGATTTCGATGTTCCACAGGGAGATGTTGTGACAAATGATAGCGACGGCACTGTCACGACCTCCAAGTACACAGTACAACTAAAATTCGCGCAATTTGCAGATGGATCGATTTGGGGTGACAAGAGTATAGGCGACGAGATTACTGCTCAGCGAGCCGACATAACAGCGTATCTTCAGCACACTTTATCGGCGTATAGGTTAGGCGATGAGCAATCTTTCGCCGCAGCTGTGAATGCTGCTCCTGCATCGAAGGAGCATCAGCAACGAACGTCGGCGTTTGCGGTGCGAAAGCACATTCAGATGGTTCAATCGGAGTCTGGTACGGCAGCAGCCATTGCGCTGGTAAGGGACCAACTAAAGAATGCTGATACTAGAAGAGCAAGTGGACACTTTCAGTAGTGATTTACGCAGGATCGTACCTTCTACCATCAATGGGTGTGGCTAATCTGAAACTGGGTTCTAAAGAGTTCCAAAAGAACGTGAAAATGATTGGGGATGCACCAGATACATTGCGGGAAGGCAAGAGAGACAAACTTCTGCGCGACGCAAGACGCTAGGACACCTTCCGGCGAAAGCTCGGAGGCGGCGACCAGAAAAGAAAGATTCGCTTGGTTTACCTATTCCGTCAGACGATCAAGCCAAATAGCGAGAGCGATTCTGCCGCGATGAAGGCAGCAGCGACCGTCGCTAAAACCAGGCCGCGCTAAAGCAGAGTTCAAGCCAAATCTGACTGGGCATCTCGTGGGAACGAACGCGTGAACGAGTGCTCTAAGGGTGCCTGCCTGAAAGTTTCCCGAATGCGTCCGCTAACTCTCTGAAACTGCGTTTGGTTGTGTTTTAAAAGGGCATTGCTCTACCAACTGAGCTACGCGCCCACATCTATTCAATCTAACACAAAGTTTTTCGACGCGACTTCGTCGCAGTCATCGGGTGGGCTGTTTTGAATTCCCTGGCCCACCCTCAAGTTTGAGAATCACTGCCACATCGTTGCGATCTACGATGCGTATTACAATTTCTGCCGAGTCCACCAAACGCTGAGGGTCACTCCCGCGATGGAAGCCGGACTAACAGGCCACATTTGGACGCTGGAGGAATTGGTTGGCGTTCTGGAAACGCACGAAAGGTAGCCGCATGACACGATCTGTAAAGATGGGTCTTGTAAAGTACACTGTTGTTTGGAAGCGTTCTGGTGCCGCCGTATTCAACCTGGCGGTGGCCGATTAGCTTTGCTTCTACTGGTTTGTCCTTTGTTCTAGCTCTAATCGCCGCGCAACAGGGCAGCAAATGGTGGGTTGTCATACCTTGCTTGATAATTGTTGGCTTGGCGACAGGTTGGTATCTTGCCGCTCACTCCTTTTAAAAATTCAAAACAGCCCACTACCTAGTCATCGGTTACCGCGTTCTCCACATGCACTATCGTGCGTGTTGCATGTACTACCCGAACCTTGAGCCACGCTAGCTTCCGGACTAACTTGCGAAAAGTTTTGAACGCTGTGGTTGGTAAGCAATCGACCTGAGACCTTTCTAGCAAGCTGAGCCGGCCGCATTCACGCACGTGAATGATGTCCTGCCGCAGGTCGCATCGCCAAATGTCTGGCGGTGATTGCGCTTGAGCTCCCAAAAAGAAATAAATGCTCGCGCCTGAGTGGTCTCGCTCCGGCCCGCGGAGGAGTGTTCATGAAGTTCTACAGTTTCACGCTTCGCTATCTATGCCTAATCCTGTTTGTGATTGCGCCCGACATCACCCTTGCGCAAACCACAACGCCGAATCCCAACTGCACGATCATCGTGCCCACCAATGCATTATCCGCCGAGGGCCTCGCCACACCCTACCAACTCACCGCTACCGACCCCAACGCGGGCGACTGCCATGAAGCCAACTCGGCGCAGTCTGCCTTCGTGCAAGCTGCTGTGATCGATCCCGCGTCTGGCCAGATCTCGGTTTACAACCCGCTCGTCGTGGACCAGGGTGCGACGCCCGCCATGCCGCCGGTAGTGCCGACATTGCCGCCGAATGCGATCGTCGCTCTGTGGTTCGGATACAACGGCGACACACTCACGCTGCAAGGCGGCGACGGTGTGCTCGCCGGAGCGAACTGCATCAACGGTCCCCCGGGCAGCAATTTCGGACAGTATGCCTATTGCAACGCGCCGGCATTTTTCAAAGCGGCGCATCGTGCCCTTCGTCGCGGCCAGATCAGCATTCCCGCACTCGGGACCGCCGTTGATGGCAGGCCCTGTCCCACCGTTCGCGACTTCTTCGTGGTCGATCAGGATCAAAGCGACAACCTTCCCGTCAGTTACCTGATCACCAGCACAGGCATGGCGCAAAAGACCCAGGCAAATATCGCTCAATTCCCCGACGCCACCAGTCTGGGAAATCCCAGCGACAATCGCCTGGTCGATGTTGCCCTCGATGGCGCGCTTGGCTGCACCCCGTGGAAAGTCCCCGACCTCGCCGACCCTGGCCAGATGGTCCCGGCACTCCCGCTCAACGAATTGCAGGCGCGCGCGCTGCAGGCCTCGCCGGTTGCCTTGGTTCCGTTGGGCGATCCCATGACGCTGAACAATGGCGCCGCCAATCTCGCCAAAACTGATTTGTACCGCCAGGGCGTCGACCAACCACAAGCGGCGTTCGCCTCGCAGGCCGACACCGCGCGCTATTGCCGCAACATGCTGCGCATCGCACCGCCACGCATGTTGCAGGATCAATCGTTCCTCATGCCCGATCCAACTCATCCCACGCGCGGCCTCTCGCCCGACCCCGCCGTCGCCGACTCGCTCTATACCTTCATGGGGCAGCGCTTCGTGGCCAGTTACCAGATTCTCGACTGCCAGGGCCTGCTCAATATTCCTGACCCGGTTTCCGTCACCGTCGACGGCAATGGGGTCACGACTGCAGTCACCATTGATTCCTCGTCCCTGGGTCGATGGAGACCGTTCCTGCGTCGTTGGGACTCGAACGATGGCTGGTGGGACGATGCCCGCCGCGCCGCAGCCGCTACCGAATAGTCCAATGCATCCCGAGAGCTGGGTCACTCCCCCGCCCAGTTTCACGGTTGTTGTCGCAATGTGAGAAGCTCCCCGAACTCGGTGAGACGCACCTATCGAAATCAGAAATACGCATTCAAAACTTCCCATCCCCCAAAAAGTCTCCCGCCCCTCATCCACATCCCGCCCCAAGTTGATCGCCGTTCGCATTTTAGCCGTGTTTTCTTGCACCTGCGGTGCCGAGCCAACAGCCCGCCCTCTTCTCGCATGCATGCTCGTTTCTTGCGCGGCACTTCGTTTCGCGTTGCTAAGCGCCATCCGGAAGGTCAGCGTCCCGATGGTACCTAAAGTGCAATCGCATCTCGTTGACATCCCAAATTGCCCAGCCGATACTCCGCTCAGGACCCAATTCTGAAACCTATTTATGAAGGTCCCGAAGCGGGGCAGAGGTGTGCGTTTGTCCTGTTTCGAAGGGCGCAACTCGCCCTGCAATCTCGTGTTGGAAGGTCTTTAGCGGAGGAGAACATGCTGTTGAAGCAGCTGATGAACCGTTTTGGAAACCGCAGCCGCTGGATCGCGGTGTTGTCGTTGCTCGCGGCCGCAGGAGTTTGGATGGTTGCCCGCCCGGCCACCTCCCACTCCCTCGCATCCGCGATTTCGTTGGCGAAGAGTTCCACCCAGACATCCGATAGCGGCCGCATCGTCAGCCCTGCCGAGCAGGCGCGCATCGCGGTCAACTATGGAAATCTGCCGCTCTCCTTCGAGCCCAACCTGGGTCAGACCGATCCGCAGGTCAAGTTCCTCTCGCACAACGCCCACTACAACCTGTTTCTCACTTCCAATGAGGCCGTTTTCACGCTGCCGGTGGCTTCCCGCGAAAAAGCACAACAAAGCAAAAGGCCCGTCCGGACACTGCGCACATCACCGCAAACTGTTCTGCGCATGACCATGCTGGGCGCGAACGCATCACCCCAGGTCGACGCCGATACGCACATCGCCGGCCACTCGAACTATCTCATCGGACGCGATCCCAGCAAATGGGTGCGCGACGTCAATCAATTCGCGCGGGTGAACTATCGCCGCATCTATCCCGGCATCGATCTCACCTTCTACGGACAGCAGCGCCAGCTTGAATTCGACTTCATCGTCGAGCCGGGCGCCCAGCCGAAGTCCATCGCGCTCGGAATCGAAGGCGCGAACAAGTTGCGCACCGACGCCTCCGGCGACCTGGTGTTGAGTTCCGCCGCAGGTGATCTGCGCCTCCACAAACCCGTCGCCTACCAGAAGCAGGGCGACACGCGCCAACCCGTGGACGCTCGCTTCGTCATTAAAGGGACCGAAGTTGCCTTCGCCCTGGGCCCGTACGACACCACGCGTGAACTGGTCATCGATCCAAGCTTCCTTTATTCGACCTACCTGGGCGCGGGCGCCGAAGACGATGGCTATGCCATCGCCGTCGACAGCGCGGGCTCGGCCTATGTAACCGGGCAAACCTCTTCGCCCGGCTTCCCGACTCCAAACGCGAATCACTTGCCCGCTCCTAATAATGCGCTGCTAGGCGCATCCGATGCCTTCGTCACGAAGTTCTCCGCCGACGGCACCACGCTGGTGTATTCCACCTTCCTTGGCGGGAGCGGAACCGACAGCGGCAACGCCATCGCGCTCGACGGCGCCAAGCAGGCCTATGTTGTGGGGACCACAAACTCCAACGACTTCCCGGGGGTGGGTGGAAGTTCCGCGCAGGTCAATCCGGGCGGCGGAAATGACGCTTTCGTTGCGGTATTGAACGCGGCTGGAAACGGCCTGATCTATGCCACCTATGTCGGCGGGGGCAACGACGAATTTGGCTACGGCGTGGCAGTCGACTCTACCGGCATCTACGTTGCCGGATCCACCGCATCGAATGATTTCGTCCCGGTCAATGCTCTGCAGGGCACGTTCGGCGGCGGAACCGGGAACACCCCGTCCGACGGCTTCGTCGAGAAGATTGACCTGGCCACCGGCGCCGCGGTGTTCGCCAGTTACCTCGGCGGCAGCGGAAACGACTTGGCAACCGGTATTGCCGTCGATGCCAACCACGTCATGTATGTTACCGGCGTTACACAGTCAACGAACTTCCCCCATCAGGGCGCGGTCGTCACCCCAAATTGGAATGCCAACCAGTGCGGTACCGACGGTAATTGCAATAGTGCCGGCGGCACCCCCAAAGACGACTCGTTCGTGAGCGCGATCAGCCTCTCCGGCGGTGTCGCGACATTCTTGTATTCGCACTATCTGGGCGGCGGCTCCTCCGACGACGCCAACCAGATCGCGGTCGACGCCACCGGAGCGTACGTGGTCGGGATTACCTCTTCGACCGATTTCCCAACCACTGCGAGCGCCTATCAGAAATCGCTAGGCTCGGGTACTGGCGTTTCCAACGCGTACATCACCAAGATAGACCCGACCGGCAGCATGCTGCTGTTCTCCACCTACCTGGGCGGCGGCGGAACCGACAACGCGTTGGCCGTAGCGGTTGACGGCAGCAAGAATGTCTATGTCACCGGTTCCACCACCTCCAGCAACTTCCCCACGACTCCCGGCGCGCCCCAGACTACGCTTGGCGGCAACAGCGATGCCTTTGTCAGCGAACTCTCCGCCAGCGGTTCGTCCTTGACGTTCTCTACTTACCTCGGCGGTCACGCGGAGGAGGATCACTTCCTGGCGGGCATTGCCGTTGATGGATCGAAGAACGTCTATGTCACCGGCGACACGCTCTCGCCTGACTTTCCGGTAACCGGTAACGCCTTCAAAAAGACCTACACCAATTCCTGTGGGAACTCGAGCGCCTGCCGCGATGCATTTGTCGTGAAGTACAGCCCGCTTGATCCGGGCTTCACGGTTTCGGTCGGCGCGATGAATCCCAGCTCCATCAGCCGCGGCAGCTCCGGTACGGCAACCGTCACGGTCAACTCGACCACCGGCACCGGCACCGTAGCCCTCGCCTGCAACATCGTGAGCTCAGCCGCCAAGCCGCCCACCTGCTCGGTGCAACAGCCCGCAGGCTCGCTGGCCGCTGGCAGCAGCGTCACCGGCATGGTAACCATCAACACGTCGACTACCTCCACCAGCATCGTCACCACGGCGTTCTGGTTACCGCTTCCGGGCCTTGCCCTGCTCGGCATCGGTCTGGTGCCTGACAAGCATCGCAGAAAGAAATTGCTGCTGGGCACGATGACCTGCCTGGCCCTCGCTGGCCTTCTCCTCATGGCTGGTTGCGGCAACGGGAGTGGCGGCGGGGGTGGCGGGGGCGGGGGCGGAGGCGGCGGAACTGGCACCACCACCGGCTCCTACACCGTAACCGTCACCGGAACCATTACGAACCTCGGCAGCGCCAACGGATCTGCCGCTTTCAGCGTGCAATAAAACTGCCTGATCGTTCCTCCCCGGGACCGGCCTTCCACGGCCGGTCCTTTTCATTTTCGCCATCCACTCTTCTTCGCAGTTGCTTGCAGTCCCCCCGCTCGGTAGTCTTGCAAAACGGTGTCTGTCCCGCTTTCCAGAAGTCGGTTCGTCCTCGCCGCCGCGTGGCTGCTTGTCACGCTCGCTCCGCCGTCGCTTGTCGGCGACAAGAAACCCGCGCCTCCAACTCTGCGCTGGGCCGAAGGCCAACCGGGCTGCACCTTTTCCCGCGATAGGGACGGCAAATACCGCTACTCCCTCTGGACCCCCGACTACGGCGTCATCCTGGCCGTCGACTCCCAGGAACTTCAGTTGCATCACAGGCGCGTCGAGCGATTCCTGGGTTTTTATCTGACCGTGCGCTACCGTGGCCAGCAGGCGCTCGGTATCGATCCCGAACAGGCCACGCTCGAGTTTGTCAAACACTCCAAGGTGATTCAGCGCGCCCTCGAACCCGCATTCTTCGCCCGGAAAACCCAGACCGACGCCGATGCGGTGGAACACGAAACGCAGCGCGAAATCGAGAAGCATCCCGAGCGCAAGGAAGAGCGCGAGAAATCCGTGCAGGAGTATCAGAAGAATGTTGCCGAGTTCCTGGATTTCCTGAGCCGGCGTTGCTTCCACGCCGTCCAGCTCGATCCCGGCCATCCCGAAGCCAGCGGATGGCTCCTCTTCAGCACGCAGAATAAGTGGATCGGTGACTGGAAAAAGCCCGAGGAGTTTGTGTTGCGCCTCCCGCTGGCTGGCAAAATCCTGGAGTTCCCCTTCATGCTGCCACCGCAGGAAGGCGACCTGATCCTCCGCCAACGCTCCAACTGAAACCACCGCGCAAACGAAAACCCACGGCTCCGGCCGTGGGTCCCGACAACCCAAAACTTCTACGCATCGCGGAAACTAGGCCACCGATCGCTTTTGCCCCGAAGTCTTCAGCAGCAGATCGCGCAGCGAAACCAGCCCCTTCAGTTCTTTCCCGCTCACAATCGGCAGGTGACGGAAGCCGAACTCCTTCATCAGGAACAGGCACTCCTCAACCGATTCGTTCACGTCGACACCCCGGGGATTGGGCGTCATGACTTCGGCGATGCGCGTCGTTCCCGGCGTCCGCCCCGCCGCTACTACGCGGTTCATCACATCGCGCTCCGAGAAAATGCCCACCAGTTCGTTGTTCCGCAGCACAGGCAGGGCGCCGATGCTGTGTTCCATCATGAAGCGTGCCGCCTCGAGCACGGTCTTGTCGGCATCGATGGAATAGACCCGCCGGTCTTTCACGAGATCGTAGACAGTCGACATGGACTCCTCCTGAATGGCTTCTGGACGACGGTGGCGAAACTGCCAGCCGGCCTGGCGGTCGGCTCAATACGTCGGACAGGTACTTTATCACAGACTTTGCGCCCCAGGACATGAACGCCCGCAGCAGAGAACAACAGAAAAGGCGGCTCTGCAGGGTGCCGGCCGCCTCTTCCGATAGTAACGACTCAGAACCGCAAGACCGGTCCAAATGTCACTTTCAGGTTGTTGTGAGTTCCGTTGTTGAAGTAGATTTCGTCGCCGGCCTCGGCCCGCAGGCCGATCGGTCCCCAGAAGCCTTCTATACCCGCCCCGGGATAGATCGCCGCTGACGTGTTTCCGGTTGTCACATCGCTGAGCGAGTTCTGAAAGCTCGTCAGACCCGCCTGGTTCGTCACGCTGAAGTTGATCAATCCAGCCTTGAACGTGCCATACAGCCGCACCGGACCGCCGCTGGTGCCGATCTTCGGCCCAAACAGCGCATGCAGGGGACGCAGACGCGAGCTTAGAACCTGCGTGGAGACGCCGTTAAAAAAGCTGCTTGAAAAGTCGCGCGCGAAATCGTACGACAACTCGGCCTCGATCTGCACATTGCTACGTACATTAAAGGCTGCGCGGCCACCCACCCCGACAAAGTTGATATGCGGACTGGTATGGCTGAGGTTGAAATACTCGGCGAAGGCTCCCACCTCGATGTGGTTCTCTGAGCTTTGTGCCATCAGCGCTGGCGTCGCCAGGCAGACGGCGAGGAATGCAATCAGACTGCATTTCATGATGCGATATGTCTCCTGCAGGGGTTTGAATAGCTCCGGCCACACTTCTCCCGGCGCATGAATCAGCAGGCAGAACAGCGGGAGGGTGGGCGCTTCTCCTGTGATGCTCACGCTGTTTTCGGAGGTTGGACTCGGACATCCTGCAGGGCGTTCACGTCTGGCCACCGTGACCTGGGCAAAGTCCGGTGCCAGACGTACCCTCGTGTGGAAACTGGAGCAAAAAAATACGGCGCGGACCTGGCCGTCCGCGCCGCGATTCGGAACTGCAGAGATTACTGGAGGTGATTGACCTTCATGGCGGTTTGCACGCCGGCGCTCGACTTCTCCCGTGGTTCCATCGAGACTACCTGATACTCGTGTTCCTTCCGGTCGCCGTTTGCCAGCCGCAAGAAGAAGCGCGCGTCCTCGATCCTGTAGCTCACTTCCTTGCCCACCGGCAATAACAACGGATGTTTTGTGTCTTTCGCGCGCAGGTGGAACAGAACATCATCCCCCTGCAGCACATACTCCTGGCATAGCGTGGTGTCCGCCGCATCGGCGCCCGAGGCCGGGTTCTCAAACACCGTGCACTGCAGCGATTCCATCTGCAGCAGTTGGCCGGCGTGGTATTTCTTCGGTTCCTCCGCGTGCGCCAACGATGCTGCCAGCAGGACCGCCAGTGCCAGGTTCGATCTCATCAGGATTCCCTCGTCTCAGAGGCGCAACCGCACGCCGCAAACATCTTGTTTGAACTGCTGCCATTGTTCTCCAAGACGTATTGCGCAGAAAGATAACGGCAGTAACCGCCCGAAGTAACGTGGGGAAAATACCGGAAAGAAACGGCTCAAAAACCTTGAAAACTAGCGCTGGACAAGGCTTTCCAGGGTTTCGAAAAATGCCGGGAAGGAAATCATCGCGGCCTCGGCTCCGAGGATTTCTGTTTCTCCCTCGGCCCGCAGCGCCGCGATGGCAAACGCCATGGCGATGCGATGGTCGCCATGCGAGTCGATCCGCGCCCCGTGCAGGCTCTGGCCTCCGGGAATGTCAAGGCCATCGTCGCGCTCTTCCACCTTTGCCCCCATGGCCCGCAGGTTTGTGGCAATCGCCTTGATCCGGTCCGACTCCTTGACGCGCAATTCCCTGGCATCGCGGATGCGGAGGCCCTCTTCGGTGAATGGCGCGATCGCCGCCAGGACCGGGATCTCGTCAATCAGAGCGGCGGCATCGGCTCCCGCTATTTCCGCGGACTTGAGCTCGTGCCCTTCCACCCGCACCGTACCCACCAGCTCGCCATGTTGCTCTTCCAGTTGGGTGATCGAAATCCGCACCCCAAGCCCGATCAGGATGTCGAGCAGGCGCGCCCGCGTCGGATTCATCAAAAGCGAGTCGACCACCAACTCCGAGCCCGGAAACAACGACGCCGCGCAAAAAAAGAAAGCCGCGCTCGAGAGGTCACCCGGAATGCGCGCCTCGATGGCATGCAATCTCTGGCCGCCCGCGATGCGGGTCGAATTTCCGTTTCGCTTGAGTTCGGCGCCGAAGGCCCGCAAGGCGACTTCCCCGTGATCCCGGGTGCGCAGCGGCTCTTCGACACACGTTTCTCCGTTGGCATAGAGCCCGGCAAACAGCAGGCACGATTTCACCTGCGCACTGGCCACCGGCATCTTGTAATGGACCGCCTTCAGATGACCGCCGTGAATTTCCAGAGGCGGCCGCTCCTCGGGGGCCGAGGTAATCTGCGCGCCCATCTCGGTCAGCGGCTTCACGATGCGAGCCATGGGCCGCCGCGACAGCGATTCATCGCCGTAAAGTTTGCTGGTGAACTCCTGTCCGGCAAGGATGCCGCTCAGCATCCGCATGGTGGACCCCGAGTTACCGCAATCCAGGAAGGCGGCGGGCGCCGCCAGTTCCGGCCCACGCCCGTCCACTTCAATGACGTTCGCGCCATCGTGCGCGTATTCCCAGTGAACGCCTAGCGTGCGCAGGCAGGCGAGCGTGCTCGCGCAATCGGCGCCGGTCGAGTAATTCTCGAAGCGCGACTTCCCTTCCGCAATCGCGGCCAGCATCGCATAACGATGCGAAATCGACTTGTCTCCCGGCAAGCGCAGGCTTCCCGACACCTGCCGCGCGGGACGAACCATGACGCTGGAACCGGGTTTCATCACTGTATCCAATATATATCCGATGTTCCCTATATATCGGATTGCGACGCGCGCCATTCGGTCGCAAACAAGCGCCAGGTAAGCGATCCCGACCCGTGGTCACGCAGCGCCGTGATCACGGTCACCCCGCAAGCCGCCAGTCCAGCACTGGCGCTCCTGTGCGCCACGGCTTCCTATCGTTTGGTGGAGAAGCCTTTCCTCGCTCTGCGGGATCGAAAAAAGAAAGGCATCAGAAAGGTGCCTGCGAGGGTCGCGACTACCTCAGAAGAATTCGTCGTTTGTGCCGGCACTCCGCCATCCGCAGCGTGAGTACCGCATTCGGACTGGAGGAGGAACGGTACTCGCGCCGCCTACGCCATTGCCTTCGCTTCTGCCCGAGCCTCACGCAGAACATCCGGCGGCACTTCCTTCAGCGTCACGTGGAACTCGAACATCGGAGTTTCCGTGCCACGTCCCCAACGATTCGCGTCCCAGTGGGCGCGAACCATTTTCACCTCGGGATGTTGTGCGAGATCCACCAGCACAGGCTGCTGCCCGCGATAGAACTTTTGCGGAAAGGATGCGATCGGCTTGGGCGTCCACGTATTTCCATCCGCCGACCCGTAAATGCTGACGTCGAGCGACTCCTGCTCGATGATGTTCGTAATGTGCAGCGTGGCCAGCAGAACGCGCTGCGCAGCCGAACTGACATCCACCGCAGGTCCGTCGCCTTTGGCATTCACGACCGTCTTGTCGGGAACCAGAAACGTTTCGATCATGGCGGGAGAATTGTAACAAAGCGCGGTGGTGCGCTTGGACTCTCGACCAGGCCGATATCGATCCAGCCGGCGATTCTTCTCCCACCGTTAGTACGGAACGGACACCTTGCCCCTGCAGGCGTCCGTTCCGCTCGAGCGAGCACCCGCACCGTTACCGTGCTTGCCCGCCAAGCCTTCGCCGTCTCATGCCGAATGAAAAGGGGCCTTGCCCGGCCTGCGGCAAGGCCCCTTTGGATATCCCGCGAACCTTACGGCTTCGTGGAGACCACCAGCATGATCGGGTATGCTTTCTTTTCTTCGCCCACCAGGACGAATCTTGAGTTGGAAATGATGACGCCCACAATGACCCCGGCATTGTCCGAACTGCTGAAGGTGCCATCAGAGTTCACGGTGAAAGTTTCGGCAATAGGTTCACCGCCTTGCTGCGGCGAACCGGTTGACGTTTTGTCGACGCTGCCGCTGACGCCGCCAGCACTCACCGTGCCTGTCCCGGCTTGCGTCGCCTCCAGATATTCGGGCACATCGAACCCTGTGCCGAAGAAGTAAGAGCCGGAAGTCAGCGTAGTTGCCGTCTGCGGTTCCAGCCGAGCCAGAGTGACTCCTCCATCGAAGAACATCATCGGTCCCGTGTTCGGCCCAGTGAGATAGATGGAAAGTGAATTGCTGTGGCCGATACCGAAGCACGGGGAACCACTGGCCATGGTCATCCGGCCGTAGGAGTCGATGGCGTAATTGCAAGTCAGGGTAGTGGGACCAGTCGCAACCCAGGTGCCCGCGTTATCCTCGTAGTATTTGATCGTGAGAGTGCTCGAACTGGTGATGGTGAGCAGCCCGAACTCGGCAGCGGTCCCCTCTTCATAATTTCCGGCAGCGTAGTAGACCAGCGTGCCGCTTACGGTGGGAGAGCCGCTCCGTAGTTCTCCCTCGCCGACCAGGTCGGTGTTGACCCCAGAGGTGACCGCATCGGACACCAGCTCCAGGAATCGAGTGCCGGACACTAGGTAGTCCACCCGGTTTGACGTCCTTCCCTTGGCGGTTGTGGCCTGGGTGAATCGACCCGTGGTTGAATTGGCATTGGTATAGGTGCCCGTCAGGCCGGTGATGGTACTGACGGTGCCCAGAATGCTGGAGTCGTACTCGCCGTCGGTAAAGTTGCCGTTGCCGTCAGCCTTGGACACGCCGACGACGCCGGTGCGGCACATGGGTGGACAGTAAGTTCCGTTATACCAGGTACCCGACTGCTGGTAGACCCAGCTGCCGGCGGGCAGTTTCGCTGGAATGCTCTGCTGGAGCAGGAGCTTGCCCACGGCGATGTATGGCGTCGGGCCGGGCTCCCATTCCTCGATCGCACCGCCTGCCGATGGTCCGGATGTGGTATCCGCCAGGGCGAGGCGAATCGTGAAGGTGTAGAAGGGGGTGACGATGGTGGCGCAGCCACGATTGTCGGAACCCACCGCGTACGAACTGCCAGCCGCGGTGACGCCGCCCGATTTGACGCCCATGCCGAGGCTGTTGCTGTCGACCGTGCCGCCGGTAATGTGTCCGTTTCCGTCAGCTGTAAAGGAACCGATCGCGCCCAGGAAGTCGCCCGAGGTCGTGTTGTTGTATCCGCGCAAGCTGAAGGCGTACTGACCATGCAGGATCGACTCGTTGCCCGTGCCGCACGCCGTGTTAGCAGTGGCGACGGTCAGGGTAAAGGATTGAGATTTGCTCTGAGCCGTCGGCTTGCTAGAGTCCGTCACTGTGAGTGAGAACGGAAACGAGCCGGTCGCAGTTGGTGTTCCGGAGAGCGTTCCAGATGCACTCAGACTCAACCATGACGGCAGCGTCGAACCGCTGCTCACAGCTATAAGGTGTAGTACCGCCGGAAGCTTGCACCGTTTGGCTATAAGCGCTGCCCTCAACGCCCTCGAGCAAAGAGGTCGTGGTGATGCCAAGCGGCGCCGCCGCGATCGTCAGGCTAAGTAGCTGTGTCGCCGTCACCGGGCCCGGCTTCCCCTGCGAAGCATCCGTTGCTTTCACACTAAAGCTGTTTGTGCCCGGCATGGTGGGCGTGCCCGAAATCACTCCGGCGTTGCTCAACGAGAGACCGGGAAGGGTCGAGCCGCTGGCCAAGGCCCAGGTGAGCGAGCCAGCGCCGCCCGTGGCCTGCAACGTCGCAGCGTAGGCGACGCCAACCCCGCCGTTCGTCAACGATATCGTCGTGATGCTGGGTGCGGGCGATACCACGATGGCGGTCGCCGCCGATGCCGACGTGTCCGCTACCGAGAACGCCTGCACTGTCACCGTCAAATTGCCCGCAACCGACGCAGGAGCGTTGTAAGTGGTCGTGAAGGTAGAGCTGTTCGTAAGAGTGCCGCAAGCGCTTCCCGTGCAGGCTGCGCCCGACACCGCCCAGGTCACGCCCTTATTGGCCGGCTCATTGTTTAGCGTGGCCGTGAACGGTAAAGTCTGCCCCTGATCGATATTCGTCTGCTGCGATGGATTCAGAGCCACTGAAACAGGCGGAAGTCCGACCGTGATACTGAGCTGTTGGGTCTCGAAGCAGGTTCCCTCGCGGCCCGCCGATTTATCGGTAACCTTGACCGCAAAACTCTTGGTCCCCGCCGTGGTTGGAGTCCCTGAGATGACTCCCGCACTGCTCAAGGAAAGCCCTGCCGGAAGCGAAGAGTCACTGTCCAGACTCCAAGTCAGGCTTCCTGCGCCACCTTTGGCTTGCAGGTTTGCACTGTAGGCCGTCCCCACGGTTGCCGCCGTCAGGCTGCTCGTGGTGATGCTCGGCTCGGGGGAAATCAGCACCGGGGCTGATTTCCATTTCGTCGTGTCTGCGAGCGACGTCGCTTGCACTGTCACCGTTAGGTTGGCGGAAACGGAGGGTGGGGCAGTATAAATTACGCTGGTCGAAGTGCTGTTGGCTAAAGTTCCGCAAGCGCTCCCAGTACAGTTCGTCCCC
>Ga0210401_10003403_pt1 | contig 17032 bp, 10 predicted proteins | sample IncBWH32MmetaG_FD_150866 | JGI IMG/M metagenome (GOLD analysis project Ga0210401, IMG submission 150866) | Forest soil microbial communities from Barre Woods Harvard Forest LTER site, Petersham, Massachusetts, United States - Inc-BW-H-32-M | ecosystem: Environmental > Terrestrial > Soil >... | reverse complement strand
TCCGTTTTGGCCCGCACGAAAAAGGCGTACTGCACGAGCACAAGCTGAACCATATCGTCGTTTACTTGACCGATCAGGCAAAAGGGAAAACCGGAGAAGTCCGCCTGGATGAGCCGATGACTCATACCGAAGAAAACCCGTTAGATCATCCGGTGGAAAGGATCGCGATCGACTTGAAATGAGGGCCTGGAACCGTATCATCAGACGGTACGGAGTACTCGGCATTTTGTTTGCGTGCCTCGGCGCGGCGCAGTCGACCTCTGGACCGCCGGGGCCCACTCAGCCGCTTCCGTTCAGTCATAAGAAGCACATTTCAAATGGTCTCGATTGCAAGGATTGTCATAGCATGCCTGACCCAGGTGATGAAATGACTTTTCCCGCCACCGCCAAATGCATGACCTGCCACGTCGAGATCAAGAAAGACAGTCCAGCGATTCAGCTATTGGCCGATTACAACAAGAAAGGCGAGCCGGTTCCGTGGAAGCGAGTGTATCGTGTTCCGGACTACGTGTTTTTTAGCCACAAGATCCACCTCACGCAAGCCAAGGCCATGTGCGAGACCTGCCATGGACCGGTGCGCGACCGAGATGTCATTCGCAAGGAGAAAGACACCTCGATGGCCTCTTGCATGGACTGCCATCGTATGGCGGGCGCCTCCACCGAGTGCAATTTCTGTCACGATCCCCGGTAAGTAGCGACGAGTTTTACCGTTCCCACCTGATCGTTAGAAGGTCACTTTAAGCGCCAGCTGTATAATCCGCGGATCGTTGGCCGAAGTGATGGTTCCGAATGTCGAGGAACTTAGGGTGAAGGTCGGATAGTTGCTGTTGCTGCCGCCAGGTAAGGGGGTCGTAAAATTCGAATGGTTGAAAGTGTTGAAGAATTCCCCGCGCAACTGCACGCGCCACCGCTCCTTGATGGGGATGTTTTTGAACAGTCCCATGTCCCAATCAAACAAACCCGGACCAACCAGGGCGCCCTTACCAACGTTTCCAACCGTTCCTGCAGCCGGTTGACCGAAGGCCGCGGGATTAATATAGTTCACGCACGGCGCGGTCTTGCAAGCGGTGCCACCCAGTGGATTTCCACCGAGGTAGACGCCACGGTCCTGATTGAGACCGGTCTGCGAAATATCCTTACCCGAGAAAATGGTGAACGCGAGCCCGGTCTCGGCGGTAACGATGCCGGTAAGCTCCCAGTTGCCGAACACGCCATTAACGAACTTGTTGCTGGTGCGCGGCGAGGGGATATCCCACAAGTAAGACACGACGAAAACCTGTTTCCGGTTGAAATCCGAGGTTCCGTAATCAAGCTGCTTGTTGCCGGAGGCGTACCATGGAATCGGTAGAGGACCCGCTCCGCCAGTCGCGCCCGCGCCAGTAGTACCGTTGGAGGGCGGGACGTCATCGATCGAATGCTGCCAGGTATAGTTGGCCAGAACCGAAACGCCGTGCGCGAACCGCTTCTGCATGGTGAGCTGCAACGAATCGTAATGCGAATTTCCGGATTCGTCGAGCAGTTCCATGTTGTTAGAGTATCCCGGGAATATCACCCGCTGCTGCTCCGATAGAGTGCTGCCGGGAATATAAATCGAGGGATTCAGGTACTGCTGGAGCGAGAGATGGCTCGAGTGCGATCCCACATACGCCAGCCGGCCGAGCCATTGGCTGCCGAACTGATGCTCCAAGGTCAGATTCCAGCTGTAGACCACCGGAACCTTAAAGGCCAAATCGCCATGCAGATTGAACGTGGTGACCGCTACCGGCGAGGGGAGTACCACATTCTTGGGGACCGGGAACGGGGCCGGGAAAACCGACGCGTACTGAGACTCGCCGGCCAGCGGATTGCTGAACGGGCCGGGTGGATTCGTAATCAGGATCTGTTGTGCAAAGGGCGCTTCATCCACCATGTTGTTGTTAAAAATGCCATTAGTGGCAGAATCGTAAAACATACCCGCGCCGCCGCGCAGGCTGGTCTTGCCGTCGCCGAAAACATCCAACGCAAAACCGACGCGCGGACCCCAGTCCTTGAAATTGTTGCCGGTTCCATTGGTCGGGAAGCCCGGGTCGCCCCGGAATAATAATCCTGGAGGCGCGTTCGGATAGACGATGGAATGGATTCCCGCTTGATAGTTTGGAATCGAGAAACCCTCCACGCGTCCGTCCACTTCGTGGTAGGGGAAATATGGCTCCCATCGCAAGCCCAGATTGATCGTTAATCGGCGGGTGGCCTTCCAGTCGTCTTGAATGAAATATCCCGACATCCAGGCGTTCGCATTCTCGAACTGGCCCTGCGCCTGCTGGAACTGATACAGATCGCCGATCATAAAATCCGATATAGCGTTACCAGTGGAAAGCGTGTGGTTGGACTGCCCCGTAAACGTGAACAGGCCGGGCGAGTTGAAACCGTTATCGAGCTCCACCTGGCGCCGCTCCAGATCGAAGCCAATGGTGAGATTGTGCTTGCCGACCACCCAACGGATTTCATCGTTTCCAATGAAATTATTCCGCGTGAAGCGGGCGAACGGGTTGTCGCCAAAGCTGAAGAAAGTGCTGACATTCACAGACTGGACGTCATTGGCCGGAGGCTGATAGGGAATATTCACGCCGAACGTACGGACGCTCGGAACATCGGGAGCGGGCCCCCGAATGGACGCGTCACGTAGAAAGCCAACCCGAAATTCGTTCAATAAGCTGGGGCTGAAAATGTGCGTTTCCTGCGCCAGCACGTTCTGGGCAATGATGTCCGAACCGTCGGCGTAGGACAGGATATTCGTCGGAGTGTAGACCGGCTTATTGGTGAACAATTGCCAGTCGTAGCGCAAACTGGCGTGATCTTTATCGGAGAAAACATGATCGAACCGGCCCATCACATCGTTGAAATTCTGGTGTAGTGGCGAGGAGTAAAACACGATTCCACTTGCAGCCGTCGAGGCCGGCAGGTATTTCAACACACCCTGCGACGCCGGATCGAGGCGCCCGAGAGGGATTTGGTTCCCGGGAAATGGCTGGCCTGTCTGCGGGTCGTAAATCGTGGCCTGACCCGCAAAATTGCCTACCTCTTCCTGTGGCGTCGGTACAGTTTTGCTCAGACCGTTGGTCACGTCCCGAAGACTGGTGAATTGGTAGCCGACGAAGAAGAACGTCTTGTTCTTTTTGACCGGACCGCCGATGGTGCCGCCCTCCTGACCGCGCTTCAGCGGATCGGCTACTTTCGCGAAATAATTTCGCGCGTTCAGATCGCCGTTGCGGATAAAGCCGAAAAAGTCTCCGTGAATGGCGTTAGTGCCGCTCTTGGTAATCACGTTGACCACGGCGCCCGCATTGCCGCCGTATTCGGAGCTGTAATTCGCAGTCTGCACGCTAAATTCCTGAAGCGCGTCGGGAAAAGGGAACGGGTTGTTCACGTTGGTGTAGCGATCCACGTTGTCGGCGCCGTCCAGATTGTAGGCAACCATGTTCTGCCGCGCTCCGTTGGTCGTAATTTCGACCGCGCCCGGAAATGTCTTGGTCTGGCCTTGATCGGCGCCGCCGTTGGGCGCAAGCACCGCGCCCGGCACGAGCGTCGTCAAGTTCGCGGCGTTGCGGCCGTTCAGAGGCAAGTCAACCATTCGCTGTGAATCCACCACCTCTTTAAGCGTCGAAGTATATGTATCGGCCTGTTGGGCGGTGGCTTCCACCGTTACCGTTTGGCTAGACTGTCCTACCGTGAGCGCGACGTTGACCGTCTCACTTTGATCGGCCGTCAGCGTAATACCCGACTGAGTATATTTGTTGAAGCCGCCCGCCTCGACTGTAAGCGTGTAGGTGGTCGGACGGAGTCCGGGCATGACAAATTGGCCGTCAGCGTTTGTTATGGCCTCGCGAGAAGCGCCGGTTGCTGATTCAACGGCGGTGACTTTTGCAGATGCTACCAGTGCACCGGACGGATCCGTAACGGTCCCGATGATAGTGCCGAACCCTTGAGAGAAGGCCAGGCTGCAAAGGCTGAGCAGAATTGCAGCGACGAAACAATGTCTCATTTAGCACCCCTTACGTTAGCGGTCAATGGGACGGTACAAAACGCGGTACTTTCTCCCACCGTTAGCGTTAACTTTTACTACAAATCCGCGGTCTAGTCAAGCCCCGAGCCGCAAATGCGCGGCGTGATGCTACCGGGCGGTCATCTGGCTCGCGCGGACTTCTCGATCTCGCGCAGCTGTCTTCGAACGATCTCCGCGTCTGGCGCATTAGGCAAAGCTTCCAGGTAAGCATTCAGCAAATCAGCCGCTCGCTTGTAGTCGTGCTTTTCAGCCAGGATTAGCCCTAGCACGTACTTTGTTCTCGGATTATGTCGTTCGCTGTCGAGCCGTATCGCTTCGCGGGCGCTCTTCTCCGCTTGATCGAGATTTCCGAGATGCAGATTCGCCATCGCATTCAGGTAGTACGCGGTAGGGTAATCTGTCGAGTTGAAGCGCAGGACGCGCTCGCTCAAGTCCGCCGCGCCTTGCCAGTTCTTGTCTTGCAACGACGTGATGGCGCTCGCCTGCACTGCCGCAATATTCGATTCATCGTTGTGGTGCTGATGCTGCAGGACATCAGACAACTGGCGATACATCTCAGGATTCAATGGATCCAGAGCGCGGGCCTTATTCACCGCTTCGTAAGCCTTGACTGCATCTCCTAATCGGAGATACGCGATGGAGAGCAAAAGATAGGCTTGGGGATCTCCTTCATGGTCGATCGAAATACACCTCAAAAGAGCTTGGAGCGCTCTTTGATCGCTGGCCGATGACTTTTGAACAACACCGTGTGCGCGCAATTGATCACTTTCGACGAGATAGTAAAAGCCGGCCTGGCGGTAGACGTCTGGGGGCGTGAGCAGTACCGGCAGGGAGGCGACGAGCGCCACACTTTTCTCCTGCTCGACGAGTACCTGCTCGATGTTGGAATGCACCGGATCCGATTCGAAAAGCGATGAAGCCAGCAGTCGATGAAGTTTGAAGCTGTTGGGGCTGACGCGGACATCCGCGGTCGCGATGGCCAGCTCGGTGTTCCAGTCCGGATTTCGGAGCCACGTCCGGACTGCGAATCCGGCGGTAATCAGACCCAACGCGACCGGCGCGGCGATCCTCATTTTGGGCGTTTGTGCGCAGGCATAGATTGCAAGCACTAGGCAGCCTAGCAATCCCAGAGACGGAAGGTAGAGCAGACGGTCAGCCATCATGGTGCCGATCGGGAAGAAGAGGTTGGAGGCGGGAACGAAGCTCAAAAACGAAAAGCACGCCAGGAAAAAACAGGTGCGATTCCAGCGGTACAGCAGCACAATAACAACTGCGACGGCCAGTACGATTGCGTACGCGAGCCAGTCTTCAGGGGCGCCCCGTGCGAGCGGAATCTGATTGTAGGAATAGTCGACGGAAAGCTTCAGCGGCCAGATTGTGAGCCACAAATAACGGGCTATTACTTTGATGGCGGTGAGCCGCCCCGTCCACCAATCGGCTCCCACGATCGGGTTATCGATAAACGGGAATTGGGCGGGCGGTGATACGGCCAACACGACGGACCGCTGATACAGCATGGCGGCGATCGGCAGCAGTGTCGCGATGCATCCGAGTACAAGGGCCTGATGCTTCGGGCGCTCCTTCCACCACGCCAGCTCGTAAAGCACGATGAGCGGAAGAATCGCGACGGCGCTCTCTTTCGAAAAGACACCGATGGTGGTTACGAATGCCAGACCCGCCAGCCAAACAACACGAGCTCTACCTGTCGCTTCCGCGCTCTTCAGGTAAATGAGGAAGCCGGAAAGCACGGCCATCGCAGCCAGAAGGTCGGCCCGGCCCACGATGTTGGTCACCGATTCCGTCAGGGCTGGATGAACGGCCCAGAGGGCGGCAATAAACGCAGTCGGCCAGAATTTCCGCACCAGGCGCAGTGCCACAGTGTAGGCCAGTAGGACATTGCCTAGGTGCAGGATGAGATTGATCGAATGATATCCGGAGGGCTGGTCGCCGTCCCCGCGAATTGCATAATTGAAAAGATACGAAAGCGTGGTAAAGGGACGATACAATCCGGCCTCGCCAGTAGGCCACCAGTAGGTGTGTGTAAAAATGAGCGCGATATTCTCGGGCGTGAATTCGTGAATGCGTGGATCGAGAAAGAGGCCTTTGTTGTCGAGGACAAATCCAGCTTGGAATGAATTCGAATAAGCCAGCAGGGTCAGCGCAGCAAGCGCGAAGATTACGAGCAGGTGCGGCTTAAAGCGTTGTAATGCGCCAGGAAGAGCTGGACCGGCTGGCGTCTCGGCCGCACGGCCCTTCGTCTTCCGCTTGCGGCCCGGCGAGGATGTAATGCGGGATCGCGCCGTAGAACTATTCTTTCGGCTTGACTGCTTCGAAGAGGGTTTCGGTCAGCAAGCTGGGATCTGCCGGGAGCTCCGCTTTTCCGGAAGGAAACCCATTGAACTTGAGCATGAACGCAAGAATATCGGCGTTTTGAGTCAGGCTGATCTTTCCGGGATCATCTCGGGGCATAGTCCTTTTCATCTTGTCGAACAAATCCGAGAGAGGCCGCCCGTTCCAATTTCCTTTAAACACGTCGCCGGAGAGCGGAGGAAGCATTCGCTCCAACTTTTGGGCGCGCTCGGTCTGCCCGTTGCCCTCCAACGCATCGCCATGACACGCCGCGCATTCCTTGCTATATAGCGCCTCGCCGCGTTTGGCTTGTTGCTCCGTGTATACGCCGGCCCACAACGACGCGGGCGCCTGTGCGTGAATTGCAGAATAGAAAGAGCCGCTGAGAACGAGCAACCCGCTTATCGCAGGGATCGTGATCTTCATCTTTGCGCCCACCCAATCAGGGATTGTATCGCTTTTGGCTGGAGTAACAAAGCCGCGTTCTTTAGCGGTTCGGATCGGGGGGACGCGGCGGATCGAGCGAGCCGATGCCATGCTCGAGCCATCGGGGATACCAGTGGAATACATTGCCGGTCAAGCTTCCGACGAAGAAATCGTTGTTCGGACCGGCCGCCAGCCAATGGCCCGGACTTTCCATCGCGCCCAGGATCTTTCCGGTCTGGATGTCGATATGCATGATTCGCCCCGCCAGCGTATCGTAAGTCAGATTTTCGATATTGTCCCGATGCGAGAGAATCCACAGGTCATCGCCGGGCTTCATGACCATTCCCTGGGTCGCGCCCAGATGTGTCCATTGGCGGATGAACTTACCGCTGCCATCGAAGATCTGGATTCGATTATTCTCACGGTCGCTCACATAAAGTTGGCCCTTGGAATCAACCACGATTGCGTGAGGAACCTGAAATTCGCCCGGTCCGCGCCCCGGCTTACCCCAGGTCATCAGATACTTGCCGCCCGCTGAAAACCTGACTACGCGCGAGTTGCCATAGCCGTCGGTCACATAAAAATCGCCGTTCGACGCGAAGCCAATATCAGTTGGCTTGTTAAAGGTTTTCTCGTCAGTGCCGGCAGCGCCCTTGGTTCCCAGCATGAGCAGCAGCTTGCCTTCCTTGGTGAATTTCATGACTTGGTGGCTGCCGATGTCGGTAACGAAGACGTTATCGTTCTTGTCGATGCGCAGTCCGTGGGGAGTGACGAAAATCTCTTTACCCCAGGAGCGAAGATACTTGCCCTTAGAATCGAATACCAGGAGGGGATCGGCGTGTTTGCCTCGCTGGACAACATAGACATTCCCGCTGGAATCGACGGCCGTCGCCGAGACTCGGCCAAATTTCCAGCCTGCGGGAAGTGTGTCTTCTGGCTCCTCGGTGAACTTAATATTTACGCTGTACTTAAGCAAACTGCCTTCATGCGGATACCAGCCTTGCTCGGTCGCGACCGCGGCCACGGCGCACAACATGAGCGCGGGTGTCTTGAGGTTCATGTGTTCGATTCTAACGCAGACTCATAATTCGTAGACACGCAGTGGAGTTAGCGCTCAAGGTCCTGTTTGCAAGCGACCTGGATTCTCTGTACCATGAGTAGATGGACCGTGGAGGATGGTGGCGTTTCATCGGTCGAGCGGCCTGTATTTTATGTCTACTGGCCCCGAGGATCACGCCCGCGTGGGGGCAAGATGCTTCGCCGGATCGGATCGTCGCCGAATGGATGGTCCGCATGGGTGGCAGCGTTGTTCTCGAAGGTCAGCACCGGCCCATCTCCGATCTGCCTGACCTTCCAACCTCTGATTTCTACATCCACACTCTCAATTTCACCGGTATCACGCAGTGGGCTTTCGCATTGGAAGATGAGCTGCGCCGGTTACCGCCCCTCAAACACGTCAAGGAAGTCTACATAAACGGGCGACTCTGGTATGACCAGCCGGTGTCACTGGTGGAAGCGACCATGGCGCTGTTCGCCGGCTCGCCGGAGCTTGAGACATTGGTGCTGAGCCGGCCGGTCCAGACCTACATTCCCTTCGACGACACGGTCATCAAGGCGCTCCAGCCGCTGCCGAAACTGCAAGAGTTGCGCCTCCGCCAGACGCGCGTGGCAGGGGCCGCCCTGGCTGCGTTCCCGCTCAAGAATCTCGATCTGAACTACGACCGAACCTTTAATGATGCCGGCATGGCCAGTCTCAAGGCGATGACCGGGCTTACGAGACTGTACCTGCGCGGGACGTCCGTAACCGATGCCGGGCTTAAGAATCTCGCGGACCTCACCAACCTCACGGAATTGGATCTCGCGGATATTGGGATTACCGACGGCGGGCTCTCGGCCCTGGCCGGATTGACGCATCTGCGGCAGCTCAATCTTCAAGCCTCCAACGTGACCGACGCTGGACTCGACGTCATCCGCGGGATGGCCGGGTTGGAAGAGCTGAGTCTGTATCGAACCAAGGTGACCAACGCAGGACTGGCGAAGCTCGCCAACCTGAAGCAACTTCGTGCGGTCGATCTGCGATATAGCCGCGCTACCGCCGCCGGGGTGCACGAACTGGTAGCCAGCTTGCCGAATTGCAATGTGAATTTCCAGGCTTCGTCCAACGGGGAAGTGAAGCGCGCGAAGAGTGCAGAATCGGTCGTCGGCAAAGGCGAGCCGGCCATCGCGGATTGGCTGCGCTCGGTTGGCGGAACAGTCCAGATGCGCGACGGCCATGTGTCTGGCGTTTCGCTCAAGTCGACTTCTATCACCGACCGCGAACTGGAAATTCTCACCAAACTTCCGCAACTCACGGAGCTGAATTTGCGGAATACCGAAATCAGCGAAGTGGGCGCCGCGCATCTCTCGTCGATTTCCTTGCTGCAGAAGCTTGATCTAAGCTATACGCTTCTTTCCGACTCCGCGCTCACCAAATTAACGCCATTGGTGAGCCTCCAGGCTCTCAACTTGGGCAGCACTCAGGTGGAAGGTCCCGGCCTGGGCGCGATCGAGGGCCTGACGAACTTGCGCGAGCTCAACCTCGACAACGCGCCTTTGAAAAATGATGCTCTCCAACACATCGGGAAGCTGACCGGGCTCGAAGCGCTGTCGATCCGATATACGGATGTCACCGATAAAGGCACGCCCGCACTGGCCGGTCTGAAGAACCTGAAGCGGCTTGATCTGGGGGGCGTCGATATTAGAGACGCCGGATTGAAGAATCTCTCGGGGTTGACACAATTAGAAGAGTTGGATCTCAGCTTCTGCCGTTTTACTGAGACGGGTCTGAAAGCTTTGAATGGGCTGACGAATCTGAAGAAGCTTGCCCTGAACCAAACCAGTACTACAGACGACGCCATGGAATGGGTTGGAAAGTTGTCCGGGCTGGAGTCGTTAAGTCTGGAATACACGGTGGTCGGTGACGCTGGCTTCGCGAAAGTAGCAGGCCTTACCGCACTCACTGACCTGCACCTGGATCATGTGAACATCACCGACGCTTCACTCAAAGTGCTGGCCGGCCTGGGCAAGCTGCGTTACCTCGACCTGTATCACACGTCGCTCTCCGAGCAGGGCTACGAGAGTTTGAAAAAGGCTCTACCGTCCTGCGACATTAATTGGAACAAGGATTCGACGAAGCGGGAGCGGAGAACTTGACGAGATGTCTTCTTGCGGCCACCGCGGTCGCGATGTTGTCGAGCGGCTGGGCCTCCCAAGCAGCCGAAGCGCCGCAAGCGGACATTGCGCGCTCGATTGAAGCCCTGGGCGGCCAAGTGGTTCGTGGTCCGGATGGCAATATCGTCGATGTATCGCTAGCGCGCACCTGGGCCTCCAACAACGATATCGAACGCGTCGTCGAGATCAAGGGCTTGAAGCGCCTGGATCTTTCCTTCACCTACGTTTCGGACGCCGGTATCGAACGGCTCCAACAGTTGACTCAGCTCGAGGAGCTGACGCTCGACGCTACCGAAGCCATCACGGATGCTGCGGCGTCGTACCTTCGAGCGAATAAACATTTGCGCAAACTGGTGCTGCGCGGAACCGATATCACCGACGTCGGCATGCCGTACCTTGCCGCGCTGACCGGTTTGAAATCGCTCGATCTCAGCCACACGATGGTCGGCGATGTGGGGCTCGAGAGCTTGCCCGCGCTCAGTGAGCTTGAGGAGCTGGACCTCGGTGGAACCCGGATCACTGGGATAAACCTCAACTTCCTCAAGCTGCTCGCCAAGCTCAAGAAGCTGAGCTTTAACGGAATCCAGCGGCGCAATGCCGGCGCGTGCTGGACACCTTTGATCACCGATCTCGATTTAGACACTATCTCGCTGCTGTCTGGCCTGGAAGATCTAAACCTGGGTGTCGGAGTGAGTCTCGGAAGCACCGGCAAGGCGGTCGGCGCGGGAAACTGCCACGTCACCGGCGGCATCCAGCTAACTGACCTGGGCGTCGCCAAACTGGCCAAGCTTACGAAATTGCGCCGGCTCGATATCAGCGGCGCGCGGATCACGCCCGTGGGACTGAACGTCCTGAAGAGCCTTCCACAGCTCGAGCGGTTGAGCTTGTGGAACTGCACGGCCTTGGATGATTCGGCGGCTCCGCAACTCGCGGCTGCTCCGAAGCTCACAATGCTCGACTTGTCGTACACGTCCGCTGGCGACGCGACGTTGAAGAGTCTGGCGACGCTCCCCAATCTGAAACTCCTGTACTTGACCGACACCAAAGTTACGCCCGCCGGCGTCGAGGCTTTCCGCAAACAGAAACCGGCCAGCTTCGTGTCTTGGGCCAAGCGTCCCGACCCGATACCGAGGCCCGCGAAAGCGCCAAAAGGGAAACCAAAGCCAACGGAACCAGAAGAAGGGAAGCAACCATGATCCGGTCTCTCTGGCGTGGACTTTCGTTCATCGGCTGGATATGGATTGCATCGGCAGTCTGGGCGCAGAGCCCGGTCATCGATCCCAGCTTTTTCGCAACCAAGCTTTATCCGGCCCTCGAAGCGGCTCACTGCCGGCTCTGTCACGCGACGGATGGCGTCGCCTCTGGCACGCGGATACACTTTCCCGACAAAAAAGCGAGCCAGGATCAAATTCAGCTTTTCGGACTCTCTTTAGCGGCCGTTGTAAACCGCTCCAATCCGTCTGAATCGCTGCTATTCGTAAAGCCGACCAATCGCATCAAACACACCGGAGGCGAGCGGATTAAGCCCGGCTCGGATGATGAAAAAATCCTCAGTCAATGGATCCAGTACCTGGCATCGGCATCCGATGAATCACTGGCGGGCGAGCGACGCCGGCTGGGTGAATCCGCTGGAACCGCTAAGCAGGAACATGCAGTGCGGCGTCTCACTCATAGCCAGTACGACAACACGGTGCGGGACCTGTTGGGTGATTATAGCCGCCCGGCCGTGCACTTCCCTCCAGAGGATTACGTCGATGGCTTCAAAAATCAGGCCCAGTATCAGGGGATGACTCCTTTGCTGGTTGAGGCTTACAGCACCGCCGCGGAGAAGCTTGCGCTGAACGCTTTCCGCGCGGGCGACATAAACCATTTGATTCCGTGCAAGCCTGTTAGCGCCACGGATGTGAAATGCCGGGATCTTTTTGTGCGGTCGTTCGGGTTGCGTGCCTTCCGCCGGCCACTGCGAGAGGTGGAGTTTAAGCGTTACGCGGCCGCCTTCAGCGCTCAAGCTAGCCTAAGCGCTAAGTTCCTGGAGGGCGCCAGGACCGTTGTGGAGGCGATGCTGCAGTCGCCCAACTTCCTGTTCCACCTGGAAGCCGGGCCGGACGGACAATCGGTGGATTACGACATCGCCAGCCGTCTATCTTACTTGTTGCAGGATACGATGCCTGATAAGGTCCTGTTGGATGCTGCGGCGAAAGGCGAATTGCGCACAGCGGCGGGCCGTGATGCGGCGACGCGCCGTCTGCTCGACGATCCACGCGCGCACCAAGCCTTGGATGAGTATTTCGATCAGTGGCTGCGATTCGACCGAGTGCTGAATTCCTCCAAGGAAGAGCGGCGTTTCCCGCAATTTTCTCTGGAGATGGCTGCATCCATGGTGGAAGAAACCCGACGCCTGCTGGATCACCTGGTCTGGGACGACCGCAATTTCATGGAGCTCTTGACGGCCGACTACGCGTACTTGTCCTCCGATTTAGCGACCCTCTACAAGCTGCCCGCCCCCGCCGGTCAGTTCGAGTTGGTGCATTTTCCCGCTGGCACGCCCCGCGCCGGGTTGTTAGGAGAAGCATCCTTCCTGGCGGCGAACTCGGGACCGACCGAGACATCGCCCACCGCTCGCGGCATCTTCATTCGAGAACAACTGCTCTGTCAGCACGTGCCGCCTCCGCCTCCGAACGTGGATACTAATCTTCCTGAAGCCACCGAGGACAAACCGCTCACGCGCCGGCAGCGCATGTCGGCGCACGTGGAGAATCCCCTATGCGCGTCGTGCCACCGGTTGATGGATCCGATCGGTTTCGGACTCGAAAGTTTTGACGCGATTGGCCGTTTCAGGGAACGCGAGACAATTCTCATCGAGAGCCCGACGGGCAACCGCAAGGACGAGAAGAAGATCAATCTGGACCTCGACACGCGGGGCGAAGTCGCCGGAATTCCGAACTCCGCCTTCTCCGATTCCAGCAAATTGGGAGCCATTCTCGCCCAAAGCGGCGTTTGCCAGGAGTGCATGGTGCGCCAGATCTTCCGGTATGCCTTCGGCCACTTAGAGACTGCCTCGGATGAAGAAACGATTCATCAGCTCTTCGCGACCTTCCGGGATTCCGGATTCCACTTCAAAGATCTGTTGATCGGGATGGTGCGCTCCCCGGAATTTTCGGCCGGATTGGAAGATAATCAAAAAGGGGTTACGCGGTCCCCTGGGCCTAGTGCCAGCCCGAAAACCACAAGTTCCAAACTGCGCTGAGGAGATAGGGATGCAACTTGATAGACGCAAGTTCTTAAGGGGAGTTAGCGTTACCGGGGCGCTGGTGCGCGTCGGACTCCCGCCACTCGCAGCGATGTTTAACTTCAATGGCACCGCTTACGCCGCTCCGAGCAAGGCCCGGGGCGGGGAACCAATCGAAACCAGGTTCCTCATCTGGTTCAACGGAAACGGCATCCCGGAACGCTACTGGATTCCCGAGACAACTGGCGCTGATTACGAATTGTCACCATGCCTGGCTCCGCTTCTGCCCGTGCGCGACCATGTCCATGTCATTAGCGGGATCGACAACGTCGCCGCCCGGCTGAATGGACAGGGCAACGGCCATTTCACGGCCTTGTGCGGCCTGATGACCGGCACAGCCTATACCGGGCGTGGCGCAAGCGGCCCTTCGATCGACCAGATCCTGGCCGCCAAGATGGGGGCCAAGTCGCGTTTCCATTCGCTCCAGATCGGCGTGGCGCAGGAATCGCACGGTGAAAACGTGCATCGCAACATGAGCTGGGCCGGTTACGATCGCGCTCTGCCTCCCGAAATGATCCCGCAAAATCTGTTCGACCGGCTGTTCGGAGTCAAGGATCAAAGCTGGGTCGGCCGCAAGAAGAGCGTCCTCGACCTGGTTCAGGCAGATGTCGCCGAACTCAAACCCGTTCTGGGCCAAGAAGACAAGCAGCGTCTGGACGAACATCTGACGTCAGTCAGAGATCTGGAGCGGGCCATCGCGAGTCTGCCGCCTGACTACGGAAAGAACATCAAGGAGCCAGAGGACATCACCGATCTGACGGATTATCCTCGTATCGCGAAAATCCAGTCTGAATTGTTGGTTCAGGCGTTCGCGACCCGGCAGACCCGCGTGGCTTCCTACATGTTGACCAAGTGCCAGAGCCTCACCCGCTTTCCCTGGCTGGGATTATCTGGCAACCGCCATCACGATTACACGCATAACAATGCCGGCTCGCCCGAGCAGCAACGGATTCTGCGCGACATCACCCGTTGGCACGTTGAGGAATTCTCGTACTTCCTGCAGCGGATGAAAGCTACACCTGAGGGCGATGGCAACCTGCTTGACCACACCAGTTGCGTGTATGTCCACGAGCACGCCGAAGCCAATCCTCACAAGTGCAACGGCTTGGCCATGCTGGTCGCCGGCGGCGGGATAAAAGGCGGTACGCACACCAAATCGCACAACTCCATCGGCGACGTCTACCTTACGCTTGCCGACGAGGTTATCAAAGCACCCATCGGGAAGGAGTTCCCGACCGCGGAAGAGAAGATGAGCGAGATCATCTAAGTTCGGCCATGCGAACCTGGCTCTGTGTCATTGGTACCAGCGCGCTACTGACCGCGCAAGTACAACAACCCTCGCCCCGCTACTATCCGACCGATCAGGAGAAACACGAGATCTACGCCAGGCTGGCGGAACTGACCGCGGCGACCTCGAAGCTGCAGAATAATCCCCTTTATCCCGACGTGGCGATCTATCAGAAGGCGGGCGACTTTATCCTTGCACATCCCGAGGAATTTGTGAAAGCGTCGTTCGTCAAGGACACGCTGGACGTGCTCGATAAAGGCATCGCTCGCGCCAGGGAGCTCGCCGCCGGGTCGCCTTCCTGGACAAAGAGCAAGGGACGTTTGGTTCGCGCCTATCGTTCAACGATCGATGGCAGCTTGCAGCCCTATGGCTTGATCATTCCGGCATCGTATTCCGGCCAGCCCATTCGTCTGGATATCTGGATGCACGGGACCAATCGTGTATTGAACGAAGTCGCTTTTATTTCTCAACACGAGACGGCCGAACCGGTGCCGGCGGACCAAGCTTACATCCAGATCGACGTCTATGGCCGCAGCAATGTTTCCTACCGTTGGGCTGGCGAGACCGACGTTTTCGAAGCGATAAAGTCGGTTGAGGAGCGCTACAACATCGATCCTAAACGCATCGCCCTGCGTGGTTTCTCCATGGGCGGCGCGGGTGCCTGGCACCTGGGGCTCCACCATCCCGACGATTGGGCAGTTTTTGAGGCTGGCGCGGGTTACACCGAGACCAAGGTTTACGCGAAGAAGGGTCCACTGCCGTCCTATCAGGAAGAAGCGTTGCATTACTACGACGCGGTCGACTACGCTCTAAACGGCACCGATGTCCCGTTCGTTGGGTATGGCGGCGAAATCGATGCGCAGCTTCAAGGCTCGAAGAATATTCAAGCGCAACTCCTCAAGGAAGGCGTGAACCTGCCTGACCTTCGGGCGTTGTTTCTGGTCGGACCGAAGACCGCCCACAAATGGGAGCCTGAGACGCACAAAATTTCAGAACACTTCGTCGATGAGACGCTGGCCAAGGGCCTCACGCCACCGGCGCACATTCGCTTCGTCACCTACACCACGCGGTTCAATCGATGTTTCTGGATCACAGTAGAGGAATTGCACAAGACCTATGAACGCGCCGAAGTAGATGCGATCAAGGAAGCGAATCGGACGACGGTTACCACCAGGAATGTCGCCCGCATCCGGATCGATGGCGCCGGTCCATTGTCTCTCGACGGGCAGGGGTTCCCGAGCGTCGGCGAGTTCGCCAAAACGAATGGCACCTGGGCAAAGGCCGGTGCCGTTGACGGGTTATGGAAGCACCACGCCTTGCAGGGCCCGGTGGACGACGCTTTCATGGAATCGTTTCTGTGTGTCCGCCCCACGGGGAGCGGCACCGCGGCCACTCCTTACTCCCTCGTCGTATTGGATCAATTCGAAAAGGATTTTTCCAAATGGCTGCGAGGCGATCCGCCTGTGAAAGATGACCGCGATGTCACCGCATCGGACATTGCGAACAATAACCTGATCCTGTTTGGCGATCCCTGGAGCAACCAGTTGATTGCGAAAATCATCGGTAAGCTGCCCATCCAGTGGACCAAACAAGAGATCACTCTCGGAGGGCGCACGGTGGCTGCTGCCACTCACCTACCGGTCCTCATCTTTCCGAATCCGCTGAACCCCAACCGGTATGTCGTCATCAATAGCGGCCATACATTCAGCGAGGACGATTGGCGCGGGACCAATGCGAATCTCTACCCCCACCTCGGCGACTACGCCTTAATCGCCTTAGATAACCACGAGATCGTACACTCCGGGTTTTTTGACGAAAGCTGGAAGTAGATTTCGGGAGACCTCTGGCGATTCGTTGATTCAGAGCCCTGTGTTCGCGGGACGCGCGAGATGGAGCACGCCCCACCCAGGCGGCTAAAGATCATCGGTTTCCAACGACCCTCGATCACTCGGATGGCCGTGTAAACGGGACACTGGTTGCGTTCGGCATGGCTGGCAGCCGGTTTGCTTATGTTCAACACTCCAACAGAGTACTTCAAAGTGCCTACTTGTGACTCACCCATGCCGGCGCGGACGCCGGCACAAGGAAGGATGAAAACGCCAGCGATTCGGAGCACGATGAAGAGGTCGCCGGCGAAGCAGGCCGACCTCAGTCTGGTGCTTTGAGCCCGTTCGTGAATCTGGCTGGACGTTTGTTAGGAACCAAGAAGTGTGCCTCCGCCGCCAGGCGTGAGAGCACGAGAAGGAATGTCTGATTTTTCTTTCAACGTCTTTCGCCCGGCGGCAAGAAGGAGGCTCCTATGCAAGTAGTGTACTCCCGTTGCTGTGGCTTGGACGTGCACAAGAAAAGTGTCACGGCCTGCGTACTGGTTTTTGACCAGCAAGGCCGCCGCAGCGTACGTAAGAAACAATTTGAAACCCATCGCCAA